>LXNI01000083.1_pt1 | contig 109762 bp, 92 predicted proteins | sample 809091 | NCBI WGS metagenome assembly LXNI01 (sample SAMN04870527, study PRJNA318959) | sponge metagenome | biome: 01000161; feature: marine sponge reef; material: water | host: Sarcotragus foetidus | place: Greece: Milos, Mediterranean Sea | collected 2013-05-29 | depth 5-7 m | reverse complement strand
TGAACGACGACAGCATTCCGGATCCGCGCGACGCCATTCTTATTGCCTTGATGCATACGTGCGGGGGATTCAAGCTGCTGCTTGAGCCGGAAGACTACGAGGACAGGCTCGAGCGCATCGAGCTTGTCGCGAAGCTGGATCTGATAGGGCGGATGGTTGCGACTGCGGTGAAGGACAGCACCGCCACACCAAGGACCCGCCGCGTTATTCAGGCCAAACCCATACCGAAGCTCCGATACATCGACATGCTGCGGCAGCGTGACTTTCGCTCGGGCAATATTTCAAAGGCGATGTACGGCATTCTCCAGGAGCACGGCCCGGTCGTCGAGCTTCCCTTCAAGATGCGTAAGTCAAGAACAGTCGCCTTGATCGGGCCGGAGACCAATCAGTGGGTGAACAAGCACGGGCGGTTCTACCTTCGCACGAAGGATTACATCAAGGATTTCGAAGCCGTGTTTGGCGCATCCCGAACTATGCCGGGAATGGATGGAGCCGAACACTACAGGCTGCGTAAGGAGTTGAAGAGCGGCTATTCCCGCGCCACGGCTGCGGGACAGCTACCGGAGTTGATTTACCACTGCCGGAAATCGCTGAGCCGATGGAATGAAGGCGATGTTTTCGGCGCCACGGAGGCCTTCTACAACCACGTTGCCATTCAAGTCTCGCATCTCATGATCGGAGTGGATTGCAGCGACTATGTCGATGAAGTGCTTGCGTATGAATTTCGAGCATTGAAAACGCATGTGCAGGGCGCCTTGCCGAAATTCATGCTATCGACGCCAAAGATGAAGCGTTACGAGAAGCGTGTCGGCCAACTCCAGGAGGCGATCATGACATCCCACACGCCGGCGCAGAGGAAAGGGAAGCCACGGGATTTCGCCGACGTACTTCTCGAACTCCATAAAAACGATCCGCAGTTTCTGCCGGAAACGGACATCACTTTCCCGTTGATTGCGACCATATCCGCTGCCGTTTATCTCGGCAATGCACTCTCCTTCGCCGTCTATTGCATGATTCAACACCCGGATTTGTACGCGAAGATCCGTGAAGAAGCCGAGTCGTTTTTCGGGAACGGGCGTGAACCGGCTGCGGAGGAGTTCACGCGTGAACGCATCGACATCGTACACCGCCTCTACATGGAGTGCTCGCGCTTGTACCCGGTGATTCCGATGCAGTTGAGAATGGTCATGAACGAGTGCATCGTGAGCGGCTACCAGATACCGGCCAAGACGTTGTTATTGATTTCTCCGACTGCCTCCCACTATCACGAAGACCTGTTCAAGGACCCGCAGGAATTCGACATAGACCGTTATCTGCCGGATCGGGCGGAACATCTCAAACCGGGCGCCTACTCTCCCTTTGGTCTGGGTACGCACACATGCCTTGGACAACGGTGGGTGGAACTGCAGATGGCTGTCAATATCCTGCTCATTGCGTACCACATGAACCTGGAAATGGCGTCCGCAGACTATAAACTCAAGATCAATCCGTTCCCGAAGGCTGCTCCAGACAAGAATTTCAAGATCCGGGTTGCTCAAGTCACGGATCTGGCCTGAGTGTGAAAGCTGTATGCGTTGGCACGGACGCTATTCGGGCCGTAATCGTTCTGTACGGTGTTCCGGGGTGCATGGAAAAGAGCGCTAACCCGCCAGAACGCGGCTGGCGGCGGATATAACCCCCTTTGTTTGCCGTGTTTCTGGCTCGATGGCCTCACCATTGTCGAGATTTTTCCGCATACAGATCGTCAGGCAGTCTGTAGCTTATACCGTTCTCATCGAACGCCGAGGCCTCAAGGAGGGATGTGAATTGGGAGAAGTTATTATCCCGATTGCGTTTTTGGAATAATCTGTTCATCATCTGGGCATAACGAGACTGAAATCGAAACCATTGCAATACCCCAAAGGTCCGATTCGAAGGGTACTTCAGTTCATTGGCGAGTGTGTTTCCGATAAGCGCTCGAGACACGCGGTACACGTAGTTCGTCAACGCATAACGAGCGGCCCCTTCCGTGACCCCTATAACCAGTGGAGCGGAATTTATCAGAGAATTCGCCATTGCAATGGCCTCCGGCCCACTGATGGGCTCGCACATGCGCCCCACATCGAATAACCGCAATGCCTCCTCCTCGTCGCGGAACAAGACAGTCTCGGGAACGCCCATCAAAAATCCCGAATGGCGCCAGATATTCATAAAACTCTTGCGTTCTTCGTCATTGAATTCGGCGCCCAGGCTTTCCAGATGCTTGAGTAACCTTGCCGAAAAGGCAGCAGCGGAAAAAGCCATGTGCGCTGCACTAAGCGGTACGCCCAATTCTTCAGTATCCCATTCGGTTGATTTTTTTAGCAGGTATCTGATCTGCGCATGGATCAGCCGAACACGGACAGACAATTTCCAGCCGTCTCCAATTCGTTCCATGCCGCCAGGCATGAATAACTCGATCATGTGGCGGTTATTCTGTTTTAAACGCCGGACGCCGTACTGGCGCAACCGCCCCGTTACCATGAAAGATTTACTGATGTTCGTGGAGAACCCCTCTATTAAAACGCCTCCTACGAATGCGCCGAGGACCAGCCGCGAGTTTCTGTGAAACATGCGAATGCCAGGCATATAGGCGGAGGTGTCAACCCAATCGGGCCGTGTGTCCAACTTCCTCAGGAAGTCTCGCAGCGCGGACGGCGCATCGCGCAGAACGTGCTCTCTCTCCAGAGGGTCTTCCGTATTCAACCCCAATTTGAATAGCCGCGCTGCCGTTTCCCCGTCCAGGGAAGCCATCTGTTCGATCACCGCATCGGCATCGGGATCTCCGATATGCGTATGGGCGATGTAATTGGCCGCCATCTCCGGGTCGAGGGCCTGGGCCCTTGCATAGCCCGGGATGTAGCAGGAAGGGATGTTTTTTGGTTCAGCGACCTTCATGAACCCGGATAAACTTCTCATCGAGTCCGGCATGTTTTCAGGCCGGAAAGTCGAGATATTTTAATCTTGCTATAACATATAGCGAAGTATACATGTACAGCCTAAGTAAATTAATTTTCTGATCAGAGGTTCCGTATAAATCCGCGAAGCAGGCGAAATCCGGGCGGCATGATTCAGAAAGAAGGCAGCCTTCCGGTCAACACCTCGAAAAAAACGCATCTTCAAGGAAACTTTACAGGTAAGGCGGTCTACCATTGGTTTGTTATCGGAGAATGTGTTATGTCCACCCGCATGCATTTTCCGGTGTTGCCTCAGCAAGTTTCACCTGTTTTGTTGCGTTATGCAGATGCCGACACAAGTCCTTCTGGGAATCCCCAACAACCTCTACGTTTTCGATTTTGGCCGATCCGGAACCGGTTCGGCCCCGTTCAACGGAGACGAAGCCGAAATTGAAAAAAACTGGGATATGGTTCAGCAAAACGTTTCGATCAATGGTTCGAAGGGGTCGCTCTATCGCCGGCCCAAGACTATGCCGGACATAACGGTTATTCAGAAAGATTGACCGGAGCAGATGGTTTCCCGCGGCTGAATCTTCCGGCCTGCCCTCTTCGCATCCGACCGGGGGCAGATAAAGATTCCCGATACGTCTTCGATCCCGTACGCAAAAAATATGTGCGCCTCGTTCCGGAGGAATGGGTGCGCGGGCATTTTTTACATTTTCTCATTCGGGATTGCGGCTATCCGTCGGCGCTGATCGCCGTTGAGATGCACTTCGAGTACCAGGGCATGTCCCGTCGCGCCGACATTGTCGCGTACGATCGGCAGGGCGTTCCGTCCCTGATGGTGGAATGCAAGGCGCCGGAGGTTCGCATAGGATCGGCGGCGTTCGAGCAGATCGCGAAATATAACAGAGTCGTCGGGGCGCGTTATCTTGCCGTCACCAACGGATTGCGCCATTACTGCTGGCGGGCTGACTGTCCGGACGATTTTATGGATCGCATTCCGCCTTTCGAGGAAGTCTCTGCAGGCGATCCTGCAAACGATACCCATTCAACCCTATGAAATACCAGGCGGAGTTCGACGCGGCCGTCCGTGCGGTGCGCATGGCGGCGCGTGTCTGCGTGTCCGTTCAGAAAACGCTGGGGCAATCCGCGATCAGGAAAGAAGACCATTCTCCGGTGACGGTAGCGGATTTCGGGAGCCAGGCGGTTGTATGCCATGCACTGCAGGAAGCGTTTCCGCGCGATCCCGTAATTGGCGAGGAGGATTCGGCCGTGCTGCGCCTGCCGGAAAACAAAAGCGCGCTCGACAAGGTGATCACCGAAGTGGCGCAGGTACTGCCCGGCGCAACACGCGAGTCGGTATGCGCCTGGATCGACAGAGGCACTGCGGACGAATACTCCGAACGTTTCTGGACGCTGGATCCGATCGATGGTACGAAGGGATTTCTGCGGCGCGATCAGTACGTTGTGGCCCTGGCGTTGATCGTAGAGGGGCGGATCGTCGTGGCGGCAATGGCTTGCCCCGACTTGCCCTGCGATGCGCAAGGGGGCAATAAGAAGGGGGTTGTGTTTGCGGCGCACCGGGGCGAAGGGGCGGTTCAGGCCCCCCTCCGCGACGCCGGGGATGCTGCCTGGCAGCCCATCCGGGTGCGTACCGTAGCAACCGGCGCGCAAGCCCGGCTTTGCGAACCTTTCGAATCAAATCACGGCTCCCGCCGGGACGTGGCTGCCGTGGCGACGCATTTGGGCATAGAGGCCGCCTCGCTCCGTATAGACAGTCAGGCGAAATATGGCGTGCTGGCGCGCGGCGATGCGGATATTTACCTCCGTCTGACATCCCGGTCGGGATATATCGAAAATATATGGGATCATGCTGCGGGGGCGCTCATTGTGGAGGAGGCAGGCGGCGTGGTTACGGATACGGCGGGCCGCCCGCTCGATTTCCGGTGCGGTGCGCAGCTCGAGCGAAATACGGGTATTGTCGCCACGAACGGGCTTTTGCACGAAGCGGTGCTGGAGGCGCTTGCCGGCGCGGCGGGATAAATGTTTCAGGCCTTTTCGGCTGAAACGTCCACAAAAATATGGTTGGCGATCCGGTATCCGAGAATGTGCTCCCGGTCGCCAAGGCGGATATTCAGAGGTCCCTCGAAAGGTTCTTTTCCGATGACTTCGAGCACAGCGCCGGGCAACAGGCCCAGGCTTTCGAGGTGATCCAGCAATTTGGGATCTTCGTCGGACACGCGTTCGATAATGACATGCGTTCCGGGCTCCACGGCCGCCAGGGGGTTGGTATTGCGTTCTGCGATTTCGCCTTCGGGCGTAGGAATGGGGTCTCCATGCGGGTCGTGGGTCGGATGCCCCAGCATTTCGTCAATCTTGCGCTCGAATTCTTCAGAAATGTGATGTTCGAGCAATTCCGCCTCTTCGTGCACCTTGTCCCAGGGATAGCCCATTACATTCCGCAGATACAGTTCGAGCAAACGGTGGTGGCGGATGATTTCAAGAGCCACCTTGTTTCCCGTCTCCGTCAACCGGACGCCCTGGTACGATTCGTATTCCGCCAGACCGAGCTGCGCCAAGCGCTTGGCCATGTTCGTGACGGATGCGGCGGAGACGTCCAGAGCGCGGGCAATGTCGCTGGTGGACGCCGGCTGTCCGCTTTGCCGGATCCGGTAAATAGCCTTGATATAATCTTCAACGGCCTGGCTGAGCATGCGATGCCGCGGGAAGGAAGAAACAGGACGAAAACACGATTGCGAACCCTATATTTTGTCATATGATCCGAATATGATCCGATCTTGTCCGCCCATGCAGAAACCACTGTGGACAGCGGTCGTTGATTAGGCCGCATGTGCGCGGTAATTTCCATCCCTTGTTTCCGACTCCTTGCCCGGTCGTCTAATGGCAGGACAGCGGCCTTTGGAGCCGTATGTGGAGGTTCGAGTCCTCCCCGGGCAACGATGCATCCGGCAGACGATACATCAGAATATCCTGAACAACATTTCCGGTTGAAGCTGATTCGTTAACTATGAACAAATCCGTCAGGGACACCCCTATTTCCATTTTCGCCGGGCGCTCGAATCTCCCGCTGGCGCAGAAAATCGCCGAGGCGTACGGACAGCAACTCGGTGCACTAACCATTCGGGATTTTGCAGACGGGGAAATCTACGTGCGGTATGGCGAGTCCATACGAGGTTCGGATCTCTTCATTATCCAGAGCACCCAGCCTACAGGGGACCATTGGGTCGAATTGCTGCTGCTCATCGACGCCGCAAAGCGGGCGTCCGCGGAGCGGATCACGGCGGTCATGCCTTATTTCGGCTATGCTCGACAGGATCGGAAGGATCAGCCCCGTGTTTCCATTGCTGCGAAGCTGATGGCGGATATGCTGGCAACGGCCGGCGTGCATCGCATTCTTACGATGGATCTGCATGCCCCGCAAATTCAGGGTTTCTTCGATGTGCCTGTGGATCATTTATATGGATCCGGTGTTCTAACGAGCTATTTCAGGAAGTTGCAACTCGACAATGTCGTCGTCGTGGCTCCTGATGTGGGCGCAATCAAGGTGGCGCGGTCGTACGCCAGGCGGCTTAACGCCGACCTTGCGGTCATCGACAAGCGCCGTCCCCGGCAGAACGAAGCCGAAGTGGTGAACATTATCGGTGAAGTAAAGGGGCGAAACGTGATTCTTATTGACGACATGTGCGATACGGCGGGGACCCTGACCAGTGCAGCCGGGGCGCTCCGCAAGGCGGGAGGCAAGGAAATCGTTGCGGCCTGTACGCATGCGCTGCTGTCGGGACCGGCGTATGAACGGATAGAAAACTCGGAAATATCCAAGGTGGTTGTGACGGATACGATACCCCTGAAGCGTTCCTCGGACCGCATCGACGTAGTCTGTGTCGCCGAGTTGTTTTCGGATGCTATTCGCCGCATTTACACGGAAGATTCTATTTCGACGCTGTTCGCGGATTAAGCGGGCGGTTTTCGCATTCATTGCACAATTCACCGTATTCCATAGATCATGGATACTTTTACGTTTGACGTTGAAAAGCGCGCAGTCGGCAAGTCGGCGGCCCGCGCCGTTCGCCGCGCAGGCAATGTGCCGTGCATCTTGTATGGGCATCATATGGACCCTGTGACTTTTCAGTTGGCTGAGGAACACCTGAAAAAGCTTGTTTATACGGCGGAGACGCACATTGTGGAAGTGCGGCTGGACGGAAAAACGTTTCGATGCATTCTGAAGGATGCCACATTGCATCCGGTTACGGATCGTCCCCTCCATGCCGATTTCATGGCGCTCAAGACGGGCGAGATGTTGACGCTCCTGGTCCCTGTCCATTTCGAGGGGACGCCCATCGGGCAGCGCGAGGGCGGCAACGTGCAGGTCATTCAGCACGAACTGGAAGTGCGCTGCCTTCCGAAGGATATCCCCTCGCACATCGAGGTGGATATTTCGGAGTTGGCCATTGGAGACGCCATCCATGTCCGCGATCTGGAACGGGAAGGTCTTGTCTTGCTGGGACGTCCCGAACAGACCATCGTTACCGTGGTGCAGCCGCGCGTCGTGGTGGAAGAGGTCGACGAGCTTGAAGGCGAAGCGGACGAAGCCGATGCAGATGCAGACGAGGCGACCGATTCCGCAGAGGAGAGTGCAGAGGGCGATGCCTAATCGTCGTAGCCGGCCATGTCAAAATCGAAGCGCCTCATTGTCGGGCTGGGGAATCCGGGGCCGGAATATGAAGCGACGCGGCACAATATCGGATTCGAGGTGGCCGATGCGGTTGCGGAACGCGCCGGAGCGGTCTTCGAGCATGGACGCGGAAATGTATTGCTGGGATGGGGGCGTATTCGCAGTTACCCCGTCGGAATCGCCAAGCCGCTGACCTTCATGAACCGTAGCGGCAAAGCCATTAGCACATTGCTTGGCGTCTGGCGCATGGATCCCCGGCAAATGCTCGTGATCGTGGACGATATCAACCTTGAGCCGGGGCGATTGCGCCTGCGCGCTTCCGGGAGCGCGGGCGGACATAACGGCGTGCAGGATATTGTCGATCGCCTGGGCCATCACGATTTTCCACGGCTCCGCATCGGCGTCGGCAACGACTTTTCCAGAGGCGGACAAGTACAGCATGTTCTGTCCCCTTTCTCCCCCCAGGAACGATTGTCCATTGACGAGGCCGTGATCCGGGCCCGCGACGCTGCAGAGGCGTTCGTGTGCGAAGGCATTTCGGTCGCCATGAACCGATTCAACCGAGACGTAACCTGATGACTGCCGAAACGATAGTTTTTCTCGTTCCTGCTGCCGGCCTGCTGGCGTTGGCCTATGCTTTTCTGCGGACACGATGGATCGGTCGCCAGAGCACGGGTACGGACAAGATGGTGGAGATCGCCGGGTACATTGAGGATGGCGCCCGGGCGTTTCTGCGCCGGGAGTACCGTGTGCTTTCGATTTTTGTGGTGTTGGTGGCTGTATTTCTGGCTTTGGCGAGCATGGCTACGCCGGACACGTCCTGGCTCATTGCCGTTTCGTTCGTAACCGGCGCGTTGGCTTCCGGGCTGGCCGGGTTTATCGGGATGACCGTCGCGACGCGCGCCAACGTCCGCACGACCAATGCGGCGCGGACCGGCCTGGCCCCTGCGCTTAACGTGGCGTTTTCGGGCGGTCTGGTGATGGGTTTGAGCGTGGTGGGACTGGGCGTTCTGGGACTTGGGGGGCTTTTCCTCGTGTACAGTGGCGCCGGATGGGAAGCCACGAAGATTATCCAGGTTATTTCCGGCTTTTCGCTGGGGGCTTCTTCCATCGCGCTGTTTGCGCGCGTGGGCGGCGGGATCTATACGAAGGCTGCCGATGTGGGCGCCGATCTGGCCGGCAAGGTATATGAGGGCATCCCCGAGGACGACCCGCGCAATCCCGCCACGATCGCGGACAATGTGGGGGACAACGTAGGAGATGTGGCCGGCATGGGGGCCGATCTCTTCGAGTCGTTCGTCGGCTCTATTATCGCCGCCATGGTTCTCGGCATCGTGTTCATCGGCTCCTTTGCAGAGGCCGGCGTGGCGGAACTCAGCGCCGTTACGCTGCCTCTGGTACTTGCGGGCGTCGGCGTGGTCGTTTCGATTCTCGGTTCGCTGGTGGTCAAAGTGAAGGAAGGAGGAAACCCGCAGAAGGCGCTCAACACCGGCCAATTCGGAGCGACGGGCCTTATGGCCGTACTGGCGTATTTCATCATCCGGGGCATGTTGCCGGCGCAATGGGAAGCCGCGGGCGTGGAATACACCTCGCTGGGCGTGTTCTGGGCTGTGCTGATCGGATTGCTTGTAGGGGTTTCCATCGGGCTTGTCACGGAGTACTACACTTCTACGCAGGGACGCCCGGCGCATGGCATCGCCAGGCAAAGCGTAACCGGATCCGCCACGAATATTATTGCCGGTCTCGGAGTAGGCATGTTTTCCACGGGTTTTCCGGCCGTCATTCTGGCCCTGGCGATTCTTGGAGTATATCATTTTGCCGGGCTCTACGGCATCGCCATTTCGGCGGTGGGCATGTTGTCGGTAACCGGCATTCAGCTTGCGGTCGATGCGTACGGGCCGATCTCCGACAATGCAGGCGGCATTGCGGAGATGGCCGGGTTGCCCGAAGAGGTCCGGGCGCGCACCGACAAACTCGACGCGGTCGGGAATACCACGGCGGCGATCGGGAAGGGATTCGCCATCGGTTCCGCCGCGCTGACGGCGCTGGCCCTTTTCAATGCATTCATACAGCAGGCAGATGTACCCGACATCGATGTGGCGAATCCGCGTATCTTGTCCGGATTGCTGCTCGGGGCCATGTTGCCGTACGTGTTCAGCGCCATGGCGATGGGGGCCGTGGGCCGGGCGGCCGGTCGCATGATTGTCGAGGTAGGACGGCAATTCCGGGAAATTCCGGGGCTGCGCGAAGGCAAGGTCCCGGCCGATCACACCCGGTGCGTGGATATTTCCACGAAGGCGGCCATTCGCGAGATGATTGCGCCGGGCCTGTTGGCGATCGCGGCGCCGGTCATCGTGGGCTTCATCGACAAAAGCATGCTGGGCGGGCTGCTGGCCGGCGTACTGGTTTCCGGCGTACTTTTCGCTATTTTTCAGGCCAATGCCGGCGGCGCCTGGGATAATGCCAAGAAGTTGATCGAAGGGAACATTTCCATCAGCGGAACCATGTACGGAAAAGGCAGCGACGCTCACAAGGCTTCGGTGGTAGGCGACACGGTCGGCGATCCGCTGAAGGATACGAGTGGTCCCAGTTTGAATATTCTGATTAAATTGATTGCGGTGGTAGCGCTGGTAATTGCGCCGCTTATCGCATAAAATACGTACGTTCGCGGGTCCCGGGAGCAATCATCGCAAAGCGGATATGGCCAGGGTTGAAATCACCATGCCCCAAATGGGCGAAAGTATCACCGAGGGCACGGTGGTCGAGTGGCATAAGAAGCCCGGCGACCGCATCGAGCAGGATGAAACGCTGCTTGAGATAGGCACCGACAAGGTGGACACCGATGTGCCGTCGCCTGCCGGGGGCATTGTGGCTGAAATTCTGGTGCCGGAGGGCGAAACCGTAGATGTGGGCACGTTGCTTGCGGTGATTACGGACGAGAAGGAGGAAGCGCCCGAACCGGCCCCCGAGCCGGTCAGGGAGGCGCCTGCGCCAGCGCCCGAACCCCCTGCTCCGGTTGCGCCCGCTTCGCCGGCGCCGCCGTCCGACGACGATACCGAGGCTACCGCGTTCGCCCCGAGAGGCGCTGCCGCTCCGAAGGAGGGCGCAAGCGACTCGTTTTTCTCCCCGCTGGTGCGTTCCATCGCCGAACAGGAAGGGGTAAGCGCTGCCGAACTCAAATCTATTGCAGGATCGGGCCGGGACGGGCGGGTCACGAAGAAGGATGTCCTCGATTACGTGGCCAGCCGGTCAGAGGACGGGGACGGATTTCCGGAGACGCAACCTGTCGAGCCTGTCGAAGGGCCCGAAACGCGGGTCGTTAAAATGGACCGCACCCGGAAGATCATTGCGGAGCACATGGTCCGCTCGAAGGCGACTTCTCCGCATGTGACCTCCTTTGCGGAAGTGGACATGACGGACCTCGTTGCCTTCATCCAACGGGAAAAAGAGGCATTTCTCGAGCGGGAGGGCGCCAAATTGACCTATACCCCGTTTTTTGTCCATGCGGCCATAGAGGCGCTCCGCGAGCATCCGGTGCTGAACGCATCCGTGGACGGAGACGATATTATGCTGCGGGACGATTACCATATCAATATTGCGGTGGCTGTCGGCAAGACCGGTCTGGTTGCTCCGGTCGTTCGTAATGCAGGGCGTCAATCTTTCGCCGATCTGGCGCGGTCCGTGGCGGATGTGGCCGACCGGGCGCGCAACAAGAAGCTGCAACCCGACGACTTGCAAGGGGGCACGTTCACCATCACGAACATCGGTCCGATCGGAGGGCTCAAGGGGACGCCCATCATCAACCAGCCCCAGGTGGCTATTCTTGCCGTCGGGCGAATCCAGAAGCGCCCGGTGGTTATTGAAGACCCGAAGCTTGGCGACGTGATCGCCGTGCGGCAGATGGCCTGGTTGTCTCTTTCCTACGACCACCGCATTATCGACGGGGCCATGGCTTCTTCATTTCTCACGACGTTTGTCCGCATCGTGGAATCGCTGGGCGCCGGTTCCTGAACGCGAAGCGCCGAGCGAAGCGGTTTTGGTCAGAGCATCTTGCAATTCCGTTATTGCATTTGATGTGCCGGGTGGCTATTCTGTGGCGTATCGCAGGATGCTTTATCATGGGCAATAATGGCTTCGTCACACATCGAACCCCTCAAACTGACAACCGGCGAGCTTGCAAAGCGGTTGCAGGATTTCGAGCGGGAGTACCTCAGTGAAAAAAGCGCCGATACAGTGGGGACCTATCGCAGGGCGCTCCGCGAATTCGAGCGGTGGTTTGCCGGGCAGGCCGCCACATTTTTTTTCTCGGAGGCCGGGGTCCAGTCCTACAAGGATTATCTGGAGACGCGCTCGCTGAAAAAGGCGTCCGTATCCACCTATCTGACCGCTTTGCGGCAGTTCTGCCAATATCTTGTCGACATCGGCCTGATGGACGAGAACCCGGCCCGCGCCGTGAAGGGGAATCCCCGGCCGGAGAAGCACTCGCGCGCGGTGCTTACGGAAGCGGATATCCGGCAGCTCCTCGGTGTGCTTGACGATACGACCCTGCTTGGGAAACGGGATCAGGCCATTGTGTACCTGATGCTGTTCGGGGGACTCAGCGAGGTCGAGATCATACGGGCCGATGTGCGCGATATCGAGCACACCTTGCTCGGAAGTTTGATGCGGGTGCAGGGCAAGGGGCGCGCCGGCAAGGATCGGCAGGCGCCGCTGGACCCTCCGGTGATCGAAAAAATAGAGCGCTATCTGGAAGCGCGCGATTCCGTGCTGCCCGAACATCCGTTATTCGTGTCTCACGGCCATCGCTCGAACGGGCAACGCCTGAACACACGTTCCGTCCGGAGCCGGATCAACCAGTATTTGACGGCGGCCAACCTGAAACGGGACAAAGACCCGGACGAAAAAGTCACCCCGCACAGCCTCACGCACACGGCTCCTATCCTCTGGCTGAACAAGGATATGGATACCAGGGAGGTCCAGGCGCGCATGCGGCACGGTACGTCCGACACGACCCGGATTTACGAGAAGAAGAAAGAGAAGTTACAGGAGAATCCTGAACAGGGAAAGGAGATCGTATAGCAGCGACAGGGTCAGATCCCCGTGCGTACGGTAATCTGATGCAGGCCCCCGAGGGTTGACCACGAATTGAAGGCGTAGTCGAAACGGAAACTTGCCACCCTGATTCCGCACCCCACGCCCACGCCGGCCAGATCCAGCCGGTTTTTCATTTTCAGGTCCTGATGCTGCCGGTGGTTGTATCCGAGCCGGATCCGGAACGCATCGCTGAAAAAGAATTCCCCTCCGACGGCTACGTGCCGGAGTACGCCCGACGCCGCGCTCCGGCCTTCGCTTTCTTCGCCTATCCGGTTCAGGTTGTAGCCCGACAGGGAAAGAAGCAAGGGCAGATATCGCAAGCGTTTCGAAACCCCTGCGCGCAGATCGACCGGCAGCGTATCTCTGAGCGAGCCGAGCGCATTCGCCACAATGCCTATGTTATGCACGGAGGCGCTCAGGGCCAGTTGCTGTTCGGGCACATGGTAGAGCACGCCGGCGTCTGCGGCGAAGGCCGACGCGCTGGCTGTTTCGACGCTTGAGAACGCCGCGTGGAGGCTCGCGCCGTACCGCAAGCGTTCGTCATGGGCGCGGGCCCATGATGCGGTGAGCGCCGCGTCGTTTGCGCCGAAGCTCTCCGTGGCGTTGCCGGCTGCATCGTATCCATCGGTGCTGCCCCAGGTTACGTAGCGCAGTCCCGCGCCCAGCGTACCGACGCCTTCCCAATGCCGGGCATGCGATACGAACCCCGCATGGATGCCCCCCAGATGGTTGAGGTACGTGACGGAGAGCGTGCGGTGCATTTCCGGGTTGAGCAGGGCCGGGTTGTAAAAGAGCCCGCTGACGTCTTCATCGTATATGGCGGAGAATGCGCCAGCCAGTGAAGCGGCCCGCGCGGAAGGGGCAAGCCGCAGGAACGAGAAGGTGGTGGCCGGTCCCGGCTGGGCCGCCGCCGGAAGGGCGCTCGCCCCGGTCAGGACAAGAAGTACCGCAAGCAAGACGGATCGGACATAGGAAGTACGCATATCACATCAACGGAGATAGGAGCGTGATGTTGCCCTGGGGGAGAAATGGTCCGAAAAACCGGATGGTTTTTTTGGGCTTTTTGAGTAAAAACTCTCCTTTAAAGGAGAGAAACTATACAAAAAAGGTATAAAAACTACTCAAAATGGGTAAAAACGGGTCGTTGGGGGCCGGCGCGTTTCGCCAGCGCGATGGCGCCTCGGAGGGCTGCTTTCGCCCCGGACCAAGGGCCGCGGGGTCTGCGTGTTCGTCTTGACATGGGTCTCGTCGGTTTGATTGTGTCGGAACAGGGTCGCAGTACTACACCTTAATCAGAGTATCCTTTAAGGAACGGTTTTTGCAGTTTGGCGTGACACTCTGCTACCTGTCAGTTTGTCGGGGTTTTCTGCAGACAAACCGATTTTTCCCTTTATTTCCGCGCCCTGCGCACCATGATAGATTTCTTCAAATTGCTGTTCGGCGACAAGAACGAACGGGAGCTGAAGCGGCTCTGGCCGGTTGTCGAGCGCATCAATGCCGCCTGCGAGGACCTGTCCGACCTTTCGGACGAGGAACTGCGGGCCAGAACGGACGATTTCCGGCAACGCATCCGGGAAGCCGTTGCGGACAACGAAGCAAGCCAGGAAGCGCTGCGCGCCAAGTTGGGCACCGCCGCTTCCGCGCCGGTGCAAGATACGTCTGCTGCGGACGAAACGACGCTCCCTGCATTTTCGGGGAACGGGGTCGGGACCGATAACGACAAGGAACTCTCGCCGGAGCAGCACCGGGCGCTTTTCGACGAACTCGACGGGCTGGAAGAAGAGTGGCTGGAGATTGTAGAGGAAGTGCTCGACAGCATGGTTGCGGAAGCGTTTGCCGTCGTCAAGGAGACGTGCCGCCGCCTGCTGGGCAAGGAATGGGAAGCCGGAGGCGTCAGCATTTCCTGGGATATGGTGCCGTACGACGCCCAGTTGCTGGGCGGAGTGGTGCTCCATCAGGGGCGCATTGCCGAGATGAAGACGGGCGAGGGGAAAACGCTCGTGGCCGTCATGCCGATCTATCTCAACGCGCTGGCGGGCCGCGGTGTGCATGTGGTGACGGTCAACCCGTATCTGGCGCAGCGCGATGCGGAATGGATGGGGCCGGTGTTCGAATTTCACGGCCTGACCGTGGACGTTATCGACAAGTACGAATCGCACACGGAAGGCCGCCGCAAGGCATACCGCGCCGACATCACCTACGGCACGAACAACGAATTCGGGTTCGACTACCTTCGGGATAATTCGTTTGTGTCCGAGCAGGAACAACTCGTGCAGCGCGGCCACCATTTTGCGATCGTGGACGAGGTGGATTCCGTGTTGATCGACGAGGCGCGCACGCCGCTCATTATTTCCGGGCCCGTGCCGCAAGCGAACGACAGCCGTTTTATGGAGCTGCAGCCGGTCATCGAAAAGCTGGTCTATGCGCAGCAGAAGGCGGTGGCGGGATTTGCGTCCGAAGCGGAGCGGCGATTGCGCGAACGGGACCGGGCCGAGGAAGCCGGCGACCGCAAGACAGCCTCGGATGTGGAGGGCGAAGCCGGTCTTGCGCTCCTGCGCGCCAGTCGCGGGTTCCCCCGCAACAAGAAACTCCAGAAGTTGCTCCAGGAAACGGGCGTGGCGCAGCTGCTGCGCAAGACGGAGTTCTTCTACTTGCAGGATAACGCCAAGCATATGCCGCTGGTGGACGAGCCGTTGTTGTTTGCCCTCGAAGAGAAGCAGCATGCCATCGAAATGACGGAGCAGGGGCGCGAGTTTGCGGCGCGGGCGGCCGGGGAAGACACCGATCTGTTCGTACTCCCCGACATGGGCGACAAGATTGCCTCCATAGAAGGCCGCTACGCGGAACGGCGGCGGCAGATCGAGGCGGACATTGAAGCGGATGCATCCCTGGACGAGGAGAAAAAGGAAAACAAACGCATGAACGATGTGCGTCTTCTCGGCAAGGAAGAGGAGGAGGAAAAACGCACGCTCTATACGCTGTATTCGGAAAGGGCGGAGCGCCTGCACGCCATCGAGCAGTTGCTCAAGGCCTATACCCTGTACGAGAAGGACGTGGAGTACATCGTACAGGAAGGGCGGGTCCAGATCGTGGACGAACATACCGGCCGGGTGCTCTCCGGGCGGCGGTATTCCGACGGGTTGCACCAGGCGATCGAGGCCAAGGAAAAGGTGCAGGTGCAGGCGGCGACGCAGACGTACGCCACCATCACGCTTCAGAATTATTTCCGGATGTACGACAAGCTCTCCGGCATGACGGGCACCGCCGAAACGGAAGCCGAGGAATTCTGGAAAATCTACGAGATGGATGTGGTGGTCGTCCCGACGAACCGGCCTATCACGCGAGACGACCTGGACGATCTCGTATTCAGGACGAAGCGGGAGAAGTACCGCGCCGCCATCGATAAAATCTCCGAGTACCACAAGGCGGGGCGGCCCGTGCTGGTGGGCACTACCTCCGTGGATGTGTCGGAAACCCTGTCCCGCATGCTCAAACGGTCGGGCATTCGCCATAACGTGCTGAATGCGCGCCGCGACCGGGCGAAGGCGGAGGCCGACATTGTTGCCGAAGCCGGTCAGCGCGGCGCGGTAACGATCGCCACGAACATGGCCGGACGCGGTACGGACATCAAACTGGGGTCCGGCGTGCTCGAGGCCAAGGGACTGGCCATTCTCGGTACCGAGCGGCACGAGAGCCGACGGATCGACTTGCAGTTGCGGGGCCGGTCGGGCCGGCAGGGGGATCCGGGCGAAAGCCAGTTTTACGTATCTCTCGAGGACGACCTGATGCGTCTCTTCGGTTCGGACCGCGCCGCCAGGGTGATGGACCGGCTGAAGATGGAAGAGGGCGCCGTCATCACGCATCCGTGGGTGAACAAGAGTATTACCCGGGCGCAGAAGAAAGTCGAGCAAAACAACTTCGCCATTCGCAAGCGCCAGCTCGAATACGACGATGTGCTCAATTCGCAGCGGCAGGTGATCTACGACCGCCGTCTGCATGCGCTCAAGGGAGAGCGGTTCCACGGGGAGATTCTGGAAATGCTCCAGGACGTTATCTCGAAGGTGGTGGAAAAGCATTACGGGGAAGGCACGCTGGACGAGCTCCATGAGGAAATCCTGCGCAAGCTGGCGTTCGAGTTCGAGCTCGAACGGGAACGGTTCGTGCAACTTGGGGAAGACGGCGTGGGGCAGCTGATCTACGACGAGGCCATCTCGTTCTACCGGCGCAAACGGGACGCCCTGTCGCGCCCGTTCCACAAGGGCATGCAGCAAGTGATGGAGCAGGATGAAGAGCGCCGCCCGGCCCGGGTGTTCGTGGATTTCACGGACGGGCGCCGTCTGCTGCGGGCAGTGGTGAAGGTGGAGGAGGCGGTAGGTACGGAAGGGCGCATCATCAACGATACGCTCGAGCGGACCGCCATGCTCAATATCATCGACGAGAAGTGGATGGGGCACCTGCGGGAACTCGATGAGGTCAAGGAAGGGATCGGGCTTCGCGCCTACGGACAGCGGGACCCGCTCGTCGAATACAAGATGGAGGCGTTCAAGCTTTTCGCCGAGATGATGGAGGTGATCAACGAAGAGGTCGTTTCGTTCGTGTTCAAGGCGGGGCCGCTTGTCGCCGAGCAATCCGCCCGGTCTGCCCGCTCCGCTCCCGCGCGCCGCCGCCTCGATCCGAAGCGGGCGCGAGCGCGCCACGATTCCATGGAGCCGACCTACGGCGTCAAATCGGGAGGAGGGCAGGCGGCGGGGTCCGCCGACCGGGACCCGACCGCCCGGAAAGAAACCGTCGTCGTGGATCAGAAAATCGGGCGCAACGAGAAAGTGACCATCCAGAATCCGTCTACCGGGCAAACGCAAACGCTCAAGTACAAACTTGCGGAGCGGAAAATTGCAGAGGGATGGGTGCTGGTTTCCTGAACCGGGGTTATGTTCCGGGGTGTTTTTTTGTCTGTTGCTGTGGAGATCCCTAAGCATTTCGCGCTCCCTTGCTGAAGTCTCTTTACGTCCGCGATTACGCTCTCATCGAGGAGCTCCGCGTCGAGTTCGATGCGGGGCTTACGGTCATTACGGGCGAGACGGGCGCAGGCAAGTCCATTCTGATCGGGGCGCTACAGGCGATTCTGGGCGAACGGACATCGCCTTCCGCCATCCGGTCCGGTGCGGCGAAGGCGGTCATAGAGGGGGTGTTCGACGAGGCGGACGATCCGTCCGTGGCGTCTTTGCTCGAGGAATATGCGGCGGATCCGGGGCCGGTGACGATTCTGCGCCGGGAAATTACGCCGTCGTACAGCCGCGGCTTCATCAACGATAGCCCGGCTACGTTACAGGCGATGCGTGCCGTCGCCTCCCGTCTTATCGATTTGCACGGGCAGCACGAGCATCAGTCGCTGCTGAACGTTTCGACGCATATCGGTTTGCTGGACGATTTTGGACGGCTCGCAGAAGCGCGGGAAGCGTACGCAGATCATTTTCGGGATTTTTCGGCGCTGCTTGCCGAACGGGACGCACTGGCGGCCCGGCAGCGCGATACGGAGGAAAAGCGCGCGCTCCATGCGTTTCAGATCGAGGAGATCGATCGCGTATCGCCCCTGAAAGGGGAAGAAGAACTTCTCGAAAACGAGCGGCGCGTGCTGGAACATGCAGAACGTCTGCACGAGGCGTCCGTCCGGCTGGGTTCCGCCTTGTACGAAGGGGGGCATTCCATTCACGATCAGCTGGTGGCCGTTCGCAACGAACTGCGCGAACTGGCGGAGATCGATCCCCGCTTCGAGGAAATACTGGGCGAAATCGATTCCGCCTGTATCGTTGCGGCCGAGACGTCGTCGTTTCTGAAGCAGTACGGCGAGCAGGCGGCGTTCGACCCGGATCGGCTCGAAGAAATAAGGACCCGGCTCGTCGATATACGGGGGCTGGCCCGGAAATACGGGGGTACGCTGGAAGCGGTCCTCGAGCACCGGCGCAGGATCGGCGCCGCGCAGGCCGAGGCGGAGCGTTTCGATGAGGCGCTCGACGCCCTGACGGATCGCATAACGACGACACAGGAGCGTTTATCGGAAGCCGCCGTCCGTCTGAGCACCGGACGCAAGGAGGTAGCCCACGCCATCCGGGAAGCGGTGGAGGAAGAATGCAGCAAGCTCGGCATGGTCGATTGCCGGTTCGAGGTCCGGTTCTCCGTGGACGAGGACCCGGACGGCTGGATTCTTGCAGGGGATCGGCGCCTGACGGCGCAGGCCTCGGGCATGGACCGCGTCGAGTTTTACATCTCGACGAACCGGGGAGAGGCGTTGCGACCGCTTGCCCGCGTGGCTTCCGGCGGGGAGATCAGCCGCATCATGCTGGCTTTGAAGACCGTGCTGGCGCGAAGCGAGGCGTTCCCGATTCTGGTGTTCGACGAAATCGACACGGGTATTTCGGGAGCGGTGGCCAGCAAGGTGGGGCAAAGCCTGCACGCGCTGGCTGCAAACCATCAGGTTGTCGCGATTACCCATTTGCCCCAGATTGCGGTGCAAGGGGATACGCATTTTGTGGTCGAAAAATATGTAGAGGGGGACCGTACGAAGACGCGCATACGGCGATTGGTCGAAGACCAGCGGGCAGAACATCTGGCCGGACTGATGGCCGGCGTCGATATTACGGATGCGGCGCGGCAAAGCGCACAGGATTTAATGGAAGCCAGCCGCAAGGGAGGGGCATAATGGCGGATATTCGTTTCGGAACAGACGGCTGGCGCGCCGTGATCGCAGAGGACTTCACGTTCCGCAATCTGCACAGGGTGGCCCATGCGACCGCCGAATGGATTCTTGAACAATCCCCTGAAGCCCCGAAAGTCGTGATCGGGTACGATACGCGGTTTCTCGGGCGTTCCTTTGCGGAATACGCGGCCCGCGTGCTGGCTTCGGCGGGCATTGAAGTGCTTTTGCCGGAATCGTTCGTGCCTACGCCCGCCGTAAGCTGGGCTACCCGGGAATTCGGGTGTGCGGTCGGCGTCGTCATTACGGCCAGCCATAATCCGCCCGAATATAACGGGTTCAAACTGAAGGCGGATTTCGGCGGGCCGCTCCTGCCGGACGATATTGCCGACGTGGAGGCCCGGATACCTGCTGCCGACGATATCCTGCCCGCTCCGAAGCCGTTGGATATGTTGCGGGGAAGCGGGGGGATTATAGAGCAGGACCTTACCACAGGCTATCTGGACTGCCTCAGGAGCCGCCTGAATATCGATGCGATCCGCGCTTCCGGTCTGCGCGTTGCGCACGACGCCATGTTCGGCGCTGGTCAAGGCGTCTTTACCGAATTGCTCGGCGCCGGGCAGGTGGCGGCGTTGCGGAGCACGCACAATCCGGGATTCGGGGGGCAGCCGCCGGAGCCGATCGAGCGCAATCTGGGAATACTTGCCGAGGGCGTTGTCGCCGAGGGGTGCGCTGCGGGGATCGCCAACGACGGCGATGCGGACCGGGTGGCTCTCTTCGACGAGCGGGGAAGATTTGTGGATTCGCATACGCTCCTGGCGTTGCTCGTCCGGTATCTCCACAAGGATCTCGGGATGTCGGGCCGGGTGGTCAAAGCCTTTTCAAGTACGTCGATCATCGACCGCATGGGGGAGGCGTACGGGCTCCCTGTGGAGACGACCCGGATCGGTTTCAAGTACATTGCCGGGCATATCGTGAAGGGGGATGTGCTGCTGGGAGGCGAGGAATCCGGGGGCATTGCCGCGCAGGGGCATATCCCGGATCGGGACGGCCTGTACATTGGTCTGCTTGTCATGCAGATGATGGCGCAGCGGGGCAGGAAACTGTCGGAACTCGTGGAGGAACTGCACGACGAGTTCGGCGCGCAAGCCTATCGCCGCATCGATTTTCGCACTACCGATGCAAACAAGGAACGCATACTGGAGCGTCTCAGGCAGGGTAACGGCCCGGAAACGATCGCAGGCTCTTCCGTGCTGCGGGTGGATCCTTTCGACGGGTTCAAGCACCATGTCGAAGGGGGCTGGTTGCTGGTCCGGCCTTCGGGTACGGAACCGTTGCTGCGCGTCTACGCGGAGGCGGAAACGCCGGAACGCGCCCATGCGCTGATTCTCGACGCCGCCGACCAGTTGGGTTTGCCGGTTCCGCAAGAAGGGTAGTCGCCCGCCGGAACGCCGGAGTCCGGGAGCGCGCGGTCGGCAATCCGGCCCGCGATCAGGACGCTGCTGCGATCGTTTCCTGCCGCTGCGTCAGCAGGTTTTCTATGGCGCGCACATCGTTTTCGGAAAGCGCCGCGTTGCCTGCCTGGGCGGTTTCCTCGATCTGGTCCGGTCTCCGGGCGCCTACGATAGCGGAGGTTACTTCGGGCCGCCGGAGCACCCATGCAATGGCCAGCTGGGAAAGTGTCAGGTTGTTGCGTTCGGCAATGGGCCTCAGGTTGTCGACCAGGGCCATATTCGCCTCGAAGGCCGGGGCCTGGAACTCTACGTTCCCGCGCCGCCAGTCGTTTGCAGGCAGCCCGGCAAGGCGGGCTTTGGAGAATTTACCCGTCAGCAGACCGCATACCATCGGGCTGTAAACGATCACGCCAATGTTGTTTTCGGCGCAGTACGGCAGCAGCGCGTCCTCGACGCCGCGCCGCAACATGCTGTACGGCGGCTGGAGCGACGCTACCGGGTGAATGGCCTGCACGGCCCGCAGGTGTTCCACCGTAAAGTTGGATACGCCGGCATAGCGAATCTTTCCTTCCTCGACCAGTTTCGCGATTTCGGTCCATCCTTCCTCAATGTCTTCGGGAGGATCGGGCCAGTGAATCTGGTACAGGTCGATCACATCCGTTTTGAGGCGCTTCAGGCTCGATTCGCATTCCTTGCGTACGCTGGCGGCCTTCAGTCTCCTGTAGATAGTGCCGTCTTCTTTCCAGTGGGGTCCGCATTTCGTGGCCAGAAATATCTCGTCCCGGCGGCCTGCAATGGCCTCTCCTACGATTTTTTCGGAATGCCCGAGGCCGTAGACACGAGCTGTATCTATCCAGTTGATACCCACGTCGAGCGCGCGACGAATGGCGGCGATGGAGTCCCGGTCTTCCTGGGGACCCCAGCCGTATTGCCAGTCGCCGCCGCCGATGGCCCAGGTGCCGAGACCGACGCCGGTAAGTTGTTCTCCGGTATATCCGAGGGAGCGTGTATCGAGAGACATGGTGCAGGCGTTTGCTTCAAACGGGTTACTTCAGGCGGTTACTTCAGGCGGGCTGCGTATTCCTTGCGCAGTTTGGAGACTTTGGGAGTAATGACGAATCGGCAATACGGTTGCCGGGCATTGTCCCGGTAGTACGCATGGTGTTCCTTTTCTGCAGGGTAGAAGGCTTCCAGCGGCTCGATTTCTGTCACAATGGGATTATGCCAGATATCCTTGCCGTCGAACTCGGCCAGCGTGCTTTGCGCTACGGCTGCCTGGGTTTCGTCATGGTACAGGATGATGGAGCGGTATTGCGGTCCGACGTCTCCACCCTGCCGGTCCGGCGTCGTCGGATCGTGCATGGCGAAGAAAATGTCAAGAACATCCCGGTAGGAGATTTCGGAGGGATCGAAGTCGATTTGCACGACCTCGGCATGGCCCGTACGTCCTGCGCATACTTGCCGGTACGTCGGGTCGGGGACATGGCCGCCGGCATAGCCCGGGACGATGGCGCGTATTCCTCGAAGCGGCTCGAACACGGCTTCAAGACACCAGAAGCAGCCTCCTCCAAGCGTGGCCTGCTCTATAGCCTGTTCGGTCATGGCAATACGTCGAAGGAATAGACAGTGCGGGAGGTATACGTTTCGCCCGGCCGCAGAATGGTCGAGGGGAAAGCGTCCTGATTCGGCGAATCGGGAAAATGCTGCGTTTCGAGGCAGAAACCGGTGCGTCTCTCATAGGATACGCCCTTGCCGGTAATGGATCCGTCCAGGAAATTCCCCGTGTAGAATTGGATGCCCGGCTCCGTGGTATGCACTTCCATGACGCGCCCGCTGACAGGGTCCGCCACCCGGGCCGCCAGTCTCAGGACGCCGGGCTCTCCGTTCAGTACGTAGTTGTGATCGTAGCCCCCTCCGTACTCGATCTGCGTATCGTCCGCGTCGATGCGGGCGCCTATGGCGGTCGGTTCCGTGAAGTCGAAGGGCGTTCCCGCGACCGGTTGCAGTTCTCCGGTGGGGATCAGCATTTCGTCACCAGGCGTGAACCGGTCCGCAAGGAGCGTGAGTTCATGGCCGAGAATGTCCCCGCTGCCTATTCCAGCCAGATTGAAATAGGTGTGCTGCGTCAGGTTGACGGGGGTCGCTTTGTCCGTCGTGGCGTGGTAGTCGATCTCGAAGGCGTTTTCGTCGGTGAGCGCATAGGTCACTTCCATATCGAGCGTGCCCGGGTAGCCTTCTTCTCCGTCCGGGCTGGTGTAGGCGAGCCGCACGCCGCGCCGGCCGGTTTCCTCGAAGGGTTCCGCTGCCCAGACGACCTTATCGAATCCTCGTTCGCCTCCGTGCAAGTGATTGGGACCGTCGTTGGCGGCGAGCGTCCAGGTTTCCCCGTCGAGGGTAAAGGCGGCTCCGCCGATCCGGTTTCCGTACCGCCCGATGAGCGAGCCGAAGTAGGGAGTCTGCTCCAGATACCCTTCGAGTGTGTCGTAACCGAGCGCGATATCGCCGGGCGCGCCCTCGGCGTCCGGCACGAACAGATGGGTCACGATACCTCCATAATTCGTGAGCCGGATTTCCATGCCGTGGGCATTCGCCAGCGTGAAGAGTTCTACGGGTACGCCATCCACCTCGCCGAACGGGGCGACCTGTACGCCGGGAGCGGGTTCCGGCGCTTCCGCATCGTCCGGCGCGCCGGTACAGGAAGCCATGAGCAAGAGGGAAAGCATCGGGAAGATCGTGCGTCGTTGCATGGGGAAGGGGATGGGGATTGTGTAAACTGGTGCGGTTACTGTGTACTATCAGAAGGTTGCCAATGTAGGAAATTTCGCCGCAGAAAACGTCTTTTCGTACCTTTGAGAGCGTATGCGCATGCAAAGATACGGCAGTCGATGCATCGACAATACAGGCGGCCGGTTTTTGCTGTCGGCCATTGCTGCTGTTTCCAAACCGTGTAATTCTGTAGTGCGTACCCCCATGATCCGGCCCGAACGATCCGGCGACGACTTTCTTGCCGATGTGCGCGACGCGCATCGGCGTTCCGAACCTTTCCACCTGTGGTGGCTGGGGCAGAGCGGATTTCTGCTGCAATGGCAGGGCGCCCACTTGCTCTTCGATCCGTACCTGTCCGACTCGCTGACGAAGAAATATGACGGCACGTCCAAGCCGCATGTGCGGATCACGGAGCGCGTCATCGCGCCGGAGCGCCTCGATTTCATTGACGTGGCGACCTCCACGCACAACCACACGGATCATCTGGACGCGGAAACCCTCCTGCCGCTGATGCAGGCGAACGATGCGCTGCAACTGGTTATTCCGGAAGCGAACCGGGATTTTGTGGCGGATCGCCTGGGATGCGATCCCGCATGGCCTGTCGGCATGACGGTCGGGGCGGAAAATACGGTCGGGCCGTTCCGGTTCATGGCCGTGCCCGCAGCGCACGAGACGCTTGCAACGGACGGAGCGGGCCGTCACACGCACCTCGGGTATGTGGTGCAGTTCGGGCCGTGGACTGTGTATCACAGCGGCGATACGGTCCGGTACGAGGGCATGGCCGATCTTCTGCGCCCGTTCCATGTCGATGTGTGCCTGTTGCCCGTCAACGGGCGGGATCCGGCGCGCGGCGTGCCCGGCAACCTTACCGGCGAGGAAGCGGCGCGTCTCGCGCGCGATATCGGGGCGCGGGCCGCCATTCCGTGCCATTACGAGATGTTCGCCTTCAATACGGCTTCCCCGGAGCCGTTTTTCGAGGAGGCGGCGCGTCTGGGACTGCGCACGGTGCGGCTTGCCGCCGGGGGGCGGTGGAGTTGCGATCTGCCGGGGTAGCGGTTCGTTATCCCAGTTCCGCCCGTACGATGCGCGCGCCCTCCACCATGGCGCGCAATTTGGCGCGGGCCGCCCAGCGGGCCGTCTGACTGAATCCGCAATCCGGCGTGACGGAAAGACGCTCCGCGGGAACGTACGCAAGGAGCGCCCGGATGCGTTCCGCCACCAGCTCCGGCGGCTCGACGAAGTAGTTCTTCACATCCACGAGTCCCGCCGCCACGTCTTTTCCGGCTTCCACCAGGCGTGCAGTCAGTTCGATTTCGGCAAGCTCGCGGTTTGCGAACTCCATGGCGAATTCGTCCGCATGCATATCCAGAATATGCGGAAACAGCGGGGCGTACGTGCGGTGCGCCACGGGCCGCCCTACAAAGTTTCCGAAACACAGGTGCATGCCGATGCGGGCGTCGACGCCCTCGACGGTCCGGTTGAAAAGGTCTACAAACTCGCCCGGCGCGTCGGGATGGACTGCGTAGGAGGGTTCGTCCAACTGGATAAAATCCACGCCTTCCCTGACCAGTTCCTGCAGTTCGGCCCGGATGAGATCGGAAAACGCGTGGGCCACTTCCATGCGATCCCGGTAGTGTTTGCCGGGGGTTTTGATGCGTCCGGCCAGCGTATACGGGCCGGGGCAGGGCATTTTGATCCGCCGCTGCGTGCGCTTGCGGATATACCGGTACTCGGCGACAAGGCCCAGGCCGTCCGGGGCGGTAATCGGTTCCAGCGCTTCGTACCGTTCCCGCTGGTCGTGCCCCGCCGGGCCGATGAGCCGGGGGCTGGGTTCGATGTTTCCCAGACCCGCCAGCCGCCCGTAGAAACCGGCGGTAAAGAAGCCGATACGGCGCATTTCGCCGTCGGAAATCACGTCTACGCCAGCGTCCTCCTGGTCCCGGATCGCCAGATCGACGGCGTCGTCCAGCGTTTCTTCGATGTCCCGAACGCCGTACTTGCCCTCTTTCATGGCCTCCAGGCTGGTAAAAAGCCAAGCCGGCCAAGCGTAACTGCCGATGATGCTTGTTTCGATCATTTTAAGGAATAGGACAGGGATCGATACCCCGGAGGGCGAACCGGCCGGGTTATTCGTCGGATTCTTCGGATTCCTCGGATTCTATATTGAGGAGTTCGATTTCGTAGATAAGCATGGCGTCCGGAGGAATGCCTGCTCCGTCGAATCCGTCCTCTCCATAGCCGAGTTCCGGGGGGACAACCAGTTGGCGTTCGCCTCCTTCGCGCATGCCCGGAATCCCTTCGCTCCATCCGTCGATGATCGTATCGGAACCAAGAGTGATAGTGATCGGCGCATTCGTAAGGTATGAAGTTCCTATCAGTCTTGCGTCCGTAAGCCATCCGGCATAATGCACCAGGACGCGGTCGGTGGAATCGGCTTCTTCGCCGTCGCCAATCACGAAATCGTGGTATTGCAAGCCGTTCTCGGTCGTTATGTATTCGCTTTCTTCCACGACGCGCGGAAGCAGAACGAGAACCGGGGGCGGTTCTTCGTTGATGCCGCTATCGCAACCGCCTGCGATGCAGGCAAGGACAACAAGCAAAAGGATTCGCCTTATGCGTCCTGTAGTCATCGGTGCGGAAGGGAATGGAGAGCGCCGTGGCGCGCGGGCTTGCGCATGGAGCGGGAGATACCGCATATTTTCTCTCGGAGCGGCATTTGTCGTGCAAGGCGGTATGCTACGTATCGGCAAGAGGCATGATCCCTTTGCCGTGTATTGGGATTGTCGCCTGCATTATTTCGCATTTCTTCGAATATCCATGTATGTTTCATGCATTCCAAACCAGCCCTGTGATCACGCCGGATAAAACCATGCTTTTTTCTTCTCTGCGTTTGCGCGGTGTTGCATTGACCGCGCCGGTTCTCCTTGCCATGCTTCTGACTGCTGTCCCGGCGCATCGCGCCGAAGCGCAGCCCGAACCCACCTACACGGAGCGCTACCGCCCGCAATACCACTTTACGCCCGCCGTCAACTGGACCAACGATCCGAACGGACTGGTCTGGTTCGACGACGAGTACCATTTGTTCTACCAGTACAATCCCTTCGGTACCCGCTGGGGCCACATGAGTTGGGGGCACGCGGTGAGCCCCGATCTGCTCCACTGGGAGCACTTGCCCGTCGCGATCCCTGAAACGGACAGCGTCATGGCGTTTTCCGGCAGCGCCGTGGTGGACTGGAACAACACGAGCGGGTTCGGAACGGACGAGAATCCGCCGATGATCGCCATTTATACGGGGCACTACCGGGAGCGGCGCCTGCAGGCGCAGTACATCGCATGGAGCACCGACCGGGGGCGCACCTGGACGCCGTACGAGGGCAATCCCGTACTCGATTTCGGTCTTGCGGATTTTCGCGACCCCAAGGTTTTCTGGTATGCGCCGGAAGAGAAATGGGTGATGGTCGTGGCGCTGTCCGCGGACCGGAAGGTGCATCTTTATTCCTCGCAGGACCTGAAATCCTGGACGTTTCTGAGCGAATTCGGCCCTGCGGGGAACGTGACCGGCATCTGGGAATGCCCCGACCTGTTCGAATTGCCCATCGAGAACCGGCCCGGAGAGACGCGCTGGGTGCTGGACGTGGATAATGGAGGGGGTACCGTCGCGGGCGGTTCGGGGGGACAGTACTTCGTAGGGCATTTCGACGGGACCACCTTCGTTGCCGAGCACACGGATACTCGCTGGGTGGATTATGCGAAGGATTTTTACGCCGCCATTTCCTGGTCCGACATCCCGGAAGAAGACGGTCGCCGCCTGTGGGTGGGCTGGCTGAATAACTGGGGGTACGCCGGAGAAATTCCCACGGACCCCTGGCGTAGCGGACAGAGCCTGCCCCGCGCGCTGTCGCTGCGCGCCGACGCGATCGGCGATCTGTGGCTGGTGCAGAAGCCTGTCGAAGAACTGAAGACGCTGCGCGAAACGCACCGTCGCCTCGACGCGCGCGCCATTGCGGAAGGAGAACACGACTTGAGCGGCGAAGGGATCGCCGGCAAGGCCATTGAACTGGTGATCGAACTGGAGGTCGGGGACGCCTCGGAAGTCGGCCTGAAAGTGCGTCAGGGCGAAGGAGAGGAGACGGTGATCGGGTACGACGCGCTTCGCAAGGAGGTATTCGTGGACCGGTACCGGTCCGGCGAAAAGGAATTTCACCCGACGTTTGCGGACCTTTTCGAAGCGTCTATGGAAGCGCCGGAGGGGCGCGTCAAACTGCACGTGTTCCTGGACTGGTCGTCGGTGGAGGTCTTTGCGGACGACGGCGCCATCGTGTTCACCAGTCAGGTGTTCCCGTCGCCGGACAGCGAGGGGGTGAGCATCTACGCGGAAGGCGGCGCCGCCCGCCTCGTGTCGCTCGACATGTGGACGCTGGCTTCCGTCTGGTAATCGCCCCGGATCCGCCGGGTCTTGCCCGACCCGCGACTCGCACAAGGAATTCAGGTAATAAATAAGGGAAATTATATCCGTCATGAACCGCCGTACCGTCTTTTTCAGCACCATCGTGGCCGCCCTCGGCGGCCTTCTTTTCGGCTTCGATACGGCCGTGATTTCCGGCACGACCGAGGCGCTCGAATCGGTGTTCGGTCTGGACGAGTTCTGGTTGGGCTTTACGGTGGCCTCCGCGCTCATCGGCACCATTGTCGGGGCGTTCGGCGCCGGGATTCCCGCCGACCGCTATGGGCGGAACCGCGTGCTTATCGTGCTGGCGGTCTTTTATTTCGTATCTGCGCTGGGGAGCGCCATGGCGGACAACTGGATCGCCTTTCTGCTGTACCGTTTTCTCGGCGGGCTGGCCGTTGGCGGTTCGTCCGTGGTAGCGCCCATGTACATTGCGGAAATAGCCCCGGCCCGGCTACGCGGACGGCTTGTGGCGGTCAGCCAGCTCAACGTGGTCACGGGGATCCTGCTGGCCTTTTTCTCCAATTACGTGGTGGCCCAGATCATTGCGGACGCAACGGCCTGGCGGTGGATGTTCGGCGTGGAAGCGGCTCCCGCCGCGCTGTTCTTCGCACTGCTCTTTTTCATCCCGCAAAGTCCCCGCTGGCTGGTCAAGCGAGGGCGTTCGGAGGAGGCCCGCGCCGTACTGGAGCGTCTTGGGGAGGTGGAGATAGACAACGAAATGGCGGAAATCGTTGCTTCGCTGAAGACCGAAACCGGTCGGACGGGCAGCAAGCTGCTCCAGAAGCGCTATACCTTTCCGATTCTGCTGGCGTGGGGGCTCGCCATGTTCAACCAGCTTTCCGGGATCAATGCGCTGATGTACTATGCGCCGCGCATCTTCGGCATGGCGGGGGCAGGCGTCGACGACGCCCTGTTGCAGTCGGTGGCCGTGGGCGGCACCAACCTCATCTTCACCATCTCGGCGTTCTTCATCATCGACCGGTTCGGGCGCCGTCCGCTGATGATCGTGGGTTCGGCGGGTACGGCAGTCTGCCTTGCCCTGGTGGCCTGGGCCTTTTTCGTCGGGGGCGATCACATGGGGACGCCCGTGCTGATCGGCCTGCTTGGATTCATTGCTTTCTTCGCCCTGTCGCAGGGGGCGGTGATCTGGGTCTTCCTTTCGGAAATCTTCCCGAACCGGGTGCGGTCGAAAGGGCAATCCCTTGGCTCGTTCACCCACTGGTTCATGGCTGCGGCGGTTTCCTGGACCTTTCCTGTGGTGGCCGAGGCGTCCGGCGGGTTCGCATTCGCGTTTTTCAGCGCCATGATGGTGCTCCAGTTGTTCTTCGCCGTGAAGATCATGCCGGAAACGAAGGGGCTGTCGCTGGAGGAACTGGAAGTGAAACTGGGCATCGGCACGGCGGAGCTGGAAGCGCTCGAAGAACGGCTCCGTGCGGAAGCGGGCGAGAAGGCGTGAAGGGCCCGACCCAGGAAGTCGTTGATCTGATCAATCTCGTGCGCGAACGCGCCTTCGATCCGTGTGGTCGTTCGGTGTCTTTTTGCTTTTTCGACAACCTTATGATTTCATGAACGTCTCAAAGATATAGCGGTGTTGCGGCTTTGCATCACATAGGAGGCGGGATCATGGCAACAAGAATGAACACAGTGCTCATTCTACTCGTGATGGGTGCTTTGGGTATGGGCGGATGCGCTGCTTCTGGAGGTGCGCAAAATGGCGGTGCGCTCGGCGATTCCGAACAAGAGGCGTCCACCGGGGGCGTGACCACGCTGGATGTTGCCGAAATCCTGGAAGAGAGTCCAACGGCGACCATTGCAGAGTTGCTTCAGGGGCGTGTGGCGGGCGTGCAGGTTATCAACGGGCGCATCAGGATTCGAGGGATAAACTCGATTCAGGGCAGCAACGAACCTCTTATTGTCCTGGATGGCATACCGCTTGCCGGCGATCCGTCCATGTCGCATATCAATCCCCGCGACGTTCAGTCGATCAATGTGCTCAAGAGTACGGCGGCCGCGGCCATCTACGGATCGCGCGGATCGAACGGGGTGATCGAGATCAAAACGAAAAAAGGCAGATAGGGAAGGCGCCGGCGCGCGCCTTTGAGATACCCTATTTCCATCCCCCCCCCCCCTCACAATCTCGCAAACACCCCGAATTCATCCACATTCTCCGGGGTCACCAGCTCGCAATCGACGGCCTGTTTCTCGGGCAAGGCGCTTGTGCCCGCCTGCAGGTAGGCATCCGCCTGATCCACGGCCATCTGCGCCAGTTGCGCTGCGGGCTGGAGCACCGTTGCGGCAATGTCTCCCGCCTTGATGGCGGCGAGTACATCCGGGCTGCCGTCGAAGCCGACCACGATCACATGCCCCATACCGGCGGCCTTCAGAGCCGCTGCGGCGCCCAGCGCCATGGTGTCGTTGCCTGCGATCACGCCCTTGATGTCAGGGTGCGCCTGGATAATGGTTTCCGTTTTGTCGAACGCTTCCGTCTGGCTCCAGTTGGCGCTCTGCCGGGTCACCAGTTCCATCTCCGGGAACTGCCCGATGGTATCGTTATATCCCTGTGATCGGATGTGCGCGTTCGTGTCGGACTCCTTGCCCGTCAGTTCCACGTATGGCCCGGCTTCGCCCATCAGCCGGACGAATTCCTCTGCGCCCAGCACGGCGCCCTGGTAATTGTTCGATACGATCTGGGCCACGGCAATGCCGTTCGCGTTGATCTCCCGGTCGATGAGGAATGTGGGGACGCCGGCGGCATGCGCTTTCTCGACGGCGGCAATGGAGGCGTCCGCGCCTGCGTTATCCAGCACAATGGCGTCGGCCTTGCGGGCAATGGCCGTGTCGAACAGTTGATCCTGTAATGCGGCGTCGCCGTTGTGGGTCTGCACGAGGGTTTCGTACCCCAGTTCCTGCGCCCGGGCGTCCGCAGCCTCGGCCTCGGCCTTGAAGAACGGGTTGTCGTGCGAGGGGGTAATGATGACCATCAGGCGCGCATCCTCCTGCGCCGGTTGGTCCGCCTCGTTCCGGCACGCGGTATGAGGCAGCGTCAGGAGGAGGGCAAGGAGCGGAAAACAAAACTTCCTGAAACGGTTCTTCATGACGTTATGGGGTTACGGAAAATGTTTCTTTCATCCACGCCTGCCACGCGGGTTCGTCGCGGGCCGCGATAGCGGGCGCTTCGTCGCCGTACAGGTAGATCCCAATGGTGACCATGGCGCAGTCGCCCATGGAGAACGCGGACGCTGAGGCGATCCCGGGGATCGGCTCGTCCAGCCGGATCACGGCGTACGGCTGCCTGTGGCCATCCACCTGTTCCACGACGCCTGTCAGGGAGGGCGTACCGGGGGGCGAGGTCCAGCGGGCGCCTTTCCGGAGGTCGGCCATGCCGAGGGCATCGGTCAGGCCGCTCCAGGCCTCGCTTGTTGAACCAGAAGCCTGTCCCATGGTCCGGACGATCGATGCAGGCTGTCCGCGAAAGCGGGCGAGATAGATCTGCAGTATAGCGAAAAAGTACGGCCAGCCGGACTCGATGCCTTCGAGTTGTTCTCTCTGCTCGTCGGTTCCCCCGTACATGCTGTGGATCACCCGGACGAGGCAGGTGCTCCCGGATAAGGGTTCCACGATCCATTCGGTGGTCATCGGCGCTGCATCCGGGCCCGCGCCCGGTCCCTCGGCGGCAAGCCGGTGCGGCGGATCCCAGACGGTGACGCTGGTCAGGCTTTCCATTCCCGGTCCCATCAGGGTTCGGATTACACCCCCCGTTTTCTCTTCGACTTCGGTGGGGCAGAACCAGGAAGAAACTCCGGGTCCGGTGGCGACAGCCTTCCAGACTTCTTCTGCGCTTCCCGGTACCTCGACCTCGACCTGGATCGACTGGCGACCGGACGCATCACGTTTTACGCTCATGATGTTTCCTTAATACTTGTCTGATGCCTCATGATGTCTATCCAGTGGTGTCACTGGAAGCGTTCTTTCATCCACGCCTGCCACCCGGGGTCGTCGCGGGCCGCGATAGCGGGCGCCTCGCTGCCGTACAGGTAGATTCCGACGGAAGCCATTACCTGATTCTCAAAGGGAAAAACGGTCACGGATCCAATGCCCGGCCCCGGATCGTCGAGCCGCAAAATCGCATAGGGTAGCGGCCCCTCCGGGATGCGCTCCCGGATACCCGCAAGCGGCGGCGCGCCATCGGGAGACCGAAAACGCTCCCCCTCGGATATGTCCGCAATGCCGAGCGCATTGCACGCCGCGCTCCAGGCGTCGTCCAGAGAGCCGGTCGCCGGACTGGTGATCCGGATGATCGACGCGGGCTGCCCGCGAAAATGCGTCATGTAGCTTCGCAGGACGGCGAAGCAGCACGGCCAGTTGCTTTCGATTTCATCAAGATCCTTGTCCCACTCGTCGGCGTCCGCAAACACACTGTGCGCCACGCGCACCACGCACGTTCCCGAAGGGCGCGGCTCGACCGTCCACTCGCTGGTCATGGGCGGCGCTCCGGGGCGCCAGTCTTTTTCCAGGTTGACGAACCGGTGCGGCGGGTCCCAGACGGTCACGGTCGCGACGGCATTCATTTCCAGTTCCGATCCCATGTCCCAGACGATCAGGCCCCCGACCCATTCCTCGGTCGTGTTCGGAAGGAACCAGGAAGAAACTCCGGGTCCGGTGGCGACAGCCTCCCAGACTTGCTCTGCGCTCCCCGGTACCTCGACCTCGACCTGGATCGACCGGCGACCGGACTTGTCGTGCTGGATGCTCATGACGCCTTCCGGATATCTTTTCCCGATGTCGATTGAAGCGGATGTTTATCCATTTTCCCGAAACGCTTCTCCATAGCGCCATGCTCCGCAAAATATACCGCATTCCGGGATGTTTGGCGTGTATGCTTTGCTACGCCTGCATCCGCACGAGGGATTTTTGCTGCATGCGCTGTTGCCACTGGTCCACGACAACGGCCAGCACGATCACGGCGCCTTTTATCACGATTTGCCAGAACTCCGAGACCCCGAGTAGCACCATCCCGTTCACCAGCACCCCGATCACGAAGGCCCCGATGATGGTCCCGCCGATCGTACCTCGTCCGCCCATCAGCGAGGCGCCTCCGAGGACCACCACGGCAATGGCGTTGAGCTCGAAGGTTTCCCCGGTGGCCGGATGGGCAGCGACCAGTTGCGAGGCGATGATCAGGCCGACCATGGCTGCGCACAGCCCGGAAATCATGTACGTGTACAATTTCACCCTGTTTACGCGCACCCCGGAGAGCTCCGCCGCTTTTTCGTTACCGCCTATGGCGTAGACCTGCCGTCCGAACGGAGTTTTGCGCGCCACGAATGCTGCCGCAACGGCAAAGAGCGCCATCACCCAGATAGGGTAGGGCAGAGCCAGAAAGGTATCCGCTCCCAGCGCCGGGAAACCCGTATTGCCAAGGTCGTCCTGCCCGACCAGGTTGGCGAATGTCGCGCCGTCCGAGATGAGAAGGGCCGCGCCCCTCGCTATGTACAGGGTGCCGAGCGTGGCGATGAACGGGGCCACGCCCAACCGGGTGACGAGCCACCCGTTCAGAGCGCCGACCGCTATGCCTGCCACCAGTGTCAGCAGCATGACGACCGGCACGGCAAAGAAAATGGATACGCCGAACGGGGGCAGGATCAACCCTTCGGTGAGCAGCCAGCCGGCCACCATGCCGCACAGCCCCACCACAGACCCCACCGACAGGTCGATACCGCCGCTCAGGATCACGAAGGTCATGCCGATGCCCAGGATGGCGTTGATGGCGACCTGCTTGGTGAGGATGACGAGATTGCCCGTCGTCAGGAAGGCGGGCGTCAGCAGCGAAAATGCGATGAACAGGACAATCAGGGCAAGGTATGCCCGCGATTGCAGGAGCCACATCCGGAGCGGAAGGCGCCGGGATGTGGCCGGGACAGGTTGTGTATGATCTCCCATGATGTTGGGTTATGCCGCCTGTTCGTTGGGGTGTTCTGTGGATGGGGCGATTACCGAGGCGTCCGCAAGATGCTGTTCGGTGATGTCTTTGCCTTCGAGGGCGGCCGTGAGGCGGCCCCGCGCCATGACAAGCGCCCGGTCTGCGAGGGCAATGACCTCCTTCAGTTCCGAGGAAACGAACAGGATGCTCATCCCCTGCGCGGCAAGATCGTCCACGATATGGAAGATGTCCGACTTGGCTGCGACATCGATTCCCCGGGTCGGTTCGTCCATCATGAGCACTCTGGGCTGCGTGAGAAGGCTTTTGGCCACCACCGCTTTCTGCTGGTTTCCGCCGCTCAGCGTAGCGATCGATTGCCGGGCGCTGGACACCCTGATCCCGAGGGTTTCGATCATGCGCCGGACTTCACGATTTTCCCGGCGTCTGGATAGAGCGGTCCCTCTGGTAAAGCGCGAAAGGGCAGCGAGGGTAATGTTTTTCGCCACGGACATATTCCGGAGCACTCCAAGCCGCTGCCGGTCCTCGGGAATGAGCGCCAGACCCGCTCGCAGGCGTTCGTCGATGCGCAATCCGGCGAGGGAGCGATCGCCGAGAAAAACGCTGCCCCGTGCATCGGGATGCATTCCAAGGAGACATTCCAGCAGTTCGGTGCGCCCCGCTCCCATCAGCCCGTAGATACCGACCGCCTCCCCGGCCCGAACCGTGAACGACACGTTTTTGATGAGATATCCTCCGCCATGCGGGCGCGGCAACGACAGGCTTTCGACGCGCAGCACGGGTTCTCCAATCGTTCGCGCCTTCTTGCGGAAGAGCGCTCCTTCGCTGCGCCCGGACATGTTTTCGACGATCCAGGCCAGAGAAACGTCCTGGGCAGGCGCTTCGGCAACGAGCCGTCCGTCGCGGAGCACCGTGAACCGGTCGCCGATCCGCAAGCACTCGTCCAGTTTGTGCGAAATGTATACGATGGCGACGCCCTGTGCGGTGAGTTCCCCGACGATGCGAAGCAGGATTTCCGTTTCGGCGCGGCTCAGGGCCGAAGTCGGTTCGTCCATGATGAGAATGGATACATCCTCGGCCAGCGCCCGGGCAATCTCGACGAGTTGCTGCTGCCCGATGCGCAGGTCTTCCACCAGCGTGTCCGGCGAGATGTCTTGTTCCAGCCGCGCCATCAGTGTCCGGGCGACCTCTTTTTGTTTTCCATGCTGTACCGTGCCCACCCCTGAAACGAGTTCGCGGCCCGTGAACAGGTTTTCGCTCACGGACAGATTGGGAAACAAGGTGAGTTCCTGATGAATGACGCCGATGCCCAGCGCCCGCCCTTCCCGCGGCGATGCCGGAGCAATGGATTGGTCCCGGAGCAGGAGCCGTCCGCTTGTGGGGGATTCTATCCCGGCCAGGATGCGCGTCAGCGTCGATTTGCCAGCCCCGTTTTCTCCGATGAGCACATTGACGCAGCCGGGGTATACATTGAAATCCACGCCGTCCAGCGCCGTCGTGCCCGGATACCGCTTCACGATCCCTTCGGTGCGCAGCACAGGTTCCGTCTTGTCCGAGCCGTTGGAGGAACCGGTCCGGCGAGGGAGAGCCGTTCCGTTTTTGTCGTTCGCTATGTTTTCGGCATGTGTCATTCGCTGCCCCGGATGACGATCCGGACCGGCGTAATCGCCGGCAGGTCTGTCCCTTGCAATGCGAAGGCCCCGTGAAAGTCGATGTCGCGCCCCGGCAGCGATGCCGGATTCAGCTCGCCCAGTACCGTTTCGAGCAAGCGGGCATGCATGGCGTGGGAGGCGTTTGCGTGCTCCATCTGGTTTACGAATCGGTCGAAGGTCATGAACGGCAATGCATCCCGCAGCGCCGTGCCGCGCAGCACGGGGCCAATCTGCAGACGTACGTTGGCCATGTCGTCGAGGGGCGGCACATCCAGTAGCAGAAAACCTGCGCGCGAGGTGGTATCTGCTGCAAGAACGCGTCCTGTTCCCTGCACAATAAAATTATACGGCCGATCTCCTTCCCGGCGCCCGTATTGCGTCGAGGCCGCCGCTTCGTCCGTTTCCAGAGCCTCCAGCAGCATGGTCAGGTCCGCTGCCTCGTTTTCGATGGTCGGGAGGATGCGCGTTTCCCAGTTTTCTTCCACGAACGTCTCTGCGTCGAAGGCGGGTTGGGCTTCTTCGATAATAGCCTTGCCCGTGGCCGGGTCCAGCGGGCGGATTTCACACCCGGCGGTTGCAAGGGCCGCTGTGATGAGGATGCTCGCAAGAGACAAGAGGAATGTGTTGCGCATGATTGAGCGAGCTGGTGATCGGACCTGCTCCGCTGTTCCGATCGGTTTCATGGATTGGGCGGGGACTCGCCGGGTTCGTGCAAGGCGCGCGCCACAGCGTGCCGCCAGCCTTCGCAGATTCGTTGGCGTTCCTTGTTCGGTCGCCGGGGTTCGAACCGGTCCAGCGAGCGCGGCAGGGCGGCCAGCGCATCAAGCGAATCCCGGTATCCGAGCGTCAAGCCGGCCATATAGGCCGCTCCGAGTGCGGAAAGGTCTTCGGCCCGGTTACGGAGCACCGGAGTTCCCAGCACATCTGCCTGAAACTGCATGAGCGTATCGTTGCGACTGGCGCCCCCATCCGCCAGAAGCACATGCAGCGTGGCGTTGTGCGTTGCGCCACTCGCCGTCTTTGCCATCGCCTCGAACACATCGCGCACCTGAAAAGCGATGGATTCCACGACAGCGCGGGCCAGATGAGCGGCGGTCGTGCCCCGCGTAATCCCGGTCACGAGGCCGCGCGCGTTTTCGTTCCAGTGCGGAGCGCCCAGTCCCACGAAGGCGGGGACGACATACAGCCCTTCGGTGCAGTCCGTTTCTTCGGCAAGCGCGGCGACCTGCGAAGGATCGTCCAGACCCAGCAGGTCGGCAACCCATTGCAGGGCCGATCCCGTCACCGAAATGTTGCCTTCCAGTGCATAGGTGGTCTGGTCTCCCAGCCTCCAGGCCACCGTGGTGGCGAGGCCGTGTTCGGAAATAGCGAGGCCGGACAGCGGGGTCATGAGCGAGCTGCCCGTGCCGTAGGTGGCCTTCACCGTACCGGGTCGGAACCCGGCCTGCCCGAAGAGGGCGGCATGGGAGTCTCCCATCATTGCAGCGACAGGAATACCTCCGGGCAGGGCGCCATGCGGGACCGTTTCCCCGAACAGGGCGCCGGACGGCATGATTTCCGGGAGCATGGTTTCCGGGATGCCAAACGTTTCCGTCAGGTCATGATCCCAGGCGCCCGTGTGCAGGTTGAAGAGTTGCGTACGCGAGGCATTGCTCGCATCGCACCGGTGTGCTTTGCCGCCCGTCAGATTCCAGAGCACCCAGCTGTCGATCGTTCCGGCGAGGAGTTCGCCGCCTTCTGCCCGGCGCCGGCCTTCGGGCGCCTGATCCAGCAGCCACCGGATCTTCGATGCGGAGAACAGCGGGTCGACAGGCAGGCCGGTACGTTCCCGGAGCATGGGTTCCTGTCCTGCGCGGCGCAGCGTGTTGCAGAAAGGGCCGGTGCGGCGGCATTGCCAAACGATGACCGGCCCGGCGGGACGGCCCGTATCCCGTTCCCACACCACCACGGATTCCCGCTGGTTCGTTACGGCCAGACCCTGGGGAGTCGGGTTTCCGGCCTCCGCGAGACACATTTCCACGGCGGCCAGCACGCTTTTCCACAGCAACATGGGGTCCTGCTCCACCCAGCCCGGCTGCGGAAACAATACGGGTACGGGGCGGGCGGCTTTGTGCCGGATCGTTCCGTCGGAAGCATTGACCAGCACGGCTTTCGTGTGCGTGGTGCCCTGGTCTATGGCAAGAATCAGGGGGCTGTGCATCAGCGGACCGGCTTCTTGAGTTCCAGCGCAGCGTCCCGGATGCCTTCGGGGGTAAGACCGAAATGCTCCAGCAGCCATTTCGTGTCGCCGGTGGGGGCGAAGACGCCGGGTACGCCAAGGATACGCATCGGGACAGGCAGGTGCTGCACCACAACCTCTGCCACGGCGCTGCCCAGTCCGCCGAACGTGGTGTGTTCTTCCGCGGTCACGATAGCCCCGGTTTCCCGGGCGGCGGCAAGGACCGCTTCCCGGTCGATAGGGCGCACGGTCGCCATATTCAGCACGCGGGCCTCCATACCCTGCGCCGCCAGCAGGTCGGCGGCTTCCATGGCTCGGGCCGTCATGACGCCATTTGCGATAAGTGTTACGTCGCCGCCGGGGCGCAGCAGGCTTGCCTTGCCGAAGGCGAATGCATAGTCGGCGTCATGCAGGGCAGGCACGCCCATGCGGCTCAACCGCAGGAAGACCGGTCCTGCAACCTGCGCCGCCGCCCGGACGGCCTGTGCGGTTTCGAGGGGATCGGCAGGCGCCGTCACCGTGATGTTCGCAATGGCCCGCACCCAGGCGAAATCCTCGATGGAATGGTGTGTTGCTCCGAGTGCGCCGTACGCCAGCCCGCTACTCACGCCCACCAGTTTCACGTTCGCGTTCGAATACGCCACGTCCGCTTTGATTTGCTCCAGCGCCCGCCCGGTCATAAAACAGGAGGCCGAGCAGACGAACGGTATTTTCCCGGCATTCGCCAGCCCGGCTCCCACGCCTACGAGATTCTGTTCTGCAATCCCCACGTTGATCAGTCGGTCGGGGAAACGTTCACGGAACGCCCCGGTTTTGCTCGACCCCACCGAGTCGTTGTTCACCACAACGATGCGCTCATCGGTTTCTCCCAGCGCAACGAGGGTTTCGGAAAAGGCGTCGCGGCAATCATACAGCATGGTCATGCGTCCCCCAAGGCGGCCTCCAGTTCGGCGATCGCTCGCGCCAGTTCGTCTTGCGAGGGCACTTTGTGGTGCCACTCCACCCGGTCTTCCATGAACGAGACCCCCCTGCCCTTATGGGTATGGGCGATGATGCACGAAGGTTTGCCCGGTTCGAAGGGCAGGCGGCCGAAGATATGAAGCAATGCCTTGTAGTCATGCCCGTCCACATGATCCACTGCCCAGCCGAAGGCCCGCCACTTGTCGGCCAGTGGATCCAGCCGATTGGTGTTGGCTGTGGCGTCTCCCTGTTGCAGCCCATTCCGGTCGATGATCAGCGTCAGGTTATCGAGACCGCGATGTCCGGCGGTCATGGCTGCTTCCCAGTTGCTCCCTTCCTGCAATTCCCCGTCCCCGGTCAACGCGAATACGCGCCATGCGGCCCGGTCCAGTTTTCCTCCAATGGCGGCTCCCACGGCCACGGGAAGGCCATGTCCCAACGGTCCCGTATTCGTTTCCACGCCGGGAGCCTTGGTCCGGTCGGGGTGGCCGTTGAGCCGGGAGAGCGGCTGCATGTAGGTATCGAGTTCCTCCAGAGGAAAGAAGCCCGCGTACGCCAGCGCGGTATAGAGGGCTCCCGAGCAATGGCCCTTGCTCATGATGAACCGGTCCCGGTTCGGATCCGCCGGGTCGTCCGGGTTCACCGACAGCACTTCACCGTAGAGCGTCGTCAGAATATCAGCCGCCGACAGATCGCCGCCGGTATGTCCCATGCCGGCTTCATGGATCATGCGCAGGTTGCGCCGGCGCATTTCGTTGGCCTGACGGCGCAGCTGCTCGATTTTCCGGGCAAGGGATGTGTGCGCTTCGGACATGGGGCATTGTGCGAAACGGCTCAGAATCGCGTGTTGACGATGTTGGCGAAGTCGGATCCGAACGTATATGAAAGGGCAATCGACCCGGAGAGTTGGAAGTCCGTCGCCAGTTCGCGTTGCTGCAGCAGGATTTCTTCCAATGAAGCATTACCGGCCGGAAGCGCCAGTTGATCCTGGACCATTTCAAAATCTCCCTGTATGCGGAGCGATAACCCCTCCAGCAGTCGCACCGAAACGTACCCGAAGAATTCGGCGCTGCGCTTGGTCACGTCGTGGAAATAATGGGATCCTTCTATGCCTCCGTAGATATCGCCCCACGGTTGCCGGATTGCCACAGAAGCTTCCAGTTGCTGTTGCAGGAGCGTTTCTTTGGTTTTGTTGAAGATGGTTTGCTCGAAGTAATCCACGTAGGAGTACCCGAGTCTGTACACGACGGTTATGGCGCGGCGCGTGGCCTGTTCGTAGGGGAGCACGCTGTATTCGATGCCCGGCGCCACTTCGCCCCAGTGCTTGAGATTCCGGTCGTTGCGGGTTATATAGTCTCCGAAGAGGCCCACCGACCAGTGCTGACCGAGGCTCCGGATGGCGTAACTGTCGAAGCCGTGCCGGGAGATGCTGCTTCTTACGTCGGGCTGGTCCTCTCGCTTGATCTTCACCAGGTCGTAGTTGAAGTAGGGCCGCAGGCGTATTTTCCACTGTTCGCTTATATGATCGGCGAAAAAGCCCCAGCGGGAGTCGAACACTGTCCGGTTGGATTCTTTTTCCAGTTCGATGCCTCCTACGTAGGCCGTGAATATCCAGTGTCTCCATTCGTCGTGCGTTTGCGCGCCGGCCCCTTCCTGATTTTCTCTGGAGTAGTCGAGCGAGAATCCGGAGATGGATTGCACCTGCGCGACGTACGGCACGAGGCCCAGCCGGATTGCCGAGTTGACAGCTTCGCGGGCCTCGTCGTTCGTTGCATTCTGGCCCACTGTATGCTCGAACGTGTACTCGACGCTGGCGTAATCGCCGCGCCCCAGAAACGAAAGCTGGTACTGCCGCCCGTTGCTGCCCGTACGCTGATCGGTGATGAATACGTGCACATCGGCCTGCTCCGGATCGCGCACGTAGTTCACGAAGGTGATTTCGCTGCGGATGTGGTTAAAATCACAGCGGTCGCAATCCAGATAGACACGCAATGCGTTGCTTGCCGGGAGGGCGGCATGCAGCGTGTCGGACAAGATGTCCTGGGCTGCCAGCGGGGCGGGGAGGGCAAGACATCCCCACAGGAGCAGTCGGCAAAGGATGCGGCACGGTATCCGCCGCTGAGAAAAAGGCATGAACGGCATTTCGGTGTTTTCTTTATTTTCGGGGGGATTTCTTTACTTTCGAGGCTTTTCTTTATTTCCTGGGAAATTCCTTATTTTTTTGATTTTTCTTTACTTTTCAGCAAAGTTATTATTTTTCAGATGTTTCCCAGAAACAGGTCGAGTACGAGCCGCTGTGCGGCGAGCGCATCCTGGCGGATTTGCGCTTCCCGGAGGGCTTCAACGTCGAGACGGTCCAACAGCGCATCGAGTTTGCGCAGGGTTACAATGCTTTCGCGGGCAGCCTGCACAGGATCTTCGCGAAATGGAAATTGATCCAGCAGCACCACATCGTCCCATCCGATCTTGCGCAAGGCGTGGAGGAATTCCAGCGTTTCGATAAGGTGGACGGACCCCACGGTCAGGTCGTCGTCCCACTCGCGCCAGTTGTCGTTGACTTCCACGCTCGTCAGCCGCTCCCGGCGGTGCGCCAGTTGCAGGGCCTCCGCAGGGGTTTCCTTTGCGAACAGGGAATGACCGAGGTCCATTACGATGCCCACATTGTCCACCCCCATGTCCTCGATGGCCAGCAGGGTCGTAGCCACGTTGCAGAAAAGCATGTGGGTGCGCGGCTCCTTGAACTTGCACTCGATGCCGAACTGCATGTCCGGGGCTGAGGCCGCTACTTCGCGGACGGCGTCCACGGAGTATTGCCACAGGTCCTCGTAGTCGGCCTGGAACGGGTAGTCATAGCCATCCTGACCCGGCCAGAACTTGACGTACCGGGCGCCCAGTTCGCGGGCGGGGGTGATAGCCGCCTTGTATAATTCGATGCAGTCGCGCCGCAGGGCGGGGTCCGGGTTCGTCAGACCGCCCTTGCGATATTTACGGCTGTAGGAGGCAGGCGTAATGGCGTGGCAGCGCAGGCCGTTCCGGTCGAGAGCGGCGGCGATATCGGCCGTCGATACTCCTTCGTCGAACGGAAAATTGATATCAAGCGCCACGAGGTCGCCGACTTGTCCTGCCCGGTCGATGGCTTCCAGCACGCCCACGGGCGGGCCGTATGCATCGGTGGCGTACCGGTCAATGAATTGCCCGAACAGCCACAGGCCGGCGCCGAATTCATACCGCGAGGGTGCACTCATGAGGATAATGTTCCTGTGTGATGTACTGCCTGCTTGTGTCTTTGTCGTTAATCTTTCGAGACCGTCACGATGATCCGGCGGTATCGGTACAGAACGGGTTCGCCGTCGTCATGTGCCGTGAGAATGACTTGAACCTCTGCGCCGACAGCATTTTCCGGGACGACAAGGCTTGCTTCCATGGACGAAGCATTCATTACGGAGACATCGCCCGGATACGAGCCGGCCTCCGAATAGACCCACCAGTCGAATGCGAGATGGTCTCCATCGGGGTCTGACGATCCCTCGGCGCTCAGGCGAATCGTCTCGCCGATGTTCGCAGTGACATGGAGAGGGTCCAGACCGGCGTCGCCGTTCACGACCAGCATGGGGTTGTGGTTCGCCCCGGCGAAGTCCGGCGTGTTGCTCCAGTCCGCCCGTGCGGCGATGTCGTGCTGGTACCCTTCACGCCAGCGCCAGACCGTGGCGTGGTTTGTCGTGTACGTGTTGCCGTCGAAGGCCAGCACGGTATCGTCCGAGTTGGTCCAGATGGGCCGGGGTTCTTCTTCGGGCTGCGATACGGCATAGCGGCCTCCCCAGCCCCCGTAACTCGGGCTGACGTGTCCGGCCAGCCCGTTCCGGAACAGGTTCATGAACGAGGGGGTGTCGCCTTCCATCAGGTAGGCTGTGGCCGGATAGCGTGCGCCCAGCGGTCCGTGCCCGGTGCGGATGTTTTCCGATAGCCAGGGATTATCGACGATGTCGAAGTTCGGCCCCTCGAACATGCCGTGGAAGTTATCCCCGGAAATGCCCACCCAGGTGGCGTACTTGTAGTCGTCGCCGTCGTGCGGCGAGCTGGGCGTCACTACATAGAACAGATTCGGAAATTCCTGCCGCATCCAGGGGCCGGAATCGTCCTGATCGGAAATGGTGTAGACGCGTAGTTTGGCCACGAAGGCATCCAGTTCTTCCGGGGTGCGTGTCTCGCGGACCTTCCACAGGGCCTGCGCAAGGCAGTTGGCCCCTCCCCAGACACTGATCCACAAGGGGCGGTCGTCTTCCTTGTCCACGGCGGCGATGATATGTTCGGAGCCTACCGTGTCGTTCCCCTCGCCGACGCCGTTCATGCCGTACACGTCCCGGCATGTTTGCACCTGCGAGAGCAGGAAATCCGCCTCCGGGTAGCCGTCGGCGTGTACGAGCAGGTTGTCGCGTACTTCGCGGTATGCCTCGATATGGCCCCGGATTTTGTCCGCCCGTGTGGTGTCCCGCATCCAGACGGAGGTGGTGGCGAGCAGGCCCTCCACATCCATTTCGTTGGCGTAGAGCAGGAAGCGGACGAGCGATTGCGCGTCGTCCGGTTCGTTTTCGATGTCCGTGAGGACGAGCACCCGCGATTTGGAGGATGGAGCGGGCAGGGGATCGTGCTGTGCCTCGCCGGCGGAGTTGGAGCAGGCGGTGGGGAGGAGCGTCGCGGCAATGAGCAGGGCTGCGAGCGAGCCTGCGGATTGTTGCGCCGGGGTTTTTCTTTCAGCGGTTTTCAAAGCAGGAACGCAGGGCCCGGCAGGTTCGGAGCATGAGGGAATGTTGCGCATGATTAGAAAAAGGGGCCGGATTTTGTCCGGGGGGCGTGTTTGGGGCGGCTGGATGGCGGGATGCGTTTGTCCCGGGAGGGCATCTCGGAAGCGTCGTCCGGGGAGCGTTTTTGAAACAAGACAAGATAGGGAAGAGCGGCGGAAAAGGGGGCGGGGAAGGGGGGAAAAGGCGCGGCGCGGTTTGCAGGCGGTTCGCAATCGCCTGTGGGTGGCAATGAGGGGCCCGTTAATTTTTTCCAACCGTCACGATAATCCGGCAGTACCGGTGTGGCGTTATTCCCCACCAGATTCCGGCACTGGCCTCCACCAGGCATCCAGGCGGTCCTGTAGCTCCCGGATACGTTCAATCTGTTCGGGATGCTCCGCCAGATTCACGTTTTCCAGCGGGTCTTCCACCAGGTGGTAGAGTTCCAGTGGCTCGTTCTCGATTTCAGGGAGGATGAACTTCCAGTCTCCGGCCCGAACCCAGCGAAACAACACATTGGCGTCCGGACGGTCCCAGTCTTTGGCCGTGTGTCTGAAAATGCTGCCGAATACGGCGTCGCGCGCGAGCGGCTCGCCGCGCAAGGCCCTCGGCATCAGGTTCAGTCCCGGAAGGTTTTCGGGGATATCGAGTCCCGCTGCGGAAAGGCTGGTCGGCAACAGGTCGATCGAGCTGACAAGTTCGTCGGAAACTCCGGGGGCGATGCGCCCGGCCCAGTGCAGCAGGACGGGCGTGCGTACGCCCAGGTCGTACTGGGACTGCTTGCTCTTCCAGTGCGGAGGGCGGACGGTCCCGTCGCTGCGGTCAACCAGCCGGTCCGCCTCGTTTTCCGCGGTCACCCATCCATTGTCGACGATGAAGATAAAAATCGTTTCTTCGTATTCGCCCTCTTCTTTCATCAGGTCGATCAGTTCGCCCACGGTCGCATCGAACCAGAGAATGCTTGCATAGTATCGCAACGTACGTTCGTGCAGGCCGAGGTCGGCGAAGGGCGCCTCGTATTCGGTGGGGGCATTGTGGGGCAGGTGCGGCAGAAACGGCGCATACCATATGAACATGGGTTCGTCCTTGTGCCGCTGCACGAAATCGCGGATCGGCTCCATCCCCTCCCGGCCTATCGCGAGGCCAAGGTCGCCATGGCGTTCTCCGACGGTCATGCCTTCGCTGAATCCGCCGTTCCGATAGGAGCCTTCCCAGAACTTGCCGGTCTGCAGGCTCGCATAGCCCGCTTCCGCCAGCAGCGAGGGGGCAGGGCGTTGTTGCAGGAGGAGTTGGTTCGCTATGCCTCTGCGCACCCCGGGCTCTGGGTCGTTGAAGGTCAATCCGTGCTCATGCTGGTGTCTGCCTGTAATCATTGTGGCCAGGCTGGGACGGCACAGGCTGGTTGGATTGTAGCCGTGGCGAAAGACCAGCGATTGCGCGGCGAGGTCGTCGATCCGCGGGGTTTGCACCATGTCATGCCCCATGAACCCGAAATCGGTGAAGGACTGATCGTCGGAGATAATCCAGACGATATTGGGGAGCGGGGCCGGATTCGACCCGGCAGGATCGTTTACATCGGGGCTCTGTGCAGCGCTTTCGCCGCTGCAGCCGATGAATGCGAGAGCAGCGAAGAAGGAAACAATGGGCGCAAGTATACCTGGGCGGAGTGGGGTCATCGGTAATGAGGGGTGCTGGCTATATTTCCATGCAATTATGCATTTCAAATGCATAATTGCAAGAAAAATCCAATCCGCCCCCTTTCACCCTCTGTCATATATTATTGCTCCGCACCCGTTCAAACGACGCTGCGCCATGCGTTCCATGTATCGCTTGCTGCTCATCCACGTACGTTCGATTACCGCGCTGCTTGTTGTGCTTGCAGCGGCAACGGCCTGCCAGGCGCAAACGCCTTCCCCTGCACCCGGCGCCTCCCGCCCGAACATCATTTTCCTGTTGACCGACGATCAGCGGGCGGACGCGCTCGGGATTTCCGGCCACCCGGTGCTTGAGACGCCCCACATCGACCGGCTTGCGCGGGACGGCGTTCGGTTTACCGAGGCCCATGTCGTGGCCCCTGTGTGCATGCCGAGCCGCGTGAGTTTCATGAACGGGCAGTACGAGCGGGTGCATCGGATCGGTTTCTCGTCGCCGAATGTGCTTTCGGAAACCCAGTGGGATCAAACCTATTCCGCGCTTTTGCGGAACGCAGGCTATCATGTCGGATTTGTCGGCAAAATCGGTCTACAGCAGTATTCGTTCCGCGGCAGCCCGCTCGAAAAGTTCGATTTCTGGCGGGGCCATGACGACTGGGCGCGGTTCTGGCCCAAGGAGTTCGATCATCTCGCTATTTACCACGACTCGGAGGGCGAGATCGTAACCCCGATCATGAGCGAGAGCATCGAGCGTTTTCTCGACCAGGCGCCCGCCGATCGCCCGTTCATGCTATCGGTCAGTTTTTCGGCGCCGCACGGGTCCATTTCCGGCAGTATGCTTTATCCGGACGAACAGGGCACGGATCGTATGTTCACCCCTGCGAACACGCATCCCGAACTGCTGGATCACCCGGTGTACGGTTCCTTGTACCGGGATCGCGAGATTGCGCTTCCGGCTTCCCGGGGAGACGATACGGCGCAGCATATTCCGCTCGACGTGCACCCGCGCGAAGGGCGCATGACCACGTATTCGTACAGCTACGCCGGCGACGAGGTGCTGCGGGAGTATCATATTCGTTACTACCAGTTGATCCATGGACTGGATATCGCGGTCGGCAAACTGCGCGAGAGCCTCGAACGGCGGGGTCTGGCGGACAACACGATCGTCATTTTTTCGAGCGATCACGGGTTGTTGATGGGCGAGTATTCGATGGGCGGAAAATCTCTGCTCTACGATGTGGCGACGCGCGTTCCGCTCATCGTGTACGATCCTCGAACGCCGGCTGGCGAGCGCGGCGTGACCATTGACGAGCTTGCGCTCAGCATCGATGTCCCGGCGACCATCGTTTCCTACGCCGGTCTGGATGCGCCGCAGACCATGCAGGGGCGCAGCCTGCGTCCGCTTATCGAGAATCCCGAGGCGTCATGGCGGGACGAGATATTCCTTGAAAGCCTCTTCCTGCTGCGTACGGGCCCTTTCATCGAGGCCGTCCGGACGAAGGAATGGAAATACGTTCGTTACTTTCGCAGCGATACGTCGCAGTACACTGCGCAAGATGTGGATTTCGAGGGGCGAGCGCCGGATTTCGAGCAATTGTTCGATCTGGTCAACGATCCTGCCGAGGAGCGCAACCTGATCGGAGACACATCGCAAGCGGCCCGGATCGCGGCGTTCCGGGAACGCAGCAGGCAATACTCGTCGGAACTGGTCCGGGCCGGCAAGGATATGAGAAAGTATCCCCGGTAAAGTGAACCATATATGAGGCAGGTGAAAGCATGATTCGATATAAGCATATACGGTATTTGTTTTTGCCGGTCCTGGCGTGTCTGTGCGGTGTAAACGCCCTGCCGGCGGAAGCGTCCGACCCGGAATCCAGGTCCGGATCAGGCACTTGCGAACCAGGCGATCTGGTATGGAGCGACGAATTCGGCGAGGATGGTCTTCCGAACAGTTCGAATTGGTACTATGAAACAGGAGGAGGCGGATGGGGCAACCAGGAGTTGCAGTTTTACACAGCGGCGCGTTCGAAGAATGTTCGGGTCGAGGACGGAAGTCTGATCATCGAAGCGCACCAGGAGTCCTTTTCCGGCAGCAGTTATACGTCCACCCGTTTGCTTTCGAGGCAGGAATGGACCTACGGCCGGTTCGAGGCCAGCGCCATCCTGCCGTCCGGCAGGGGGACATGGCCCGCCATATGGATGCTGCCGGATCTGAATCGATATGGAGGATGGCCCCGGGCCGGCGAGATTGACATCATGGAGCATGTGGGGTTTAATCCGGACCGGGTGCATGCCACAGTGCATACGGAAGCATACAATCATTCGAAGGGCACGCAAAAGGGCGCATTCATCACGGTGCCCACGGCTCGTTCGGAATTCAATGTGTACGCGGTGGAATGGACGCCGTCCGATATTCGCGGCTATGTCAATGACACGCATTATTTTACGTTTCGGAACGAGCGGTTGACCAATCCGCAAGCCGACGATCGGCACTGGCCGTTCGATCACCCGTTCCATTTTATTTTCAATATTGCCGTGGGCGGGACCTGGGGCGGACAGCAGGGGATAGATCCGAACATCTGGCCCCAGCAGCTCCAGGTCGACTATGTACGCGTGTACGAATGCGCAGAAGTGGTCAGCGCCGAATCCGAAGAGTTGCCCGAAAGCGTCCGGCTCGAGCAGAACTATCCCAATCCGTTCAATCCCGAAACGTCCATTCGTTTCACGCTGCCTCGCGCGGGCCATGTCCGCCTTGCCGTATACGATGCGGTCGGCAGGGAGGTGGCGGTGCTGGTGGATGGGGTGCGGGCGCAAGGAACCCACACGCAAATTTTCGAGGCGCCGGGCTTGCCGACGGGCGTGTACCTGTACGAACTGTCCACGCCTGAAACGGTTTTGACGAAAAGGATGGTATTCGTCAAATAGATCGGGAGGGGCTCAACAAACGCCATCTATCCGCTGGTTTCCGCCTCGGCCCCGAAACGCCCGGAAAGCAGGTAGCGATACAGTCGCAGCGTACGCTGCTCCTCGTGTTCCTCCAGCCAGCGCCGGCTGGCCGGCGTCAGCATCATCGTCTCGCAGGGTTCGTCGGCGGTCACGGAAGGCGCTTTCTTGTCCAAAGGGTCGACCGGCCAGATTGCATCGCCGGGGCTGTACTGACGGGAACGCGCGCCCTCGACTTCATGGGAGGAAGCCCGGCCGGACGTCAGCAGTTGCAGCCCTTCGCTCCGCACGCCCGGCCCCGCGAGGGTTTCCCCTGCGGCGTAGCGACGCGGATGCAGCCAGCTTTGAAGTTCGTCCATCAGTTCCTCGAAGCGGACCTGCCGGTCCAGGTAGCGCTCGAGATCGTCGGCGGCGCGCTCGAGCAACGAGGAGCGTCGGTCTTCAGACATACTTGCTTGCGCCCTCCATGCCGCAATGACGGATTCCTCGCAGCGCTCCAGCGCGAGGTCCATGTTCGGCTCGAGTTGCAATGCAGTGAAGTCCGAAGGCGGAAGGTTGCGCTGCAATCCGGTCCTCAATTGCTCCGGCGGTGCGCTCAAGACCACCTGCACCCCGGCCGCGTTTGCTGATCGCAGGAACCTCGCCAGGACGTTCACCGCCGAGAAGTCGAAGCCGGAGACGGCCTCGAAGTCCAGCATCAGACAGGCGGGTGGCGGACTCCCCTTCAGGGTTTTCCCCAGATGATCGGCCAGGGGGCAGACGCTTCCGAAGAAGATGTAGCCGCGCAGCCGGTATGCAAGTACGCGCCCGCCTTCCTCCAGCAGGATGGCGTTATCGGGAACGGAGCGCGCCTTGCTGCTGCGGCGCTCGCGCGCGGTGAAGCGTGATGCGATCGGGTCCACGCGGCTCAATCGGACGGCGAAGAACACCAGCGTAGCCAGCATTCCTGCGGCCACCCCCTCGAACAGCCCGAAAGCGATGATGACGACGAAAATCAGCACGATGATGCCGTATTCCAACCAGGGAAGCCGCTTCCGGCTTCTCAGGAGCCCTTCGTCCAGCATGCCGGCGCCGGCGAAGAACAGAATGCCTCCGACGAGCGGAACCGGGACCAGCTCCAGCATTCCGTCGCCCAGAAACAATGCGCCCCCAATGACGAGGGCAGCGAAGATGCCCGTCAGGCGAGTGGAAGCCCCGAACAGCTTGCTGCGCAGCGAGGCGGGTACGATCAGGGTGGCGACTGTGCCGCCGCCCAGGCCCGCCACTACGCTTGCCAGCCCGCCCGCCCTGAACTCGCGGTTCCAGTCCAGATCCTGGTTTGCCGCCATTTCGAGGCCCGCGATATTCATGATCACGACGATCAGCGCGATCAACACCAGCATCAGCAGGGTCGGAAGCTGCCCCGCCATCGCGGCGAAGTCCACGTTCGCGAGGTCGGCGGGCTGCAACACCGGCCACAGGTTGCCTCCAAAGGTGCTTTGCAGCAAAAGACCCGCTATTCTCGCTTCGTCGCCGGAGGTGCCGAGCGTGGCGAGGATGAGATGATAGGCGCCGACGAAAAGCGCGACGCTCGCGGGCAGGATGAGCGGGTGTTTCCAGCGCTTCATCGCCAGATACAGGGCGATTCCGAACGCTGCACCCGGGGCCCATCTCCACAGCATGGAGGGTTCCGCAAGCGCAGGAATCGCCCGCCAGTGCGTATCCGCACCCATCAGGGACATGGCCGACAGGCACACCACTCCTCCGATTCCGGCCACGAAACCGCCCGCTACCGGCCAGGGGATGAAGCGCACCAGGTTGGCGAGTCGGAATTGTCCGATCAGGAGGCAGCACACGCCGGTGGCGACTGCGCCGATCATGAGTGCGATCGCGGTGGTGACGAACAGCGTGTCGCCTTCGGCGTCCATGGTGGAGCCGATCAGGGCCATTACGACTACCAGCGCAGGGGATAGTCCCGCAATCGCTCCGCGATAGCCGCCCACGAGGGCGATGACAAGGCAGGCAGCGAAGTTTCCGAACAGCACCAGGCCGACGCCCTGGGAGGAATACGCCGCCAGCGGTCCGGAGAATATGAAGCTCCCGAAAGCGACCTGGGCAACGAGCAGGCCGAGGCCCGACGTGAAGCCAGCCGCCAGTGCCGGGACTGTTTTCGGGGGAAACATGTCAGGCGCCTCACTGCTCGAGCAGTCGTTCCAGGTGTTCCAGCATCAGGTCGGCGACGAACCGGTTACCCTCCTCGTTGAGGTGTACGCCGTCGGTAGTCAGCACGCCCTCGTAGAGTTTGTCGGGATTGTGCGCGGCGAGATGGTCCTCGAACGCGGCCCGCAGGTCGCACAGGGCAGCTCCGGATGTCTCCGCCACGGCGCGCGAAATATCCGCGTATTCCATGAGCGCCCGGTTGACCTCCGTATCGCTGGTCGGGTCTTCTCCGATCACGCTGGGGGTGCACAGGGAAACGTGCACGCCCGCACCCTGCATGGTCGAGATCAGATCGTGCAATCCTTCCTCGAACACTTCCCGCTCCGTGCCCGTGACCTCATCGAATTCATAGAAATGCCAGACATCGTTGATGCCGATATAGATCACCACATGCGTGGGATCGTGGGCCAGCACATCCCGGTCGAGTCGTTCCTGCAGATCGGGCACCTTATGCCCGCTTATGCCCGCGCCGATCACCTCGACAGCGCCGCCGGGGTACTGTTCCGCCAGAGCTTCCGCCGCCAGCGTCACGTATCCGCCCGGGAAGGCGCCCACTTCGGTAATGGAATCCCCGAAGAAGACGATGCGTATGGCCGGGGCCGGCTGCGTGTCGGCGGGCTCCGGAGCGTCCTCCTCTCCGGCGCATCCGCCGGTCAGGATCAGGGCGCAAAGCGCCAGAAAGAATGCCGGTTTGTGAACAGGATTATGCATGAGACGATTGTTTTCTTGCAAAAATGATGTGTGGACGCACCGCGGCGGGTGCCTCGTCGACAAGGATACGGGAGCGCTCTTTATAGACCTGAATATAGGATACTCTGATCAAAACCACTTCGCTCAGCGCTTCACGCTCGGGCGATCCATGCCCGCCTGCATCTCCAAAACCCCTGATAGCCTATCCTTCGGCGATGATCCCGATGGCGTGGCCAATGCCGTCTTTGTTGGCGATAGCCCGGCGACGTACGGCTGCACATCCCCGCGGGTACCGAAACCGGGAAGAGCGATTCTCATTCAGTCCGTGTCCTGGGGCCGGATCTCCACATAGCGTTCCAGCCGCGCGACTTCGTCGTCATCGACATATTTACCTATCTCCCGGCGAAACTGTTCGATCCGGTCGTACGGCCGGTATTCCTTGAATTCCCGGAGCATTCGGTTGCCCAGGTTCGGAATCGTGAGAATATCTTCGTCGCTGGCCGTATTCAGATCGATCGGCACGAAGACGAACTGCTCCAGGCGCGCCACCTCCTCCTCGTCCACGTATTTGCCTATTTCCCGGCGGAATTCGGCCATGTGGGTATACGGTTTGTATTCGTCGAACTCATGGGCCATCCGGTTGCCGACGCCGGGAACGAGAAGAATTTCCCCTTCGGTTGTGTCATTCAGGTTCAGGGGCAGGAAAAGCCGGGCGTACAACTCGTCCCGCTGGGCTTCATCCAAAGAATCGGCGACCAGCGCGTTGACCTCGAGCATATCCATAAACGGACGCCCTGCAACGATCGAGTCCGCCTTTGCTGCATCCATGTGGGGGAGCGCTGCAAGCTCGGATTCGGTAGCCGTGTTCGGATTGAGCACGCCCATGTTCTGCCCCACCTGGGCCTCGGCAACAGTCGCGGGGATCAGGGCAAGCACTGCTAACAGCACGAACAGTCGGGTCGGGATGCGTTGTATCATTGTTTTTCCTCGTGTAACGGGTTTGCCTCGCTTGTCTCCAGGGATGCATTCGTCCTGTTCCGCGAGGCGGAGAATATCGGATGTCGCCAGGTGTGCAGGAATCCGATGAGTCCAAGATACGCCATGGTTCCGGGCGCCAGGGCCGGCATTGCCCCGGTGAGAGATTTCCAGATCAGTTCCCATCCTGCAGCCGCGGGGTTCATTTCCAGTTCGAATTCGATATTGCTTTGGTAGTGCAGATAGACGCCCAGGACGCCCGCGACGACAAACAGGAGCATGCATACCTGAAAAATGCGCAGGACTCGGGCATCGTTGCGAAAAAGCCGGACTACGAGCACCGCGAGGCTCAGTCCGATCATTCCCAGCGGCACGAGTTGCCACGGTTCCTCGTAGTGGCCCAGCAGGACCAGTTCGCCGCCGGCGCCCAGGGCGCCCAGCAGGAATATGGCCAGTAGCAGCGAGCGAATTCGTTTCACGTTTCAGATTTCATTGTTTTTTTGAGCATGGGATGCCGAGAGCCGTTTCCGGTTCCAGCGTATTGTACATATGCCATGCTTCGCGCCACCCGGTCGGTCAGGGCGCCGGCAGGGCGTTGCTTCGATAGCAACGGCTATCTTGTTAGACCCTGCTGCGTCCCTGTTTTATTCCCTGCTTGCAGGAAATATCCGGTCAGCCCGCCTTGTTTCTTAATGCGCATACCCTGCTCAACATCCACCCTGCACAGGAAAGAAAATGTCGGTGCGCCACTTGGACGGGTCCGGCTCGGCGCCGGGATCGGTGACGTACACCTCCCAGGGGGCATGTGCGGGTTGGAGTTCATTGGATTCGATCCATTGCACCAGCGCGGTCCAGGTTCCACCGAGGTCGTCGTAGGGTCCGATGTGGGTGACTGTCGCCACGGTTCCGGCAGGAAGTTCTCCGGGCCGGATGCGATCCGTTCCTTCCATCGGCGAAGATACGGGCATCGCACACTCAAGCTCGACGGTATTGCCGTCCATGGCGTGGTAGATAGCGAGGGGCATCCCGGCCGGTTGCTGCCCGCTCTGCTGGATGTGCCCGTATATCTCTCCGAACAACGCGCCCATGATGGTGGCAAGCTTATCCATCGTGGTCGTAGTACGGATGCCAAGGATGGATTGCGCGTCGATCTGTCTGGTTTTGAATTCCGATGTCATCTTATTGCTCTTGATTTCTGTTTTCCTGTGACGTTTGGCGATGGCATGATTCTTTTCCTCATCTGGTTGGCGCGCCGTCGAAAAAATCGACCTCGCCGGATTCCAGGGAATACTCCGCTCCAACGACCCGCAGGCCATCCTGATTGATGAGATTCTCAAGGATTTCCGAACCGTTCCGCAGCGCATGCGCGGACCTGCGGACGTTTGCCCGCACCGCCCGGCGCAGCAACGTATCCGGGTCGCATCCGGGTTCCGTTTTCAACAGGTCCTCCACCGCAGGGCGAATTCGATCCACAATCGAGGCCATATTTTCCGATAGTTTGCCGCCGGGTTGCCGGAGGCTTTCCAGCGTGGCTCCGACCGCGCCGCATCGGGTGTGGCCTAACACGACGAGAAGTTTTGTGCCGAGCTGCTTCGCCGCATACTCTGCGCTGCCCATCTGGGACGGCGCAGCGATGTTTCCGGCCACGCGGATCACGAACAGGTCTCCAAACCCCTGATCGAAAATATGCTCGACGGGGACCCGGGAATCGGAGCATGCCAGAATTGTTGCGAAGGGCGCCTGCCCCTCGAGGAGATCGTTGCGTTTTTCCTGGCTTGCGGGTGCTTCGGTATGCTGCATTCCGTCTACGAAGCGGCGATTGCCTTCTCGCAGGCGCTTCAGGGCTTCAACTGCTGAAATCATCCGGTTCGGATTTTAGTGGAGAGGGGATACGCCCTGCGTTTCTGTTTTTGCGGTATGTAATGCCGTAATCATCGACCGGACGATTACGCCGCTTGCGGTATTTTCCGCCGTAACGACCTCCGTGGCGCCGGCGGCGTACAGGGCCTCCTTATCTATGTCGTACCAGGCGCGAGCGATGATGGTGAGGTCGGCAGATATTTTACGAATGGCGCCGACGGCAAGCCCGGTGGCCCTGGCGTCGTTGATGCTTATTATTACCAGCCGGGCATCCTTGCATCCAAGTGTCTTCAGCACTTCCTGTTGGGTAATATCTCCAAGCACCGCCCGGTTTCCGGCAGCTTTCGCCGCCCGGACGTTATCGGCGTTTACATCGACGACAATAGAGGGAACTCCCGTGTCCCGGACAGCCCGGCAAACTTCCCGGCCCGTCAACCCATAGCCGGCAATGATTACGTGGCCGCTGTGCGGTTCGTGAACGTCGACGCCGGGAGGCTCCGCATCCAGCACCCGATTCAGCCATGGGACGCGGGCTGCGCTGAGGGCTAACCTGGGACCGAACACGATGATTACGGGCGTAAGCAGCATGGACAGAATGATGGCCAGCAGCAGGTTGTGGGATAGTGTGGGTTCAAGAAGTTCAAAATCCGAGGCCGTGCTTAAAAGTACGAACGAAAACTCACCGATCTGGCACAGGGTGGCCGCCGACAGGATCCCCACGCGAAGAGGCAGCCGCAGGATCAGTGCGGCTCCAAGGATGATCATGAATTTCCCCACGAGGATGATACCGAGAAGCCCGACGGTTGACACCAGATGCTCAAGCACGGCCGAAACGTCCAGTAGCATGCCCACGGAAACGAAAAAGAGGCTGGCGAACACTTCGCGCGCAGGGATCAGGTCCGACATCGCCTGGTGACGAAACTCGCTTCCGGCAACGATCATTCCTGCCAGAAAGGCTCCGAGCGCCAGGGAAATTCCCGCCAACGACAGGGCCCATGCGATTCCGAAGCACACGAGAAATACCGCAAGAATAAAGATATCCCGCTGCCTTGTTCTGGCCACGAATGCAAGCAAACGGGGGACCAGATAACGGGCTGCGATCAGCACGCCCGCAAGGATGGCCAGCGCCGTGCCGGCCGCAAGCAGGATTTCCCGGACGGTTCCGCCTCCTCCCGCCAGAATGGGCACGGCCAGGATCATCGGAACCACGCACAAGTCCTGGAAGACAAGAATGCCGACGGCCAGCCGCCCGTGAGGCGCTTCCAGTTCGCCCCGGTCGGAGAGACCGCGCAGGACCACGGCGGTACTGGATACGGCGACGACGCAGCCAAGAAATATCGCAGGGCCCGGCGCCAGGCCAAACCAGTTGGCGAGTACGGCGGTACATGCAACCGTGAGGGTTACCTGAATGCCTCCGCCCAGCAGTACGGCTCTCCAGAAACGCCGCAGCCGGTCGATAGAGAGCTCCAGACCGATTCCGAAAAGCAGCAGGACGATGCCTATTTCAGCCAGGACTTCAACCTGGTGCGTATCGTCGACCAGGCCCAGTGCCATGGGTCCGACCAGGGCGCCCGTTAAAATAAACCCGGCGATCGACGGGACCCCTGCACGGCGCAGGGCCGTTACGACCACAATCGCCGCTCCCAGTACGATGACCAGATCCTTGAGATAATAGATTTCGGGCATGGACCGGGGGTTTTACAACGCAGCGACACAGATCACGCATGCTAACCGGATCCGGCATGCCGGGATCCATAGCACCGCCGGATAGAAGCCAACAGATAACTCCCGCGCGCAATGCGCTGCGCCATGTTGCGCCAATGCGGGCGTTGCTCGCAGATGAGTTTGCGACCGTGTTTCTCCCGGGGTTCGTTTACCGGGCAGATCGATGCCGGCATGATCTTTTGCCAGCAGATCGTCGGTTCAGGGAGAGAAGAGATGAATATAGAAGAAAAACGACAGCAAGAAAAAATTCGCCATTTCGGGCAAAAATTCTCCTTTCCGCATCAAGGCCAGGATTTTCAGGCTCGTCGCGGATACTATTCGCCGTCCTGTCGGCAACGCTATGCGGCCCCGGCAGGATGGTGGATGGTATGGGGCGGTTCTCCAGGCGGATGAGCGACCGCAGGGGGTGCAGGCCGCTCATCCACCCTTCATAAGGTTAACCCTTGAGGCGGTTTAACGCCCTTACTGCGAGTATGGTGATAACCCCGGCAAACAGCGCTATGCTGACCTGATCGACGATAGCGTCCAGGTAGGAGCCAACCACATGGATATGACTCATCACATCCATGGCCGCAGCGCCTCCGACCGCTAAAGTAACCACCAGGTATGCTGTTGCATCCTCGGCGTCAATCGCCATCGCCGCATAGACCAAGCCCAGAATGGCCAGCAGAAGCGCCACAATATCCGTGGGGATTGCGTTGGGCGCAAGGCCCTCCACAATCGCCAGGAGAGTGATCAAACCGATAATAATCCTGACTGCCATGTTTACCTCCTTAGAATAAGTGGGTGGGTCACGGACTGCACCATCACACAGCCGTGACGGTATACAGCGCAGTCATCATACCGTATAAGTACAGCATCCTGATACTAAATTGCAAGAAAAATTCACAATTCTGTGTACCCACGTCCATACGGAGATGGCGGAATAATCAGAGTATCCTAAAAAGGGCAGGGGAGTTAGAGGGTACTTCCCTGCAGAATTGCGGCCTCATACGGCGTTTTTGAAGGAAGGGTAGCCGTTCAACCCATAATGGCTCCCCGGGTAGGACTCGAACCTACAACCCTGCGGTTAACAGCCGCATGCTCTACCATTGAGCTACCGAGGAGGGTAGGGGCGCGGGCGGCCACGCCATACGTGACTTTTGCGTAGCGCCCTGCCATTGCGCCATAGACGGGATCAGGCCTGCCTGTCCCCCGAAAATGGCCTATTCCACAAAAACCCCAAGGGATGGAACAGGTTCCGGAAGAATCGGCGAAACATGCTTGATTACCGTTCAGGGGCGCCGTCGGCGAAGGAACTTTCGGCACGCGGCAGGCATTGACAATCCGCTGGATATTTGACGCAACATGCTCCTTCGGGATTCGGGGTACGGAGACCCGTTTACCGATGCGCTGCGAGCAAGCGTCAGGTGCATACCGGCCCAAGTGGCGGAATTGGTAGACGCGCATGATTCAGGGTCATGTGCCCGTTAGGGCGTGGAGGTTCGAGTCCTCTCTTGGGCACCAATGCGGAACGCGTAGGGTTCTGAACGGACGGCGGCATGGCATATCGGAACAGGAATGGCGGCGGTCCGTCGGTGTTGCGCTTCGAAGCCCGGCTCTTTCGGCATCCTCAAAAGGCAAAGGCCAGAAGGGCTTGATCATTCCTCGACCCATTCCGCAAGGAAGATATTCGTGTCGTTCGTGTCTTTGTTGTTCCGGTTCGAGCCGAACGCCAGATAGCGTCCGTCCGGGCTGAATACGGGGAATCCGTCGAACGCGTCGGAGTGGGTGATGCGCGTCAGGCCGGTTCCGTCCACTCCGATCATATAGATTTCGAACTCCCGTCCGTTCGGGTCCTCGTGGTTGGAACTGAACAGGATGCGTTTTCCGTCGGGATGCCAGTAGGGGGCGAAGTTGGCCCCGCTGAGGTGCGTCACCTGGCGCATGTTCGATCCGTCCGCATCCATGACGTAAATATCCAGCTCGCCGGGCCGCAGGAGGCCCTCTTCAAGGAGGCGGAGATAGTCGTCCTGTTCCGGTCCCGGTTCGGGGTAATGCGCCCGCCACACGATTTGCGAACCGTCGGGGGAGTAGAAAGCCCCCCCGTCGTACCCGATACGGTTCGTCAGCCGCTGTACGTCGGAACCGTCCGGGGCCATCGAGTACAGTTCCAGATCGCCGTCGCGTGCGCTTGTGAACACGATCCGGTCCCCGACCGGCGAGAAGGTGGCCTCGGCGTTGTAGCCGTCGGCTTCGGTGAGCCGGCGCAGATTGCCGCCGTCCGCATCCGCCGCAAAGATATCGTAGCTCGCATAGATGGGCCAGACGTACCCTTGCGAGAAATCCGGGACAGGTGGGCAGGCCGGATTGGCAAGGTGCGTGGACGAGTAAAGAATCCGGTCTCCCGAGGGATAAAAATAGGAACAGGTGGTGCGCCCGTCGCCGGTGCTCACCATGCGGGATTGCCCTGTTTCCAGATCGTCCATGACGTAAATCTGGTCGCACCCGGCGCCCGGCTTGCGGGCCTGGTAGATGAGCGCCGAGCCGTCGAACGCCCAGTACGCCTCGGCATTTTCCCCGCCGGAGGTCAATTGTCGGACATTGCGGAGGTGCGTTTCTCCGGGTTGCGCGTGATCGGCTGCGGGGAGAGCCTCCTGTGCTGCGTCTTCTCCGGTGGCGGGCTGCTCGCTATTCGCACCGCAGGCGGTGAGGATCAGCGCGGCGCCAAAGAAGATGGCGCCCGTGAACAGGGGTGCGGCTATCCGCGTACGACGGTGCAAGAACGTCATGCTTCCGTTATCTGTAAGATTCGTTATGATTTTTGTTCGATATGCGTCTTTTCTTGCGGCGCTGTGCGCGGTCGCTATCGCATGGCCGGTCAGCGGTCCGGCTTTCGGGCAGGCGTCGTGCCCCTCTGTGGAGGAGGCGACCCGCGACCTGCCTGCCGATCCGACCGAGGCCATGCGGCACATCCGCTATCTGGCCGACGACGGGCTCGAAGGCCGCGAAGTCGGATCCCGGGGCGCCTGGTGCGCCGGGGAATATATAGCCGGAGCGTTGCAAAGCCTCGGACTGACTCCCGCCGGATCGAACCACGATTTCTTTCACCATTTTTCGGTTCGGAAAGGGGTCCGGCTCGGTTCCGGCAACGCACTGCGCGTAGCGGGGCGAGCATACATGATCGGCTCGGAATGGGTTCCCCTCGGTTTTTCGGCGAGCGGCCATATGGAGCATGCGCTGGCGTACGGCGGGCACGGGCTGACCGGGGATGATCCGGCGGGCAACGAGGGCGAGGCTGGTAAAGACGACGTGGAAGAGGCCGGAAGCGAGTACGCCCGCATGGATATTTCCGGCAAAATCGTTGTCGTGGAATGGGGCGATCCCGATGCGCCGCACGGTATGTCGCTCCGGGGCGATTCCCATTTCAAGGCGATGGAGGCATCCGGGCGCGGCGCGGCGGGCCTGCTGGTGCTGGCGCCGGAGGGCATGCGCCTTCCCGATCCTTCCGACGAAACCCGCGCTGCGTTGTCTATTCCTGTCGTCATGGTTGCCGGAGAGGTTGCCGGAGCGGTTCGTACTGCTGCGCAGGAAGGAGGCTCCGCAGGACTCGCGGTGGACATTACCCCGGAAACGGCCGAGGCCCGTAACGTGGTAGCCCTGCTGCCCGGCGCCGATCCGGAGCGCGCCCGGGAATACATTATCGCAGGCGCTCACTACGACCACTTGGGTTTCGGCGGCGACGGCTCGCTGGCGCCCGATTCCCGCGATGTGCATAACGGCGCCGACGACAACGCCAGCGGCGTCGCGGCAGTGATAGAAATCGCCCGGAGGCTGTCTGACGGACCGCCTCTGGACCGGGGCATCCTGTTCATGGCTTTTACCGGCGAGGAAAAGGGGCTTTGGGGCTCGGCGCGTTTCGTAGCGGAGCCGACCGTGCCGCTGAACGATGCGGCGGCCATGCTCAATTTCGACATGGTGGGCCGGATGCAGGACCGCACCCTGACGGTTTTCGGAACCGGCACTGCTGAGGAATGGGATACTGTGCTGGACGCCGCCAATGCCGACCTCTCCGAGCCGCTTGCAGTGGCCGGGGTGGCTGACGGATACGGCCCTTCCGATCATTCCTCGTTCTATGCGGAAGGCATTCCGGTGCTTCATTTCTTTACGAATACCCATGAGGATTATCACCGGCCCTCGGACGACTGGCAGAAAGTCAACGGGGAGGGGGTCGATCTGGTGGTCGAGCTGGCAAGCGGGGTCGTGCGCCGGCTTGCAGGCGTGGATGCTGCGGAAGCGGTCGCATTGACTGCCGTGGCCCAGCCGCGCCCCTCGCCGGGCGGCGGCAGCGCCTCCTCAACCAGCGGGTACGGTGCGGCGTATCTGGGATCCATTCCCGACATGACTCCGCGCGATACGGGCTTGCGGCTTACGGGAGTGCGGGCGGGAAGTCCGGCGGAAGAGGGCGGCCTGCGGGGCGGGGACATTGTGGTGGAATTCGCCGGCAAGCCCATCGCCGATATTTATGCCTATACCTATGCGCTGCGCGAGCAGTCTCCCGGCGATGTGGTGAAGATTGTCGTGGAGCGGGACGGGGAGGAGGTCACGCTGGAGGTGACGCTGGGTGCGCGGGAGTAGGGCGGACGCATGGGCGAACATCCCCTATTATTGAGCATCCGCAGTTCGCCTCAGTGCCGGTCAGGCGATGGCAAGAAATGTTGTAAAATTTCCGAATCTCACGGCTCGAACCGGTATACTACCGGCAAGCGTGCGGCGTCCGTAATGCTCGAATCCAGGTGGCGGTAGATGTTGATCCGCCCGGTACCGCAGTCTCCGAAATCGTCGCAGGACAGCACGCCGATAATTCCCTGAAGGTCGGTGGTTGCTTCGATTTCCTGGCGCAGCGCGAGGCGGTCCACGTATAATTTCTCCCCTTTCTCCACCGCAACGGATTCGATGGCGGCGAGCAACAGCGTGGCGGCGTCGTAGGCGTGCGCCCAGTACGGAGAGGCCGGCGCGCCGCCGTAGGTATCCTCGAACGCCGCGAGCACTGCGGCGGCGTTTTTCCCGGTGACGCCGTTGGCCTCCGAGCCGTGTTCCAGCACCGGTCCCGCGAAGTACATACCTTCCGATTGCGGCGAGCCGAGGAACCCCGGTACGAGCATAGCCGAGCCCGTGATGAGCACTGCATCTTCCAACCCGTCGAATTCCCGCGTCTGCTCGACGAAGAGCGAACCTTCCGCAAGGAAAAGCGGGACGAAGACACCCTCCGCTTCGGCTGCCGTGAATTCCGCGAGCACAGCGGTCATGTCCATATCGCCCTTTGCGATTCCGGCGGTCGTGACTTCCCCGCCGAGCGTGCGGAATGCGTTGCCGAATGCGCTCACAAGGGCCGTTGTGTAGGGGTCGCCGTCGTGCACGGCCCCCATGCGCCGCAGTCCCAGCTCGTTCCAGGCAAAATCAGCGACGGCCCGTCCCCGGTAGAGGTCGTTTGTGACGACGCGGAAATAACCGGGATAGTAATGAATTCCCGCATTTCCCTCGAGATCGGAAGTAAGCAACGGGGATGCGTTGGCCGGCGAGATCATCGTGAATCCTGCCTCGCTGATTACCGGCGAAGCGGTCACGCCCGAGGCCGAACACGCTGTGCCGATGACGCCTGCTACCTGTGGGTCCGTGACGATCTGTTCGGCGCCCGTCCGGCCTCCGTCGGGCGAGCACATGGCGTCCACAGGCTGTCCGGGGTCGACCGTGCGGCCATGCATGCTTCCGAAATCCCGCACAGCCAGTTCGACGGCCTGTCCGAGCGATGCGCCGTGGGACGATGCGGGCCCGGTGATCGGAAACAGCGAACGAATCAGTACCGGCTCATTCTCGCCTATTTCGACCGCGCCGAGCGGTCCCGCCTCGAAGTCGTCGAGCGGATTGCATCCCGCCGCGAATAGCGCAAGCAGCGCGATGCAATATTTTCGGATACGGTTCGCCATGTATGTACTGCGTTTCCTGACAGGGCCTGCTATGCCGGATAGCATCCGGTCATCCGGCGGGCGCGCTGTTACCGCTTCTGTTTTCCCCGGAAGGCGCCCCCGATCTTGACGCCCAGGCCGCCGTCGATGCGGAAGGCCTGCCCCGTGAGGAAGCTGGCCTCGTCGCTTGCCAGATAGGCGATCATGTGGGCAACCTCACTGGGATCGGCTACGCGGTTCAGGAGGTGCATGCCCCGGATTTCGTCCATCATGGCTTCCGGGTCGTCGGACTGGTCCGCCGCCCATTGCAGGAGCGGGGTGCCCACGCTACCCGGGCACACGGCAGAGGAGCGGACATTGTACGGCGCGTAATCCACAGCGATGCTGCGCGTAAGACCGAGCATAGCGGCCTTGCTGGTGGCGTAGGCGGCCACGTGCTCTTCGCTCATCAGCGCCTGTACGCTCGACACATTCACGATTACGCCGTTCCGTTGCGCAGTCATGCTCGGGAGCGCCTGCTTTGCGCACAGAAAAGCCCCCTTCACATTGACGGCCAGCACGCGGTCCCACTCTTCCTCGGACGTTTCCTCGACCGTGCCGTACGTCTGGACCGCCGCATTGTTGACGAGTACGTCGATGCGCCCGAACCGGTCGAGCACCTGCCGAAAGGCCCGCTCCACCTGATCCGCTTTCGATACGTCGCACTGGACATACGTACCGTTTTTCGTGCGCTCCTCTTTTGCAGGGGCAACGTCCAGGCAGACTGCGCGCGCGCCCTTTTCCAGGAACAGTTCCATGGCGGCAGCCCCGATACCCTGGGCGGCTCCGGTGATGACAACAATTTTCCCGTCGAAGGTCATAATGCAGGGGGTTTGCGTATCGGATGGGATATTTCTTAAGGATAATGGCGAGCGCATTATACCGCAATACACGGAACCGTTCGGTACAGGATAGTCTGATCAGAGTATCCTATATTCGTGTCTGCGAGCCGTGTCGCGTAACCAACGCAGCAAAACAGCTATGGACAAAAGAACCTTCCTGAAAACATGTTCCGCCCTGATGGCGGGCGGTATCCTTTCTCCGCTGGCCTCCTGCAGGCCGGAAGAAGTCGCTACCCTTCCGCCCCCCCGGACGAATTGGGCGGGGAATCTTACCTACTCTACGGACCGGTTGCATTTGCCGCAAACGGTCGCCGAGGCGCAGGACCTCGTGAGGAATACGCCCAGGATCCGGCCGCTCGGCTCGCGCCATTGCTTCAACGCCATTGCCGACAGCACCGAGGCGCAGATATCCCTTGAGCATCTCAACCAGGTGGTGCATCTCGACGAGGCGGCGAACAGGGTGACGGTGGGGGCCGGTATGCGCTACGGCGATCTTGCTCCGTACCTCCAGGAGAGAGGATATGCCTTGCACAATCTGGCTTCTCTGCCGCATATCTCCGTGGCGGGCGCTTGCGCGACGGCCACCCACGGTTCGGGCGTGGCGAACGGGAATCTGGCCACGGCGGTGGCCGCGATCACGTTCATCGATGCGAACGGCGATCTGGTCACCCTCTCCCGCGAGGAAGACGGCGAACGATTCGCTGGAGCGGTCGTGGGGCTCGGTGGACTCGGCGTGGTTACGGAGGTTACGCTGGACCTCCAGCCCGACTTCGACATGATCCAGCATGTCTATCTGGACCTCCCGGTAGCCTCGCTGGACGACCATTTCGATGAAATCATGTCGAGTGGCTACAGCGTCAGCCTGTTCACGGACTGGACGGACTCGGTGAATCAGGTCTGGATCAAGCGCGTAGCGGGGGACGATGCGTTCGAGGCGGACCCCACGTTTTTCGGCGCGAACCTGGCGACGAGAAATGTGCACCCGATTCTGGAACTCTCGGCCGTGAACTGCACGGAACAGATGGGCGTCCCCGGCCCCTGGTACGAGCGGCTGCCGCATTTCCGCATGGACTTCACCCCGAGCAGCGGCAAGGAATTGCAAAGCGAATACTTTGTCCCCCGGGAACATGCGCGAGAAGTGGCGAGAATTTTTCAGGGGATGGGGGAGCGGTTCGGTTCGCTCCTGATGATTTCGGAGGTGCGCACCATCGACCGGGACGACTTGTGGATGAGTATGTGCTTCGACCGGCCCAGCGTCGCTTTTCATTGCACCTGGGAGCAGGACTGGGATGCGTTACAGCAACTCCTTCCCGTCATCGAAGAAGCGCTCGAACCCTTCGAAGCGCGTCCGCATTGGGGAAAACTGTTTACGATGGCGCCGGAGCGGCTGCAATCGCGGTACGAAAAGATATCCGCCTTCAGGGAGTTGCTCCGGGAACACGACCCGGACGGCAAATTCCGCAACGCTTTTGTACAGGAGAATCTGTTTGGCGGTTGAGCGTGGCGTAGAACGGTTGAGCCCGTAGCGCACGGGGTGGCCCCGGTCGTTCGCAAAGCCGGGATCCCCCACTTTACTGTCGTTGCACATCCTCCGCATCCGCCAGCCGAAGGCTTTTCATAATAAATCCATGAAAATATACCGGACCCTAATTTAGATTCAGTCTAAATATAAAATATTACCGTCAAATCTTACCTTCCATGCGGCCGCTCCGTCTGTTTTTGGCGCTCGTTATAGTGATTCCTTCGGTGACGGTGCACGCTCAGCATGTCCCAGCCGATTCTGTAAAAGCGGATTCGTTGCGCGTCGTCCGGATGGCGCCCGTCGTTGTGACGGCGACGCGTTCGGAGAAGGCGCTCCAGGATGTGGCTGTGCCCACTACGGTCGTTCTGGCCGAGACCATGCGGATGCAGGGGGCTGTGCGGTTGGCCGATGTTCTTGTAACGGTTCCCGGCCTCGCCCTGTTCGATGACCATGGCACAGGGTTGCAGGTGCAGGGTTTTTCGCCGGATTACACGCTTATCCTTCTTGACGGCGAACCTGTTATCGGGCGGACGGCGGGCACCCTTGATCTCAACAGGTTGACCGTGCAGGGCCTGGATCGCGTCGAAATCGTGAGCGGCCCGTCGTCGTCGCTCTATGGAAGCGAAGCGCTTGCGGGCGTCGTCAATCTTATCACGGCGCCTGCGGCCGAGGGTTTTCGCAGCGCTCTTGGCGCCCGGTTCGGTTCGTTCGGCACGACGGACCTCACAACCGAAGTCGAAGCCGGACGAGAACGGGCGGGTGCGCGCCTGTTTTTCAACCGCTATGCTTCGGCGGGCTACGACCTGACGCCTGCATCGTTCGGCGCCACCAGTCCTGCTTTCACCGACTGGACGGCCGATTGGCGTAGCCGCCTTGCCCTTTCGGATCGCGTTCTGCTGCGGCTCGGCGCCCGGGCGACCGTAGAGGATCAGGAAAGCGCATTCGCTCTGAGCGCCGATGGCGTCGAAGTCCGCTACGACGACGATGGACGCCGCATCGACTGGAGTCTGCACCCGGAAGCCCGGATTCGACTTTCCGATCGTTTCCGGCTCACGACGACGCTCTACGGCGCGCGTTACCGGACCGAGACCCGCTACCGCCGCCAGAACGACGGGGTGCTTACCTATGAGGACGATTTCGACCAGTACTATCTGAAGGCCGAAACCCAACTCGACGCGCTCTGGAACGGGCGCCATCTCACGAGCCTGGGCGGGGGCGCGGTGCGCGAGCGCCTGGGCGGCGACCGCTACGGACCGGACGCCGACGGCGAACGTCCGACGGCGAACCAGACGTATGCCTTTGCCCAGCATGAATGGCTTCCGTTGCGTCTGTTCGAGGTGAGCGCGAGCGCCCGCTTCGACGCCCACTCCGACTACGCTGCGCGGCTGACCCCGAAAATCGCTCTTCTTGTTCGTCCGGCGGACAACCTGCGCTTTCGGGTGAGCGTAGGCAGCGGCTTCAAGGCGCCTGCCTTCCGGCAATTTTATCTTGCTTTCACCAACGCCGCGGCGGGGTACTCCGTCTTTGGCGCAACCCGGCTGCAGGAAGGGGTTGCGCGGCTACAGGCGGAGGGAGCGATCGATCGTCTCTTTATCGATCCCGCCACGCTCGAGGAGATCCGCGCCGAAAGTTCCGTTGCAATCAACATCGGCGGTTCCATCGAGCCGTTTTCCCGGCTGGCTCTTTCGGCCAATGCTTTCCGCAACAACGTTCGCGATCTGATCGAGACCCAGCCGATCGCGCAAAAGACGAACGGACAGTTCGTTTTCGGCTACTTCAACCTTGCGCGGATCTACACGCGGGGCGTCGAGGCGGATGCGACCATCCGGGCGATCGCAGAGCAACGGAACCGGCTCGATATCTCCTTCGGCTATCAGTTTCTCCAGGCGCGCGACCGCGAGGTGGTCGAAGCGCTGGAAACCGGCACCGTGTTCGGACGCGACTCGTCCGGGCGGGAGTACCGTCTCGGTCCGGGCGACTATGGCGGAATGTTCGGGCGTTCGCCTCATACGGCGACACTCCGCGCTGCGTATGCCCACACGCCGTTCGGTCTCACCGCCAGTGTTCGGGGACGCTGGCGTAGCCGTTACGGCTACCGCGATCTCGACGGCAACGCGCTGGCCAATCGCGACGACGAGTTCGTCCCGGCCTATGCCGTTTTCGATGCAACCGTTACCAAGGCGGTCCCGGCTTTGGGTCCGGCTGACGCCGAAATACAGCTTGGCGTGGACAATGTTCTCGACATTACGCGCCCGGCTCTTGTGCCGTCGCTTCCCGGTCGCCGGCTTTACGCCGCGCTCCGCCTCATGCTATAGGATCCTCTGATCAAGTCCACAAAGATTCAGAGCATCCTATAGCTACCAACCCTAAAATTCCAACCCGTACGTACCATGAAGCACCCCGTCGCTTTTTTCATATTCTTCGGGTTCGCTTTTCTGCTCACCGGTTGCGACAGCACCGACGCCGAGCCGGAGCCGGAGGCCCTCGATGTGCGAATAGCGGAGAATATCCCGGCCGATCCGGTTTCGGGCCGCGACCCTGACACGGGGGCCTCGATCAGCAACAACCTCTTTACGCTCTACGATCTCGAGGCGGGTTCGATACGTATTCCTTCGTCTCAGACGGATGCCGCCACCCGCCAGCGCGATTCCACATCGACCGCGTGGGACATCGGTTTCAAAGGCACGACAATCATTTTCAACGGGGGCGCGAGCGGGCCGGGCGAAGCGGCGGCGCAGATGCTTGCGCAACCCTTTGCCGAGGTCGTCGAAGCGCCCGAGGGGGGCTATATTGCCGACGGAGAGAACACATCCTGCCCGGAGGTCTCCACGCCTGTCGGTCCCGTTCCCGGTTCGCCCTATGCGATCTGCACGGGATCGGACAACGGCTGGTACAACTATAATGCCGGGACCATGCTGCTCTTGCCGATTCCTGGCCGCACGATCGTGCTCAAGACAGCGAGCGGCAACTACGCGAAAATGCGGATTATGAGTTATTACCAAAACAATCCGGATCCCCCCGATGCATCGGTTCCGTCGCGATATTATACGTTCGAGTATGTCCTCCGGCCCGACGGTTCGCGGGACCTGACCTCGGAATGAATGGAAGGGATCGCGTCGTGTCCTCCACTACAGAGCCGGGGCCGTCGTGATGGACGAACCGCCGACGATGTGGAGATGGTTTGAAGGTGATCGCATTTATCCCTTTACTCTAAAAGATTCGTTATATTCAAGGTTGCGCTTTCCGGTTTTTCTTCGATAGCCTCCCGAACCGCCGGCTTTCCCGTCGCGTTCGTTTCTTTTTTCTAACCAACCTCAACGGATCTGCATTATGAAGTCCTACCGATTCCTGTGCCTGTTTTCTTTGCTGGCGCTCATGCTTGCCGCATGCGGCGGCGATGCCGCCTCTGACGGCGCCGACGCCGCTGCCTCCGATGACGCCGCCGCTGCCGAAAGCGATATGGCTGCTGCCGACAGCGGCATGGATGCTGCTGAAGTCGTTCTCCGCCCTGCCGGCGATACGATAGCGTTTGACGAAAACTCGACCTCGTTCACCGTCCAGGCCGGACAGACGGTCAATCTGACCCTGGAAAATGTGGCGACCCTCGATATTATGTTGCACAACGTGGTCATACTTTCTTCGAATGAAGACGATGTGGCCAACCGCGTAGGGATGGCGGGCATCGCCGCCGGCGATGCGAGTGGATTCGTTCCGGAGGATCCGGCGATTCTGGCGGCCACGGCGCTCGCACTGCCCGGCGAGACCGTGCAGGTTACGTTCGAGGCCCCCTCGGAACCGGGGACCTATCGGTATATCTGCACCTATATCGGTCACCACACCCTGATGCAGGGTACGATGATCGTAACCTGATCGGGTTGATCGTACCGTTCTTTCGGGAGCGGGAATGCAGAGAGGGAATGTAGGGATGGGGCGCTGCCTTGCGCCTGAAATGCTGTGCGGAAGATGGCTTGCGCCGGGGACTGCGCTGTACCGGGTTGTACCGATGCATGTCCACGGCGCCGGTCCCGTTTTGCTGTGCGTGTTCGGCGACGACCGTGATTTCTGTCGAGTGAAACCGGGAATGATGGATTATTCTGGTTTTTGGCACGGATATTGTTTATGAATTGTGGTACAGTAAACAAGGCCGTTCGGTATATTCCGGTTCACGGGTCGTATCGGAAAAAAGACGTAGCCGGCGGGCCGGAATAAACGGTTCATGGACATCGCCACGGAGGTCAATAACATGAAAACCTACGCAAGCATCCCCCTTTTCTTCGTGCTCGCTGTGCTGGTTTCCGGCTGCGTCAGCATAAACCATACGATGCTCGACACAGGACCGGGGTACGCTCCGGTGCCGGCCCCCGAGGTGGAGGTGTTTTTCGAGCAGGACGAACTGCCGGAGCATACGCGCGTTGCGCTGCTCTACGGCAAGACCTTCGAAAACCTCACTACGGAGAGCAAGCTGATCGACAAGCTGCGCGAGGCGGCGGGCGCCCTCGGAGCGAACGGCGTGGTGTTGCTCGGTCAGACGGATCTGGGCGGGGATATCAGAATATCCGGCGATCCTCTTACCGGCTATAACGAGTCCGGACGCCGAGGCCAGGCGTTGGCTATACGGGTGCATTAGGCGTAGCGCGAAAGGGTGTGCGCGCGGCGCCTGTTCCCGGTCAATTACCCTGTTGAGTGATTTTACTCAATGGGGTAATTGCGTTTTTGAGAGCACGAACATGAAGCGCTGATCGAAGTAGAATTAATCAGAGTATCCTTGTAGTCAAGGAGGTAACGATATGAAAGTCTACACACGCATTTCCTTGTTCTTCGTGCTCGCCGTGCTGGTTTCCGGTTGCACTACCGTAAGTTACACGATGCTGGGGCCGGGGTATCCTCCGGCGCCGGAATCCGAGGTACAGGTGTTTACGGAAGAGGACGAATTGCCGGAGCATACGCGCATTGCGTTGCTCCACCGCAGTTTGGACATGAATGACATTGCCCGCACCAACCCTGGCAAATTGGTCGACATGCTGCGCAATAAGGCAGGCGCTTTGGGGGCCAACGGTATTGTAGTAGCCGGCGTGAAAGATATGGGCGATGGGGTGTGGGTGGTTAGCAATACCGACAGGGTGCGGATGGTTGCAGATCCGGCCGTGACGGGTTTGGAATCGGGGTCTGCCATCTACGTGGATGCGATCGCTATACGGGTGGAGTAGGGGGGAGGCTCGTCATATACCTCTATGATTTCGGAGCCGCAAGCAGGGTGCATACGGCAGCGTTTGGCCTGAACGCAGAGGCCGGGGCTTTTCAGGAGATGGGACACGTATCAATGATTATTTTCTGCCCCGTTTTCTATGAGCAAATTGATCATAGCTGTATGTCCTATGCTTTTTGCATAATCAAGGGGTGTCTGACCATCTTTTGCTTTTGCATTTACATTAGCACCAAGATCTACAAGTGATTTCGCAATGGCGAATTGTTCTGAATATAAAGCCAGAAAAAGCGGCGTTGTGCCATCTTCATCCTTTGTATTTACATCCTTGGCACCGTTACGTATCAACAGTCTTGCAATGTCAAAAAATTTAGATTGACCTCCTCTTGTTTTTGCAAAATGTCCTAATTTAAGAGCAGCATGAAGTGGAGTGGATCCGTATTCAGTTTTTATATCTACATCTGCACCGTTGTCTATCAATAATTTTACAATGTCTAGCCGCTCAATAAGAGAGGCCATGAGAAGTACATTCATGCCCTTTTCAGTTTTTAGATTTACGTCAGCGCCATTATCTATCAATAATTTAGCAATGTCTGCATTATTGTGATATATTGTAAGATAAAGAAGGGGTACGGTTTCTTGATTTTCAGAACAATCTTGCATTCTTTTGTTCATAAATTCACAGCTTGTACGTAACTCATTTACGTCATGACCTTTATTTATCAATGATTGTACACCCTTAAAATCATTAGTATTTACTGCGACATGAAGAGAATGACTCTGAGCACATCCCCAAATACAACTCAGAATGAATGAAAGCAAAACAAGGAATGCTATTTCCTTTCGCATTTTTCGCTGATGTTTTTAACAGATTAAGAAAATTTTCTGTTCCGGTGCTCCCTGGATCAACCGAATACAACAAAGTATAATCTATGGCTTGCACTTTGTCAAGGTTAGAGGTGGCTCGGTTTTCTTGGACAGATTGTGACAGAATCGCCTATTGCCCGCTTTTGAGCGTCCAATAGGCGCCGCGCCCGCCCCCGTGCAATTCGATCAGCCCCAGTTCGCGCAGTATCCCCAACTCTCTCTGAATCGTCCTGGTTGTCGCCTTCACGCGCAAATTGCGTTGGATTAACGCACGGGACATGCTTGAATCCGCGAGAATGCGCAACAGGTCTTGCTGAAGTTCACTCAAATCATGTGTCACGCGACTCGGCGGGGTATAATGCGCAGAATACGCTAACGGGGATCCGCTTGTCAAGAGCGAGCAAAGGGGTTGCTAACGAATTTGTAATTACGCTATTGAGTAATTTTACTCAGTAGCGTAATTTATAGGTATGAACTCCTTCCAGCGTACCCAAGTCAGTACCCTCGTTCAGCGGCTGGGCGAAGAGCCTCGCCAGATCATTGCTCTGTTCGGGCCGCGCCAGACCGGCAAGACCACTATTGTGCGTCAGGCGCTGAGGCGATTCCCTGTTGATGAAAGCCGTTATCTTGCTGTTGACGATCCCGATTCCTCGGTTCCGCGAATCCCCTTCGATGCGACCGAGACCACCTTTCCTTCGCCCGATAGGCCGAAGAATGCAACCTGGCTGGTGGAAAACTGGGAAGCCGCCCGGTATGAGGCAGGGCGATCAGGCAGATTCGTTCTGGTATTCGATGAGATTCAGAAGATTCCTCGCTGGTCGGAAACCGTCAAGGGGTTGTGGGACGCCGATCGCGCCAGCGGTTGCCCCCTGCATGTGGTCATTCTTGGCTCGGCTCCGCTGCTCATGCAGTCAGGATTGAGCGAGAGTCTTGCCGGGCGCTACGAACCCATCCATGTCAGGCACTGGTCGTTCGCGGAAATGTCCAGAGCCTTCGATTTCGATCTGCCGACCTATCTCTATTTTGGCGGTTATCCGGGCGCAGTTCCTTTCGTTCGGGAGCCGGACCGGTGGCGGGGCTACATTCTCGATGCGCTCATTGCGCCGAATATCGAACGAGACCTTCTGGCGCTGACCCGGGTGGACAAGCCTGCGTTGCTGAGACGACTCTTCGAACTGGGCGCTGCATATTCAGGGGAAATACTGTCCTACAACAAGATGCTGGGCCAGCTCCAGGACGCCGGCAACACGACCACGCTGGCGCGCTATCTCGACTTGTTGTCGAGCGCCGGGCTGCTTGCCGGACTGCCGAAGTATTCGAACCGACCGCATCTGGGCAAATTCTCCAGTCCCAAGTTCAACGTGCTCAACACGGCTCTGATGACGGCCGGTTCGGGGTATTCTTTCGACGAAGCGCAGGCGGACCGGACATTCTGGGGGCGCATTGTCGAGAGTGCCGTCGGTGCGCACCTGTTCAATACTGCGACGTCCGACATCCGTCTTCATTATTGGCGAGAAGGGTCGCTTGAAGTGGATTTTGTTTTGCAACGGGGCGATCGGGCCATCGCCATTGAGGTCAAGAGCGGTTTGCACAGGGGCTCCTTGCGCGGCATGGACGAATTCAAGAAGCGCTTTCGCCCCCATGATTCGTTGCTTGTCGGGGAAGGCGGTGTACCGCTCAACGAGTTTCTCACTGCGCCCGCTGAGTATTGGTTCGAGGAGGCGTCGCTATGAGAGTATCCCGCACATGCACCGAAATTCGGAAAGAGAACGGCGAACAACGCCAAAGTGTGCGACCCCTTGAAGAATTTCGCTCTGTTCCGGCCTATGTGTTGCTCGGCGATCCCGGTGCGGGGAAGTCGACTGCGTTTGAGATGGAGTGCGAGGCGCTTGGAGAGGATGCTTGCAAGATTGATGCCCGCAATTTTCGAACCTTCAATCCGGAAAACCACCCCGAATGGCGCGGCAAGACGCTGTTTATAGACGGGCTCGACGAGGTCCGGGCTGGCTCGTCAGATGCGAACACACCGTTCGACGAGATTCGTAATCGTCTCGACACATTGGGCAAGCCGCACTTTCGCCTGTCGTGCCGGGAAGCGGACTGGTTCGGAGCGAGCGACCGGAAACACCTCGAATACGTTTCGCCGGATTCCGCCGTGACAGTGCTGCGGCTTGATCCCCTGACGGAGGGGGACATCGTTTCGATTCTGGATAATTTGGGCATCAAAAAACCTCATGTATTCATTTCTTCAGCTCGGGAGAATCGTGTTTACGGACTGCTTGAAAATCCACAAACCCTTGAATTGTTGGCCGAGGTTGTTGGCGATGGCGACAAGTGGCCTGCAAGCCGCAAGGAGCTCTTTGAGGAAGCGTGCGACAAGATGGTTCGTGAGCATAACAAAAGGCATAAAGCAGCGAAAGCGTTAAGCAACCCGCCTGAGCCTGCCGACCTTCTGGACGCGGCCGGGCGGCTCTGCGCCGTGCAACTGATTTCCGGCGCGGTCGGGTGGACATTGCATGGCGAGGAAAACGATGAGTACCCCGAACTGGATCGGTGCCAGGGGTATCCTCTCAAAATGCTTCGATCTGCACTTGGCACGAAACTTTTCAAGGCCGTATCCGGCGATAACAGTTTTATTTCGATTCACCGCCACATCGCCGAATTTCTCGCGGCCCGACATCTTGCCGGCGTTATCGAAGCAGGCGTGCCCGCCCGCCGCATAATCGCACTCATTACCGGCAAGGACGGTGTAGTGGTCACGGAAATGCGAGGGCTATCTGCCTGGCTTGCGGCGTATAGCAAAGATGCCCGTGCTTATCTCATTGAGCAGGATCCCGTTGGCGTGGGGCTATACGGTGACATCGGGGGATTCTTTACCGACGAGAAACGTGCGTTGCTGTATTCCCTGAAGGGCGAGAAACACCGGCTTGATTATCCCGGATGGAAGCGCGCCGAGGCCTTTCGTGCACTCGTCACGCCTGACATGGAACCTGTTATCAGGGATATTTTGACCGATTCTAATCGGGCAAGAGAGCATCAACGGGTTATCGGGTTCGTGCTGTCTGTTTTGAGGGAACATGATTCTCTGCCGGATATTTCTGAGATTCTGCTAGAAATCGTTCGCGATGGCACATGGTGGCCGGATGTCAATCTATTTGCTCTTGATGCCTTTATTCGAAACTGTCCGGACAGTAAGGATAAGACAGACCAGTTAAAAGCGCTTCTGGCGGATATTCACGTCGGGGACATTCCAGATACTGAAGATGAACTTCTCGGTACTCTGTTGACCCGGCTCTATCCTAAGGAGTTGTCTCCGTCAGAGGTATGGGACTACCTTGCTGAGGTCAGAGACCATTTGTTTCATGGAAGATATTTTCTGTTTTGGCGGATCCATCTTGTCAAGATATCCTCGGATGAGCAGGTGGTCAAACTTCTTGATAACCTGGGCAAGCGGCTTTGTGTCTTGCGCACTGGATTGAAGAGTTACCAATTGGAGGATCCGGAGAATTTCTTCCTGAATTTGCATTCGAACCCCATTCTGAGTGTGCTTCCCTTCAGGCTCTTGGTTCAAGGTCTGAAAGCATATGGGGACCAAGTCGACAAAAAGCGCCTTTATGACTGGCTTGATTCGGGTTGTGCAGAACCCAATGCATTGTGGGACGGTGATCAAGAGGCTCTGCGCGAGATACGCCTGTGGCTTGAGCAGCGCCCTGATGTGTGGAAGGCCATCGTCATTGAGGGGCTGGAACGGTGTTCTGCATCGGATGGCAACGACGGTTTCGACATCTGTGCGTTGCAAGTTGAGAGACATCTCTATGGTGCACATCCTCCGCCCGATTATGGCCTTTGGTGTTTTGAGCAGGCTATTGCCATAGTAGATTCGGAACCCCGAGCAGCAGAATTTCTACTGAAAAGAGCGCTGGCACACGTAAATCAGAACAGCAACGATGAACTGTCGCACGAATTTCTGCAAGAACAAGCAGGGAATCACGAAATATTGCGCCCGATTATTGAACGGCTGTTGCAGCCGCCTCCGCCGCCTTCCGATTCGTTCAGATTTAGGGTCAAAGTAAGAGAAGAAGAGGAACAATCTAAGCTTGACCATCTTCGTTCCAGCGGTGCTGCCTTGCGCGAAAACCGGGCTGCTCCCTATCTGCTTCATCGTATAGCACAGGTATATTTTGCCGGATTGGCAAGTTCCAACGGCGGGTTAAAAGTCGTTACACAATATCTTAACGGTGACCAGGATTTGACCGATGCAGCTTTGCAGGGTCTGCGCGGCGTGGTCGATAGGGGGGACGTGCCAGATGTTGTGGAGATTTTCGAATCGGAAACCAGACATGAAGAGTATTATCTCGGCTTGCCTTTTCTGGCGGCCCTGGAAGAAATAGAAAGAAGAGATCCCGAAGACGATGCATCGCAATGGGACGATGATCGGATTCGCAAGTCGGTCGCTTTCTATTACTGTTACGGAAATACCCTGCACATGCCCTCCGGGCACGACTATTGTCCTGAATGGTATCGAAAACTTCTTGCCGAGCGCCCTGAAATCGTTGCAGAGGTGCTGGTCCAATACGGCCGTTGCGTATTTCAGGTTGGTCACGATTATGCCGACCCCATGGCCGCCAAATTCCGCAAACTTGAGACAGACCCTGACCATGCGCAGGTCGCCAGATACGCGACCCTTCCCCTACTTCGTTCCTTTCCGATTCGTCGCGCTCCGGAAGATCAAAGTCATCTCTCGTCGCTGAATCATTTGCTCTGGGCCGCCATCAAGCAAGCCGACCGGGCATTGCTGCAAGAACTGATCGAAAGCAAGCGGTCTTTGAAGAGCATAACCGCTGCTCAGCGCGTACGCTGGCTTGCGGCGGGCGCTATGGTTTGGCCTGGAGAATACACCGATCTTTTGAAGGATTTTGTCCAGGAGGATCAAGACAACCATGTTCGTTATCTCAAGGCGTTCTTTGGAAGCCGCTCGCAACGGACCGCTTCCGAAGAGGCAAAGCGTACATCGTCCTTCGCGGGGCGTGAGCTGCTCGAGTTCGATGCATCGAAGGTCCCCTTGTGGGAATTGTTTATTCGTCTTATGGGCAGCGTTGTCGGGCCTGATTGGTGGGGAGATCATGCATTTGATCTTATTCGCATGTTGATTAAAGACCTTGTTGTTTGTCCTGAAGACAGTGCAAGCGATGCGCTGGCGAGTCTCCTCGCTGATCCGGCGCTGGAGAAGTGGCGCGACACACTAAAGCAGGCGCAGGACAACCAGCGAACGATTCGCCGGGACGCCGGTTATCGCCATCCCGATATCGAGCAGGTCTGTGAGACGCTGGATGGCGGTACGCCCGCCAATCCCGCCGATCTTGCGGCCCTGTTGATGGATCGGCTGAGTGAGATTGCCGTGCAGATACGGACCGGGAATACGGATGACTGGCGTCAGTACTGGGAGAAGGGTAAAGGGGAACAGCCTGACCTTCCGAGACACGAAGATTTATGTCGGGATGCGCTGCTTTCCGATCTGCAACAACGCCTCCCACAGGGTATCGATGCCCAACGTGAGGGCTCGTACGCTAACGATAAGCGGGCCGACATACGTGTTTTCTATGCAGGCTTCAATGTCCCCGTGGAGATCAAGAAAAACTCGCATCTGAAACTCTGGAGAGCGATACGCGACCAGTTGATTGCGAAGTATACGATTGACCCGGGCACGGACGGCTACGGCATTTACCTCGTATTCTGGTTCGGCAAGGAAGAGACCAGGACTCCGCATGAGCGCGGGTACCCGGACAATCCCGAAGAGATGGAGCAGTGGTTGAAAGATTCGCTATCGCCCGAACAAGCCCGCAAAATCTCGGTATGCGTTATCGACGTGAGCATACCCGAGGGCAAATCAGCCGGTAAATAATCCATGCTTACCCGTAGCCCCGGATGAGTCCAAGCATTCACAACGATTCGATCCCCCAGGAGATTGACCCGGAATCGGGACTCCCGATCGGTCCGCGGGTGGAGAATGCGCAACCTGCGAGAGCGCCCGAGCGCATAGTGCTCGAGGGACGCTATGCGCGGCTCGAACCGCTCGACCCGGCTACCCATCTGGAAGACCTCTACGACGCTTCGACGCCGAAAGACCGGGCTATGCGTTTCCACTATTTGCCGGAGCCGCCGCCGGATTCGCCCGGATCGTTCAATGCATGGCTAACAAGGGCGGCGGCATCTGCCGACCCCCTCTACTTCGCCGTGATCGATCGCGCTACCGGGCGGGCGGAGGGGCGGCAAACCTTTTTGCGCATCGCTCCTGCCCACCAGTCGATCGAGATCGGCCACATCTACTGGGGGCCTCGGATTGCGGGCACGCGGGTCGCCACGGAGGCTATGTATCTGTTTGCCGTATATGCGCTGGAGACCCTCGGATACCGGCGCTACGAATGGAAATGCAATGCGCTGAATGCTCCGTCGAGGCGGGCCGCGCAGCGTTTCGGTTTCGCCTATGAAGGGCATTTCCGTCGCACTGCGATCGTCCGTAACCGCATTCGGGATACCGCCTGGTTTGCGATGCTCTCGGAGGAGTGGTCTGTGCTCAAGCCCGCCTATGAAAAGTGGCTTACACCGGATAACTTCGACGAGCAAGGGCGGCAGAAAACGAGATTGAGCGAGCTGACGTCAGCGGCGCTTTCAATGTACCGGCGGACTTAATCAGAGTATCCTTAATTAAGGAACAGACGCCGGAATGTGCGGAGTGCATTGAAGAACTGTCTCAACACACTCCTTGCCCTTGACACAGCGGCGACAGGGTTTATATTTCGAATAATGTCGAGGGGCACAGATGAGATGAATAGCGGACCGGCCCCACCGTCATTTCCCGGACTATAGAAAGACCGCTCAGGCCGCTTTACTATTTTTTACAGGTTTCATGCTCCGTACGCCCCCCAAGCGATCAGTCTCTCGTTCCTTCGCGGGCCATGCGCCGGATGAAGTAAAATCCGTGGTCCATGAATACACCGAAATTCTCAATGCAGGCCCGGAGCGTAGAAAAGAGCGTTATCGGTCGTTCGTCAATCACTATTACGACCTGGTGACCGATTTCTACGAATTCGGCTGGGGTCAGTCCTTTCATTTTGCCCCCCGGCGTCGGGGCGAGAGCTTCAAGGCGTCGTTGCTCAGGCATCAACACTTTCTTGCCGATCGGCTTTCCCTGAAATCCGGGATGGAAGTGCTCGATGTGGGATGCGGCGTAGGTGGGCCGATGGGTAATCTGGCCCGCTATTGCGGCGCCAGCTTTGTCGGCATCAATAATAACGCCTACCAGATCGAGCGGGCGAAAGTGCATACCCGGGATGTCCAGTCGTTGTGCCGCTTCATCCACGGCGACTACATGCAGATTCCCGAAGGCGGCGACCGCTACGATGCCGCCATCGCGATTGAGTCCATGCCCCACGCACCGGACAAAACGGCGGCATTCCGGGAAATATTTCGCGTTCTGCGTCCAGGAGCCTGCTTTGCGGGCTACGAGTGGTGTCTCACTGAAAAATTCGATCCGGGCAATGCGGAACACCTGCGGATCAAGGAAGACATTGAGTCGGGGGATGCGCTTCCGGATATCGCCTTCGCATCGGAGATATGCGCCGCATTGCGCGCGGCCGGATTCGAACTCCTGGAGTCCTGCGACCTCGCCGCTCAATCGCATCCGGAAATGCCCTGGTACCGCGCCTTGCAGGGTCGAGACCTCAGCCTCAAGAGTATTCCACGCACGCCCGTTGGCCGCGCCCTGACCAATTCGGTGTTAAGGGTTGGCGAGAAGTTACGGGTGTTTCCAGAGGGCGCCTCCGCGGTCAGTACGCTGTTGAACATAGCGGCGGACGCGCTGGTCGAAGGCGGGAAATCCGGTGTTTTCACTCCGATGTTTTTCTTCCTGGCCCGTAAACCCCGGCGGTCGGGAGACTGAATGAAGTGAAGTACGTTTGACCACCAGTGATCGATTCCCTTGTCTTTCTAATTCAGGCGCGCTTTCCCGCGAAACAAGGCACGGATGGGAGCGGCTTCTATTTTTCAAAATTACGCTATTGAGTAATTTTACTCAGTAGCGTAATTGCATCCCTTCAGCAACCGCCCTTTACCCCTTTCCCTTCAGCACCTCGGCCGCCTCGGCCGCACCACAGAACTCTGCCCACACAAGGGGAGTGGCGTGGTGGGCAGCGTCGGTAACAGTCGGATCTGCGCCGCGGTCGAGCAACAGATTCAGACACTTCACCGCGTCGTGCTGCGCCGCCAGGTGCATGGCGACGGCCTGCACGCCGTGGTCCTCGCCGCCGAAGTCGTGCCGGAGATCCGGATCGGCGCCGTGGTCGAGCAGGCAGGCGGCGGCCTCCACCTTGTCGCTGTAACAGGCCCAGAGGAGCGGTGTGCCGCGGAACGGATTCGCGTTCACGTTGGCGCCGAGCGCGACCAGCGCGGAGATCGAACCGCATTGGTTGTTGCGCGCCGCCCAGGACAACGCTTCGTCAAGCACCTCCTGCCGGTCCAGCGTCCGATCCCACGACGGGAAGAACACAGGGGCGTAGAAGTCCAACCCGTATCGGGCCGCTGGCGTCAGATCTCCGCCGACCGTGATGAACCGGCTTATGTCGTGGCCAAGGGCTGCGGCAGTGCGCAGGTTGTCGGGGTACACGGGGACAAGCACCTCGCCCATGTACGGCTTGGCGTAGAAGAGGGCATAGGACAGGGCCGAGCCGCCCTCCATGCCGTACGCGTTCGCGTCCACCGGCGCGCCGGCCTCCACGAGCCGCCGCGCCAGATCGGCGTGCCCCGCCATACCGGCCGTATGCAATGGGGTCCACCCGTCGTTGTCGGCGGTCGCCGGATCGGCTCCCGCATTGAGGATCAGATCGATAGCGGCATGCTGTTGCGGGGTTCCCGGCGCCAGCGGGATTGCGATGTCGCACGTTGCGGCCCGGCAGGCGAGATCGAGGAGGGTCCGTCCGTTGTTGTCCCTGGCGGTGAGCACGGCAGGCGACCGAGACAACATTCGCTCCAGGGCCTCGATGCCGCCATCGCGCAGGGCTATTGCGGCCTGTTGCAGAAGTTCTTGTGCCATGCCGGAGAGCCGCCGGGCTCTTATGTGCAATGTGTAAATAACAGAATCTGTTATTTCTTTTTGGGGGCTAAATTAAAATAACGACACCTTTACTGTAGATGTTATCCTTCAGCAGGCGCCCTTGCCTTCAGTCCATAAAGCACACCCCTCTCTTGCCATCATCCCCGCATAGGCTTACTTTGATCACAAGGGATTTGATCAGAGCATCCTTAAGGAAGTTTCCCCGGAAAACCATTCTCCGCCCATTCCTCATCCGCCAACCCGCTGCCCGCCATGTCCCGCTCTCTATTCGCTCCGCTGTTCGCCTGCACCGTCCTGTTTCTTGCCGTTTCCTTGCCCGCGCAGGCCCAGGAAGACCTTGTGCGCCCGGAAGGGTGGCAGGTCCGTTTCGACAACCCCGAAGCATCCGAGGATGATCTGGAAATGTTCGTTTCCATGCCGCCCGGATGGCACGTGACCTCCGGCCCGGCTGCCATCTATTGGGGACCTGACATGGAAGCGTCCGGCGAATACCGCATTGAAATGGAAGTCTACCTGTTCGATCCGGCGGGCCGCCGGGAGGCTTTCGGCATCTTTGTCGGCGGATCGGACCTGACGGGAGACGCCGTCGATTACACGTATTTCCTGCTGCGCGACGGGGGAGAATTCATCGTCAAGCGGCGTGAAGGGCCGGAAGCGCCCACCATTCATCCCTGGACCGGGCACGAAGCTATTCTCGGTTGGGCCGATCGCGAAGAAGAAGCGGCCACCGTGAAGAACGTGCTCGCCATCGAGGCCGGCGCCGAAACAGTACATTTTTTCGTGAACGACGCAGAAGTGGCCGCCTTGCCGCGGGCCGATCTCGGTATGGACGGCGTGTTCGGCATGCGGGTAAACCATGCCCTCAACCTCCATATATCGAGGCTGGAGACCGTGGCGATGGGAGGGGATCAGGAAGAGGCTGGCGATCAGGCCGAAGGTGAAGATCAGGCCGAAGGGGACGACGAGGCCGAAGGGGACGACGAGGGCGAAGGGGACGATCAGGAAGAAGAAAGCGATCAGGATGAAGAGTAGGCCGCCGCACGGGTATCCTGTTCAGGACATACTGTCACCACAGACGGCTCGCCGGGTATCTGCGCTGCTTCAATGAAGAGCGCCCAACGACCGCTTGACAAGGTACCTCCGGCAATGTATTCTGCAAGAGTAAAGCCGCTGTACAGCACCGCACAAACCAAACGGGGCATTCATGCGTCCGGGCTACCCGGTGTTCTCGAGTCGTTTTTTCCTTTTCCCAACGCTATGCCAGAGATATGGAACCTCGCTACCCCAAAGATAAGGAATGGGTGCTGCCTGAACCGCTGGCTACCGCCGAGATTGCTGTAACCGACGGCGTAACCAGCATACTCCGGCGGCATGGTAACCCGGACGGCCCGCGACTCGTGCTGTGTCACGGCAACGGGCTGGCGACCGATCTGTATTACCCCTTCTGGTCCCTGCTTGTCGACCGTTTCGATATCGTGCTCTACGATCTTCGCAATCATGGCTGGAGCTCGTTGAGCGATATCCGGGCGCACAACATTGCGACCTTCGTTTCGGACAACGAGCACATTTTCCAGGGGATTGACCGGCACTTCGGCGAAAAGCCGAAAATCGGCGTATTCCATGCCCTGTCGGCGGTAGTGGCGCTCAACCACGAACCGCCGGGAGAAGGGTTTGCGGCGCTCGTCCTCTTCGATCCCCCCATTTATCCGCCAAGCGGTAACCTGTTCGAAGTCGATGCCTTGTGGAGGAGGTCCGGCATTGTCGCCCAAATGCGCCAGGACTGGTTCGAACGCCGGAAAGATTTTGCGGACACGATCCGCAGCATGCCGATGTTCGCGGGTCTGCAGCCCGGCGTAGCGAACCTGTTCGCCGAGACGACGCTACGCCCTGCCTCCTACGGAAAGGGCTATCAACTCCGGTGCCCGCGCGAGTACGAGTCCTGCATATTCGAGTACAGTTTCGCCTACAATTTCGAGCCCAAGGCGCACGACATCACATGCCCCATCAAGGTGATCGGAGGAGATCCGACCGTGCCTTTGTCGTTTCTCCCGAGCATGGATCTCACCGGTCTGGTCGGTCTCGACTACGACTTCGTGCCCAGGACAACCCACTTCCTCCAGCTTGAAGATCCGCAGGAGTGCGCCAATATCATGCTGGGGTTTCTCGAAGACCGGGGCATCGCGTAGTGCGTTTCTCCACTACGGCATTACCCCTCTGCCCATGCTCGCACCGGCATGGACAGAAACGCTTCCACGGGGACGCCGTCCCCGCCCACCAGTAGTTTACGGGCGGGGCCAAAGGCTTGATCGAATGCAATCATACCCGGTAGCGTCCGTTGCGACGGGCCGCTTTTTACCTCGATCGCGATCAGGTTCTGGCCTGTGCGCACGACGAAATCTACCTCGCGGTTACGTTCGCGCCAGTAATAGAGCGTAATATCTCCCGTCATGGCGGCGTTGGCCAGATGGGCGCCGACTGCGGATTCCACCAGCCGCCCCCAGAGCGCCAGATCCTCGCGAGCTTCGGCCAGCGTTCGTTCGGACTGAGCGTTCATCAGCGCCGTATTGAGGACCTGCAACTTGGGACTTGACGCCCTTCGCCGGACCGTGCTGCCCGAGTACTTTTGCAGACCTGTGAGCATGCCTGCCCCGGACAACAAATCGAGATAATGCGCCAGCGTGGTTGTGTTGCCTGCGTCGTGGAGTTGCCCTGTCATTTTCGTGTAGGAGAGTATCTGCCCCGAATACGCACACCCCAGTTCAAACAACCTGCGTAGTAGTGCGGGTTTGTCCACGCGGGACAACAGGAGCACATCGCGCGAAATGGTTGTTTCGATGAGTGCATCGCGAATGTAGCGCACCCAGCGTTGCGGTTGTTTTATCAGCGGCGCGGCGCCGGGATAGGCTCCGTAAAAAATATATTTGTCCAATGTCCAGCCGAAAGCCTCGCGCATCTCGGAAAAACTCCAGTGGGGCAGACGCAAGACCTCGAACCGGCCCGCCAGACTTTCGGTCAATCCCCGCTGGATCAGCAGGGGAGCCGAACCGAGGGCCATTACTTTCAGGGGGTATCCACGGCGGGTATCCTCATCCCAGAGGCGCTTGACCGTTTCGGACCAGTTCGGCGCTTTTTGCACTTCGTCCAGCACGAGAAGGGCTCCTTGTCCACCGGCTCCGCCCGCCAGCAGTCGCGCCGTTTCCCACTGGGTCTCGATCCATGCGGAGTCTCGCAAGGTTGGTTCGTCGGCGCTGGCGATATGGTGCGGTAACCCGCATTTCGCTGCTACATGCAGGGCCAGTGTGGTTTTGCCCACTTGCCGCGGGCCTGCTACGATCTGAATGAACCGGCGCGGTTCCCACAGACGACTTAGGAGTTCGGCGGCCTGGGGGCGGACGAAGGTCTTTGAAGGGAAGTCGTTCAAGGTGTTTATCCCCTTTTCTTGTACATTTTACTCACTACAATGAGTAATAATACTCAATATAATGAGTAAAATGCAAATTTTCATCCGCAAAAAAATATACAGCCCCTTGAGCAGGTTCGCCTCCAGGTTTATGTACCGCCCGGATTATATCGCGTCGATTCTTGGTTTTACACAATACAGCTTGTAAAATCGCTCAGCACATTGCGTAAACGGTATTTCCCGATTCTTGCGCCGGTCGTTACGAACGGCGATATTCGAAGGATAGATGAAGCAAATCCCCTGCCCGATCCTGCACAGCCTTCCATCGCCATGAAAACGCACCCTGTCCGCCTGTGCATGTTGCATGCGCAGAAGCCTTTTTCACAGACGCCGCGTTCGCGCACGCGCTCGCATCCGGTGTTTTCTACAATGTCCGGCCTCCCCATATTCCTCCTTGCCGCCTCACTTGCTCTTGTGCTTGCCGCATGCGGCGCCATGTCGACACCCGCGCTCGACAGCGACGACATCGGCGGCGTAGTAACAGGCGCCAATGGTCCGGAAGCCGGCGTATGGGTCATTGCGGAAACAGGCGATCTGCCCACGCCCTTTGCGAAAATTGTGGTGACGGACGATGCGGGGCGCTATGTGCTGCCGGATCTGCCCGACGCCGAATACGACGTATGGGTGCGGGGTTACGGCCTGGTGGATTCTCCCCGGCAGTCCGGCCGCCCCGGCGATATGCTGAATCTTGAAGCGGTCGAGGCCCCCGATGAGGCTTCCGCTGCGGAGATATATCCTTCGGGACACTGGTTTTCTCTGATTGACGTTCCCGCGGAAAGCGAATTTCCCGGCACGGGACCGGGTGGAAACGGTATTGCCGAGCACCTCGACAATCAGGGCGAATTTCTGCGCATCCTGAAATCCGGTATGTGTATGGCCTGTCATCAGATGGGCGGTTCGGGCACCCGCCGCATTCCGGAAAACCTTGCCGATCTGGATTCTCCGGAGCATCTTATCGACCCGGAAACGGGCGCCTTCGTGTCGTCGGAGGCAGCCTGGGAACGCCGTCTCCAGGCCGGACAGGCCGGGGGCAGCATGATCTATGGCCTCAATGCATTGGGCCGCGAACGCGCGCTCGAAATGTTCGCCGACTGGACGGACCGTATTGCAGAGGGCGCCTTACCGCCTGCCCCGCCGCGCCCGGAGGGCCTCGAACGCAATGTGGTCATCACCATGTGGGACTGGGCCGATCCGAAAACCTATCTCCACGATCTCGTATCGACCGACCGGCGGGATCCTACGGTAAATCCCTACGGCAAATTGTACGGGGCGGCGGAAGCGAGTTCGGACTATGTCCCGGTGCTGGATCCGGTCACGCACGAACGGAGCGAAGTGCCGGTGTACCCTCGGGATCCGGCCACGCCCAATGCGGGCGGCAGCGTGCTGGCGTCTTCGCCGTACTGGGGCGACGAACCCATCTGGAACAGCCAGACCAACGTGCATAATCCCATGTTCGACGAAGACGGGCGCGTCTGGCTCACGTCGCGGGTCCGTCCGGCGGACAACCCGGATTTCTGCAAGGAAGGCTCGGAGCATCCTTCCGCCAGGCTCTTTCCTCTTGAAAGGTCCTACCGCCACCTTGCCGTGTACGACCCGGCTACGGAGGAACTGACGAACATCGGTACATGCTTCAGCACCCATCATCTGATGTTCGCCATGGACGAGCAAAACACGCTCTGGACCAGTGGGGACGGGCAGGTCGTGGGCTGGCTGGATGTGGAAGCCTTCCTTGAAACGGGCGACGAGGAGACCTCGCAGGGCTGGACGGCGCTGATCATGGACACGAACGGCAATGGGCAGCGCGATGCGTACGTGGAACCGGGCGATCCGGTGGATCCGGCCCTGGACAAGCGCTACGGACGGGGTTTTTATGCGGTCACGCCCATGCCGGACGGCACGGTATGGGGGTCCGTGCTGGATTTCCCCGGCACAGTGGTGCGGCTCGATCCGGGAGACAACCCGCCGGAGACGGTGCTGGCCGAGGTATACGAACTGCCCTACGGGAACGAACGGGCGGACATATGGGGATTTTCTCCCCGGGGAATGGACGTCGATCTTGAGGGTGTGGTATGGACTCCGCTTGCAAGCGGACATCTGGCGAGTTTCGATCGCCGCAAATGCGAGGGTCCGCTGAACGGACCGGAAGCCACCGGGCAGCATTGCCCGGAAGGGTGGACCTTCTATGAGGAACCGGTTCCGCAACTGGGCGGCGTCGAAGGGCCGGGGGGCGGCGGAGGCAGCTATTACGCCTGGGTGGATTGGTATAACACGCTGGGCCTGGGGGAGAATGTGCCCATAAGCACAGGCAACCAGTCCGATGCGCTGCTTGCGCTGAAGGACGGCGAATGGGTCGTACTGCGGGTGCCGTATCCGACCGGGTTCTATACGAAGTGGCTGGACGGACGCATCGACGATCCGGAGGCAGGGTGGAAGGGCCGCGGGGTGTGGGCCACGATCAGTACGCGCACGCCCTTCCACATGGAATCGGGCGCCGGGACGACCAGCAAGGTGTACCAGTTCCAGATGCGGCCCAGCCCGCTGGCGAAATAGATGTAGCGCCCACTGGCGAAATAGATATAACGCCCACTGGCGAAGTAGATGTAGCGCCCACTGGCGAAGTAGATATAACGCCCGCTGGCGAAATAGATATTAATCTTATTCGCCTTCTCCCGTATCGTCCCCCGCTTCCACAGACGCCTCGTCCGGCAGCGCAAACGCCACCAGCATACCCCCGATAGGCCGGTTCGACTTGCCGCCGCCCGCCGAAATCGCCACATACTGCTTGCCGTTCGCCATGTAGGTGCTGGGCGTAGCGTTCCCTCCGAAAGGCAGATCGGCTTCCCACAGCACCTCGCCCGTTTCCTTGTCGAAGGCCCGTATTTTCTCGTCGGCCGTGGCGCCGATGAACAACACGCCGCCCGCCGTCACGACCGGTCCGCCGTAATTTTCCGTACCCGTCTGCGGAATGCCCCGCGCCGTCAATTCCTCGTATTCGCCGAGCGGTACGGTCCATTTGATGTCGCCCGTGTTCAGATCGACGGCGTTCAGCGTGCCCCATGGCGGTTTGATGGCCGGGTAGCCTTCCTGGTCCAGCCAGCGCTGGAATCCCCGGAAGGCGTACGGCGGCACATATCCGTCCTCCTCGTCCCCTTCCTGTTCCACAGCCGTTTCTTCGCCCAAGAGATGATCAAGAATCGCGTTCAGAAACTCCTCGGGGACCTGGTCGAAGGGGGGCATGCGCGCGCCGCCCTGCACCAGCAGCGTCATGGCCTGCTCCCGGCTGTAGCGTTCGCCCATATCCGTGAGCGCCGGAAAGCCGCCTCCCGGATCGCCGCTGCCGTCCAGACCGTGGCAGGATGCGCAGAGCGACCGGTAGAACCGTTCCCCGCGAGGCAGGGGCGTACCGTCTGGCCGCCTCGTCGGGATAAGCTGGTAGAACCACGGCATCTCGTTGACATTTACATACAATATCCCGTCGGGATCGGCAGCCGATCCGCCCCATTCCATGCCCCCGTCATATCCGGGAAACTTGATTTTCTGGTCGAGACTTGGCGGCGGGAACGACCCGTAGGTACCGGACTGCGTAATCAGATCGGTGGTCAGCTGTCGGGCTTCCGGCGAGATATTCGATACGTCGTCCAGCGTGTATTCCTGCCGTATGAGTGGCGGCGGCCACGTGGGGTGGGGCTGCGTGGGCCATGCCTGCATATCCGGCAATTCCGATACGGGGGCAGGGCGCTCTTCGATCGGCCAGAGCGGTTCGCCCGTAACCCGGTCGAAGACGTACAACAGCCCCATCTTTGTGCCCTGGGCGACGATGTCCACCCATTCCCCCTCATGCCGGACCGTCAGCAGCGTGGGCGGGGCCGGAAGGTCCATATCCCACAGGTCGTGATGGACGAACTGGAAGTGCCACAGGCGCTCGCCGGTCCGCGCGTCCAGCGCAATAAGGGAGTTGGCGAAGAGATTCTCGCCGTACCGGTCGCCGCCGTAGAAGTCGGGGCCTGCGGTTTCCGTGGAGGAGTATACGATGCCCCGCTCCGTATCCATCGCAATGCCGGACCAGTCCGAGGCGCCCCCCGTGTATTCCAGATAGCCTTCCGGCCAGGTCTCCGACCCGAATTCCCCCGGACGGGGCACGGTATGGAAGATCCAGATGCGTTCGCCGGTCCGCGCATCGAGCGCAATGACCGCCCCGGGCACGTTCTCCGCTACCCGCACGCCGAAAATAAGCATGTCTTCAAAGACATATCCGCCCGAGTTCAGGCCCACGTTCGGACGGCCTTCCCAGTCGATGCGGTCGCCTATATGGAGCCAGCCGCCTTCGCCGAACGAGGGGACCGGCTCGCCCGTCTCTGCGTCGAGGAAGTACAGCCAGGGGCCTTTCGTCGTGAAGATGCGCCCGTTTTCTCCGTCTTTCCAGTATATGAGGCCTCGTTGACGGCCGCCGCCCTGGTGCATGCCGCCGTCGTGGGAATTGGTTTCGTCGGGATTGAAGGTCCACAGATGTTCGCCCGTTGTGGCGTCGAGCGCCGTCATTTTGCGGGTCGGGGTAGCCGTGTACAGCACGCCGTCCACGATGAGGTTGTTGGCCTGATACTCGCTCTCTTCTCCCGTATCGTAACTCCACGCCATTTCCAGCAGATGGACATTCTCCGTGTCGATCTGATCGAGCAGGGAATACTGGTTGCTGGTCGGATGGCCGAGATAATTCGCCCAGTCCGCATCGGCGCCGACCGGCGCGCGCGGGGGCGCTTCGGAACAGGCGGACAGGGTTGCGGCAAGCGCCGCAGCAACGGCCAGGCGGGAGAGAAAGCGGGTCATATCGTCAGGGGTTGAATGCGTGCCGGGTTGCGGCGGCTATTACAATTAAGGAGTGCTCATACCGCAGGATCACGGGTCCGGGAAGAGCGCCGGGTCCAGTCCGGGAATGATTTTGAGTGCGTTCTTGTAGTAGATTTTCCGCAGCACATCGTCCGGGAGGTCCATGCCGTACATGCTCCAGAAAGCATGCCGTTTGCGGTAATACGGAAAGTATTCGTCCGCCGTCTCGAAGATGCGGAAATAGACGTAGTATTCGGACGGCTCCCACGAATCTTTGCCCATGAGCACGCGGTCCTGATATTTCGTCAGGAAGGCTTTCGCGGTGTGCGGTTGCCTGCCTATCTCACCGATGACCGCCCCGAGTTCGGTGTACATGTTGGGCATTTTGTCAAGCAGGCTGCCCAGCCGCCCGAGATCGTTGCCCAGCCAGCCGAGGTGTGCGCTGAGGAAAATGGTGTTCGAGTGTCTGGCGATCAGGTTCCAGTGTTCGGTCATGAGGGTTTCCCAGGAAGGAACCGGATCGCGCTTGCGGCGCGGGCGCTCCTTGAGCTCGAACCAGCGCTCGTTGAAACGGTCCTGCGGCTCCCAGAAGGGGGCCGGGTCTGCCGTATGAATGAGGACCGGAATGCCCAATTCGCCGGCCTTCTGCCAGATGGGGTCCAGTTTCGGATCGTCGGTTTTTAGCCGCGAACCGTCCTCATAGAAGATGTACATGCCGAGGCTTTTGTAAATCTTCAGGCCTTTGGCGCCCTGCCGCACGTCTTCTTCCAGTTGGGCCGCCGCTTTCTCGCCGAAATCCGGATCGTCCAGGGTCTCGAAGTCGATGTTCGCGTAATGCACGAAGCGCCCCGGGGCATGCATATCCGTGGCGGCGATTTTCGCCTGGAGTTCTTCGCCGCTGCCTCCGCTAAGGTTCACCATGACGGCCATGTTCAGTGAATCCATGTCCGCAACCATGGCGGCGATCTCTTCGGCGGACATCTCGGCGATGCCCCACTGGTGCGCATGGGCGTCCACGAACGGGAATTTCGCGCGGGTCACCTCACGCCCCTCGACGACCAGCGTGGAGCGGGGCGCATAGTCTTCCCATTGCATTTCCTGCGCCTGTGCGGGGGGAACGGGCGCGGTAACCGCCAGCGCGATCAAGGCGAACGCTGCGGCGAAGAGGAAAACGGATATTTCGCGGGGACGGCGGAGCGAAGGAGTCGGGAGCGTCATGGCCGGGGTCAAAACAGGTGAGGCGTCAGTGCAGAACGAAGGAAGATACGAACGGTAGATTCGGAACCGTACCGGAAAGGCGTATGGCGTGCATCAAAATAGCGGTATGCGGCCTAAAAGGAAATAATAAGGGTACTCTGACCAAAACCGCTTCGTCATTTCTTGCCGGCACATCCCTCTCAGCTTCTGAGATTTGCGGACTTAATCAGCGTATCCTTAAGAAGATGTGGGCGTGCGCATCGTATCTTTATTTCCGGGCCTGTTATCCATTTTCTAATGAAAACCTCATGCGGCGTTTGATCCTCATAGCGTTTGTCGCAATCGTAGGGGGTGCATGTGTTTCGGATGTCCATGGACAGGAGCAGACCGGTGAGACATCGCTGCATAAGGCGGCGAGCGAAGGACAGGTCGAGGAAGTGAAGCGATTGATTGCTGCGGGGGCGGATGTGAACGCGAAAGATGACTATAATATTACACCGTTGCACTTGGCGGCACACGAAGGGCACGTCGAAGTGGTGAACGTGCTGATAGCCGCCGGGGCGGATGTGAATGCGAGTGACTGGACGCCGTTTCACTTGGCGGTGTGGGAAGGGCATGTCGAAGTGGCGAAAGCGCTGATTGCCGCCGGGGCCGACGTGAACGCAAAATATTCTGGAGACGAGACGCTGTTGCACAACTCGGCGGTTTCGGGGCATGCCGATGTGGTGAACGTGCTGACCGACGCCGGGGCCGATGTGCATGCGCAGGACCGATTTGACAACACGCCCCTCCACAAGGCGGTATCTCAAGGTCGTCTATATGCAGGCGGAGATCCGCCGGCTGACAGGGCGGTATACGAGGGATATGTGCAAACGGTGAAAATTTTGATTGCCGCCGGGGCCGATGTGCATGCGAAAAACGACTATGGCGCGACGCCGTTGGACATGGTGGTCTATGGGGGTATCCCTGAGGTGGCGGAAGCTTTGCTTGCCGCCGGGGCCGATGTGGATGCGAAAGATAATAGTGGCGGTGCGCCGTTGCATGGAGCAGTGGGGGCGGGATATGCCGAAGTGGCGGAAATTTTGATTGCCGCCGGGGCCGACGTGAATGTAAAAGATGATTATGGAAGCACTCCGTTACATTCGGCGGCACAGGGAGGAGACCCCCAAACGGTAGAAGTATTGCTTGCCGCCGGGGCTGATATACATGCGAGAGACGACAAAAACCACACGCCGCTTATGCGGGCGGCATTCAAAGGACATATCGAAGCGGCGATCCGGCTGATTCACGCCAGCGGGAACGCGGACGCCCATGGCGGCAATGACGTGCAGCTTCTTTCGGCGTCCGGATCTGTCCGGAACGATTACGCATACGTTGTGCGCTATCTGATCGCTACTGGCATGGACGTGAATGCGAAATGGGGCGGATATGGCGCCACACTACTTCTCAGGGCGGCGTTTGACGGGCATGTCGAAGCGGCGGAAATATTGATCGCCGCCGGGGCGGATTTGAACGCGAAAGACTATCGCGGCGGCACGCCTCTTTACAATGCGGCGTCTCATGGTTTAGGTATCCAGGAGGATGGTTTTCCGATTGACAGGGCGGCATATGATCGGTACGCGCGAATGGCGGAAATATTGCTTGCCGCCGGGGCCGACGTGAACGCAAAAACCAATAGCGGCGAAACGCCGCTCGATGCGGCCATACAGAATGGGGCTGCCCGGATGGCGGATCTGCTGCGCGCCCATGGCGGCGAGTAGGCATTACATACTTTCCCGTATGTTGTATTTCTCCACGAAACTATGCGGAGACCTCTCCGCGCCGTACCCATGACCCGTCTTCCCCAACGCCGCCTGAAAGAAATCCGCTCGCTGGCGCACAGAAAGTACCGCGACCGGTACGGGGAGACGATCGTCGAAGGCGTGCGGGCCGTGGAAGCGGCGCTCGACGCCGGAGCCGAACTGCGCACGCTGCTCGTGTCGGAATCGGCGCAGGACCGCTTTGCGGAACGGTTCGGTATCCCGGAGGACCGGGTGTATGTCGTGCCCGAACGGGATATGCGCACGGTATCCGCGGTCGAAACCAGCCAGGGCGTGCTGGCGGTCGCGGGCATCCGGCGGGCGGCCCCGGAGGCGCTTGCCTCCATGCAGCGGGTGGTATTACTCGACGGCGTGAGCGATCCGGGGAATGCGGGGGCCATTATCCGGACGGCGGCCTGGTTTGGCGCGGAGGCCGTGGCAACCACGCCGGATTCCGTGGATGTCTATCACCCGAAGGCAGTGCGCGCCTCCATGGGCGGAGTGTGGGATGTAGAGCATGTCGAAACGCCCAATCCGGCCGGAATGCTTGCCGACCTCGCTGCGCGCGGATTCGCCGTCTATGGGGCGGATCTCGAGGGCACACCGGTGGATGACTGGACGCCGGCGCTGCCGTCCGTCCTGGTGCTCGGCAGCGAGGCGCACGGAATTTCCCGGAACGTTCGGGAGCGGATCGCCGAGCGGGTGCTTATTCCGGGCCGGGCGCACAGGGGTGAAAAACCGGGCGCCCGAGGCGTCGAATCGCTGAATGCGGCGGTTGCTGCGGGCATTTTGCTGTACGCCTGGGCGAGAACGAGGTAAAGAATTTTCGATTTTGCATTATTTTTTGACTTTTTTCAATAAAAAAAATTTTTCTAAAGAAAATAATTTTTTACCATATTTTTTCATTTTTCTAAAGATTATTTCCTTTTTTAAAGAATACAATCTGTCGGCCAAGGCGGCGATGCGTACGTTGTGATTGCATCCTTACGGGTTTCCTGCGAGGCTCGTCGGTACCAGGGTTTCGCAGGCGGTAGACATCATACGACCGGCGCCTTGTGTGCCGCTGCGAGAGACTGTTAAAAGGTTGTTACGAAGTCGTATTCCATATCAAACCGGGGGTCGGCGCTCGCATCTCAGGCTGTCATTTCGTTATATTGTAAGGCTGAAATGACTAACCAACCATACGAATAACATGAGAATCGGCATACTGACCGGAGGCGGGGACGTACCCGGCCTGAACCCCTGCATCAAGGCGGTCGCCATGCGGGGAATGGAGCAAGGAAACGAGGTCATTGGCATTCGCCGAGGATGGGGCGGTTTGCTCTGGATGGACCGGAACGACCCGGCCAGCATCGACAAATACACGGTCGAACTGGATTTTCAGACCGTGCGCAAAATCGACCGGACCGGCGGCACCGTGCTGCATACGAGCCGCGTCAATCCGGGTCGCGTGGCGTCGGACGATGTGCCCGATTTCCTGAAGGGCACGGTCGATATGACGGAAGAAGGCCCCTTCGATTTTACTTCCCATGCCCTTGCGAATCTGAAGCATCTGGGCGTCGACATGCTCGTTCCCATCGGGGGAGACGATACGCTGAGTTACGGGGAGCGCATGCACCGCGAAGGGTTCCCGGTGGTGGCCATTCCCAAGACGATGGACAACGACGTATACGGCACGGATTACTGCATCGGGTTCGGGACGGCCATCACGAGGAGCATCAAATTCATTCACCAGCTCCGCACCAGCACGGGGTCCCACGAGCGCATCGCCGTCGTCGAACTCTTCGGAAGAAATTCCGGACAGACCAGTCTCATCAGTTCGTATCTGGCCGGGGTGGACCGGGCGCTCATTTCGGAGGTGCCTTTCGACCCGGAGAAACTGGCGGACCTGGTCATGCAGGACAAGCGCATGAATCCCAGCAACTACGCCATGGTGACGATCAGCGAGGGCGCGTATATGATCGGCGGCGAGGTAATGGAAAGCGGGGAAGAGGACCCGTACGGGCATCGCAAGTTGGGCGGCATCGGGGAGGCCACAGGGAAGGCGCTCAGTAAGCTCACCGGCGAGAAGATCGTGCTGCAGTCCGTTGCGTACCTGATGCGCTCCGGCCCGCCGGATGCGCTCGACCTGATGGTGGGCGTCAACTACGCGAACATGGCGATGGACCTGCTCGGGGAAGGAGCCAGCGGCAGGATGGTGGCCTTGCGCGGCGGCGTGTACACGCACATTCCCATGGACGAGGTCACGACGGGCGTGAAGCGCGTGGACGTGGACGAACTCTATGACGTGGACGCCTATCGCCCGAAGGTGCATCATGTGCTGAACAAGCCCATGTTCCTGTATTAGGATACTATGACCGAGTCCGCAAAGATCAGAGGTTGAGAGGGGTGGGCTTGATCGGAATATTCCGGTAGTTCATGGAGCCGGTCGTACAGATATCGCTGGACGTTACGTCGATTCCGGAAGCGGTCGAGATGGCGGAAATGGCCGTACGGGCCGGCGTCGACTGGATCGAAGCCGGTACCCCGCTGGTCATTGCCGAAGGGATGCACGGCGTGCGCGCCTTGCGGGAGCGGTTTCCGGACAAGCCCCTCGTGGTGGACCTGAAAACGATGGACGGGGGCGGGCTCGAAGTGGAAATCATGGCCCGCGCCGGGGCGACCCATGTGGTGGTGATGGGGCAGGCCGAGCCGGAAACGGTGGAGCTGGTGGTGCGGGCCGGCAGGGAACTGGGCGTGGAAGTGATGGGGGATAATCTCGGGATGCCGGATCCGGTGGCCGGCGCCCGGTTGCTTGAGGAGATGGGCTGCGATTACGTCATTCATCATATCGGGTACGATTACCGGACGCTGCGGCAGGAGCGGGGGCAGCCTTTCGAAACGCCCCTTCACCGGTTGCGCGACGTGGTGGACGCGGTGGATATTCCGGTGCAGGCCGTGGGCGGTCTGGATATCGAACAGGCTGTGCAGGCGCCCGCCTGGGGTGCGCCCATCGTGGTCATAGGCGCTCCGATCGCCGTGGATGCGCATGCATTCCGGGCGGCGTCCGGGGATGTGGAAGGCATTCTCCGGGAGATATGCGCGCGGGTGCATGACTTCGGGAAAGAGACGACCGGGTCATGAAGCAGATTCCTCGCACGATGCAGGCCGTGGTGAACCATGCGGCGGCGCCGAAGAGCGTCGAGCTTCGCGAGATTCCTGTGCCGGAGATCGGTCCCGAGGATGCGCTTGTCGAGGTCCGGGCGGTCGGCGTATGCGGCAGCGACGTACATCAATGGGCAGGCGCGCACAGCTGGCCGGTCAACTACCCCTGCGTGCTTGGGCATGAATTCAGCGGGATCGTGGCGCGGGCCGGAAGCGCCGTGCGGACATTTCGGGAAGGGGATCGGATCACGAGCGAAACCGCAGCCGTCATCGACCCGGATTCCCCGCTGGTGCGGCAGGGGCGGTATCATCTGGACCCCTCGCGCCTCGGTTTCGGGTACGGGGTGGACGGCGCCATGGCCGGGTATGTGCGCGTGCCGGAACGCTGTCTGCATCGCATCCCGGACGAACTGACCTTCGAGCAGGCGGCGCTTACGGAGCCGTGCTGCGTGGCGTATCATGCCGTCTGCGTGCAGACGCGGATTCGACCGGGAGATCATGTGCTGGTGCTCGGTCCGGGCCCCATCGGTTTGCTGTGCGGGGTCATGGCGCGGATTGCGGGCGCGGGCGTCGTGCTGGTAGCCGGTTTGGCTTCGGATGCGCACCGTCTTGCTGTAGCGGAGCAGTTGGGGCTCGTTCCTGTGCCGGCGGAGAATGCGGTCGAGACGGGGCGGGCGCTCGGGGACGGTCTCGGCGTCGATGTGGTGGTGGACGCTGCGGGCGTATCCGAAGCGCTCCGGACCGCGCTGGACGCCGTGCGTCCCGGCGGCTGGATCACCAAAGTCGGTTGGGGGAAAGAGCCGTTCGGCGGCAGCCTCGATCCCCTGGTCCAGAAAGCCGTTACGTTGCGCGGCAGTTTTTCGCACCATTGGGAAATCTGGGAGCGCGTGCTGCGTTTGCTTGCAAGCGGCCGCCTTGATACGGCGCCTCTTGTGGATCGCATTGTCCCTATGAAGGAATGGGAAGAGGTCTTCGAGCGCATGCACGAACGGACCTGGGTAAAGGCGATCCTGATTCCCTGATTGCGTAAGTTAAGGATACTCTTTACGGGAGCATCGAAACCGACAGAGACATGGGACAACTCGTCAAGGACAAAGTCATTCTCGTTACCGGCTCGACTACGGGCATCGGGGAATGCACGGCCCGCCGCATCGTGGCCGAGGGCGGCCAGGTGATGATTCATGGCCGGAATGCCGAGCGCGCCGCCGCGCTCGCGGAAGAACTGGGGGAGGCCGCTGCGTTTTCGCTGGGCGATTTGCAGGATCCTGCCGTGCCGGGGCGTCTTGTCGAGGCTGCTGTCGAGCGGTTCGGGCGCCTGAATGCGCTCGTCAACAACGCGGCTTTTCTTGCGCGCTCCAATCTCGATAATGCGGCGGTCGAACTCTTTGACCGGCAGGTCGCCGTGAACATGCGGGCGCCTCTGCTTCTGAGCCAGGCCGCCGTTGCGCAGTTCAGGAAGCAGGGAGGTGGGGGCCATATTCTGAATGTGGGATCCGTCAATGCGCTGGGCGGCGAGCGGAATCTGCTGGTCTATTCCATGACGAAAGGCGGGCTCATGACGATGACCCGCAACCTGTCCGCGTATCTGGCGAGCGAGGGCATCCGCGTGAACCAGATCAACGCGGGGTGGACGCTCACCGAAAACGAGAAGAGGATCAAGGTGCAGGACGGTTCCGAAGAAGGCTGGTGGGAAAACATCCCGCCCGAGCATGCCCCGTCCGGCCGCATTTTCGCTCCCGAAGAGGCGGCGGCGCACATCGTGTTCTGGCTTTCGGATCAGGCGGGGCCTGTCAACGGGTCCGTCTTTGAAATCGAACAGTGGCCGCTCGTAGGGCAGAATGCGTCCAAGTAGCCGATGCCGCTCGCCGTTTTCCCCAAGTGTTTTCTGGATGCGCTTTGCGTGACGCGCACCATGCGCGTCGAGGAGTGGATCGATCTTGCGGCGACGCTGGACATCGACGGGCTGGAGTTCTACGAAGGATTTACGCCTGTGGGGGACGAGGCTGCGTTGGCGCGGCTCCGCGAGCATGCTACCGGCGCGGCAGGCCTTTCGATTCCCATGATGTGCCATTCCCCGGATTTTACCCGGCCTGATCCCGGGGGGCGCAAGGAGGAGGTAGCCCGGCAGTGCCGCACCATCGAAGCGACCGCAGCCCTCGGGGGCCGCTATTGCCGCGTGCTGACGGGGCAGCGCCGGCCGGGGCTCGACCGCGACCGCGCGCTGGATTGGGTGGTCGAATGCATCCGGGACGCCGCCGCTTGCGCCGCCCGGCACGGCGTGACGCTGATTCTGGAGAACCACTACAAGGACGGGTACTGGACATACCCTGAATTCGCACAGGACAGCGAAACCTTTCTGGAGGTGCTGGACCGCCTTGGGGATATGCCCCATTTCGGGGTGAACTACGATCCGTCCAATGCGCTGATAGCCGGAGAAGACCCGATCGCCTTACTCGAAGCCGTAAAGCATCGCGTCGTGACGATGCATGCCAGCGACCGGATGCTCGAGGGGGGTACGCTGGCGGACCTGCGCCGGATCGAAGCCGAGCCGGGCACAGGCTATGCGCACATTCTGAAGCACGGCGTAATCGGCGAGGGGCTCAACGACTACGACCGTATCTTTTCCATTCTGGCGGAGGTGGGTTTCGACGGCTGGATATCCATCGAGGACGGCGACGATCCGGTCCGCGGCATGGAGCGCCTGCGCCGGTCCGTTACGTTCGTGCGTGGAAAGATGCTGGAGTACGGGGTGGGGTGAGCATCCTAAAACAGGGCCTGCGCCTTATCTGTGCTTCCGGGCGACATCGTGCAGGTTGTCGTTCACAGCCTCGTTATCGATGCAGAGGAACTACCCGAAAGACGAGCTGTCTGCACCGAAAAGCCGTCCTTCGATCCGGCCTAACCGGGAATTGATTGCGCTGATGTCCTTGTTGAGGTCCTTGCGCAGGTCCTGCATGTCCTTGTTGAGGTCCTTGCGCAGGTCTTGCATGTCCTTGTTGAGATCCTTGCGGATATGCAAGGTACTGTACAGCAAAAAGCCGAGAATAACGGGCAACGACAGGGAAGCCATTGCTACGATAGCGGACGTGATGGTTTCGGACAGGTTCATGATTGCTTTTTGCGATGCGGTTGGAAAGGTGCAATGCAGGCTCCGACCGCTATACGAAATATACGGGACAGGGGCAGGTCTGTTCGGGAGGGGGCGCAGTTTTCGCATTTTTCGACATGCAAGCAGGCCTGACTTATCGGGGCTTGCCACCCATGCCTTTGACCGGTCGATTTATTTGCCGTACCGCGTAAAGGATTATGTGCGCCGTTTGCTCGCGAGCGGGGATGCCTGCCGGTCAATTACGTATTTCCCGGGCGCCCGGTATGTTTAGACACTCCGTTCCCCCGGATATAACCTTGCTTTCCAGGGATTGACCGTTGCGATGTCGAGGCCGCTGAAATCTCCCGTATTCCGTGTTGCAATGGCGAGGTCGTGAGCTCTCGCCGTTCCTGCAATCAACGCATCGCCGAGGTGCAGGACACGCCCGCATCGCCGTGCATCCGCCCGGAATTTCGCGGCCCACTGCCCTTCTTCGTATGCGACAGGGAGGATGCGATTCGCGTACGTTTCTATGAAATCCGCCAGCATGGCCCGCAGATTTTTGCGTCGGCGCCCCTTGGGCAATAACCGCAAGCCAAACTCCAGTTCGTGTAGGACGATGGTCGAAACCCACAACTCCGAGTGTCCCGCCAGAAATTCGATAACCTGCGGTTCCGGCGTATCCTTTGTCAGTTCCGAAACCACATTGGTGTCCAGAAGAAATCCGTTCATGTCGTGCCCCGGTCAGCAAACGGTATTTCGCGCTCGGGCTCGTTGCGATCGGGCGTTGCGAGATGTGTTCCTCGCGGGACGTTGTCGATCAACCATTGGCCAAGCGGCTTGTCCGGCGCGGCATGGGCGTCCCATACCTCCGCGGGCATCACCACAAAGGATTTTCTGATCCCGATGCGTTGGGGTCCCTCCGCCTCGGACAACCGCAGGATTCTGGAGAGGTGTGCTTTGGCTTCGCTCACGGTCCAGGATTTGCGAGAACGGGAATAAGCCACGATAGTCGCCTCTGTATATCTGTATCCTTACGTTATTGACACGATCTCAATATAGTCCATATTGGACTATATTCAATACAGGATACTCTGAGGAAGCGGTTTTGATCGGAGTATCCTTATCTTCCGTTTGCTGTTCCGCCTCGCCGTTCTGCCCGCACCTTCCAGGAATTTCGATTTGTCCGGGAACCGTCCCATAGACCCCGCACTCGTCAGGCAAGCGCGGGACGGCGACGAAGCGGCGTTCGAGGCGATCGTCCGGCGGCTCGATCCCATGCTGCGCGCTTGGTTCGTATCGCGGATCGGGCAACGGGCGGAGGTGGACGATCTGGTGCAGAATACGCTCCTGCGCCTCCACCGGAGTCTGCCGGATCTGCATGACCCGGACCGGTTACAGGCTTTTGTCATGAAAGCGGCGGTGTTCGAAACCCAGGATTACTACCGGGGACGGTACGGCTCCCGCGAACACCTTGTGGGCCCCGATGCCTTATCGAGATGGAGCGAAGCGGTTCCAGGGGCGGGCGTACGCATCGACGCCGAGCGGGCGCTCGGCCTGCTGAGCGAGAAGGCCCGCACGATTCTGGAAATGCGCGAATACGGCTATCGGTATGCGGAAATCGCTCGGTCGCTCGACATGACGGAAGCCGCCGTGAAGATGCAGGTGAAGCGAGCGCTCCGCAAACTGCGCAAAGCGCTTGGAGAATCCGGCGGCGGGAACGCATAATCCGCCGTATGCCTTAATCGGCGCATCCTTAATTTTTTTGGACGAAGCGTTACTTTTTCGGTCTCCACAGCGGCTTAACAAAATGTCAACGCACCGCTCTATGCCCGGATGTTTTCGTGCCTTCGCCGTTTGAACATATTGATGCGATCGCTTTGTGTCGCGACCTGACCCCGGAGCGGGCCATGGAATTGCAAGATATCCTGGCTTCCGATCCTGCTGCCGCTGCGCTCCTCCGGGAGTGGTGCGCCTTACGCGCGTCGCTGGTCTGCGAGATGGGAGAAGTCCCGGCGGACCCGGAACGGTTTGTTTTATTTGTACTGCACGAGTACGGGCGAGCGGCTGCGCTGACCGATTCCGAAAGAGTGCGTGTCGAAGAGGTTGCCCCTGCGTTTCGGCAGATTCTTGCAGGTAGCCCCGGACTCGAGGCCGTAGCGAGCGACATTCGCCGCGACGTGCAGGATTTCGAGGCGCATTGGGCGGCGTGGTTTGCAGAGGCGTCCGTTGGGGAAGCGCCTGCTTCACCCCGCGCATCGTCTTCCCGGTCTATTCGACCTGTCCGCAGGGATCGTACCGCTTCCCGGCTCGCTCGACGCGTTCCGGCGCACGCGCTTTCTTCCAAACGCCGCGTTTTGCAGGCAGGAATCGGGGTGGCTGCCGCCGCCGTGATCGCAACGCTTGTGTTTTTCCTGTTGCCGGCGTCCCCGGACACGGTGACCGTTGAGACTGCCGCCGCCGAAGTGCGTACGGTCGAGTTGCCCGACGGCTCCAGCGTACGCCTGCAGGGCGATTCGCGCCTGACCTATTCTCCCGGTGCGATGGATTCAGACGAGACTCTCCGCGTAGAATTCGAGGGGCGCGCCTTGTTCGACATTATCCCGAGTCCCGAGCGCTTTCTGCTCGTTACGCCGGATGCGCAGGTGACGGTCCTGAGCACCTCCTTCGGTGCGCGCACTTTCGAGGATGGAACGGAAGTCGTTCTGGTCGAGGGTAGCCTGCGCATGAGCGCCCGGCAGGCCCCGGACAGGGGAGTCCTGCTCGCTCCCGGCCAGATGAGCCGCATGATGGCGGGCGTTCCTTCGGAACCCGTATCGGTGCAAGTCCACGAACGCCTCGCATGGACGGGGTTGTTCGTATTCCACGCCACGCCGGTGCGCGACATCCTTCCCATGCTTTCCGGGCACTACGGGGTCGATCTTTCGGCGGACGAGACGTTGCTCGACGAGCGGGTGACCGGCCGGTTTGCACAAGAGGAATCGCTCGCCGGAACGCTGGATATCGTAGCGCTGGCGATAGGCGCCGCCGTCGAAGCGGGCGGAGTTGAATCCGGAGCCGAGTCCGAAGCAGGCGGCAAGGGATACCACCTCACATCTTTGCGCTGACGCGAACCGCGGCGGACTTTCCCGGTACTCTCTTCTCGTGCCTTTCCCGGACGCACGGGGTCTCTCCCTTTGTCCGGCTTTGGAGGGCGTGTCCGAGGGCAAATCGGTATCTTGGGGCGTGCGCTGGCTATCGGTCATATTCCTCTCTGTGCTTTTGTCGCTCCCGGCGGCGGGGCAAACCATTCGCATCGAGGTCGAAGAAGCGCCGCTGCGGGATGCGCTGCTGGACGTACGGGATCAGGCGGGCGTCGATATCGTGTTCTCGGAAGCGTTGGTCCTGGATCGACGCACGACCTGCACGTACGAGGGATCGTCTGTCGAGGAAGCGCTGGTGTGCGTGCTCCGACCGGCGACGCTTGAAGCGCAGCGCGTGCGCCGCAGGCAATACGTCGTAGTGCGCGCTTCCATCGCCGAAGGCGAAAGAACCGCGCGCCGGTGGACATTGCGCGGATTCGTTATCGACCGGGAAACCGGCGAAGCGCTGCCGGGCGCGCACATCTATCTCACCGAACTGCGCGTCGGCGCAGTGACGAACAACGCCGGGTATTTTGCGCTGTCTTCCCTCCCCTCGGGCGATTATGCCGTACAGGCCTCCTTTTTGGGATATACGACCGGGGAACAGCGGATTGCGGAGACCTCCTCGCCGGTTATCGTGCCGCTCGTTCCCGTAGCGCTGGCAGGAGGCGGCATTGTGGTGGAAGACGAACGCGCGGACTATGCGATGGGCGCGGCATCGCCGGGTCTGCTCAGGGAATCGGTCCGCCGCCTCGAAAGGTTGCCGTCCTTCCCCGGAGAGTCGGACCTGTTCCAGGCCCTTCAGCGATTTCCGGGCATACGCAAGGCGGGCGAACTCCACGGCGGCATGCTGATCCGCGGAGCGTCCCCCGACCAGAATCTCTACATGCTCGACGGGGCGCCCGTGTATCATCCCTGGCACGCATTCAGCCTTATTTCCATCTTCCAGACCGAGACATTCAAGGACATCAAGTTGTACCGCGGCTCTTTCCCCGTGGAATACGGGGGGAGGATATCGTCGGTGCTGGATGCGCAGATGAAGGACGGATCGCAGCAGGAGCCCCACGCGCTTATGGCAGTGAGCCCGCTCAGCGGGCGGATGGTGATCGAGTCGCCGGTGACCGCCAACAGTTCGTTCATGGCGGCGGGGCGCAGGTCCTATCTCGATAAGATTATCGGACGCGAGCATCCTGTCGAGAACGCGGACGGCCGCCGGGACACGCTCCGCACGGGATACCATTTCTACGATGCAAGCGCCAAGTACACGCACCGGTTCGGGGGCGCGGATCGGCTTTCGATCAGTTATTATCGCGGCGGCGACGAGCTCGATCTGCGCCTGCCGTTCGATTTGTCGCTGGATTTCTCGTCCTGGCTTCGCCCGGCGGACCTTTTCTTCGAGGTGGCGCAGGAGTGGCGCAATCAATTGGTCAGCGCAAGATATCAGCATCTGTTTTCCGAGCGCCTTTTTGCGACGGGAACGGCGTACCTGTCCACCTACCGGGCCCGCGAGAGCACCTTGCTGCGCCCGACGATTTCAGCGGTTATGCAGTCCGACTACCGGGTGGATCTGCAGGATATAGGGGTGAAGATGGACATTGAATATTTCCGATCCGTCTCTCACCGGATACAGGTAGGTCTGCAAGCCGGCGTGCGCGATTTTTCCTCATCGCTCGATGCGGTGATCCGGCGCTCGGCAGGGACGGTAGACCGGCATAACCAGATCAACGAGGCGGCAGAGCCAGAACTGGCCGTGTATGCGCAGGATGTGTGGCAGTTGAACGAGCGCTGGATCATCCATCCGGGGGTGCGCCTGAATGTGTTCGGAGCCGAGTTTCGCACGGATGTCAGCCCCAGCCTTGCGCTTGAGCGTGTCATCGATCCCCGGCGGCTCCGCCTGCGGGCTGGCGTAAGCCGGACCATGCAATACCTCCACAGATTGCGCGACCGTTATGCCTTTACGTACGATCTCGTAACGAGCCGCTGGATTCCGGCGACCGCAGACATTGCGCCGTCTTCCGGGTACCAGGGATCGATGGGGGTCGAGAGCAGACCCTTGCGGGGGCTGACGCTGCATGGGGATATGTACTGGCGTTACGTAACGGATGTCCTGCTGCCGGAAGATGAGTTTCGCAGCAAAAATGAACTGGTGGGGCCGGGGATCGATGTGGGCGAGTTGCTTGGGCAGTATGTGCCGGGCGATGCGCGGGCGTACGGTGTTGAACTTTCCGCCGTTGCCGACCGCGGACCCTGGTCGGTGCGCCTGAACTATGCAGGGGGAAGATCCCTGACGCGCTCGGATGCGTTGGGAGAGACCTCGTTCCGGCCGTCCCGATATGACGTCCCCCGATCCTTTGGCGCCCTTGTTGCCCGGGACATTGGGAAATGGCGGGTCACTTCCATTCTGGAGGCGCGTAGCGGCTACCCGACGACGGTGCCTGTGGCGCAGTACGCCATAGGCGATCCGCTCGACGAAACGGATCGGTATTTGTACCGTCCGTTTCTGAACAACGGGCGGTTGCCGCCCTACTTCCGGATGGATATAGCCGCAGAGCGCAGTTTCCGGATACTGGGCGCATCCTGGCTTGCCCGTCTGCACCTGTACAACGTGACCAACCGGCGCAATGTGACCGCACGACAGTACCTTCCTTCGCCCCAGGGCATGGAGGTGCAGAACCGGCGCGGCCTGCCCATTCTGCCACTGTTCGAACTCAGGATGCAATTATGAGGCCGCAGGCGATCCATAGCGCGAAGCGGGTGCTTGCGGGCGTGCTGTGCGCATGCTTTGCAGCGGCGGGGTGCGATACCGTGGCTCCGGTAGACGAGGCGCAGGTCGTCGTGGAGGGATTTCTTAATTCCGGACAGCCTCTCCAGCCTGTGTTTGTGCACCGGACCTTGTCGCCCCGGCAGCCCTACGATGCTGCGCAAGCCGCCGTTTCAAACGCCGATGTGGAAATGATGCTGGGAGACAACATGGTGCGTTATATGCCGGATCCGGAGCAGGCGGGACGGTATTTGCCCGAGGGAAACGGCGCCGGGATTGCGGCTGCCGGCGATATGTTCTCCTTCAGCGTGGTCTGGCGGGACGCGCTGGTCGAGGCGTATGGGTTCGTTCCGCCCGAAATCGAAATCCTTGCCGTATCGCTCGAAATCCCGGAGGAACCCGTTTCGGCGGTGCTGCTCGATTCGTTGGCGTTGTCGGACACTCTGGCGACCGGCGCGTACACCGGGTACATATATCCGATCGAGGCCACGATTGAATGGGCTGCGCCGGAAGAGGGATTGTTTCAGGAAGAGTCCTGGGTGCGGGCGCAGTTGCAGCCTTTCACCACGTTTTCTTCTCCGATTGTGGATCTGTTTCTGCGTTCCGACGATGTATTCAGAGAGCAAACGCAGGAAATCACGGTGGATCGCAAGACCTGGACCGGGGTGTATGCCGTAAGCGTGCCTGAGGAAGGCGATCCGTTGCCGGAACATGGCCTGCGCGTGTCGCTGGTGCGATCCGGACCGGGTTATGCCCGGTTTGCCGCAAGCAGGGACGATCCCGACCGACGCGAGCCCATTTCCGGCGTGCAAGGGGGCATCGGTATTTTTGCGGCAATCTCCGTCGATTCGGTGCATGTACAGGTGGACGGGACGGGCGGAGCATTCCCGTCGCCGGAGTAATTTAAGGATGCTCTGATCAAAGCGGACTTAGTCAGAGTATCCTTAAGATATACAGGAGGGTTTGGCCATGACACAGGATATCGAATTCGATCCGGGTCGCATTACGTTGCTGCGGACGCTGGACAAATCTCCCGAGCGCGTTTCCGTGCATATTGAGGGCCGGTTTGCATTTTCTCTGCACCAGGATGTGGTCCTCGAATTCGGGTTGTCGAAAGGAAAATCGCTCGGCGTCGAGGAACAGGCGCGCATGATCCGGCAAGACCTTGCGCTCAAAGCGCGAGCGCTCGCTTTGCGTTACATGACGTATCGGGACAGGACGGCTGCGGAGGTCCGCCGCCGGTTGCACAAGACGTATTCGGAAGAAATCGCCGATGAGGTGGTCGAGCGCCTAAAAGAATCGGGTCTGCTGGACGACCGGGCGTTTGCAGAGGCGTTTGCCGAACGCCGGTTCCGGCAGGAAGGGCATGGTCCCGCGCGCGTGCGCGCCGATATGCTTCGGAAGGGTGTGGCGCCCGCCGTACTGGAGGCGGCCCTGGACGTCGTATTCGGTGAGCAGGATGCCCTTGAAGACCGTGCGGCGGAGGTGGGGAGAACATGGTGGCGGCGGCTGTCGGGAGAATCGGACCCTATGAAGAGAAAAAAGAAAGTTTGCGATTATCTTGTGCGCCGGGGGTACCCCTTCGATCTGGCGCGCCGTGTCGTATTTGACCTTGCAAATGAAACGGATCGGCAAACGTAACCATGCCCTGCCGGACGCGGGAACACAAAAAATTGTCTCCGGGTTCACAGGATCGTTATATTTTGCGGTCGGATTTCCCGTAAGGTGAATGCCGTATGCAGGGGTGTTGCGTCGTTTGTTGCGTCGCCGGCCCCTTTGAAACCCATCGATACCCTATAAACAAACGTACGCTGAGCACGTGACGAACGAAGAGCAGATTGGACGGGATGGCCAGGTAGATATGTATTCGCACCGCGATGAAATCTATTCGAGGCGTGTCCCCGCAGGGAAACGAACCTATTACTTCGATGTCAAGACAACCCGGTCGGGCGAGGATTTCTTCGTAACCATTACGGAGAGCAAACGCGTTTCGGAAACCCGGCACGAGAAGCATAAGATTTTTCTCTACAAGGAGGATTTCGGCAAGTTCATTACGGCGCTGCACGATGTCGTGAAGCACGTGGTCGACGAGCGGCTCCCGGGATACGAATTCCGTAATCTGCCGGAGCTTACCGGCATCAAAGACCGGGATAATTCCTCGGAAGACCCGAACCGCCGCTAATACGGACGGAGACGGTCTTGCATGGAAAGCCCTGTCGCTCGAACCGGCAGGGCTTTTGCCGTTACGGTCACGGGCGCCGTCAGGGTAGCGCTGTTCGGGCGCTGCACGTTGAGTCTTACGCAACCTTTCTCTTCTCATCATGCTTCCTGTCGTACCTTTTTGCGAGCGCCAGGAAAAACTGGAGCGTCTTTTCGGCCGCAGCGCCGTGTTCGGCGACCGGATCGACGAAGCGGTGCGTCGTATAGTGGAGGAAGTGCGTTCGGGGGGCGATGCGGCGGTCCTCGATTGTACGGAGCGGTTCGATGGGGTGCGCCCCGCCTCGTTGTGCGTGGATGTCGCTCGTCTTGCCGAAGCGCATGCCCGTTTGGACGATACGCTGCGCGGCATTCTTGTCGAAGCCGCGGATAATATCCGTCGGTTTCATGAGAAGCAACTGCGGGCGTCGTGGTTCGATACGGAAGAAGACGGCGCCGGGCTGGGGCAGCGGTATGTACCGATCGAAAGGGCGGGAGTGTACGTGCCCGGCGGCACGGCGGCGTATCCGTCCAGTGTGCTGATGAATGTCATTCCGGCGCAGGTTGCGGGCGTCGAGCATCTGTACCTTGCATCGCCGCCCGGGCCGGACGGGTTGCCGCATCCGCTTGTGCTGGCGGCGGCCCATATTCTCGGCGTCGATCGCGTATTCGCGGCGGGGGGGGCGCAGGCTATCGCCATGTTTGCTTTCGGGACGGAAACCGCGCCGCGCGTCGACAAGATCGCAGGTCCCGGCAACGCCTATGTGGCGACGGCCAAGAAGCAGGTCTACGGGATGGTGGATATCGATTCGGTGGCCGGGCCGAGCGAAATCGTTGTACTGGCCGATTCGGATGCCGATCCGCGTTTTGCAGCGGCCGATCTGCTTGCGCAAGCCGAGCACGACCCCCGGGCCTCCGCGGTGCTGGTGACTCCGGATGCAGGGCTGGCGGAAGCCGTACGCGGTCATGCCGCTGAGATGACGGCGACCCTGCCTCGGCGTGCGATCGTCGAGGCTTCGCTTACCGATTACGGCGCTTGTATTGTGACCGATACGCTGGATCAGGCCGTGGAGGTTGTCAACGAACTGGCTCCCGAGCACCTCGAATTGCTTGTAAAGGACCCGGAAGCCTTGCTTCCCCGGATCCGGCATGCGGGCGCCATCTTTATGGGTCCGTTTTCCCCGGAACCGGTGGGCGATTATTTTGCAGGCCCGAACCATGTGCTTCCTACCGGCGGCACGGCCCGGTATGCGTCGGCGTTGGGCGTCGAGGATTTTCTGCGCCGGCAGTCCGTTATTGCATGGACGGAAGCGCGGCTGGCAAGAACCGGTGCGCGCATCGCCGCGTTTGCGAGAGCGGAGGGGCTGGAGGCGCATGCCCGCGCCGTGGAGGCCCGGCTGCCGGGAGATATTTCTGCACACAGCGCATCGAACAGGCAAGAGGATGAACAGGCAGATCCGCATGGATGAGCTCGTACGCCGCATTCGTCCGGCTGTCCGCGACCGGCGTCCGTATCTGGTAGGCCTTCCCGAGGCAACTACCGTAAAACTGAACCAGAACGAAAGCCCGTACGATCTTCCGCCGGAGGTCAAAGAGGAGGTGCTCCGGGAGTTTGCGCGTATTCCGTTCAACCGGTATCCGGACGAGTTTTCTGAGCGGCTGGTCCATACGTTCGCAGCGCATGCCGGATGCGATCCCAATGGGGTGATCGTAGGCAACGGCTCCAACGATCTTGCCGGTCTGCTGGCCCTCGCGCTGATCGAGCGCGGTACGCCGGTGGTGCTGCCGCGTCCCATGTTTTCGCTGTACGCGAAGCTGGCGCTTCTCCACGACGGCGATCTCCTTGAAGTCCCCTGCCGGGAAGATTTTCGCTTCGATACGGATGCTCTGGTCGAGGCGGCGAAGGAGCGCCGCCCGTCGCTCATTGTGCTTGCGACGCCCAACAATCCCACCGGTCTCGCAATGACGCTCGACGAGATTGCGGCGATCGCCGACGCCTCGGAGGGCTTTGTGGTAGTCGACGAAGCATATCTGGAGTTTTCGGATGAGGGGAGTGCGCTGCGGCTTATGGACGAACGCCCCAACCTGATTCTGCTTCGCACCTTTTCCAAGGCGTGCGGGCTTGCCGGGCTGCGTCTCGGTTTTCTCATAGCCCATCCCGATGTGCTCCGGGAACTGCGCAAGGCGAGGATGCCGTTCATGATCGATCCGCTGGCCTCCGCGGCGGCGCATATTCTGCTCACCGCCTATCCGGACGTTATCGAGGAGCGCGCCCGCCGTATTCGACAGGACTGTATTGCGATTACCACTGCCCTTGCGGCGATGGAAGGCGTGGAAGTGGCGCCGTCCCAAACGAATTTCGTACTATTCAGAACGCTGCAGGACGCAGCGGACCTGAAAGAGCGTTTTCTCCGGGAAGGGGTGCTTGTTCGTTCCATGTCCGGATACCCTGAGCTACAGAACTTTCTTCGCGTAAACGCCGGAACGGAAGTCGAGAACAAGGCATTTATGACGGCGTTAAAACGTGCGCTGTCGGTATGAAACACGTAAAGGTAGATATCATCGGGCTTTCCACCACTCCCTCGAGTGGGGGCGCTGCCTATGCCCTTGTTCTGGGCGAGGTGGACGGGGATCGCAGGCTTCCCATTATCATCGGTGCATTCGAAGCGCAGGCCATTGCGCTTGAAATGGAAAAGATTCAGCCGCCGAGGCCCATGACGCACGATCTGCTGCGTGATTCGCTGGAGGCGGTGAAGGCCAAAATAACCGAGGTCGTCATCGACGAACTCAGAGAGGGTACGTTCTTCGCCAAGATATGCTATACCCATAACGGGAAGGAAGCCCACCTCGATTCCCGTCCGAGCGACGCGGTGGCGCTTGCCGTGCGCGTCGATGCCCCTATATATGTGGCTCCCGACGTGATGCAGGACGCCAGCATACGCAAGGAAAAAGAACCGGCGCCGGTCGTCATGACGCCGCTGGAACGGATGGAGCACCAGCTCGATGCGGCCGTCCAGGAAGAGAATTACGAAAAGGCTGCCGAACTCCGCGACGAAATCAAACGGCTTCAAAGCGAGCGTCAGCAGAATTAGCGCGGCGCCGTATATCGGGTTACGCCGTTCCCATCTTTCGTCCACCGATATGCAGGCGTCCGTAGAGCGTATTCCGTTTACCGATCTGCACGGGTTTTCGGCGCTTTTCCGGGATTACTGCACGAACTACGAGGCGCTTGCGGGCTACTTTGCGGGCGATTGGAGCCGGTCCGAAGAACGGGCAAACGCCGTCGAGCGGGCCGCTGCATTCGACCGGGACCGGGATGCACTTGCCGATACGCTGTTGAGGCAGCATGCGGTGTGGGGAGACGGGGAAGCGGCGCGCGCCGGGATCGAGGCGCTACGGGAGCCGGATACCGCAGCGGTGGTAACCGGTCAGCAGGTAGGTCTGTTTACGGGGCCGATCTATACCATTCTGAAGGCGCTTTCCACCATCCAGCTGGCCGAGCGGCTTGCCGAAGAAACCGGACGGCGCATCGTACCGGTGTTCTGGCTGGGCGGTGAAGACCACGATGTGGACGAGATTTCGAAAGTCGTTGCGCTGCGAAGCAACCAGCCCGTCGCGTTGCGCTTGCAGGCCGAGGAGGCCGGTCCTCCAGGGCCGGCCGGGCGCATACGAGCGGGGATTGGAATTACGGACCGCCTGGAGGAGCTTCTTCCCGATACGGATTTCAAGGAGGATGTGCTGCGGATGGTCCGGGAAGCATACGGCGGCGGCGGAACGCTCTCCGAAGGCTTCGCCCGGATGCTCCGGGTCTTGTTTCCCTCTCTGGTGATCGTCAATCCCGACGACGCGTCCCTGAAACGACTGGCCGCGCCGCTCTTCGCACGGGAAATCCGGGAAGCCGAGACCGCTGCCGCCCTCGTGCGCCGCGTTTCGGACGAACTGGGGCAGACATACCATGAGCAGGTATTCGTGCGTCCGGCCAATCTTTTTCTGCTGAACGAGGAGGGGCGCATCCCGCTCGATCTCGATGGCGAGGATTTTGTCGAGCGCGGTACGGACCGGCGCATGACCCGGGCGGAAGCCCTGGAACAGTTGCAGCGATCTCCGGAATCCTTCAGCCCGAATGTGGTGCTTCGCCCTTTGATGCAGGACCTTCTGCTTCCCACGGCGCTGTACGTGGGCGGTCCGAGCGAGATTGCCTACTTTGCGCAGTGCCATCCTCTGTACGAATGGGCGGGCCTTCCTATGCCGCTTATCTATCCCCGGGCCGGCGCCACCTTCCTCGAACCGCATGTGGCGAAGGTGCTGGATGCGTACGGGCTCGCCGTGGGGGATTTCGCCGGGGATGCGGACCGGCTTTTCCATCGTGTGGTAGTGGACTCGATGCAGGGGAATATAGAGGAAGCGTTCGACGAGGCCGCCCGGCGTCTCGGCGGAGTCGTCGATCACGTGCGGGCGCCGCTCCGGGAGGTGGACGGCACGCTGGCAAAGGCCGCCGACGCCACGCAAAAAGCGCTGACGACCGAACTGTCCCGGCTGCGGGCGAAGGCCGTACGGGCCGAGAAGAAGAAACAGGACCTGGTGCGCACCCGCCTCGAAAAGGCGCAAGGGAATCTGTATCCGAACGGGGTGCTGCAGGAGCGCGAGTTGTCCGTGCTGCATTTTCTCAACAAGTACGGCATGGGCTTCATGGATATGCTGCGCGAGACGCTCGATACGGACACTGCCGAGCACCAGGCGGTGCGGTTGTAGTGCTTTCGGCCGTGTTGTAAATCCTTGCATCCTCCGTGTAGGCGCCCGGATTTTGCGGTCGATCCGCGCGGACAGGATTTGCAATCCAGGTCTTCCGGTGGTTACATTAAGGATACTCTGATTAAGTCCGCAAAGCTCAGAGGCTTGCGAGAAGCGGGCTGGCAAGGAATGACGAAGCAATGTGGCAGGCCCCACATAATGAGGAATGACACGGCCAGCGTGCTTCTCGCAGT
>LXNI01000082.1_pt1 | contig 110111 bp, 105 predicted proteins | sample 809091 | NCBI WGS metagenome assembly LXNI01 (sample SAMN04870527, study PRJNA318959) | sponge metagenome | biome: 01000161; feature: marine sponge reef; material: water | host: Sarcotragus foetidus | place: Greece: Milos, Mediterranean Sea | collected 2013-05-29 | depth 5-7 m | reverse complement strand
GCCGCTCGTTGTCAAGCACCATCCTCACCGCCCGCTCACGCAGCTCGGCGGGATATCTCCCATGATTTGGCATTACTCCATCCTCTCAAGGAACAGAGCCTCCACAAAACACGGGGTGATTCATCCTCAACACATACCGCTGCAACCACACAATCGACACCCACGCAGTCCCCCACGGCTGCACAAACGGGCAGCCCCGACCCTCTTAGTGGTGTTCTAGATTGCAAGGCCAGAGAGAAGACGGGAGCAGAGGCAATGAACCATCAGCGACGCATTCCGCTGGAAGGGTGCGTGAACTTCCGGGACTTGGGCGGTTACGCCAGCACACTGGGCGGCACTACCAAATGGGGCGTGCTGTTTCGGGCTGACTCCATGCATCGCCTCAGCCCCGCAGATGGCGCAGTGGTCACCGGTCAATTGGGTATCCGCACTGCGGTGGACCTGCGGGCAAGCGACGAGCGAGAGCGGGTTGGGGTGCTCGATCCAACACTGGGCATTGTCGAGTACCACATCGGCACGACCGATCGCGCCATGCACACCTATGAGCGCCCCGATCCCGACCTGATGAGCCGCTCCTTCGGACAGCTCTACGAGAACATGATCAGCAGCGGCGGAGAGCGGTTTGCCGCCGCCGTCGAGCTGGTGGCCGATCCCGATCGGTGGCCGACCGCCTTTTTCTGCATGGCCGGCAAGGACCGCACCGGCTGTCTGGCTGCACTGATCTTGGGATTGGTGGGAGTAGGCCGCCAAGACATCGTGGGCGACTACGCGGCCACTGCTCCTGCGGCGCCCCTTATCCGGGAACGGGGGCTTGCCGAGCTGCCCGACATGGCCAAAGTTTGGGAAAAGCTGCCCGACGACATCACCACGGCCCCCATTAGCGCCATGTCCGAGCTGTTGGACATCGTCGATGTTCGTTGGGGCGGCCCCGAGGGCTACGCCCTGGAATATGGCGTCAAACCTCAAACCATCGAGCGCCTACGAGAGACGTTCTTGGTCTGATCTGAACTAGGGCTCGACGACGACCTTCAGCGTGGGGGTGTCGCTGGCGGCCAACGCGAATGCCTCTCCGGCGCCGTCGAGGGGGAAGCGCTGGGTGATCATGGCCTCGGCGATCTCGGGGCGGTAGGCCAGCAGGGCCGCGGCCCCGCCCAACAAGCCGAATCCGGTGATGCCGGGGCCCACCACCGCCACCGTGGCAGGAATCGGCACCTCTACCGGTCGGATGCCCTCGGGGGTGTGGCGCACCGCCCTCACGCCGACAAGCCTCGCTTTTTGAACTCGCTTTGGGCGTACACGATGCCGCCGAGGTGGTCGTCGGCGTCAGGCGACGTGGCCAGCCAGGCCACCACCGCTCCGATGGTGGCCGGCTCGCCGCCGGGATAGGGGAAAGTCCCGGCGGTGTTTCGAGCCCGGGCTGCCTCGGTGATCACATAACCGGGGTCGATGCTGAAGCAGCGGATGCCATCTGGCCCGTGCTCCACATGGATGTGGGGGGTCATGCGGGTGAACGCCCCTTTGCTCATGGCGTAGGCCATGCCCCAGCCTCCCTTTCCGATGGGGCCGGGCGGGTCGGTGTAGGCCGAGGCCGAGATCATGTTCACGATGGTGCCCGAGCCCTGCTCCACCATGGCGGCCAGCACCCGCTCGGTGATCGCCATTTGGGCGAATACGTTCCCCTCGAAGAGCCGATGCACGTCGGGTCCTTCTAGCTCCAGAATCGGGGTCATGCTCACCTTCCCCTGGTAGATGGCGTTGTTCACCAGCACATCTAGGTGGCCGAAGTGATCCAGAGCGCCATCTAGGCAGGCCATCACGCTGTCTCGGTCCAACAAGTCCATGGTGAACGCCACCCCCTGTTGGCCCGCAGATTCGATGGCGGCCACGGTGGTGTCGAGCCCGCCGGGAATGGCGAGATCGGGGTTGTACATGTCGCGGCCGGCTCCGTCTACCAAGGTGCGGGCCGACACGGCTACGTCGAACCCGGCTTGGGCCAGGGCGATGGCGCTGGCCTTTCCGATGCCCCGGCTGGCTCCGGTGACCAGGGCTGTCTTCCGTTCGTTGGCGCTCATCGGTGTCGCTCCGCCTTTCGGTTGCATTGGGTGGCTGCCATACCGTAGGGCCATGGGTCCGCTGAAGGGAATGCGCATCGTGGAGTTGGCCGGCATCGGCCTGGCCGGAGCCGAAGATTTGCCCGACCAGATGGACCGTGGTCGGTGGCCGGAGATGAAGCAGCGGATAGGCGAGATCATCGCCCAGCGCACCCTGGATGAGTGGGTGGCCGTGTTCGACGGCACCGACGCCTGCGTCAGCCCTGTTCTCACCATGGGGCAAACCCCGTCGCATCCTCATGCCCAGGCCCGTGATTCATTTTTCGAATTCGGCGGGGTCACCCAGCCTCGGCCCGCTCCCCGTTTCGAGGGGACGCCATCTGAGCCAGCGGTGACGTCACATCCTCCAGGAGCCGATACCGACTCGGTGCTCACAGAGCTGGGCTACTCCGTCGAGCAGGTGGAAGCGCTCCGCTCGTCGGGCGCGGTGGCCTGAATTGGCTAATGGCATTTTCACCGTTTTTGACGGAACCGTGGGTACCGTTGAAGCGTCTTAGATGGTGATTGGAAGATGGGTGTTTTCATGCGCAAATTGAAACTGGTCTTTATGTTGGCCCTGGTCTGCTTGGTTGCCGCCGCCTGCTCAAGCGACAGCGACGACAGCACACCGCCTGCGGCAGCGACTGAGGCCGCCGCCCAACCCACCGAGGCCGCCGCAACCCCTGCCCCTGATCCGACCGAGGCCCCTGTCGTGCTCACAGATGGCCAACGCGACCTGGCGGACGCGCTGTTCACGGCGATTCACGAAGACGACACGATGCAGGAGGAATACCGTCCATTCACCATTCCCGAAGACCAGGTCCGCTGCTTGGCCGACGGCTTGGCCGGAGTTTTTTCTGACGACCGGCTCGTGGAACTGGGCATGAGCGGCTCGTCGGTAGCTGCGATATACGAAGTAAGAGGGATTTTTGCCCTTGGGGATAACTATGCGATCACCGAGGATGAGATTTCGGAGGTTGTGGACAGGGCAGTGGAGTGTGTTGATCTGCGATCGATACTCGCTGCCGGAATTGAGGCCGATGGTGTGCCAGGCGAGCAAGCCCGCTGCATTGCATCGGAGGTCACAAGTGAGGGAATTCGGGGAATGGCGATGAGCGTGTTCATCGCCGAGTCCGAGAATGATCAAGGCATAGATCCAGAGGAGGCCCAAGCAGCCTCGCAAGCGTGCTTCGACGTTAGGGAAATGCTCTATCAGACATTCGTCCAAGAAGGGCTATCTGAGGAGAGTGCTCGGTGCGTTGCCGACGGGCTGTCCGATGAGATTGTCGCCATGATGCTCGGGGCCCAGGAGCCTGAGAGCGACGAGGAAATCGCAGAGATGTTCGGCCAGCTCTCGGCCCTCCAGAACCGGTGCCTAACCCCAGAAGAGCTCGAGTTGATGGGCGGGTTCGGGGACGGAGACGATGATTTCGCTGAAGTAACCGACTTTAGTTCGAGCGAGTGTCCGCCCGCGGACGGATCGGGACCCACAGTGTTGGATTTCGACGGTCCCCAGCCCCTGTGTTTGGATCCGGCCAAGCAATACACCGCGATGTTCGACACCACCGCAGGGGAGATGCGGATAAGCCTTGACACGTTCAACACGCCGGTCACGGCCAACAACTTCGTTGTGTTGGCCCGGTATCACTACTACGACGACACGCTGTTGTTCCGCACCGACCCCAGCATCGGCATCATCCAGGGTGGGGCGCCCCACACGAATTCGCCGAGCGACCCAGGTCCGGGCTACACCATTCCCGATGAGGGCTTCGGATTTGCCTACGAACCGGGGCAGATTGTGATGGCCCGCACCGCCGCGCCCAACAGCGCCAGCGCCCAATTCTTCCTTGCCGTCAACGAGAACACCGCCCTGCTCAACAACCAAGGCACCTATGTGGTGTTCGGACAGATGGACGACGAGAGCCTGGCGGTGGCCGAGGCCATTTTGGCCAGCCACGTCGACCAGCCCGACAACCGGCTTGGCGGGGCCCCCGAACCCCCGGTAACCGTCAACTCGGTCACCATTGAAGAAATCGGCTAGCCCCGGAAGTACGCCGCCTCGGCGGTCGCTTCGCCGTCGGTACCTACACGGCCGTCGCCAACCATGGCGATGAGATGGGCCAGCACGGAGCGGGCGGCGGGCTCATGCAGTTCCGAGGCCACGTCGGCGTACATCACCTCCACCATCTCGGCGATGGTCTGCGGCCCGGTGGCCAGGCAATCCAGGATCTGGCGCTCCCGGTCGAGACGGTGGGCGTACAGGGCTTCCACCAGAGCCTGGGGCTCGGTGACCGGCGGGCCGTGAGTGGGCCAGTACACGCGGTCGCCGGGGGAATCGGCCAATAGCCGCAGGCTGGCCAGGTAGTCGGTCATGTTGCCGTCGGGCGGGGGAATGATGGTGGTGGACCAACCCATGATGTGGTCGCCGGTGAACACCCCGGATGCCTCTCGCCAGCGGTAGGCGACGTGGTTGGAGATGTGGCCTGGGGTGTACAGGCACTCGAAGCTCCACCCCGGCCCTTCGACCACATCGCCGTGCACCACGGCTGAATCGGGGGAGAAGTCGATGTCGCCCCGCTCCTCGCTCTTGCCGTCGTCGGTGTCAGCCGCCGGATGGGGGCCAAAGCCGTAGGCCGGAGCTCCGGTGGCCTCGGCCACAGCCCGGGACGCGGGGGAGTGGTCCCGATGGGTGTGGGTAATGAGCAGGGCCTCTACCCGCTCGCCGTCTACCGCAGCCAGCACTGAGCCGATGTGGTCAGCGTCATCGGGTCCGGGGTCGACGATGGCCACTCGGCCCTGACCGATGATGTAAGTCCCGGTCCCCCGATAGGTGAACTTGCTGGGATTGTTGGCCATCACCCGGCGCAGGCCGGGGGCCATCTCCACCACCGCGCCGTAGTCCACCGCCGACTCGGTCAGAAACGGGATGCTCACCGCCATCGTGGAGCGTTCAGCTGTCTTCAGCGGCCACCTCGCCGGTGGAGACGCCCAAATAGGCCGGCTTCTCCCCGCCGCCGTGGACCTTGATGTTGGCCCCAGACATCCACCGGGCCATGGGTGACGCCAAGAACAGGCACACGTCGGCTACGTCGTCCGGTTGGCCCATACGGCCCAGGGCAATGGTCTCGCCCACCGCGGCGATGCCGGCGTCGTCGCCGTAGTACAAGTGGGCGTCTTCGGTCACGATCAGCCCCACGGTCACGGTCAGCACCCGGATCTTCGGCCCCCACTCCACCGCCAGGGTCTCGCTTAGGTTCAACAACCCGGCCTTGGCCGCCCCGTAGGCGATGCCCATGGGATTGGGCCTAATGCCCGAAACCGAGGAGATGTTGAGGATCACCCCGCCGCTGTCCTGGTTCTGCATCACCGGGTACACCGCCTGGCTGAACGCCATCGGGGCCATCAGGTTCAGGGCCACGATCTTCTCGTTGAACCGGGGCGACACCGTGGCCGAGTCGGCTGGAGGCGCCCCACCCGCATTGTTGATGAGGGTGTCGACCCGGCCGGTGCGCTCCACCGCGGCGGTCACCACTCCGGCGACCTGCTCGGGGTCTCGCACATCGGCGGCTACAAACACGGCCTCCCGACCGTTGGCGATCACCGGGTCGTCCGGCGGGCGGCGGGCGCAGACCACCACGTCGGCGCCCGCCGACAGGAAACGGGTGGCCATGCCCCGGCCCAGCCCCTTGGTGCCACCGGTGATGATGGCGGTCTTGCCGGTGAAATCGAGGTCGTCCATTGCTGCCAGTGTGCCCTATGGGGAGTGCGGCGGGCACCCCACTGGCTCTCGGAGACCATCGCTGCCGGTGTGGGCCGGGTCACAGGCGCGGGCTATCGTCGCCGCCATGGTCGACAAACGGATGACCGAAGACGAGGTCGTTGCCGAATTGAAAGACGGCATGACCATAGGGATCGGTGGATGGGGATCCCGCCGCAAGCCCATGTCACTGGTGCGGGCCATTCTGCGCTCTGATCTCAAGGATCTGACCGTGGTGGCCTATGGCGGTCCCGACATCGGGCTGCTGTGCGCCGCTGGCAAACTTCGCCGGGCGGTGTACGGGTTCGTGTCCCTCGACTCGATCCCGCTGGAGCCCCATTTCCGCCAAGCCCGCCAGAGCGGGGCCATCGAGTTCACCGAGCTGGACGAGGGGGCCTTCTACCTGGGACTTTTGGCCGCCGCTCACCGGGTGCCGTTCTATCCCACCCGGGCCGGGTTGGGCTCCGACATGTTGACCATGAACCCCGATCTGCGCACGGTGACGTCGCCATATGACGACGGGGAGGAGTTGGTGGCCATCCCCGCCTTCAGGCTCGACGCCGCGCTGATTCACATGAACCGGGCCGACGCCGCGGGCAATGGCCAGTTTCTGGGTCCCGATCTCTACTTCGACGACTTGTTCGCCATGGCCGCCGACAAGACCTATCTGAGCACCGAGAAGATCGTGCCCACCGAGAACTTGCTGGACGAGGGGTCGGTGTACACGCTGCGAATCCAGCGCATCTTCACCGACGGCGTGGTGGAGGCGCCCCAGGGAGCGCACTTCACTGAGTGCCCGCCCGATTACGGACGCGACGAATCCTTCCAACGGGAATATGCGGCCACGGCCCGCGATCCCGAGGCCTGGGAGGCGTTTCGCTCCACTTATCTCGACGCTCCCTCCCATGCCGAGTACCTCAAAGCGCTGGAGGCCCGATCATGAGCACCGCCGCCGAAGCCACCATCGACGAGATCTGCGTGGTGGCCTGCGCCGAAGCCTTCCGGGGCGACGGCGAGATCTTGTGCAATCCCATCGGCACCGTGCCCATCGTGGGTGGCCGGCTGGCTCGGGCCGTCTTCGAGCCCGACCTGGTGTACACCGACACCGTCTCGGTGCTGCCCGCCAACGACTTCCCGGTGGGCGATCCCGATGCCCCCAAGGTGGTGGAGTCATGGGTGCCGTACCGCACCGTGTTCGACATCGTGTGGTCGGGCAAGCGTCACGTGATGATGGGGGCCAGCCAGATCGACCAGTGGGGTAACCAGAACATCGCCGCTATCGGCGATTTCCGCCAGCCCAAGGCCCAACTCCTCGGCCTGCGGGGCGCGCCTGGCAACCTGATCAACCACCCCACCAGCTATTGGGTGCCCAACCACTCCACCCGCTCGTTCGTGGCCTCAGTAGACGTGGTGTCGGGGCCGGGATACGACCGGATGCGGGATCTGGGGGCGCCGCGGAACCGCTACCACGAGGTGCGACGGGTGGTGTCCAACCTGGGGGTGTTCGATTTCCAGACCGACGACAACCGCATGAGGATCGCCTCTGTCCACCCCGGTGTGACGGTGGAGCAGGTAGCGGAGGCCACTGCCTTCGAGTTGGCTGGCACCGAAGACGTGGCTGAAACCCGGCTGCCCACTGCGGAAGAGTTGCGCCTCATCCGCGAGGTGATCGACCCTGGTGGCGCCCGCAAAGCCGAGTTCCGCTGAGCCGCTTATGAGCGCCGACCCCCGTATTCAGACCCGGCTGTGCGAATTGTTCGGGGTGGAGCACCCCATCGTGCAGACCGGCATGGGCTGGGTGTCGGGGTCCAGACTTACCGCAGCCACTTCCAATGCCGGCGGCCTGGGCATCATTGCTGCTGCGCCGTTGACCTTCGACCAGATGACGGAGACCATCGATGCAGTGGCCGAGTCCACTGACCGCCCCTTCGGGGTGAACCTCCGCACAGATGCAGCCGACATCGACCAACGGGTTGACCACATCATCGCGTCGGGTATTCCGGTGGCCAGTTTCGCCCAAGCCCCTGGCGAGGCCATCGTCAAGAAGCTGAAGGACGCCGGGGTGGTGGTGGTTCCCACTATTGGCGCCCCCCGCCACGCCGAGAAGGTGGCCGCCTGGGGGGTCGATGCGGTGATCGCCCAAGGCGCCGAGGGCGGAGGCCACACCGGTCCCATCGCCACCTCTTTGCTTTTGCCCGCGGTCGTCGACGCAGTGGATATCCCGGTCATTGCCGCAGGAGGAATGCTCGACGGCCGGTCGCTGGCCGCCGCACTGGCCTTCGGGGCCGAAGGCATCGCCATGGGCACCCGCTTTCTACTGTCGGCCGACAGCGATGTCCCGGACCATGTCAAGGCGATCTACCTAAATGCCAAGCTCACCGGCACGGTGGTCACCACCGCGGTCGACGGCGTGCCTCAGCGGGTGATCAACACCGATGTGATCAATCGGTTGGAGCGGTCGGGTCCGCTTTCGTTCATCCGGGCCGCCCGCAACGCGCTCAAGTTCCGGGCCCTCACCGGAGTGGGCTACCGCCAGCTCTTGTCCGAGGGCTTGGCCATGCGCCGCAGCCTCAATCTCACCTGGGCCCAGATGGCCATGGCGGCCAACGCCCCCATGATGACCAAGGCCGCCATGGTGGACGGCCACCCCGAAGTCGGCATCCTGCCCACCGGCCAGGTCGTGGGCAATATCGACGCCCTTCCCAGCTGCGGTGAGATCATCGACTCGATCATCGCCGAGGCCATCGAGGTCTTGGACCGCCTAACCACCCATTAGCCCTGGTATTTCGCATCGGTAGCCAAACACTGGTTCGCGTCGGCATGGCCCCATTCTCGCAACGAATGGAGACTGCGCAATACCCGGAGAGCTTCGGGGTCGGTCAGGACCGAAACGGTGGTGAAGAAGCGGGTGGGCTCGCGCCAGCAATCTGTCAGGAAAGTCCGACGGCCAGGATCGAGCCCCAAGTCGGCACTGCGAAGGCCAGCATGGCGAACACCATCGTGCGGGTCTGTTTGGCGAACTGAAGCGCCATGTCGCTGCGCACGCTCTGGAACTCGGCTGCGGTCTCGGTGCGGATGTTGGCGAACTCGGCTGCGGTCTCGGTGCGGATGTTGGCGAACTCGGCATAGACCTTGGTGAACTCGGCATAGACCTTGGTGAACTCGGCGTGCATCTCGGTGCGGATGTTGGTGAACTCGGCATAGACCTTGGTGAACCCGGCGTGCATCTCGGTGCGGAGCCGGTCCTCACTGGCTCTGATGTCGTCTTTGGTGGCAAGATCGTGCCAGTGGACGGCGGGCAGGCTCTCCATCAGAGTTCTCCCCTCCTCTTCTCCCAGTACCTCGCACAAGCGGTTCATGAGTGCCATGCGCTGGCCCTCGCTTATCGGTCCACTCGCGGGCATTTTCAGCCTCCTCGTATGTCAGGTGATATTTGAGGAGGACTGGTCCACGTCCTCGAGTGGCTAATGGCCAGCGTACCGCCCGATGCGGGGCCCAACAACCATCTTCAGGCGGCGGAGCGCCGGGTGGAGGCGATGCGGAGTTGGGTGATGACCGGGAAGTGCATGCTGCGCTGGCGGCAGCGGGACGCAATCACGATTTGGACGATGCCAGCCTGGCGAGGTGCGAATAGGACTGGGAGGAGTTTTGGGCCGCGATTCGCCCCGTCCAGCGTATGAGGGGGCAACCCGGCATCGTCTCAACCGGCCTTTTGGCTCTAGAGTTCTGCGCTGATGGATTTGTCGTTCACTCCGGCGGAAGAGGCCTTCCGCGACGAGGCTCGCACCTGGCTGGCTGAAAACGTTCCTGCTGAGCCTCTGGCGTCGATGGACACTCCTGGTGGTTTTGAGGAGCACCGGGCGTGGGAGCACATCTTGTTCGACGCCGGGTGGGCGGTGGTGTCGTGGCCCGAGCGCTTCGGCGGCCGGGAGGCGTCGCTGGTGGAGTGGCTGATTTTCGAGGAGGAGTACTGGGCGTCGGGAGCGCCCGGACGGGTGTCGTCCAACGGGGTGAGCCTGTTGGCCCCCACCATTTTCGACTTCGGCACTCCCGAGCAGCAGGACCGGTTCCTGCGGCCCATGGCCCGGGGCGACGAGGTATGGGCCCAGGGCTGGTCGGAACCCGATGCCGGGTCGGACTTAGCGGGGATCAAGACCAAAGCCCAGCGCGACGGCGAGTACTTCGTGATTGACGGCCAGAAGACCTGGTGCTCGCGGGGGGCGTTTGCCGACTGGTTCTTCTGTCTGGTGCGCTCCGACCCGGAATCTGAGCGCCACGCCGGGCTGAGCTATCTGCTGGTTCCCGGCGACACCGAGGGCCTAGAAGCCCGGGCCATCGGCCGCTTGGACGGCGAGCCCGGCTTTGCCGAGCTGTTCTTCGACGGCGCTCGGGTGCATGAGCGCTATCTGCTGGGTGGCGAGGGCGAGGGTTGGGCGGTGGCTATGGCCACCACTGGCAGCGAGCGAGGGCTGAATCTGCGGGCACCCGGCCGGTTCATGGCCGCCGCCGACCGGCTGGTGGGCCTGTACCAGGAGCTGGCCGAAGCCCGGGGACCCGATCTGGACCGGCGAGACCAAGTGGTGAGCGCCTGGATGGGAGCCCAGGCTTACCGCTGGCAGACCTACTCCACCGAAGCCCGCCTGCGGGGCGGCGCCCCCATCGGCTCAGAGGCCAGCTTCATGAAGGTTCTCTGGTCGGAACTCGACGTGGAACTGCACGCCACTGCCCTGCGGCTTTTGGGCCGCGACGGGGAGCGGGCCGACAGTTCGTGGATGGACGGCTACGTGTTCGCACTTTCGGGCCCGATTTACGCCGGCACCAACGAGATTCAAAGAAACATCATCTCCGAGCGAGTTCTAGGACTTCCGAGGCGGTAGGCGTGGATTTCTCGTTCAGCGACGACCAGATCATGTTCCAGGAGGCAGTGCGGGACCTTTTGGCCAACGAGTGCCCGCCTGAGGTGGTCAGAGCGGCCTGGGAGAACGACACCGGGCGCAGCAACGGCCTGTGGGCGGCGCTGGCCGAGATGGGCGTCGTGGGCATGACCGCCCCCGAATCGGCTGGCGGTTTGGGCATGGATGAGACCGACTTGGTGCTTCTCCTGGAGGAAGCCGGTCGGGCTGCCCTGCCCGAGCCATTGCTGGAGCACACCGCGGTGGGAATTCCCACACTGGACGAAGCGGGCGGACCGGTCGCCGAAGCCTGGTTGGAGCGGGCCGCATCCGGAGAGGCAACCCTGGGCGCGGGCCCCGACGATGGCTACACGGTGGGAGCGGCAACGTGCGATCTGGTGTTTCTCATCGGCGAGCAAGTTCGGGCTGTTTCGGTGGACGAATCAACGCTGGTCGAGCACCGATCGGTGGACGGTTCTCGACGACTGTTTGAGGTGGACGGAGAGGCCGTTGTGATCGACGCCGATCCCGCTCTGGCTTTCGACCGGGCCTCCGCTGCGGCGGCCGCTCAGTGCGTTGGCGTGGCCCAGCACCTTCTGGACGCCACCGTGGAGTACGTGGCCCAGCGCTATCAGTTCGGCAAGCCGGTGGGCAGTTACCAAGCGGTGAAGCACCACTTGGCCAACGCCGCCCTCAAGATCGAATTCGCCCGCCCCGCCGCTCGCCATGCGGCCTGGTGCATCGCCGTTGACGACCCCGACCGAAGCCGGGATGTCTCGCTGGCCAAGGCGCTGGCCTCTGAGGCAGTCGACCTGGCTTCCCGCACCGCCCTCCAGTGCCACGGCGCCATCGGCTACACCTTCGAATACGACCTGCACCTGTGGATGAAGCGGGGCTGGGCCCTGTCCGCCGCCTGGGGTGACGCCGCCTGGCATCGGAACCGGATCGCCGTGGCCTTGGGGATCTGAGCTTCCGGCTCCGTCCTGATCTGGCCCAACCGGTTGCGCTTGCCCGTGTTGGAGTAGCGTGGCCGAGATGAGCACAGAGGGTGCCACTGCGGTGGCGGAACGTCCCGTCGATTCGGATCAGCCCCTCTTGGCCGTTGAAGGGGTCACGGTGCGCTTTGGTGGCGTGCTGGCGGTGGACAACGTGACCATGTCGGTGCCGTCCGGCCAGGTTCGGGGCCTCATCGGGCCCAACGGTGCCGGCAAGACGACTCTGTTCGACAGCATCACCGGGGTGAACACCCCTGCGGCCGGTTCCATCTGGCTGGAGGGTGAGGAAATCACCGACCGACCGGCCACATCTCGGGCCCGCCTGGGCATCCGCCGAACGTTCCAGCGCCAGCAGCCTTTCGGCTGGTTGTCGGTGGCTGACAACGTGCTGGCGGCATTGGAGTGGGAAGGCGGCGGGGGCGGCATCGCCGCCGACTTGGTGGCTTGGCCCGCCCGACGCCGTATCGAAGCTCAGAGGCGCCAACGGGTGGACGAGGTGCTGGAGCTGTGTGGCCTCACCGACATCCGGGACACCCCCGCGGGGGAACTGCCCATCGCCCGGGCCCGTATGGTGGAACTGGGCCGGGCCATCGTGTCACGTCCCAAAGTCCTGCTGCTGGACGAGCCCACCTCGGGCATCGAACACGATGAGGCCGACCAACTCGGTGAGATCATCCAGACCATCCGGTCTGAAGACCAGTGCTCGGTGCTGCTGGTGGAGCACGACGTGGCCTTTGTCATGGCCCAGTGCGACCTGATCACCGTGCTGAATTTGGGCCGGGTAATCGGCGAGGGCTCGCCCGAGGAGGTCCGCAACAACACGGCGGTCCGCGACGCCTACCTGGGCTAGAACTCATCGCTCATGCACACCGTTTCTTCATCCACACCGATTGCCGCCCCCCAAGAAGTGGCTTGGGAGGTCATGACCGACCATGAGTTGTATGCCCGCTGGGTACCCCGCTCCGTGGTCGATCTGGAGGTCGAGGGCTCTCCCGAACGCAACGGTGTGGGCGCCATTCGGGTGTTCCACATCGGCCCAATGCGCACCCGGGAGGAGATCACCACCTTCGACCCCCCCAACCGCATGGCGTACCGGGTGCTGAGCCTGCCGATGCCGGTGCGCAACTGCCGCTCCGATTTGCTGTTGGTGTCCGACGAGGACGGCAGCGGTTGCACGCTGCACTGGGACTCCTGGTTCGAGACCGTCATTCCCCTAACCGGTGGGATCATGCGCCAGGTCATGTCCTCGGTAACAGGCAAGATGGCCGTCGGCATCGCCGAGGAGGCCCAGCGCCGAGCCCAATCGGCGTGAGCGATTCGAAGCAGCTCCGAGCCCCCGTTCTGCTGCCACCCGCACTGGATGTGAGCTACAACGTCGACGAGTTGGGACGTCCCACCGTGACCGCGGTAGTGAGCTTGGGCGAGGACTACCAAGGATCTGAAGGCAGTGTCCATGGCGGGTATCTGGCCGCCATGTTCGACAGCTTGCTGGGGGTGCTGCCCTACAAGATGACTGGGCGCAGGGGGGCGTTCACAGGCCGACTGACCGTTCGGTATCGGGCGCTAACACCGCTCAACAGGGATCTGGTTCTCACCGGCGAGGTGACCGATGCCCGCAGCCGGCGGGTCACCGCCACGGGTCAATGCCATGCCGATGGCGTTCTCACCGCTGAGGCCGAAGGCCTGTTCGTGCGCCCGGCCTCCGATCGTCGATGAGCGTTTCCGACAGCAACCCAGTAGTGGTGATGCTGTGTACCGGCAACGCCGCCCGCTCTGTGATGGCCACCGTCATCGGCCGGGACCGCACCGACGAAGTGCGTTTCGTCGGCGCGGGCACCCACAGCATCGAGGGCCTGCCTATGAGCGGTAGAACCCGGCGGGCTCTGGAATCTCTGGGATTGGCCGACGGCACCCATCGCAGCCACCAGCTCACCGCGGCCGACGCTCAAGGGGCCGACCTCATTGTGGCCTTCGCTCCCGAGCACGTGGACTACGTGCGCCGGGTCCATCCCGAGGCGGCGACCCGCACGGCCACCATCAAGCGTTTGGTGGTCGAGTTGAAACCAGGATCCGAACCGCTGGCCCAGCGGGTGGCTGCCCTCAACCTGGCCGATGCCAAGGTGCCCCGAGATGAGGAGGTGGTCGACCCCGGGGGAGGAGAGGACTACGAGTTCGTGGCTTGCGTCCGAGAGATCGACGCTCTGATGGATCAACTCTTGCCCTTGCTCTAGTGGTGGATACCATCGCTGCCGATGGACATTCGATTCACCGCGGAAGAGGCCGCGTTCCGCGACGAGCTGCGGGCCTGGCTCACCGACGTGCTGCCTCCGCTGGGCGACCCGCCGGACAGCGACGATTGGCCCGCCCGGCGGGAGTGGGACACCGGCTGGCAGCGGATGCTGTACGACGCCGGGTATGCGGGCATCAATTGGCCTTCGGAGTTCGGCGGTAGGGGGTCCACTCCCACCGAGCACCTGATTTTCTTGGAAGAGACCACCCGGATGGGTGCCCCCTACGTGGGGATGAACTTCGTGGGCCAGCTCCACGCCGGACCCACCCTCATCCTCGAAGCCACTCCTGAACAGCAGGCCCGCCACTTGCCCGCCATGTTGAAGGGCGAGGAGGTGTGGTGCCAGGGCTTCTCTGAGCCGAACGCCGGGTCCGACCTGGCCTCACTGTCCACCCGGGCCATACGCGACGGCGACCACTACGTGGTTACCGGCCAGAAGATATGGACTTCGTTCGGACACGTGGCCGATTACTGCGAGCTGCTGGTGCGCACCGACCCCGACGCCCCCAAGCACCGGGGCATCACCTGGCTGATCTGCCCCATGGACCTGCCCGGCATCGAGGTCCGTCCCATCACCACCGTGGCCGGCTCCAGTGAGTTCTGCGAGGTGTTCTTCGACGAGGTCCGCATCCCGGTGGAGAACCGGGTGGGCCACGAGAACGACGGCTGGCGGGTGGCCATGGTCACCTTCAGCTTCGAGCGCGGCACCGCGTTCATCAGCGAGCTGCTGGGCACCATGAACCAACTGGCTGAGATGGCCGATATCGCCCGCAACATTTCCTGCAACGGATCTTTGGCCTGGGACGACGACGAAATTCGCCGGGAGATCGGTCGCCTTCAGGCCGAATACGACGCCCTGTGGGCGCTGACCAAGCGGGTGGTGTCGCAAGCCCAGCGCACCGGGATGCCCGGACCGGGTGGCTCGGTGTTCAAGCTCTACTACGCCGACGTGAAAAAGCGCATGGCCGATTTGGCCCACCGTATGTTGGAGCGGGAGGCCCTGGTGTTTGCCGGCGACACTGGCGACGAGCAGACCGGCGGCGACATGGTGGCCAGCCGGCTCTACGTGCTCAGCTTGTCGATCGCGGCGGGCACCTCCGAGATCCAGCGAAACATCATCGGCGAGCGCATCCTCGGCTTGCCCAAGGAGCGATAGGCATGGACTTCGAGCTGACCGACGACCAAGTCGCGCTGAGCGACGGTATCCGGGACCTGTGCCAGGGCCGCTTCGACATCGACACCGTGCGGGGCCTGGCCGACTGCGGCGGGGTGGACCTCCGCCTGTGGGCTGAGCTGGCCGACACCGGCGTGTTCTCGCTGGTGGTGCCCGAAGAAGACGGCGGAGTCGGCTTGGGCTGGGCCGAGGCCGGTCTGGTCTTTGAGCAACTGGGTCGAGCCCTGGTGCCCGGGCCACTGGTGGGCACCCTCTTGGCCGCTGAGTGGACCGACGACGCCGTGGTCGGCCTCGTCGAGCGCACCCGCGGTCCCGCATTGGTGGAGTATCCCGACGTGATTGACGCCCTGCTGGTGGTGGACAATGACGGCGTGTGGCGGGTGGATGCCGCTGACCTGTCGTTTGAAGCCGCCCATTCAGTGGACCCGCTGACGCCGGTGGGGCGGGTGGACGTGCTGCCCCAGGGAGAGGAAGTGGTCGACCACTGCTATGGCTGGGCCAATCGGGCGGTGTTTTTGTACTCGGCCCTCCAGGTGGGCCTGGCCACCGGCGCTCGGGAGCTGGCTGTGGCCTATGCCCAGGAGCGCCAGCAATTTGGCAAGCCCATCGGCCAGTTCCAGGCCGTCAAGCACAAGTGTGCCGACATGTACAGCCGCGAAGAGGTGGCCCGAGCCGCCCTGTACTACGCCGGTTGTGTCATGGACGCCCCCGAGCAGGGCGATGTGTCCCGATCGATATCGGGGGCCCGCATCCTGGCCGCTGAGGCCGCCGACCACAACGGCAAAGACTGCGTGCAGGTCCACGGCGGCATGGGCTTCACCTGGGAGATCGACGCCCATCTCTACCTCAAGCGGGCCTGGGCGCTCACCCCCTGTTTCGGATCACTCGACGAGCACGCCGAGCGCATCGCCTCGATGGTGGGAGCGGAATTACTTGGACGCGGCGCGGCGCTGGGCTGAGCGCCTCCCGCCCCACCTCGACCCCGAGCTGGTGGAGGACGGCGACACCCGCAATGTGGTGGACGCCTACCGCTTCTGGCGCCACGAGGCCATCGTTGCCGACCTCGACGCCCGCCGCCACGGGTTCCACGTTGCCGTGGAGAACTGGCAGCACGATCTCAATATCGGGACCATGGTGCGCAACGCCAATGCCTTCGGGGCAGCCGCAGTGCACATCGTGGGCCGTCGGCGTTGGAACCGCCGGGGCGCCATGGTCACCGACCGCTACCTTCACGTGCTACACCATCCCGAATTGGACGACCTAGTGGCCTGGGCTGCCGAGGCCGATCTGCCGATCCTGGGCATCGACAACGGCCCCGGAACCGTGCCCATAGAGGGTTACTCGCTCCCCGAGCGCTGTGTTCTGATATTCGGTCAGGAAGGCCCTGGGCTGTCACCCGAAGCAGTGGCCACATGTGAAGCTGTTCTGGCCATCACCCAGTTCGGCTCCACCCGCTCCATCAACGCCGGAGTGGCCTCCGGTATAGCCATGCACCGCTGGGTGTGCCAGCACGCTCTCTGACTGTTGAGGCGGCGCGAGCCGGCGTCAGGGTCGGGGAGGGAAGTGTGGGATTGCCGGTCGAGCGGCTGGTCGTCAGGGTCGGGGCAGAAGGTTGCGGGGGAACAGGTGGTCGAGTTCATCGAGGGTCCAGGGGTCGACTTGTGAATGGTCGCCCCGGTAGATGGCCCGTTCCTCCCGCAGCTCGTTGAACACCGCCACCTGGCCGCCAGCGGCATGGACCACATGGCCGCTGACGTAGTCGGCCGCGTCGGTGCACAGCCACACCACCGCAGGGGCCACGTATTCGGGCGGGGGAGTGGACAGGTAGCTCTGCCACATCTCATCGTCGATGATGCCCTGCTCATGCCAGGCCCTGAAGTCGTCGTGTGACTTGGCGTGCAGCCGGGTGGCCGCCCCCGGTGCCAAACAGTTCACGGTGACGCCGGTTCCTGCCGTCTCAGTGGCCAGCGCCTTGGTCATGGAGATCACCCCGCCCATAGCCGCGGCAAACGCCGGCTGGCCCAGATCGCCCAGCGCCCCGTGCGAGGTGGTGTTGACAATCCGACCCCAGCCCTGGGCCACCATCAGCGGCACGGCGTGGCGGGCGATGTACCACTTCTGGGACATCTGCAAGGCGATGGTCTTGTGATACAGATCCGGCGCCATCTCATAGATAGACCCCTCGATGGCCGCCCCCGCGCAGTTCACCGCGATGTCGATGCGCCCATAGGTGTCCGCCGTCTGCTGCACCAAGGCTCCGGCCCCTTCAAAGGTGGCCACGTCGCTGTGGTTGGCCACCGCCGTGCCCCCCGCCGCCTCGATGTCGGCCACCGTCCGGGCCGCATGGGAGGCATCAGTCCCGTCGCCCAGTTCGTCGGTCCCTAAATCGTTCACCACCACCTGCGCCCCATGCTCCGCCAATAACAGCGCAATGGCCCGCCCGATCCCATTGCCCGCCCCGGTGACCATCGCCGCCTTGCCAAACAATCTGTTGCTCATGGCCGCAGAGTAGCGTGGCTCGGATGAGTGGCCTGGAGTTCGATGATCTAACCGCTGGAAAGCGGCTGTCGGGAGTGGTGGCCGACGGCGATGCGACGGTGGTCGCTCTAGAAGTCCACGGCCCCGGATCGGCCACCCTGACCTATCGCTCGGCCAACGGGAGCCTTAACGAGCGCATCATCACGTTGGATGACCTGGCCCGGATAGGTGAGGTCTCCGAGCAGCGGTGGAGTTTCGACGCCGACGGTGCCGCGTTCCGCCTGGCATCGGAAGCCCGCCGCATGAAGTCAGCCCACCTGGCCGACCCCTATGCGGCAGTAGATACCTCCAATATCGAGCCCTACCCCCACCAGATCGACGCCGTCTACAACCGCTTCTTGGAGCAGCGGCCGCTCAAGTTCTTGCTGGCCGACGATCCCGGCGCCGGCAAAACCATCATGTCGGGTTTGCTGATCCGAGAGCTCATGCTGCGGGGAGACGTGGCCCGCTGTCTCATCGTTGCCCCCGGCAGCCTGGTGGAGCAGTGGCAAGATGAGTTATGGGACAAGTTCGGCCTCAGCCTTCTGTCGGCCACCCCCCACAACGGCAAGAACGAAGATTTTCTGGCCTTCATGACCCTCATCGACCCCGAGCGGTTCGCCGGGCGGCTGCGCGACGACGAGATGCCCGAAACCGACGACGTAATGCGCCGGAAGGTCAAGGAGAACTTGACCACATTCGAGGGTCGGCGTCTGTTTCCCCAGCGGTTTGCCCACAGCCTCAATTTCGAGCTGTCCGAGCCAGAACAAGACCTCTACGAGGCGGTCACCGAATATGTGCGCAATGGCATGGACCGCGCAAGGAGAATGCAGGAAGAGGGGGACCGCCGGCGAGGGATCATCTTCGGGTTCGCCCTGGCCGCGCTCCAGCGCCGCCTGGCTTCGTCCCCGGCGGCCATCTACCACTCACTGCGCCGTCGAAGGGACCGACTGGCAGACCAAGCGTCTGAGCTGCGCCGCCTGACTGCCGGCGGCAAACCAGTGCAGGTGACCGACCTGCCCAAGGGGGTGAGATTCGCCGACCTGGAGGATTTCGACTTCGACAACTTCGACGATGTAGAACTGGAGGAGCTTGAGGACCACGTCATAGACGCTGCCACCGCTTCAGCCACTGCCGAGGAGATTGAGGCCGAGGTCGTTGAGCTAGAAGGACTGGCCACGCTGGCCGAGGCAGTGCGCAACAGCGGTGTCGACGAGAAGTGGATCCAGCTTCGAGGGCTGCTGCGCTCGGAGCAGTTCCGAACCGGCAAAGGAGAGAACCCCGATGGCGACGACACGCCGTCCGGTCCTCGGAAGCTGATCATATTTTCCGAGCACAAGGACACACTCGACTATGTGGCCGATAGGGTCACCGCCGAGTTGGGCCGACCCGAGGTGGTGGCAGTGATCCACGGCGGCGTCAAACGCCATGACCGCCGGGCCATCCAAGACCGGTTCCGGGTCGATCCCACAGTGAGGGTGCTGGTGGCCACCGATGCCGCCGGTGAGGGCGTGAACCTTCAAGTGGCCAACATGATGGTCAACTACGACCTGCCATGGAACCCGAACCGCATCGAACAGCGGTTCGGCCGCATCCACCGCATCGGGCAGCAGCGGCCCTGCCACCTGTGGAACATGGTCGCCCACGAGACCAGAGAGGGAGTGGTGTTCACGCGATTGTTCGAGAAGATCGAGCAGCAGCGGGGTGTGTATGGCGACCAGGTGTATGACGTGCTGGGCGACTCCCACATCAACACTTCCCTTCAAGAACTGCTTCTCAAGGCCATCACCGCCGACGACGATCCCGCCCACCTCGAATACATGCAAGAGGTGATTGAGGGCGACATCGGCAATCAACTGGTGTATGTGTTGGAAAAACGGGCTCTGATCGGCGGTCTTGCCGATCCGGCGGCCAACGACAGGATCCGAGAGGATATGGAGCGGGCCCGAGCCCGCAAGCTGCAACCGTGGTTTGTGCATGCCTTCTTCTCCGAAGCCCTTCGCCAGTATGGCGGCCGCATAACTGGACGGGAACGAGGCCGCTACGAGATCACCCGAATCCCAGCGGCGATCCGCTCTCATGCCGATCTCGCTCTCGGCCCGGTACACGACCGCTACGAGCGGGTGGCCTTCGACAAAGCCTGCATCCACATCGACGGAGGCGACCGGGCCGAGCTGATCTCACCGGGCACGCCACTTCTCACCGCAGTCATCAACAAGGTGCTCGCCGACCACGAGCACACGCTGGTCCGGGGAGCGACTCTGGTTGATCTCGAGGACGGCTCTACCGATCCCCGGCTTCTGGTCTATCTGGACCATTCCGTCACCGACGGGCGACAAGTCCACGGTCATCGCCAGGTGGTATCTCGTCGGTTCCAGTACGTGGAGATCGACCAACAGGGCAACGCCAAGAGCGCTGGGAACGAGCCCTACATCGGCTATGCCCCGCTGAACGAGGAAGACCGAGCGCTACTCGAAGGCCAACTCGACTTGGACTGGGCCGACCACACCGCTGAAGAGACGGCCAAGAGCTGGGCCATAGAACACCTCTCTCAGCCGCACTTCGAGGAGGTCGAGCGTGTCACTGAAGCTCGAGTGACGAAGGTCAAGGAGGCAGTACGGGAACGCTTGGAAGCCGAAATCCGCTATTGGGACCAACGAGCCGAGGAGTTGAAGAAACAGGAGCTCGCCGGCCAAAAGCCCCGCCTCAACTCGGGCCGTGCCCGCGCCAGGGCCGACGATCTAGCCGCCCGCCTGACCCGCCGACGCCTGGAACTGGACCGAGAAGACGACCTCCACAACAGCCCGCCCACCATTGTCGGCGCGGCCATCGTCGTGCCCCAAGGCTTCATCGATCAGCTCCGCGGCACACCGCCCGATCCCGCAGAAACCGCCGATAAGATGGAGACCGACCGCCGAGCCGTCGCCGCCGTCCTCGAAGTAGAGCGAGCCCTCGGCCGCAACCCCGAGGCTCAGGCCCACAGCAACCCCGGCTACGACGTCCTCTCAATCGACCCCAAAACCGGCACCCACTACTTCATCGAGGTGAAAGGCCACCTCCCCCGAACCACCGAGATCCACATCAGCGCCCAGCAGATCAGCAAAGCCAAGTCCCTCCCCGACCAATGGCGCCTCGCCATCGTCTCCGTCCCCGACAACCCCACCGAGCCGCCCACAGTCCGCTATCTCCTCGACCCCTTCGCCGACTACACCCCCCACTTCGCCCAAACCGCCCTGACCCTCAACGTTGCCGATCTCTTGGCCGCCGCCCAAGACCCCTGCTGACGCGACTGGAAAAGAAAGACCCGGCACACCCTAGGCGAGTCTTCGACTCCCTAGGTGAGCACCGGGTGGGTACGGCAAATATACCGGGGCGGCGGCGGTGCTGCAAGCACCTATTGGCGGGTGCCTGTTCCGCGAGTTAGCTACCAGTCTGGTGGCCTGCGGTGCCCGCCGACGACCTCGGGGAGTTGGCACGCGAAGAAATCGTGGGCGGTGAGGGAGTACCACCAGTGGCCGCCGGCTCCGTCGTTGGGGCGGCCACGCAAGGCCTGGGCCGTCGGGGTGCCTCTAGGGTTGACAGCGCCCAGAGGCAGGTGTCGTCGGGCGTGCTGGGCCGGTAGGCGCAGGTCGCTGTCGTTGGTGATCAAAACGGCAGCGTCGATTTGGTCGGTGTGGAGGTCGATCAGCAAGTGGGAGGCCACGTTCACGTCGGAGCCTTTTTCTTCCGGCACTTGGACGGTGTGAATTGCCCCAGTCGAGATATCAATGCCTCTGACCTTCCGGCTGACGAATGTCCCCAACTCGACCACGACTCGCGATTGTGCTTCTAGGGCAGCCAGGTAAGTCCTTTGTCTCTGGGACGCTTGGGCATCAGGTACGCCGCCGATCAGAGCAGTGCAGTACGCGATGCGATGCACCACAGCCTGCTGAGCGATCCAGGTTTTGTTGCGGCTGACCAGCAGCTCAACGAGTTTCGGAACGTCGAGCCAGCGCCATCCAGAGGTGCCACGACCGCACAGATGGCGGCCACCGTAGTAGAGGTTCAGGCCATCAATGTATGCCCCGACGCGCATTGTGGCAGTGTATAGTGGAGAAACGGCAATTCATCTAATATATTGAAAAGAGTTGGTATGCCTGAGAAACGCTTGGTGGTGAGAAGGCGCGATGATTTATGGGAAGTGCGGGCACCGAGCGCCCACTACCCCGATTCGACGCACTCGACGTGGGCCGAAGCTGAGAAAGCCGCCACGGACTACCTGGCCGAGAACTTCGGCGGCGGCTATGTCGACATCATCTTGTGAGCCGACGGTCAGGGCGGCAGGCGAACCGCACGAAGGAGCTATGTCGGTAGGCCTCGGCGGACGGTTTCGGCATCGCGGTCGTGAATACTGGCCTCGTGCTCATAGCTGCGGGCCAGCTTGCTAAAGATGGCTGCTGTGCGGGGCCATTCCTGGTAGCGGCGGCTCCGATCCTTGTAGCTCTCGGCGAGTTGGCGCTCCTGCTCACCGCCGGCCGTCGAGGAGCGGGAGGTGGCGCCGCGCCGATTCCTTACGGCCGTGTGAATACCGCTATCAACGCTGTCGCTTTGCAGTCGTTCCAGCAGATTGCGGACAGCAAGCCCGGGCCATTCGCCGCCCGGGTCTTCGGGAGACGCGGCAAGGGCGGCACCAATCATGTCATTGCCTACCTCAGATCGGTCGATTGCGGCCAAGAGAGCACGAGCGCTGCCAACCCAGTCTTGGAGAGAGTCGGCGTCCAACCCGCCATTGTTATCGAGTGCTGGAGCGAACTGCGAGGCTGGCCAACCTCGCAATACTCGGATGGCGCTGAGCGCCACCTGATGTTGAGCCTCAGTCAACGGAAGCTGCTCATCTGGTGTAGCGCTGGCTGGCTTGAAGGCCGACTCGACGAGTTGCACGAATAGTTCGGGGTCACAAGCCAGCTCTCGATACAGGTTTGGGGCACTGAACTCTGGTCGGTAGTGAAGGAGCGGGTGGTATTGCCACTCAAGGATGGCGACTCGCCCGATGCCGAGATGGCCTCGGTGCTTGTCCAATACCTCAAAAAGGCGGATCAACCCCCAGAAAGCCACATTGCCGTGGTCTGCCTCGGTGCTTTGCTGCTTGATCCACTGATCGAGCCATTCCGCAGCCTCGTCGGCGAAATCCGAATGAGATTCATGGGTGATCGAGCCAGCCCCGAGCAGCGTCCCCGCCAATTCGAGGCGTCCCGCCTTCCGCAGTCGGCGACACAATTCGAGCAGTTGGCTCAACTCCTGTGGAATCCCGAGGTCGTAGTAGCTCACCCGACGCCAGTACTCGGTCGCAACTTCATCATCCCAAGCTTCTACCCGCTTCCAAGACAACTCCATTGGAGGTGGCACGCGCAGTACATCAGCGGCGACTTGCGGTGAGACGTCATTCTCTGAGAGAAGCTTGTCCACGCCTTCCCATCGCAGTTCGGCGAACCGGTGGTCGAAGTAGCCCAAAGCGACTTCGGTCACCGCTGTGGACGCGTCTTCCATGGCCCCAAGAATGTCCTTGTCCAGGGCCGGGTTGCAGCAGGCCAGGGCGGCGCCTACCTGACGAGGCTGGTCCACCGACCCGGCGAAGTCAAACACCGCCTCGAGTCCTCCGTCGGCCAAGATAGCCCCGACTGCTTCCGCCTGCTTTGACCGCAGAACCGCTTCGAACTCCTCATACCCATCTGCCGCATCGACACCATCGATATACAGCAGGCCCGATGAGAACAGTTGGCCAGAGGCGACAGCGGACGCAGCCGGACGAAGACGGTCCTGTAGCTGTTCCAGCGCTTCCAATTCAGTTTCCGCTAGCGCCCAATTTGTCTCACTGTGGCGGCGGTGACTAGCCACAAGGTCTCGCAGCAGCGGCCATATCCTCGATTTGAACGTCTCATCGGGGCCTGTTGCAGCAATTCTGCGGATTCCTGCGATTGCCTTGCGACGCGCCTCGTCGGGCAGATCGGCGAAGCGCTCGATCAATGCGACCCAGCGCTCAGGATCCTCACCGGCGTCCTCAACAAGCATCTCTGCGATTGCGGTGGTTGTGTCGGCGTACTCTCGCTGTGTGATTACCGGCTGAGCTGGCCTCAAGTCGCGGTATCGAGGCATTGCGCTCGGGCAATGGACACTGTGGATGCTTGGCAGCATCGACATCATCAACGTCCAAGCGACACTTGAGTGGGACTGTCGCAGCATTCGGACTGCTGCGAGACGATCAGCAGCGTCTGCCGATGTGTTGGGCAGCCACGGACACATGATCGAGGCGAGGCTCTTTGCCGGTCGGTTCGAGTACCGGCAACCGGGGTCGATCTGGGCAAGCCGGGCGAGCACATCGGCGGCGGCCAAGAGGTGCTCGGGTGACCATGCGATGACCTCCAGCGCGTTCAGGATACGAAAATGGGGCGACGAAGCGGCAAAGCCGAACCAGTCGGAGTCGCCATCTTTGAACATGGCCTGCGCGAAGGCGTGCGACTCAGCGAGGCAGGTGCGCAGGGCTTCCAGCACGGCTTCGGGCGCGGCCTCGGCTAGAAGCGGTAGTGTGTCGGAAACGGCATCCCAGGTTCTAGGGGTTGCGTCGTCCATCGCTGATCTGAGCAGTCTTCGAGTGATGCCCTCAGCTATTCCCGAGATTGACGTAGTTGCCTCGCCCGTCGCCGACGGACTGCTGCCGGCCAGCGCCAGCGTGGTTGCGACTCCTTGTTTGAGCTGAGACGAGTACTTCGCATCTATCTCCTCAGCTTGGGCACAGAGCGCTTCCTCATAGGTCAGCTCCCGCAGTGGGTCGGCATCGGTGAGCACCTCGTGGGCGATATCCGCGAATTCCGCCACGTCGCTGCGAGAGAGATGATCGCGCAGCAGCATCCAAGTGTCCGCCGGTGACACCACATGGGCCAGTTCGCCGGTCGTGGTCATGGGCGCGTCACCGGCATCGAACTGGCGCAGTTCCTCGGCAACCGCATCGGATGAAAGGCCGGTGAATCTCACCACCATCTGGAGGTCACCCGCATATGCCTCATTCCAGCCGCCGAGCAGCAGGCTGCGCCGTAGCACCGGGCCGACCTGCCCCTTCGCCCATTCCGGCGTGTGCAAGGCGGGGTCGACGCTGAGATGCCTTCTGAGCGCCATCAGGCTAATTCGAGCCATTCCGCCAAGTCGGTGTGCCGCATGAAGCTCCAGCCGATTGTCCTGCAATCGTTGGGCCACTAGTTCTGAGTCGACGGGGTTGAGGACAATCTCGGCCTGTGTCGAGCCGGGGACCGGCACGATCATCCGATGCGGGCACCCTGCGGGCAGGTGGTCAGCGTATTCTGCCGACGGCACGACCACCGTCAGCGCAGTTGTCGGCCGCCTGTGCCCCCCATTGCCCGAGAGCGCTTCCGCAGCGAACAGACTACGGGCGGCGTCGTGGGTGTCCACGTACAGCACGTCGCCGAACGGTGTCTCCGAGGTGTCGCCTGCTATGAGCGCTGCCGAAACGAACGCCAGGATCTCGTCGCGCTGGACATGGCCCCCAACGGTCACGACCCTGCGACCGTGTCGGCAGCGGTCGCGCAAGCTCTTCGCGGCCTGTTCGCGTCCTGCTAGCACAAATCCCTCGTCAAGGGGTGTCCTTGTCGATTCCAACCACTTCGTCCACCATGACGAGAGCAGGCCGATTCCCGCTGCCGGAGCCCCCATCTGCTCGCGCAGCCAAACCGTGGTGGCGGGCGCGCACTCCAACCAATCCTCCAAGCTGTCGACGTTCAGGGCCTCCACCTGCCGGAAGTCGCCCTTGGCCGTGCGATCCCGCTCGAAGTCTCGTGCTTTGGTCCATGGGGCGCACACCACGGCGACATAAGCCGTATCGGCTCGTTCCTCGGGTGGTGTATCGGCGACCCGCTTGTCGTAGTCGCGGCCAGCCTTCTCATGCGAGCCGCTCTGCTTGGTTGACAACTCCCAGACCGACTGACCGGCAGGCACGTAGCGATTGCCTCGATCGCATCGCACGATGCCGTCCCAACCGGGTGATGCCACGCCGGTGCCCGCAGGCATATCGACCCACTCTGCGGACGGCTCAGTCTCGGCAATGAGGCTGCGAACCAGGCGCGGCAGCGCTTGGTCTGAGCCGGCCGCTTTCGCCCATACCAGCAGATCGTCGCGAGTCACCCGCAGAGATTCAGGAACCGAGGGGACGAGCGGAACCGGAGGAATCAGTGCATTCGCTAGCTCGCGGGCGATCTTGAGGTCTTCGGTAGGCCCAAGGGCCAGCAGGCCGCTGCCGCTCAGCCCCTCAGCGATCCGCCCGAGGTCGCGGACTCGATCCGCAGCGAGGGGGCTTCGGATAGCGAACTCCCGCAAGCTCTCCCCGGCAGCCACCCCTGCCTGCAGATCGGCAATCTCTGGGCGGGCGCGGGCAAAGGCCTCTCGGAGTTCATCCGCGGCCACTGCCGCAAGCTCTCCGCCCAGGGATGCGTCACCGCGCAACCGCACCTCTTCGACCACCTGGCGAAGCCAACTCCGCCGTGCCACATCGTCCGCTATCTCGTCAAACATACCGAGCCGCTTGCCAGCTTCAGCCAAGAGCATCTCTCTCATATCGCCGCCGTATGAAGCGGGTAGTCTGCGCAGTCCCTCGATCCATGCCTGCTCGAATTCGTAGAAGTCCATCGCCTCTGCGATGCGTTCCAGCGCGGAGTTGACTGTCTCCTGTGTCGGATCGACCGACGGGTTAGGCGGGGCAGTGGCAGTCATGGTGCTCCAAAATGGTAGCTGCGAACAGCGCCTGAACGGATGCGGATTCCAGCGGCCTCGAACGCTTCTCGGGCAACTTTGAGGCTTGCTGCGGCCGGCTGGTAGTGGCCGCTCATGTTGTTGAGCGCCGACACAACAAGCTCCCCATGTTCTGCCGCAATTTCAAACTCTCCAGCGGCTTGTACGGGACCACCATCGGCGAGCATCGCATGGGAGATGTGCTCAACGCCCATTTGCCGCTTCGACACCAGCAGCCGCCTACCCGCTACGACGTAGATCATCCTCCCACCCTCAGCCGCCAAGGCGTCGAACGCCGTGCTGGGAATCTCGACAGGCGTGAGGCCGACCCGGCGAGCCGCATCCAACTCCAGTTGAAGCTGCGACGGCAAACGGTTGTAGTACGGGGGTGACAAGGTGCCGCTTCTGTCCTCATGGCCACTCGATTCGCTTGTATCCTATAGTAAGTAAAATATATTGAAATAACATTATAATTATTGATCAGACGCTACATATCTGCCTAGCGCCATAATCTTGCCGCCCCAGTTGGCTACCGCGGCCGTTTGTGGCAGGGGAGGCGTATAGGCCGAAGCTGATCGAGATGGCGTTGCCGTTGGCGGTGATCAATGCGGAGGCGGCGCGGGAGAAGTCAATTCGGCATGGGCATCCGTCGACGTTGCATCTGTGGTGGGCTCGGCGGCCGTTGGCGGCGGCTCGGGCGGTGATTTGGGCGTCGCTGGTGGATGATCCTTCGGGGGATGAGTCGCTGACGCCAGAAGAGCAGGAGGCAGAGCGGCAGCGGCTGTTCGGCATCTTGGAGCGGCTGGTGAAGTGGGAGAACTCCAACAACCCTGAAGTGTTGGCCGAGGCGCGGGCTGAGATCGACCGCTGCTTCCCAGACGGGCCGCCGCCGATCCTCGATCCTTTTGCTGGGGGCGGGGCGATTCCGCTGGAGGCTCAGCGGCTGGGGCTCAAGGCTCTGGCGGGTGACTTGAATCCGGTGGCGGTGCTGATCAACAAGGCGATGATCGAGATACCGCCGCGCTTTGCCGGGATGCCGCCGGTACATCCTGACATCGACAAGACCCTAACGACATGGGATCGGGCACAGGGGCTGGCTGCGGACGTGGAGGCGTATGGGCGGTGGATGCGAGAAGAGGCCAAGCGGCGCATCGGGCACCTGTACCCGGATGCGACGGGCCCGAGCGGGGAGAAGCTGACGCCGATTGCCTGGATATGGGCAAGGACGGTGGAGTCGCCTGATCCGAGTTGGTCGGGACATGTGCCATTGGTGGCGTCGTGGACACTCGTCAACAAGCCGGGTAAGCCCAAAGCATGGATTGAGCCGGTCATCGACCGGGATGCGCAGACGATTCGTTATGAGGTTCGTGAGGGTGGGGAGCCTTCTCGCGGTAGGACCGTGAAAAGGGGCAACGGCACTTGCATCGCCACCGGTGCAGCGATCTCCGGTGACTACATAAAGGCAGAGAGTCGAGCTGGCCGCATAGGGCAGCAGCTGATGGCGGTAGTGGCTGAAGGCCAAGGCGGTAGGGATTACTGCTGTATAACCGCGGATGACATTTCTGCTGCTGTGATTGAGGATCCAATTCAGGAGCCAAGTAGTGGCGTTGCGCTTGATCCGCGAAATATCTGGATCACCACTTACGGAATTGACGAGTGGTGGAAATTGTTCACTCAGAGACAGCTTGTGGCGTTGACCACGTTTTCGGATCTTCTCACCGAGGTGGGTCAGCAGGTGGTTGAGGATGCCCTTGCTGGAGGCTTGGCTGACGATGGCGTGCGGCTACGGGACGGTGGTCGGGGTGCAACAGCCTATGCGGACGCGGTAGTTACCTATCTGGCATTTGCTGTGGACAAGTGCGCAAACCTCTGGTCAAGCATTGTTACCTGGATGAATGACCGGGGAGCTTTTCGGGAGACCTTTGCAAGGCAGGCGATTCCTATGACCTGGGATTTCGCAGAGGCCAATCCGTTTTCAAAGTCTGGGGGCAGTTGGTCACTTTGCCTGTCAAAAGTGTGCAAATCACTTGCCGCTTTTTCTGCCCAGGGCGAGGCGGAGGCGGTGCAGCGAGACGCTCGAGTTCGTGTGAGCGAGTGTGCAGGTTCGATCATTTCTACCGATCCGCCCTATGACGACAACATATCCTACGCCGATCTATCAGATTTCTTCTACGTCTGGTTGCGCAAGAACCTTTTCAGGGTGTGGCCCGACGAGTGCTCCACTCTGCTGACGCCGAAAGCCGAGGAATTGATCGCCAACCGGTATCGGGCCGGTTCAAGGCAAGAGGCTGAGGAGCACTTTGAGTCGGGGATGGCTGATTTCATGGCCCAAGTAGTCCAATACCAGAAGGCCGATATGCCAGCTACGATCTACTATGCGTACAAGGCAACCGAGACCCGCGACGGCGAAGTGCGCGCCACCGGCTGGGACACGTTTCTCCAAGCAGTACTTGACGCAGGGCTGCGGGTCAACACTACATGGCCCATCAGGACAGAATCTCCGGGGAGAATCCTTGCCCGGGGAACTAACGCTTTGGCATCCTCCATCGTACTGGCTTGTCGCCCTCGGTCTGATCAAGCATCGCTCGCCACGCGCGGTGAGTTCATCGCTGCGTTGCGCGAGGAGCTTCCTGAAGCGGTTCGTATCCTCCAAACGGGCAACATCGCTCCAGTGGATATGGCGCAGTCCACCATCGGTCCTGGAATCTCGGTTTTCTCGCGCTATGCCAAAGTTGTAGAGGCCGATGGATCATCGATGCAGGTTTCAGCGGCTCTCGGCATTATCAACGATGTGCTGGGCGAAGTGCTCGACGGAGAGGAGGCCGAGTTGGATTCCGACACCCGGTTCGCCCTCACTTGGTTCTCCGAGTTCGGCTACAGCCCCGGCCCCGCCGGAGATGCCGACAGCGTGGCCAATGCCAAGAACACGTCTCTGGCGGGCATTGAGGAGTCGGGCATCGGCGAGGCTCGGGCGGGCAAGTTCCGGCTGTATGAGCGCTCCGAGCTCCCACCGAGCTATTCGCCCGTCGACGATCTACGTCGCACCGTGTGGGAGTCGGTGCAGCATCTGATTGCCGCCTTGGAGCGGTCTGAGTCAGAAGCGGCTGAGCTGCTGCACACTCTGGGTGGTTACGGCGAGCGGGCCCGCCAGCTGGCCTATCTTCTCTACCAGAAAGCCAACGACAAGGGCTGGGCGGCAGAAGCAGGGGCTTACAACACCCTCATTACCGCCTGGCCCAGTCTTCGCGCTGGTGCGGCGACCATCGAATCCGCAGGCGCTGCCCCTTCCCAACAGGCCTTGCTCTGAGGAACAGCAGCACGAACACTGTCGCTAGTCCGGTCTAGGCTGGCAACACGCGGGGGACTTCCGACATGCTTGATGGTGCCATTCAAGTCCTGCGGGCGGACGTATAAGGAGGTGGCAACATGACTGCTCGGCTTGTTCTGCGTCTCACCGGGGACAATGCCCGACTTGGTGAGGTCTATGCGTCTGACCTCGCCCATCTGCTCGGCGGGGTCGACCGTGCCGTCAGCCGGACTGCTGCTCAGATCGCCGGGCGAGCCCCTGGCAGGGGGGGACGACTCCCTCAGACGATCGTTGGTGCCACGAAATTGCGTCTAACTGCCATCAAGGAGGGCAGCCTGGTGCTTGAGTTTGCACCTCCCGATGTGCCCTCCGACCAAGAGGCGCTGGACCTGGATGACATGCAGCTTGCAGATTCGGCAATCCGTACCGTCATCGATGTGCTTGAGGGTTCCGAGACCGGCTTCCCCGAGGCCACCGCCGTTCTGAGTCAGCTAGCGGAGGACCTGGACATCGGCGAGCGCTATGAGACGCTAGCCCTAACTCAGCCTGGAGACGTGCCACGCGAGGCGGTTTTGGACACCACGGCCCGCAGGCGGTTGTCTGTTGCCGCTGAGCGGCGTACCCGCAGCGACGACGGCGGGACGCTGGTCGGGCTTCTGTACGAGGCCGACTTCGAGAAGAACACAGCTCGGCTGAGAACTCCGCTCGGCGACTCGGTCGCTGTGCGCTTCGACGACAGCCACGCCCAGAGCATCAAGGAGGCCCTGCGAGAACAGGCACAACTCCGAGGAAGTGTCACCTACAACGAGGCGACAGCAGCAATCGTCTCGGTCGAACTCGGCAACATCGCGTCGGCGGTGCAGATGGGGTTGATGCCGGATCTAGAGAACTTTTGGATGTCCCAATCCTTGGAGGAATTGGCCGAGTCACAAGGAGTCAGCGCTATCGACCGGATCGAAGTTCTCCAGGACGACACCATCTCCGAAAAGGAAGCAGCGGACTTCCTTGCTGCGCTTGAGTTGTGAGCGGTGTCTTCAGAAAGATTGCTCGTAGACACCGATGTGCTCTCCTACATTGCATGGGAGCGAACCCAGGCCGAGTCCTTTGCACCACTTTTGCTGGGCAAACTGCCATTCATCTCATTCGTGACAGTAGGTGAAATGTACTTCGGCGCCGAAAAGGCGAACTGGGGCGAACCGCGGATCGCCAAGATGGAGGCGATAATCAGGCGCTACACGGTGATACCGGGTACTTATGATGTCGCTAAGCAATATGGCCAAGTCAAGAGAGCCTTCCGTGATCAGGTGGACGAAAACGATATGTGGATTGCTGCGACCGCTCTTGCCCGTGACCTTCCCATCGTCACCAACAATCTGGTGCACCTTGAGCCGATGAGCGACCGACTCGGTTTCAGTCTTGTTCATCCCGACCGTCCGTAAAGCGGATTGAATCGGAGCAGACGATCATGGTGATGGCCAACTCTGAGCGCATTTCCAGGGCGCTCGATCTGCTGCGCGATGGGCTGCGGCCGAAATGCGAGGACACCTGGCGGGGGTTCTTTGGCGAGGGTTGGCTTGAGAGGGTAAACGGGCGGCTCCACACTCCCGATCGCAACCCGTCCACCGAGGATGCCGCGTTCCTGTTCAAGGGCATGAAGGCCACATGGCAGGAAGTGTTCGGCCATGGCTTCAGGTGAGCGCCACCTGGCCGATTCGAACAGAATGGGGCAGTCGTTTGGTGGCCTCTAAGAGTAACGCTTTGGCCTCGTCCGTTGTATTGACCTGTCGGCCACGAGCGGTCTTGGCATCGCTCGCTACGCGTGGAGAGTTCATTGCAGCGCTCCGCGGTGAGCTTCCCGAGGCGGTGCGTATTCTGCAAACGGGGAACATCGCACCGGTAGACATGGCTCAGTCGACCATTGGGCCGGGGATCAAGGTGTTCTCTCGATACGCCAAGGTGGTGGAGGCGGATGGTTCGTCGATGCCGGTGTCGGCGGCTTTGGCCATCATCAATGATGTGCTCGGCGAGGTGCTCGACGGCGAGGAGGCGGAGTTGGACCGCGACACCCGGTTCGCGCTCACCTGGTTTTCTGAGCATGGCTACAGCCCCGGCCCCTCAGGCGATGCCGACAGCGTGGCCAACGCCAAGAACACATCGCTTAGTGGGATAGAGGAGTCCGGAATCGGCGAGGCTCGGACAGGCAAGTTCCGTCTTTATGAGCGTTCGGAACTCGCTGACAGCTGGTTGCCGACGGCTGATCCTCGGCTCACGGTGTGGGAGGCGCTCCAGTATCTGATCGCCGCCTTGGAGCGGTCTGAGTCAGAAGCGGCTGAGCTGCTGCACACCCTCGGCGGCTACGGCGAGCGAGCTCGTCAGCTCGCCTATCTCCTGTATCAGAAGGCCAACGACAAGGGGTGGGCGGCCGAGGCTGGCGCCTACAACACCCTCATCACTGCCTGGCCCAGCCTCCGGACCGGGGCGGACACCTCCGCCGCCGCAGCCGCGGCCCCCGTCCAAGAAGCGATGCTGTGATGGCGCTTGCGCTAATCGCGGAAAGTGGGCGCCTGTTGCGGCGCGATGATGCCGAGCAGCAGATGTCCAACCGGCTATTGGCAGGGCGACCGCCGATACTGGTGCGCGAGGCCGGTTACCGCCCCGGAGTCGAGGATGAGGGCCTTCACTGACGGATGTCTTTTGTCAGGTGCTCTTCTATGGGGCGCCACCAGGTCTCGGCGCGCGCCATCTCCTCTTCTGGGGTTCTCCTATCTCCTCGAAGAGCTCAGCGATGTACCGCTCATGTTCCTCGCGGAGCTCCTTCTTGCGCTCCTCTGAGATGATGATGGGGTCGGGAACGTAGTCGGCCCACTCATCTCGGATCTCGTTCTTTTCCTCTTCGGTACGCGCCTGGATGTCGCTCATCGGGTCTTTGCGGTCCAACACGAGCTCACTTCTATTTCGAGAGCCCCCACGGTCTCTTCGAGTGCGCCAGATTCTCACTGCAACGAACACCAGCCGACCGAGAATCAGAATAGCGAAAAACGAGCCCAGCATCGATAGCAGTACATACCCGGCGTTAGGAAGCCGAGAATCGAAATGCCGAATCAGATAGCCTCCGACAAACGCGCCGACAAATGTGAAAAGCGGCACCTGGAGCTTTTCCCAACGCCAGCGCCGATCCCGAAACCGGTCCCGAACTGCGAGCTGCACACCCATTCCACCACAGTACAGGGCTAGTGCCCCCTTGTTTGAAGCCGGTCGAATCTCTACTTCGACATACCAAAGACGCTTACGTCTTGGGCGTGGGAAGCCAGCGCTGTGAGGTCCTTGATGTCGCTGGTAATGACGGTGCCTCCGGGTTCAGCCATGGCGACTACTACCGCGTCAACGGCAGAGCCGCGACCAGCCTTAGCCCTCAGGGAACCCGCTCGACGCGCCAGCCTTTCGTGGGGGCCGTCAACCACCACGCAAGTCTTCAGGAAGCGGTTGACCACTGCGTCTGTGTGCTGACGGCCTAACAGGCATTCTACAAGGACAATGGAAGGCACGAATGCAGGCAAGGAGTCGTGTATTTCGGTTAGGGGAGCTCCTGCTGCCAATCGCCCACCTCGGCGAGCTAAAGCGGTGACTGCTCCAGAGTCCAGAACGAGGTTGTTCAACGTCTGTTCGTCTTCTTCAGGTGTTCCTCGATGGGACGCCAAAAGGCTAGGGATTGGGCCATCTCCTCAGGGGATGGTTCCCCAAATTCTTCGAACTGCTCAGCGAGGTACCGGTCGAATTCTTCGCGGAGCTCTTGTCTGCGGGCCTCTGAGATGACGATGGGGTCGGGGACGTAGTCGGCCCATTCGTCTTCGAACTCGTCATCGTCGGGCTTGGCGTCGGCCCGGTCGGCGACTGTCAGTTCGTTGCGATCCAACACATGTCCGCTTCTATCAGTTCTCAGAATGAAAAGCAATGAACATAGCTAGATGTGAATGCTCAGGCGGGCGGCCTGCTCTTCAAGCGGGTGGGCCAGCTCTTGGTCTAGGCGGCTTATGAGGCCGGGGATCATCTCATCGAGGGAACTGCTTGTAAGCGTCTGTCGCTGGTAGGAGGTTGTCTCGGTGTTGGAGAGGAGGTGGGTTAGGAGTCGAGCTGTGTGCTCGGGATGTTCTTCGAGGTGGTCAATCCGCTCTGGCTGATCGTTGGGGTGGAGCAACTCGATGACTGCCATCGAGTGCCTTGCAATAGAAGCTCTGTGTTTGCAGGCAAGATCCACCGCTTCGGGAAATCTGCTTCCGAGGCTCACCGTCCAGTCGGCCAGCGTAGTGGCCTCATCGTCGGCCAGTGCCCGGGGTTTGCTGTCTAGCCGGTTGCGCCAGTAGTCCCGCATCCAAGAATCCCACTGGGCGTCGGCCTCCCTGCTTGACAGGTCGGGCAGCGCATAGGAGATCTGTCTGATCCACTCGACACGGCACTCCCCACTCGCAGCAGCGGTGAATCCGTCGAGCCAGCCATGTTCAATGGGGTTGATGCCCGAGAAGAGGGCAACCACGGCCAAGCGCTGGGCGTAGAGCCAGTTGCAGTTCTCGCTTCCTGCACCGAGATGTTGGGCCATGGCGATATAGAGGTTGAGCAGGCCGGTCTCCAGCAGCTTTGGCGGCCCGATCCCGCCCATCAGGTAGCCGTCCCAACAGCGAATGGCCCTGGCTCCGTCGATGTCCGGGTCGAGCAGGATGAGCACTGTGTCGCGGCACCACTGGTCGTCGATGGCGAACAGAAAACCGAGCCTGCTGGCCAGCACCACTTGAGCGAGGTTGGACGAGTAGTCGCTGCCGTTGGCCATCAGTTCCATGGGGCGACTCAGATGGTTGGGCAATCCGGCCCAATTCTCTCCTGCGGTTCGGTATTCCCGCTTTGCCAACTGGAGGACTACCTCAGCGAAGTCGCCCGACCAGTGGTTGATCGCTCGATTGAGTGGGCTTGCATCATCTCCCCACGTCTCGGAATTCGTCTCCCATCGTCCGTTGCCCGTAGCCCAAATGTCCAAGAGCCGTTCAGAGATAGCTTGGCAGAGGGAGGTGTCGAGATCAGATTTTGTCCATACTCCCAAGACAATTTTTGCGATTTCCTCACCGGCGTAGATGTCGTCAGGAGCCGGTTCGCCGATCAGCAGATCTATGATGCTGACCCCATCGGTCGGATACTCCTCCAATGTGTTCCTCAACCAGTCGAGAGCATCCCACCATCTTGGTTCATCCCACTGGGCATCCTCATTCCTGGGGAAACTCAACAGATGCCTGACTGCTTCTGCGGGGTCGTCTTCGATCCTTTGGTGCAGATCTTCGGGGCTGCCGAGGTTTGGCGGCGCTACCGTCTCTGACCAACCCCAGCTCAAGAAGTCTGGGTGCTCAGACGGAGCCCACTCAGGATGTCTTGCCTGAATGGCAGCCAACGCTTGTTCGGCAGAAGTATGGCCAGAGGCATGTTGAACTATCCACGCCAGCCAATCGTAGACACGCCGCTCGGAGTACTCATCCCCCTCTTGCAGTCCAGCTTCGACATGCTCGACCAGGTTGTCGATGCGTTCTGGAGACGCTTTTGGCAGGGCAACGGCAGCCAGCCTCATCGCCTCATGTATCAAGAGGCCATCTGACACCCAATCTGAGCTGCACAACTTGGCGACCTTTTCGTCGGCGGCGACATCTTGGCGCTCCGCCCATCCGTGGATGGCCAGTCGCCGAAGCACCGGCATCTGCGTCTCGTCCCACGAGCGCATGTAGTTCTCGGCCCTGTCCGGGTGATGTTGAAGCAACGTCTCCATTGTGTCTCTTGCCATATCGACCAGAAGTCCGATTCGCTCGTGTCGAGATGCCTTGTCCTGCTCATGGTCTTCAATGGCGCTTCTGGAATAGCTGAGCCCCGCCCACTCTCGTTTGGTGTCGTCATTTGACGCAGCGATCATGTGGGCGGCGCGCAGATGCCGATCGAGAATCACAGCCACGCTTGAGGCAAGCATCTCATCTGACAAGTTGGGACGCAGGCTGTTGCTCCAGTAATTCGAGAGAATCCAGATGGGCCCCTCGAGGCTGGGTTCCAGTCTTGCTTCTTCCCCAAGATATGTGTATCGAGATCGAGTGGGTTGAGGCTCAAGCAACTTGTCGAGAAGCAGCAGCATTGCGTGCTGGTCGCGCTCGGCGTTGAGATCGTCGAGCAGCCATTCCAAGCGTTGACTGCCGCCCATAGGAACATGCTGAATCAACAGAGGCAGCCACCTTTTGGCATCCCTGGCGGCATCACCCCCGTCTTGCAGCGGCTTCCTGCACAACATGGCCACCTCGTCCCAGAGGCCATTGCTGAATCGGCCCCCATGACGGAGGAAGACGGACAAAGCCTCTTGGCGCAACTTTGGGTCGTCGCCCATTGCATGGTGCTCCACAAACCACTTGATCCAGAGGTCGCTCGGCTGGAGTTGGGCTTGGGGGTCGAAGATGCTTTTGAAGTCGGGCAAGTTCTCCGCCCACCTGAGCCACTCCACTCCACGGGCGCTCTCGGTGAAGAACCGCAGGCGCTCGGGGATGCTCACTGCTTCTTGAAGGTACGACTCGTCTTCGCGCGACAGCGGCGGCACTCCACGGAGGATGGTCTCAACTCTCCGGCGGTGGTCCAGGATTCCCATTCGGGAGCGTTCAGCCCATTTCCGCAGCAGTTCGGGAAGCGCCTCGTGGTCGCCATAGTTGATGGGCTCGATTCCCCGCTTCTGCCAGAGATCGCTCTCGGCCTCCTCCAGGCAGCACAGGGCAAACCGGCTCGTCTCATCGGCAGGAAGCGAGCGGGCCAGATACTCCATGAGGGTGTCGTCGTGGCTGTAGCCGATGAACAGCACGGTGGACCTTCGGAACACCCCGCTCAGGAATTGGGCGGCGGTCCACGGCGCTTCCAGATACGCCTTTCCGAAGTCGGCATCGGTGACCACCAGATGCCTGGCAGGCTCTTTGACTGAGCCGTGCAGGTACACGATCCCGGTGAAGTCCTCCCGCTGGGGGAATGCCAAAGAGGGGTACTCGTCGAAGCTGCCTTCCAGTTGGCTCTCCAGGCAAGCAGACAGGTGGCGGTCGTAGTTGGTGGTCACGATTCGGGGGTTCTTGGCCGACGCCAAGCCGGCAATGGCCCTGTGGAGTTCGTTGGGCTTTGAACCAGGATGCCCGATTATGTCCTTGGCCCTTTGGTGGACATCTACCCCTTTCAACTTCAAGTCGCCCAGCACCTTGTCAAGAGGGGCGCTATCAACAGGCGGAGGCTCATGGCTTTCCTCGCACAGCCTCTTGGTCAGCTCCTGAAACGTCGGCAAGTCCGACGGCGAGTTCACAGATGCTCCCGCTCCCACAAACAACACCAGCCGCCCCTCGGCAAGGGCCGAGATCAGCTCGTCGGGAACCTCCACTCCCGGGCCGTCTGATTGTCCAAACCACATTGCTGTAAGGATAAGGGACTTGGTGCCAAAAGCGGCCCCGGTCGGCGGGTAACTCTCGGCGCAGGAAATTCTTGGCATTTCTGCTGGTCAGTGCCTATTTTCGGGAGGAAGTGTCACTGGCAGTTGGTAGAGTACATGCATGGAGTTTTCATCTGCTCTAGCAGGCCAGACCGGGGTCGGTAGCCCGGTTGACGGCGGTTGCGGGGCGGCGGTTTGCGTTGACCGTATGGACGTGGCTGGCTTGTCTGATGCCGAGTTGCGGGGCCGGTTGGGCCTGTTGGGCGAGGCTGGTTCGAGGTTGGAGGCGCTGCGGTCTGAGGCGCTGGCCGAACTATCGCATCGCCACGACACTGCCGGTGCCAAGCGGGTGGCGCGCGAGGTCTTGCGGTCGTCTCCCGGCGCTGCCCATCGCGATGTGAAGGCGGCCGAGCAGATGGCCAAGCTGTCCGAGACTTCTGACGCTCTGGCGTCGGGGGAGATACCAGCCGACCACGCCCGGCTGATCGCCCGGGCCTCCTCTGAGGGGCCGATCTGGGAGGAGGAGCTTGTGGAGGCCGCCCGGACGCAGAGTTTCGACGAGTTCTCCAAGACGGTCAAAAAGCAGCAGCACGAGTTGTCGGGCGACGATGGCGAGTCGGCGTTCGATCGGCAGCGCAAGCGCCGCCGTGCCCGCCTGTTCAAGAATCCCGAAACCGATATGTACGTGTTCAACGCCGAGTTCGATTCGCTCACCGGCGCGCACTTCGCCGGAGTCGTGATGGAGAAAGAGCGCGAGTTGTGGCGTGAGGAAGATCCCAAGGCGCGCCGCACGCCCGAGCAGCGCATGGCTGATGCGCTCGCAGAAGTGGTCCTGCACCCCGAGAAAGGCAAGGCCGCCGGCATCGCCTTGGTGCTGGTAGCCGATTACGACGCAGCACATAAAGAGCTAGTCGACGCCCGCATTCACGACGGCACTCCGCTTCCAGCCAAGGAACTCGCGAAGTTGGCGTGCGACGCCGACATCTTCCCGGCAGTGTTCAACGCCAGAACCCAGGATTTGTGGCTCGGCCGGCGCCGCCGCTGCGCTTCAGATGCCCAGCGCATCGCCTTGATGGTGAGAGACAAGGCCTGCGTGGGCTGCGGGGCAGACGCCAACCGCAGCTTCTACCACCACATCCAGCACTGGAAAAACGGCGGCAAAACCGACTACCCCAACCTGGTCACCGTGTGCAACGACTGCCACCACGACATCCACGACCGCCACCACCAAGTAGAGACCGACGCCAGAACCGGCAAACACAGCGTCGTCCCACCACCCGAACCGTTCCCCGACAACGCCTCAACCACCTGGCAGCCCAAGCATCTCAACCCCGTGCTCAGAAACTGATTTCTAATCCTCGCCTGCAAGCTGATCCGGGTGCCGAATCTAAAACTGTCACTGCAAGCCAATAGCTTTGCCCATGTGGCCGCTACACATTGCAGAGGAGCGCAGCGAACATGGTGATGGCCAACACGGAGCGCATTTCCAGGGCGCTCGATCTGTTGCGCGATGGGTTTCGGCCATAGTGCGAAGACACATGGCGGGGGTTCTTTGGCGAGGGTTGGCTTGAGACAGTCAACCAGCGGTTCCACACGCCGGAGCGCAGCCCGTCTACCGAGGATGCCGCGTTCCTGTTCAAGGGGATGAAGGCGACCTGGCAGGAGGTGTTCGGCCACGGCTTCCCGCCCGCGGTGAGGGCGTTGGTGTTCGAGGTGGCCGATGCCCGCAACAGTTGGGCGCACCAGCAGGCGCTGTCCACCGACGACACGGTGCGGGCGCTCGACTCCATGGAACGGCTGCTGGAGGCGTTCGGCAATCTGGACGAGCGTCAAAAGATCCGGGATTTGCGGCGCGACCTGATGCGACAGATGGTGGATGAGGAGTCGCGGGCTCAGCGGCGCAAGACGGCGGCCAAGCCCACCGAGGGGCACCCCACGGCGGGGCTGACCCCGTGGCGCGACATCATCACGCCGCATTCCGATGTGGCCCAGGGGAATTTCGAGCAAGCCGAGTTCGCTGCCAACCTGTACGAGGTGCTCAAAGGCAACGCCGAGCCGGAGTACCAGGATCCGAGAGAGTTCTTCGCCCGCACCTATATCACCCAAGGGCTGGGGGATCTGTTGGTTGGGGCCGCCCGCCGGCTGTCGGGGAGCGGCGGCGATCCGGTGATCGAGCTTCAAACCAATTTCGGTGGCGGCAAGACCCACAGTTTGATCGCCCTCTACCACTTGGCGTCGGGTGTGCCGGCCAAGGAATTGCCCGGAGTAGGCGAATTGCTCGCTGAGGAAGGTCTGCTGTTGCCCGATGAGGTGTCTCGGGCCGTGCTGGTCGGCCAGATGGTCTCTCCGTCGAAACCCGAACAGGTTGAAGACGGCGTGGTACTGCACACCCTGTGGGGTCGGATGGCATATCAGCTCGGCGGTCGGGACGCTTATGAGCTTGTTCGAGCCGACGATGAGGCGGGGACCAATCCGGGAGCGGCCCTGCGAACGCTGTTTGAACAGTGCGGCCCGGCAGTGGTGCTAATCGACGAGTGGGTGGCCTACGCGCGGCAGCTTCGCGATGGCGGCGACGGCCCCCGCCTTGTGGGAGGCGACTTCGACACCCAGTTCACCTTCGCCCAGGCACTCACCGAGGCCACGTCGGCTGTGCCCAATGTGGTGGTGTTGGTGTCGATTCCCGCTTCTGACATCGAGGTGGGCGGTGAGCGGGGCCGCACGGCACTAGAGAAGCTCAAGAACGTTGTGACCCGCAAGGCCGCCCAGTGGCAGCCCGCATCTCCCGACGAGTCGTTTGAGATTGTTCGCCGGAGGCTGTTCGACCCGGTGCCAGCCGACAAGGCAAAGGTGCGCGACGGGGTGATCCGAGCATTCAGCGATATGTATCGCGACCAGGGCAAGGAGTACCCGTCGGGCGTGGGCGAGGCCGAATACCGCAAGCGCATGGAGCTGTCATATCCGATCCATCCCGAGCTGTTCGACCGGCTGTTCGACGACTGGTCGGCCCTCGACAAATTCCAGCGAACCCGCGGCGTGCTGCGGCTCATGGCGCTGGCCATCTCCCAGCTCTGGCAGCGGGGCGACCAGTCGCTTTTGATCATGCCGGGCAACCTGCCGATGGACTCGGGCGCGCTGGTGAGCGAGATGAAGAAGTACCTGGAGGAAGCCTGGGATCCGGTCATCAAATCAGACGTGGACGGGGCCAACGCCCTGCCACTGCGAATCGACAACGAGTTTTCCCACTTCGGCCGCCTCTCTGCCACGAGGCGAGCGGCTCGAACCGTGTACATGGGCTCGGCGCCCCGACCCGACGGCAAGCGGGGAGTAGATCTGAAATCAGTGGTGCTGGGCTGCGTGCAGCCCGGAGAGCCGGTTGGCCAATTCGCCGATGCCCTCCGGCGGTTGTCCGGCGAGGCCACCCACCTCTACGTGGATGGCGCCCAGTACTGGTACTCGCTCCAGCCCAACGTCACCCGGATGGCCGCCGACCGCGCCGCGTCGAATTATACCGACGACCACGTCGACGACGAGGTTGCGACCCGACTCAGAAACCAACGAGATAGGGGAGACTTTGCCGCGGTTCAAGTGTTCGCCGAGGGGCCGGGCGACGTGCCTGACGATGATGATGGCGTGCGGCTCGTTGTGTTGGCCCCCGACGCAACCCATTCGGCCAATGACGAGCACTCACCAGCAGTGGCGTTGGCCCAGAGCATCTTGGACCAAAGACACGGAGGCCCCCGGCTGAACCGCAATCTGCTGGTGTTCGCGGCAGCGGCGGCCAACCGGTTGAGCGAACTGCGGGCCTCAGCCCGGCTGTATTTGGCCTGGCGGTCGATCGTCGACGACCACGAGGCCCTCGACCTGACCCCCCACCAGAAAGGCCAGGCTGAGAGCAAGGTCAAGGAAATCTCCCAGCAAGTGGACAGCCTCATCTCCGAGACGTTCGCTCAAGTGCTCACTCCCAAGCAGGAGGCAGGCACTTCCGAGATCGAGTGGCTGACCACCAGGGTTGGCACCAGCGGCGACATCGGTGCCCGAGTCTCAAAGAAGCTGACTACTGAGGAGAAGCTGATCGCCAACTACAGCGGCGTGCGGGTGAGGATGGATATCGACCGTCGCGACTTGTGGTCAGAGCAGGGCGATGTAACCGTCGGAAAGCTGAGCGAGGTCTACGCCCGCTACCCCCACATGCCAAGGCTGTCTTCACGCGGCGTGCTCAACTCGGCCATCAGCACCGGAACAGCGAGTACCGATTGGGGCCCAAGAGACCTTCGCCTACGCCGAAGCCCACGATGGCTCCACCTGGGTGGGAGTCCAATCCGGCCAACACGTCAACCCAACCCCCAGCGGCCTGCTGGTTGACCCCGACCGGCTGCCTGGCCCATCCGAACCTGTGCCGACAGCGGATGCCAAGGCCTCCAGTGCTGCCGGCGCACCGACCGTGAGCGTAAGAGCCGAAGCAGAACCAGTGGAGTCGAGCACGGACCCAACGCAGTTCTACGCCCAGTTCAACCTTGACCCCGTGCGCTGCATCAAAGACCTAGGCGAGATCGCCGAGCACATCAGCTCCCACCTAGGTCCCGACATCGAACTCGTCCTAGAAGTCCGAGCCGCCAACCCCGACGGCTTCGAAGACTCCACCCAACGCACCGTCTCCGAGAACGCCGCCAACCTCGGCGCCAGTGCTTCCGAGTTTGAATAGAGCACCAGCCAGTGGGCTTTTTCAAGGAGTTGGTGCCCCAACAGGGGGCGATTCAGCTTCGGGCAAAGATCAGAAGCTGGCTGATTTCTCCGGCATCGGCGCTTTTCAATGCAGACTGGTAGGCCCGTCGGAGGTCGCTGGTAGACGGGCCAGTTGGTGAGGCCTACTAGGGCGCCGCCGATGATGTTGCCGAGGGTGACGGCGGGCGAGGGCGGCGGGCGATGAGGGTAGCGGCGGAGATTGCGCCGATCGCGATCAGAGTCAGCGCAGTGACGAGGACGGCATCGATCTCGACCGCGATGCGGTGAATAAGGACACCACCGCCAATGACCAAGAACACCAGGCCGCTCATCAGGGCCAGGAGGTTCACGGGGTGGCGCTTCAGCCTTTTCGCCTGATCGCCGCGATCGGGGTTGTTGGGGGAATGGTCCATGGGATCGGGATGACGTTTCCGCATTGGTATCTCCTGAGCTGTCCTTATGCGTTCAAGCCGGGTGAACCGGGGAGGATTCGGACTATGCCGAAGCCGAGATCCAGGTCCAGGCGCAGGGTGCCGTTGGAGGGCCCAGGCTGGTCCCACGATGCAGTGACGTCCTTGTCCACGCCGCTTTCCATGATTGTCGGGTCGCTTCTGAGCGATCCCCACTTGTCAACCGGTGACGGGTCCATGTGCAGATCGCCGGCGCCGATATGAGCGTTCATTTCAAGATTGATGTCTGCCGGCACATAGACCAGGAGCTCGCCGATGGTGAGCCCGAGGTCCAGCGTTGTGCTCTGGCCGTTGAAATCGACTTCCCGGAGGTCTACCACCAGTTTGCCGATGCCATGGCGGTACTCGTCCTCCAACTCCCGGAGGCTGGTTGCCCCGACCCGCTCGGTACCTATCCCCGACCACACGGAGCGGATATCAGCGGCCGTCCCGACGACCAGGACCGCCGACAGCAGCGCTCCCACAAGTATCAATCCGTGAGCTCGTCCGAGGAAGGCAGACATCACCAGGACGGCGCCGACGATCAGAACCAACACGGCAACGAGCAGAGTCGGGTCTGTGTCGAACACGTCGAAACGGTCCAGCATTACTGTCCCGCCGACAACAATCAGCATGGCTGCGCTGGCGATCGGCCCGAGGAACGACCGCTCGCGCCGCCGCTGGCGCCGAGAGCGTCGCCGGCGGAGGTCGGAGGTTCGACGAGTCCGAGCCCTGATGCGCCCCCGGCGGCGGCCAGTAGGGGCGAGCCGGTCGCCGCCGAGGGAATCTGCCGGCCCGGTCGGCGCCGTCACGTCCCTCGTCGGCGCCGCAGCCGCGGCGGCCACCGGCGAGCTTGCCGCTTCTTGCGGGGGCGGCCCAGACCGATGCGGTGAGGGATCAGAGGCTTTGGGCCGCCAAATGAGCCATGCGCCGGACGCGATGAGGGCGACGGCCAGCAGGACGATGACGACAGCATCATTGGACAGGAACTTGGCGAGGAGGTCCAACAGCGGCGGACCGAGAAGGAACATGCTGATTGCGGTGGCTGCCAGAAGAAGCAGGGTGCCGGCCATGCTGCGAATTCGGTGGGGGGAGTCGCCCCGCAGGGTGTTGGCCAGAATGCTGGGCGACCCATCCCGGTGGGGAAGGCAGAGCCAGCCCAAGAAGTACAGCCACAAGCCGGCCCCGCCGATGAGCGTCAGCAGGATAAAACCGACTCGCACCCAAACGGAATTGACGCCGGCCAGGCTCCCGATCCCGCCGGCCACGCCGGAGATGATCCGGTCGTCTGCGCTCCGGCGCAGGGACTGCTTCGTGTCGTCGGTCATGTCCTCATCATCGCCTGGTCGAGGCCGACTTCCCATAGGGGATTTCCCTGATAATCCCCTGAGAGGCGGGAGAGGGGTCAGGGTTGTTCCCCAGAGCCGCCACCCGGTTGCCATGCGACAATAGGGACATGGGTGTGAGCCGGTTGGCTCGGTCGGGCACTGATCGGATGGCAGGCGGGGTATGCGGCGGCATCGCCGTGAATCTCGGCATGGAGCCGGTGGTTGTGCGGACCGCTTTCGTCGCGCTCACGGCGGCTTGGGTCAGTGTTCCGCTCTACCTGCTGGCATGGGCGCTGCTGCCTGCCCGTCAAGACGAGGGAGAGCCCCAGGCACCTCCTGCACGGCTGGCCAATCGGCGGGCCCTCGGGCTGGGCCTGATGGTGGTCGGGATGGTGCTGTTGGCCCGACAGCTTCGAATCACCGCTCCCGACGAGGTGCTATGGCCTTTTCTATGCGTCGCCGCTGGCTTCGGGTTCATCGCCCGGCAGGCGCGACCGATGGCTTGGGTCGGCACAGCAGGGGCCCTGAGATCGGCGCTGCGGGTGGCCTTGGGCGTAGTCGTGGTCGCTGGCGGCGTGGTCACGCTGATCGCGGCCAATGTCTCCCCGGGTGTGGTGTTCGACGGGGTGCTGCCCGCTGCGCTGGTGGCGGGCGGGCTGGCTTTGATCCTCGGTCCCTGGATAGTCGTGCTGGCCAGGGATCGTTGGGAGGAGCGCTGGCTGCGGGTCCGGGCTGACGAGCGGGCCGAGGTGGCCGCGCACCTGCACGACTCGGTGCTCCAGACTCTGGCCCTCATTCAGCGGACCGACGACCCGAGCCGGGTGGCCGCGCTGGCCCGCCGCCAAGAGCGGGAGCTGCGGGACTGGCTGTATGCGGAGGAGTCGGATCCATCGGAGAAGACCCTTCGCACGGCGATCGAGCAGGCGGCCTCCGAGGTCGAGGACCTCCACGGTGTGCGTATCGACGTGGTATCGGTAGGCGACGCGGTGCTTGACGTGCCGCTGGAATCGCTGGTAGCCGCAACAGGGGAGGCGATGACCAACGCGGCCCGGTGGTCGGGTCGGGACCAGTTCTCTTTATTCGTTGAGGTGGGGGAGGAGGTGGCCGAGGCGTTCGTGCGCGACACCGGCATCGGATTCGACCCCGCAGCGGTGGGTGACCACCGGGTGGGCATACGGGAGTCCATCGTGGGGCGGATGCGCCGGGCGGGGGGCGAGTGCGAGATTCGCAGCGCGCCCGGTGAGGGCACCGAGGTCCATCTCCGCTTGGTCCGGCATTGAACCCGGCCCCTCGGCGATGCCGGTGGTGGCTCCCTGGCCGCTACCGTTCTGGATGTGGTTGCTGCACCGTGCCGAGTCGTGGTGGTAGACGATCACCGGCTGTTCCGCAGCGGCGTGCGAGCTGAGTTGGGCGACCGTGTGAAGGTAGTGGGCGAAGCCGACGACGTGGCCTCGGCTGTGGCCGAGATTGAGCGCTGGTCCCCTGATGTCGTGCTGTTGGATGTCCACTTGCCCTCGGGATCGGGTCGGGAGGTCATCGAGGCAGTGGGCGCGGCAGGGATCGACACGAACTTCTTGGCCCTGTCGGTGTCCGACGCGACCGAGGATGTGGTGGATGTGGTCCGGGCCGGCGCCCGGGGGTACGTCACCAAGACCATCTCCGGGGATGAGTTGGTGGAGGCCATCCTGCGAGTTCGCGACGGCGACGCAGTGCTCTCGCCCCGGCTGGCAGGCTTCGTGCTCAATGCCTTCATGCACGGCGCACAGGCGTCTCCGCTGATTGACGATGACCTCGACCGGCTCACCCCCCGGGAGAAGGAGGTGTTGCGCCACCTGGCCCGGGGCTACACCTACAAGGAGATCGCCCGTCGCCTGTCGATCTCGATCAAAACGGTGGAGTCCCACGCCTCAGCCGTACTGCGCAAACTCCAGCTGTCCAACCGCAGCGAACTCAGCCGCTGGGCAGCCGCCCGCCGCATTTGGTAGCCCTTGGCAGGCCCGACCCTCTCGCTGCCGTTTGGCAGCGGGGCGGCGATGAGCCAGCTATTGCCGTCGGAGGTAGACGGTCCAGTTGGTGAGGCCGACGAGGGCGCCGCCGATGATGTTGCCGAGGGTTACGGCTACGAGGTTGTGGGCGATCCAGCCGAAGTTGAGGCGGTCGATCTGGTCGGTGGTGAGGCCGGCGGCGGCGAGGGCGTCGGCGTCGGTGGACACCAGCCAGCCCAAGGGAAGAAAGAACATGTTGGCGATGCTGTGCTCGAAGCCGGCGGCCACGAAGGCGGTGATGGGCAGGATGATCCCGATCATCTTGTCCACCAGGGAGCGGCCGGCCACCGCCATCCACACCGCCAGGCACACCAGCATGTTGGCCAACAGCCCCCGCACGAAGGCGGTCTCGAACGACAGGTTGACCTTGTCGTTGGCGATTTGGATTGTCCGCACCGAGAACGAGTAGTCGGCCTGGGCCCACCACCGGCTGAAGTACAGCAAGAACACAATCACCAACGCCCCGACGAGGTTGGCCACGAAGGCCAGCGCCCAGTTGCGGGTCAGCTCGGGGCCGCTGATGCGCCGGCTGAAGAAGCTGGCCACCATCAGGTTGTTGCCGGTGAACAGCTCCGACCCGGTGACCACCACCAAGAACAGCCCCAAAGAGAAGCCCACCCCGATGAGCAGTCGGGCCGGACCGGTTCCCAACTCGGGACTGACGGCGATGGTTAGGGCGAACACACCGCCCAAGCCGATGAACGCCCCGGCCATGATGCCGAGGATGGAGGTCTGGGTGAAGTCGAACTTGGCCTTGCCGATCCCCGCCCGCTTGATCTTTCGGGCGATCTCCTCCGGCGTCAAGGCTTCTGACATAGTCCCGCTCCCAAGTCCCTGCTTCCGACTGGGTAAAACCGTACTATTCCGGCTTCCTCTGTGTTGGTTCTGCCTTTGACAGGAAAATGCCGCCTTGTTCAACCCCTTCTATTGGCAGCAAGAACTACCGTGTAGACCATGGCTGAGCCGGTCATAGAAACTGAGTTCTCTGCTGGGGGCGTAGTCTCAGACTCCCGCTACTACGCCGGTGCCGTTGAGGCCCTGCGCAGTGCTTGTGCCCAAGTCGGGGAGGCGGCCGACGCCGCCCAGCGGTCCGGCTTTTTCGCCGGTATCGCCGACTGGAACGACGAGGCCGACGCTTCGGCCCACGATGCCGATAAGGCCGCGGTCATGGCCATGGCCGAGGCGCTGCGGGCCAAAGAGGCGGTTGCTTCCTATGCCGATGCTGCCCGCACAACACTGGCCGAGGTGACCGCGGCTTTTGCCGCCGCGGCGAACCCCGAAGGCGCAGCTGATGATGCCGGTACCGAAGAGACGGCTGTGGCCGAAGAGGAAGCTGAAGAAGAAGGAGCGTTCTCGGGCCACTTGTCCGATGCTCTGGTGGCATTGGCCGAGGAGCGGGAGCGGGAGACCGACCGAGGCGAGGACAACGGCTACGGCAAACTGGCCCAAACCCTGTCGGTGCTGGCCGGGGCTCGCTCCTCCTATCGAGCGGTCGATGAGGCGCTGATCCTGCTGGCCAACGCCCGAATCGCCTACCTGAAGGAGTCGCTGGCCGCTGCGCAGACCGCGCTGGCCGCTGACTTGAAGACCGCGGTGGCCGACGATATCCGGGCGACTTCGATCGGAGAGTTCCGCTCGGCGTTGACCACGCTGGCAGTAACCCGAACCGCTTACAACGCCGAGATCGCCGACGAGCTGTGGGGGGCCTTGGCCGAGGCCCGCACCAATTTGGCCGCGGCCACCGCCACGGTGCTCGAGATCCAAGCCGCCGCCGGCGACCACGGCGAGGCCGACGACGTCCATGCCGCATCAGCGCTGGCCTATTCGTTCAGTGACTCCGGAACCCCGATGGACATCTATGACGCGGCCCGAGACGTAGTCATCGAGGCCAAGGAGTACCGGCGCCGGGCTCAAAGCGCTTGCGACGCGGTTGATGCGCTGCTGGTGGAGAACCGGGCGGTGGCCGCTGACGCCCTTATCGAAGCCCGCACGGTGGTCGGATCCGGGGCCCTGGTGGAGATCCGGGCCGCTTACGACACCGCCAGCGCCGCCATGGACGCCTTGTTCGGAGCACGGGCGGCCTTCGAGGTGGGATTCGACTTCACGCTTCCCGAGATCTTCGGCGACTTCGAGTTCTGAAGCAGGAGTTTGTGGCGGCTCTACAGGGCCACGCCCACCAGCACTGCGCCGATTGAGGCAACGCCCGATAGCGAGCCCATCATGGCGATGCGGCGGCGGTCGGTGGCCTTGGTGTGCAGCCAGGCGGCCACACCGGTGCCTATCACCAGCACCAGCTTGATGGTCAGGGTGATGTGGTAGCTGTTGGCCGCGTCTTCGAACTCGACTTCGAGCAGATTCCAAAGGCCCGACAGCACCGCCAGCCAGAAGAACGGCCATGCCACCCGGGCGAACTGCTGGGCGGCGGCCTGGGTGGCCTCGGGACCGATCCGGCGCAGGGCCGGCACCAGGGCGGCAACAATCACTTGGCCGCCCACCCACACCGCGGCACCCAGGATGTGAAGGAACACCCGGAGGGTGTCGAGGTCCCAATTGGCTTCGATCATTACCCGGTTCTAGCAAACGGCGGTCAGCTAGTAGCAGTTCGGCGGTCTGTGATTGGTACCGTCGGGCCATGAGCATCGACCGAGCCGTCTATCAGCAAGCCCTGCGATCCGACGGCGAGGCCATAGCCGCAGCCGGGCGGCAAGACATCGACGCCGCCGTGCCGCCGTGCCCGGGCTGGACCATGCACAAGCTGCTGGCCCACGTCGGCCGGGTGTACCGCTCGGTGGGTCGCCATGTGGCCGAGCGAGCCACCGAGATGATTCCCGCCGATGAGATCCCCCGTCCTCCCGAAGGCGGCGCAATCGTGGAGTGGTTCGAAGAGGGACACCGGTTTGTGCAAGAAGCACTGGATGGTGCCGACCCCGACGATGCGGTGTGGAGCTGGGCCGGCCAGAACACCATGGCCTTTTACTTCCGCCGCATGGCCCATGAGACCGCGGTACACCGCTGGGACGCCGAGGCCGCTTTCGGGGAGCCCAGCCCCATCGACTCCGACCTGGGGGCCGACGGCGTGAGCGAGCTGTTCGAGGTGGTCCTTCCGTTCTCGGTGGCCAACTGGAAAATGACCCTGCCCGACGCCAGCTTGCATCTGCACCGCACCGACGGGGACGGGGAGTGGCTGCTGGTGAACGACGGCGGCCGCATCAAGATGAGCCTCGAGCACGCCAAGGGCGACGCCGCGGTGCGGGCCAGCGGCGCCGATCTGCTGCTGCTGTCGTGGGAGCGCATCAGCCTCGACCGCCCCGGCGTGGAGACCTTCGGCGACGCCGACGCCGCCCGAGCCTGGTTCGCCCTGTCCCGGTAGGGTCCCCGAGCATCCTGCCCATGGCCGACGAATCATCCCCACCGGCGCCGATGCCGCCGGCCCCCACCCGGGCCGATGTGTTCGACCAGTACATGCCCATCGTGCTGTTTCTGGTGCTCAACAGCGCGTTCGGGTTGGTTCCCGCAATCGTCGCCATGACGCTGTGGGCCATCAAGGCCCAGATCAGCCGGTACCGGCGGGGACTGCCCCTCGGTCGGGTGATGCCGATCTTCGTGGTGTACTTGCTGATCCGGGGCACGCTGGGAATCATTTACGACAGCGAGGACGTGTACTTCGGCATCGGCATCGGAGCCAAGGCTCTGGCCGCGCTGGCCCTTTTGATCTCGGCGGCCATGAGGCGCAACGCCACCGGCTACGCCCTTCCCTATCTCGTGCCGATCGACCGAGAAATCAAGTCCCACCCGGAGTACCGAGCAGCAACCCGCCCGGTCTCCATCGCGGTGGGGCTGATCGTGTTCGCCAGCGTCGGGTTCGACATCTGGCTGCTCCAGAACGCCTCGATCAACAAGTTCGTCCTGATCCGCCTGGGGGTCAACTGGGGGGCATCGATAGCCACAATCCTGGGCATGGGCCTGTACCTCGACCGCCGCCTCCGCCGCATCCCCGGCTTCCCCGGCATAATGTCGCTGGTGGAGCGTCGCCTGAGAGATCTCGGCATGAAGCCTCCGCCATCCACTGCGGAGTGACCAACTGGCCGGGGTGACCGGCTGGCCTTGGCATCACTAGAGTCTCGGCCATGGCAGAGAACAACTGGGGAAGATGGGGCGACGAGGATGAGCGGGGGGCGCTGAATTTGCTCACCCCCGACGTGGTGAAAGATGCCAGTGCGTCGATCACCACCGGCAAGGTGTACCCGTTGGGAATACCCATCCAATCGCAAGGCGTGCCCATCATGGACTACCGGGGCACCCCGATGCGGCTGACCCTCCAGAACGCCTCCGACGAGGGCATCTACGAGGCCTACGGCTGCCACGCCGGCACCGGGGCCCACGAGGATGTGCTGGTGTTCGCCTCCCACACCACCAGCCACATGGATGCCCTGTGCCATGTGTACGGCCAAGACCAGCACTACAACGGCTTCTCCAAGGAGGCCATGAAGACCCACACCGGGGCCTCCCGGCTGGGCATCGAAAAGGTGGGCGTCATCGCCGGTCGGGCCGTGCTGTTGGACATGGTGGCCCACATGGGTGCCGACAGATGGCTGGAGGCGGGCACGCCGATCGGCGGGGCCGACATGGCCGCCTGCGCCGAGGCCCAGGGCACCCCGGTGCGAGCCGGCGACATCGTGCTGATCCGCACCGGCTACCTCGACATGTGGTGGTCGATTGAGGCTGACCCATCCGCAGAGCAGCCCTTCGCCCAGCCCGGCATCAACAACGACGGGGCCGAGTGGCTCATGGCCAATGACGTAGTGGCCGTGGGCTCCGACAACGCGGCCATCGAGGTCATCCCGTTCGACGAGAACGACTTCCTCACCGTCCACAAGATCTTGCTGGTGGGCGCGGGCGTCTACATGCTGGAGTTCTTGAACTTCTCTGAGATGGCCGCCGACGGTTGCCACGAGGGCTTCATGACCGTTTCCCCGCTGAACGTGACGGGGGCCACCGGCAGCCCCATCAACCCCGTCGTCATCGGCTAGCTCCCGACCATGCCCGAGACGGCCGAGGGAGGTCTGCTGGGCACCCCCGATGGGGTGGTGCTCGACCAGGTGCGGGTGCTGGAGGTAACCCGCACCATCGGAGGGGCCTACACGTCCAAGCTGTTCGCCGACGCCGGTGCCGAGGTAATCAAAATTGAGCCTCTCGGCGGCGACCCATTGCGGTCGTGGTCGGCTTCGGGGTCGCCTACCGGCGGCGGTGCTGGAGACGGTGCCTTCTTCCAATTCCTCAACGCCGGCAAGCGCAGCGCGGTGATCGACTTGGACGACCCAGAGGGCCGCCGCCGATTTCTGGAACTCGCCACCACCGCCGATCTGGTTGTGGAGGACTTGGGCGCGGGCGTGGTGGAATCGATGGGGCTGGGCCACGCTGAACTGGCCGAGCAGAACCCCGCTCTGGTGCTGCTTTCGATCTCGCCGTGGGGCCGTGGGGGGCCATGGGACCATCGTCCGGCCAACGAGTTCACCCTTCAAGCATGGGTGGGCTCCACCCACAGCCGCGGCATTCCCGGAGAGATGCCCCTCGGGGTGGGGGGCAAGCTGGGGGAGTTCCTGACGGCGGCCAACGCCGGTGCTCTGGGGCTGGCCGCGCTGATGGCCGCTCGGCGGGAGAACACCCCTGGAGAGCATGTGGACGTATCGGCCTATGAGGCCATGACCACCAGCTTCGTGGTGTATGCCCATCTCTACGCGGCCTACGCCTCTGATGCCCGCACTGGGGCCACCCGCTCCATCGAGATTCCCTCGGTAGAGCCGGCCAAAGACGGCTGGGTGGGCTTTTGCACCATCACCGGCCAGCAGTTCAAGGACTTCTGCGTGGTCATCGACGACCCCGAGATGGCCGACGATCCTGCTTTGGCCAGCGGCGATGGGCGAATGGACCACCGCAACGACGTGTGGGAACGCATCGCCCGCTACACCAAGGCCCATTCCGTGGACGAGATCGTGGACAAGGCCACCTTGCTGCGAGTGCCGGTAGCCCCCATCGGCGACGGCAGCCGCGTGGCCCAGATCGACCACTTCGCCGAGCGGGGAGTGTACGTGGAGAATCCCGGAGGGTTCACCCAGCCTCGAGTGCCCTACCAGCTCGGTGCCCGCCCGACCCGCCCGGTGCCGCCTGCTCCTGTGTTGGGAGAAGGCGACAACGAACTGATGGGGGCGCTTGGCGACACCAGTCGTGCCTCAATCCCGCTGCCGACCCGTACCGATCCGTCGCTCCCGCTAGCCGGGCTCCGGGTGTGCGACCTGGCCACGTTCTGGGCCGGGCCGGTGGCATCCTGCTTGTTCTCGGCCCTGGGCGCAGACGTCATCAAGGTGGAGTCCATCCAGCGGCCTGACGGAATGCGCTTCGCCAGCGGTCTCAAACGCGACGAGCTGTGGGAGTGGAGCCCGGTGACCCACGGGGCCAACACCGGCAAACGCTCGGTGACGCTCGACTTGGGTAGCGACGACGGCCTGGCCTTGGTGAAGCGACTGGTCGGGATGTCCGACATTGTGATCGAGAACTATTCCCCCCGGGTGGTGGAGAACTTCGGCCTGGGCTGGGACGAAGTCCACCGGCTGAATCCCAATGCCATCATGGTGCGGATGCCGGCCTTTGGCCTCGATGGGCCATGGCGCGACCGCACCGGGTTCGCCATGACCATCGAGCAGGCCAGCGGCCTGGCTTTCCTCACCGGCGATCCCGACGGCCGCCCGCTGGTGCCCCGGGGGATGTGCGACCAGCTCGGGGGGATGCATGCTGTGTTCGCCACTCTCTTGGCGCTGGAGCATCGGGCCCAGACCGGCGAGGGACTGCTATTGGAGGTCCCGCTGATCGAGGCCGGGCTGAACGCGGCCGCCGAGCAGGTGATCGAGTGGTCCGCCTATGGCCAACTCCTCCAACGCCAGGGCAACCGCTCGCCCTATGCCGCCCCTCAGGGCATTTACGCCGCGGCTGGCGAAGACCGTTGGGTGGTGGTCTCGGTAGACAACGACACCCAGTGGCCCGCGTTGGCCCGCCTTATCGGGCATAGCGAGTGGGACCGGCGGGCCAGCCGAGACGAGCGCCATGCCCACCACGATGAGATCGACACCGCCATCAGCGGTTGGACGGCTGAACGAGACCGGGATGCCGCAGTAGCTGAGTTGCTGGCCGCCGGAGTGCCCGCCGCTCCGGTGATAACCGGCCGAGAGTCGATTGACAACCCCCAACTTGCCGCCCGGGGCCACCAGCAGTGGATGGACCATGTCGTGGTCGGCGCGGTGCCTTATCCCAGCTTCCCGGCCCGGTTCAACGGCCAATACCACCGCCTGGGCCGCCCGGCCCCCACCCTGGGAGAGCACAACGAAGAAATATTGCGCGACGTGCTTGGCCTCGACGAAGCCGAGATCGCCCGCCTGGCCGAAGCCCAGGTCATCGGCACCCGCCCCGCCCTCTGGGGCTGACCGGCTCACTCGGCTGAAGCTCAAGGCCAATGGAGCAATAGGGTGGCTGTCGATGTTCCTCGCCCTCACCGACAGCCAGCTCGAGCTGCAAGCCACCCTTCGGTCGTACTTCGACGGTCTGATGACCCCTGAGCGGCGGGATGCTCTGGGCGGTGAGCACGGGGGGCCGGTCTACAAAGAGACCGTCCGCCAGATGGGCAAGGACGGCTGGCTGGGGGTGGGGTGGCCCAAGGAGTGGGGCGGGCAGGGCTACACCCCGCTGGAGCAGCTCATCTTTTTCGAGGAGTCCAACCGGGCGGGGGCGCCCCTGCCGTTTGTCACCCTCAACACCGTGGGACCGGCCCTGAACGTGTACGGCACCGAGGAGCAGAAGGCGTTCTTCTTGCCCAAGATCTTGGCCGGCGAACTGCACTTTGCCATCGGCTATTCCGAGCCCACTGCGGGAACCGACTTGGCCTCGCTCAAGACCAGGGCGGTGCGCGACGGCGACGAGTGGATCATCAACGGCCAGAAGATATGGACCACCGGCGGCCACGAGGCTGATTGGGTGTGGCTGGCCACCCGCACCGACCCCGATGTGCCCAAGCACAAGGGCATCACCATCTTCGCAGTGGACACCACCCTGGACGGGTTCAGCCACACTCCCATTTGGCTTCTGGGCGGGGGCCACACCAACGCCACCTACTACAACGACATCCAGGTGCCCGACTGGGCCCGCATCGGCGAGGTGAACGGGGGCTGGAAGCTCATCACCGCCCAGCTCAACCACGAGCGGGTGGGCCTCGCTCCGGCGGGCAACATCGACGGGCCTCTGCGCAGGGTGGTGGATTGGGCCCGCCAGACCACCCTGGACGACGGGCGCCGCGTGATTGACCAGGAGTGGGTGCGCCTAGCCCTGGCCGAGGTGTACGCCCGCAACGAGGCGCTCAAGATGTACAACTGGAAGGTGGCCGCCGCCTTAGAGGACACCGAGCTGAAACCGGCTGACGCCTCGGCTATGAAGGTGTTCGGCACAGAGCTGAAGGTGAAGTCGTTCCAGTCGCTAATGGAGGTATTGGGGCAGCGTTCTTACCTGGTGAAAGGGACGCCGGAGGCAGTCTTGGCGGGTGAGTTGGAGCGCGCCTATCGAGGCGCGCCGGTGGGAACCTTTGGCGGTGGTGTGAACGAGGTCCAGCGTGACATCATCGCCACTGCCGGGATGGGATTGCCGAGGTCGCCCCGGTAGCGGTTTAGAAGGTCGTCGTTTGGCCCCCGTTGGAGCGGAATACGTTTCCGGTGGTGAATTTTCCGGCGTCAGAGGCCAAATAGAGCATGAGGTAAGCCTGGTCTAGGGCTTCGCCCAGGGCGCCGATGGGGGAGAGGTCTCGGGCGTAATCCAAGAACTCGTCATAGGCCTCCTGGTTCAAAGTGCCGTCTTCGTTGTGCAGGCGCCAGGTGGTGAAGGCGGTGAGGGTGCTGCCGGGGGCCAAGGTGCACACCCTGATCCCGTAGCGGCCCACCTCCAGCGCCAGCGTTCGGCCCAGCATGGCCACCGCGGCCTTGGTGAAGGCGTAGACGCCAATGCCCTCGTAGGCCAGGTCGATGGCTCCCGACGACACGTTGAGGATCACCCCGCCGCCGTCGTCCTTCATGGCCCTGATGGCCGCCTGGCAGCCGTAGAGCACTCCTTTGAGGTTGAGGTCGATGCCCCTGTCGATGTCCTGGTCGGAAAGGTCCTCGATGAGGCCGGGGAACATGGCGCCGGCGATGTTGGCGATGATGTCCAACCCGCCGTAGGCGGCAACCGCCTGGGCTACTAGGGCGTCCACCTCGTCGCGGGAGGTCACGTTGCAGGCTAGGGCGATGGCCTCACCCCCGTCCTCGCGGATGGCTTTGGCGGTGGACTCTGCCCCTTCGCCGTCCAAGTCGCCGCACACCACCTTGGCCCCGGCGGCGGCGAAAAGCTCGGCGGTGGCCTCGCCGATTCCCGAGGCCGCCCCGGTGATCACCGCGACCTTGCCGTCCAGCCGGAATGCGTCCAGCGCGTCTGCCTTCATCAGATCCTCCTGTTACCTTTGCGGCTGCTGAGATCAATCAACCGCACAAGACGAACAGCCTTGTGCGATTCATCAGGGAGCAATCATGGCAGATGGCGTGAAGGGATACGGAGTGCTGGTGACCGGCGGCGGAACCGGCATCGGCCATGCCTGCGCAGCGGCGCTGGCCGCCGACGGCGCGGCGGTGACCATTTGCGGGCGTACCGAGTCGAAATTGGCCGATTCGGCCGAGCGCGCGGAGAAGGCAGCCGACAATGGCGGCAGCGTGGCCTATGTGGTGGCCGACGTCACCGACGAGGCCTCGGTGGCCGCCGCCGTCGCCGCCGCAGCTGAGCCCACCGGGACGCTGGACGGGGTGGTGGCCAACGCCGGCGGGGGCGGGGGCATGGGCCCCTACCACATGCAGGACACCGACGAGTTCCTCCGGGTGCTGCATCTAAACGTGTTGGGCACCATGCTCTCGATCAAGCACTCGGTGCCTTTGATGCGGGCCGCCGGGGGCGGTTCGTTCGTGGGGATGTCATCCATTGCCGGTCAGATCACCCACCCGTACTTCGGGGCCTACACCCCCGGCAAGGCGGGCATCGAGGCCATGATGCGCAACGCGGCCGATGAGTACGGTGCGGCCAACATCCGGTTCAACGCCATCCGCCCCGGGTTCATCGCCACCGAGATCATGGAGGGCATCCCCCGAGATGGCGATGTGTACGAGAGCTACATCGTCAACACCCCAATGGCCGATGTGGGACTCCCGGAGGATGTGGGCAATTTGGCCCGGTTCCTGATCGGTCCCGAATCGCGGTGGATCACCGGGCAGTGCATCAACGTCGACGGCGGACACAGCCTGCGGCGGGGGCCGGATTTCTCGCCGTTCATCGCTCCAGCGCTGGGACCCGACGTGATGCTGGGCGCCCTGCCGGAATCCTGATCGGCCAAAGCGCGACCGATTGCACGAAAAGAGGACAGGACCTGTGAAGTACTACGCCGCGGTGATGTTCGAGGAAACCGACCAGTTGGCAGACATCGCCCGGGCCGCCGAGGCCGAGGGATTCACCGGGGTGGCCCTGGCCGACCATGTGGCCGTGCCCGAAGGGTTCGCCTCGGTGCACCCGTCGGGAGAGAACCCCTTCAGCCACACCTCGCCGTTCCCCGACCCGTTGATCACCGCGGCGGCCATGCTGAGCGCCACCACAGCGCTGGAGGTGCTCACCTATGTGTACATCCTGCCCATGCGCGACCCGTTCTCGGTGGCCAGCCAAGTGGCGACCCTGTCGCTGCTTTCCAACGACCGGTTCCGGCTGGGCGTCGGAGTGGGCTGGCTGCGGGAGGAGATCGATCTGATGGGCGCCGACCCCCGTACCCGAGGGCGGCGCACCGACGAAATGATCGAAATCTGCCGCCGCTTCTGGCGAGACGGCACCGCCGAGTTCCACGGCGAGTTCTTTGACTTCGGCCCCACCGGGGTGTACCCCCAACCTGAGGCGCCGGTCTCGATATGGGTGGGGGGCAAGTCGGAGGCCGCGCTGGCCCGGGCGGTCCGCAACGATGGCTGGCTGGGCATGAACTACGACCTGTCTGAGGTTCACCAGTTACTTGACCGTCTCAGCGAGCTGCGCAAGGAAGCCGGCAAAGAGGACGGCCCATTCGAGACGATGGTGATCCCCAACGCCGAGCCCTCCCCTCGGCTGCACGACAAGATGAACGAGCACGGAGTCACCTCCACCATCGCCATGCCCTGGTACCCCGGCGACCAAGCCTGTGCTTCCATCGAGGCCAAGCGGGACGCCTTGGGCCGCTTCGCCGACGATTTCATCCGGCGCTGATTTCGTGACCAACGGCACCTCACCACCGCTGGCCAACGGCTCGGTGTCGCTGCGGCTGTATCCCCACGACGGCCCAGCCGCCGAGCAGCTCAACGAGGTGCGCTTCTTGGCTCGGCGGGCGGTGGAGGTGGGTTATGACGGGGTCATGGTGTCGGAACACCACGCCGGCTTTCCGGGGTATTTTCCCAACCCCCAGCAAATGGCCGGGTTCCTGCTGGCCGCCATGCCCACCGGCTGGGCTGCACCCTGCCCATTGCTCTTGCCGATGAAGCCGTACGCCCTCGTGGCCGAGGAGGTGGCCTGGCTGGCCGCCGCCTTTCCCGGCCGGGTGGGGGCAGGGTTCGCGTCCGGGGCGTTGCCGGTGGACTTCGAGCTAGCTGAGGTTCCGTTTGATGAGATCGGTCCGCGGTTCAAAGAAGCTTTGCCCAGATTGGTAGCCGCGCTGAGAGGCGAAGCCGACGGTCCGCTGGCCGACGACCGGGCTATCGCGGCCTGCGCCGACCACCCGGTGCCGATGGTGGCCGCCGCCCAGTCGTTGGCCGCCGTCCGCCGAGCGGCCGGTTTGGGGCTGGGCATCCTCTACGACAGCCTTCAAGCCGTCGACCACGTACGGCGGCTGTCAGACGCCTTTGACGAGGCCGGCGGCACGGGACCCAAAATCCTGATCCGCCGGGTCTGGATCGGCGGTCCGCCGGGCGAGGCTGTCGACAACCAACTCGACATCTACCGGAGCTACGCCGCCCAGGGGACGATGGCCCGCTGGGACCAAGGAGCCAACACCGTGCTCGCATCCGACGGCGCCGAGGCCGCCGAACTACTGCATGCCGAGATGACCGCCACCGGAACCGACACCATCAACATCCGCATCCACGTGGTCGGCCTGTCCCCCGACTACGTCCGCGAACAGCTCGATCTCCACGGCGAGCTCGTGGAACCCCTGAAGGATGTGATCTCCAGTTCCTAGTGCTCACCCCAAGCGGCCGGCAAAAGGGACTAGCTGTCCGACGGATATGGTGGCTGGCGGATGGGCTTGAACCGATCTTGTGGGTCGTGGACGACGGCGGTCTTGAGCATCTTGTCCCACACCGTCTGATTTCGATCGTTGCTCAGCAAGACGATGCCATTGACAATTAGCCAGATAATGCCCATTAGCCAGATAATGCCCAAGAGAAAGACGCCGGCCAAGAAGAAGATGACCACCGCCTTCAATACCAGGTCGCGCAGAGCCATCCATCCCCAACCGGCAGCCTGACGGCTTTCGAGCCGGATCACCCGCATCTTTAGAACTTGCTTGGCTGGTGACTGGCCTCGGGAGTAGACGATCAGCGACCAGATCAGCCAGCCGATCAAAAGGGTGACGATGGCCAGCAAGAGTTCAAGGAATAGGGCTCCGAGACGCCGACCCTTGGACGCCAGCATCGGCGACAGGTCGGGGTGCTCGGTGCTTGGACCGCCATCGGAGTCTTCAGGATGCAGGCCGGGTGCCGTCGGTGGTGGGGGTGGGGGCGCCTCTAGGGGGAGCCCAGCTTCGGCGGTACTGACGGGGTCGACCGCCTGGACGCCGTCGTCGGCTACTTGGTCGGTCCATTGCTCGCCGTCCCACCAGCGGTATTGGTGGCGGCCGGTGGGGTCTGGTTCCCAGGAGGACACGCTCATTGCAATGACAGGCTAGTAGTTAGCAGCGACAATCCAATACCGGCAGGGTGAACCTGATGACGGGGTATGACGAATTCTCCATGCTGGGCGATAACGCCGCTGAGGTGGTGGTTGTGGCCGACGCCGGCCACAGCATCCAGGGCGACCAGCCGCTGGAGCTGGCCCGCCTGCTGGCAGGCCGCTTGGGTTGAGCAGCTACGGACGGCTGACGGATCTCACGGCTTAGCCAAAACGAATGTGTTTGCCACTTTGTCGTGCCATCCCTGGCGCTCTCGGTCCCACGTCAGGGAGAGATAGCAAACCAGAGCGAGCGGCCATCCAATGAAAGGTATGAATCCCACAATGCTGGGCAGGCCCCATCGGAGAAGTGATCGTCCCCAACTGGGGGGTCGGCCTAGCTCGGCCTGAAAGAGATCGTCGGCCCGAACCACCATAATCCTGGCAGCCATTTTTCCAAGGGTCTGGCCCCTCGTCGCAGTCAGGGCGATTTCGTAGATTGCGGCTGCCGCGAAGAGGAACCAGATCACCGCGCCGAGGCTCTCGTAGTAGGCCTCATAGGCATCAAGGTCGATCGAATCCTCAATCGGGATGGGTTTGACATCGGTAAAGTGGAGGACGCTCAGCACGCAAAACATGAATGCGAAAAGGACGACAAAGTCGACGAATCGGGCGCCGAATCGGGCGGCTCGGGACGCCAATTGCATCGGCTGGCCAAAGGCAGACATGTACTGATCGGCTGCCTCTGCATGCTCGCGGGGAGTTGGAGCGGGTCGGTCCTTCGGGGGCCCGAGCCTTTCCGCGCCGGTGAGGGGATCGAGGGATTGGACACCGTTGTCGGCCACATACTCGGTCCACTTCTCGCCATCCCACCATCGGTACTCATGGCGGGTCGTCGGGTCGGACTCCCAAGCGGGGGTGCTCATGCGGTGGTCAGGCTAGCGGGGGGAGGTTTGAGAGCACTCGCCAAATCCTGGGTTGGCTACCGGGGTTGCCTCACCACCACGAGAGTGCCGCCGACCATGTCGTGCCAACCCCTACGCTCTTTGCCCCAGGTGAGCGAGAGACGGCAAAACAGCGTCGCCAGCCACCCGACGAATGGGATCAGCAACAACAGTCCGGGTATGGCCCACCGCCGGATCGATCGGATAGGTCCCGGTCTGTCTCCGTTGTCTTTGCGGATGACATGGATTCCAGTGGCAATTTTCCCCAGGGTTCGACCCCCAGCCGAGATCATCGTGACCTCGTAGAGCAAGCCAACAAGGAACACGGGTGCAATTAAGAGCCAATAGATCGATGTCCCAGGCCAAGATTCGCCCCCCCAGAAGTCCAGGGCTTCGAAAGCGAAGGAAATGGGGAAAATCAAGGCGATCCAGAACACCGACATAAATGTGAAGTCGATGAGCCGGGCACCGAGGCGGGCACCGGGAGTGGCCAGCAGCACTGTTTGGCCAGACGTTGTGCGAGCCCATTCTGCTTTGGGAGAGGCAGCACGGTTCACCTTTACGACCATGGTGCCCGCGGCTACGTCATGCCATCCCCGACGATCGCGGTGCCAAGTCAATGCGAGATAGCAGAGAATGCTCAACAGCCACCCGGCGAACGGGACAAGCCCCAACAGGCCGGGGACAAACCAGCGGCGCAGCGCCATTCCGAAAGTGGGGATACTGCCGTCCTTGACGCTCACCATCTTGATCCCCGCGGCCATCTTGCCCAGGGTCTGGCCCTTTGTCGCCGTGAACGCGACTTCATACACAATGGCGATGAACAGGGTGACCCCGAAGAAGATCCACTCTTCGATGGTTGGCGAAGACACGAAGATGCCCCCGAGGTCTCGCCAACCGAAATCTTCCTCCCCGGTAGAAAACGCCGGGGCAAGAAATGGAGTGGAAACGAGGAACGAGTCGATGATCCTGGCTCCGAGCCGGGCGCCGGGGCTGGCCAGCGTCACACTGCGGCCATCGCCAAACTCGGCCATCCGGCCGCCGAAGTGAAATTGTCCGGCTTCAGTGGTCTCTGCGTCTGAAGGGGTGGGCAGGGTGTCGAGACCGGTAACCGGGTCGCTGGTTGCCACGCCGTCGTCGGCGACATGGTGCGTCCATCGTTCGCCGTCCCACCAGCGGTACTGATGGCGACCAGCGGGATCAGGTTGCCAGGCTGGGGTGGTCACAGCTCAGATAGGGACGGGCAATAGTCCACCTAATTATATGTCCCAGTCTGCTACGAGCGGCGGCGCTTGTAGAGATCGTTGGGGTCGTGAACCACGACTGTATCCACCATCATGTCCCACACGGCCTGTCTCCGACTGGTGGAAACCAAGACAATTCCGTTGATCAGAAGCCAAGCAAGGCTCAAGCCGGAGGCGAAGAAGTCGAGAGCGAAACCAATCAGAGCGCCGAGCACAATCTGGCGCAATGCCATCCATCCCCAGTTAGCGGTTCTTCGCTCCGTCAACCGCATAACCCGCATGCTGAGAATTTGTTTGGCCGGGGTTTGACCTTGGGCATAGACGATAAGTGCCCAGATCACGTAGCCGATGCCCAAGGTGACAACTGCCAGTGGAATCTCAAGAAGAAAGGCGCCAAAGCGCCGTTTTCTCGATGCGAGCATCGAAAGTGGGTCGGGGGGCAATGCTCCAGAATCCGGCATCGATGCTCCCGGGACCGAGCCCGGAGGCGGAGGCGGCAAAGGAGGCGAATCGCGGGGAAGACCCGCTTCGGTGGCGCTGACTGGATCAACCGACTGAATGCCGTCGTCGGCTACTTGGTCGGTCCATTGCTCGCCGTCCCACCAGCGGTATTGGTGGCGGCCGGTGGGGTCGGGCTCCCAGGACGAAACACTCATGTTGATGACACAGTAGTAGTTGGCAGCGACAATCGAACACCGGCAGGGTGATGTGGATGACGGGCTATGACGAGTTCTCCATGCTGGCTGACAATGCCTCTGAGGCGGGGCTGGACTGGACCGGATCGCCTCCAATTGAGCGCCGGCGAGTGGAGTTGCCCGGCGGGCTCGGATTGAGCGCCATCGTGTGGGGAGACGATCCGGCCCGGGTGGTATTCCTCCACGGGGGTGCCCAGAACTCCCATACCTGGGACACGGCGGTGCTGGCCATGAGGGAGCCCGCGGTGGCCATTGATCTGCCCGGTCATGGGCACTCCGACTGGCGGCCCGAACACGACTACTGGCCACCGTCGATGGCCGACGACGTCGCGGTGGCCATCCGGGAGCTAGCCCCGCAAGCCGAGCTGGTGGTGGGCATGTCGCTGGGCGGGCTGACCGCCATCTGCCTGGGCGCCCGCCACCCGGAGCTGGTTCCATCGCTGGCGGTGGTGGACGTAACCCCGGGCACCGACCACGCCAAAGCCGAGCCCATTGTGGAATTCATCTCCGGACCTCAGACCTTTGAGAGCTTCGACGACATCCTGGGCCGGACGACCGAGTTCAACCCCACTCGCTCCGAGTCCTCGCTGCGGCGGGGGATCATCCACAACGCCTTCGAGCAAGAAGACGGCAGCTGGACTTGGCGCTGGGACCCCGTGCGGGACTGGAGGCTCACCGACCCGGCCAAACCGGGTGCAGGCAGCCCCGAATTCTCCGATCTGTGGACCGCGGTGGATGCGCTGGTGTGTCCGGTTGTGCTGTACCGGGGGGCCGATTCAGGAGTGGTGGGCGACGAGGACGTGGAAGAGCTCCTTCGCCGCCAGCCCGACGCTGAGGTGGTGGTTGTGGCCGATGCCGGCCACAGTATCCAGGGCGATCAGCCGCTAGAGCTTGCCCGACTGCTGGCAGGCCGTTTGGGATGAGCGACTAGGGACTGCTGACGGCTCTCACTGCTTGGCCAAGACGAATGTGTTTGCCACTTTGTCGTGCCATCCCTGTCGCTCTCGGTCCCACGTCAGTGAGAGATAGCAAACCAGAGCGAGCAGCCATCCAACGCTAGGGACGAACCCCACAATGCTGGGCAGGCCCCATCGGAGAAGTGATCGTCCCCAACTCGGGGGTCGGCCTAGCTCGGTCTGAAAGAGATCGTCGGCCCGAACCACCATAATCCTGGTTGCCATTTTTCCGAGGGTCTGGCCCCTCGTCGCAGTCAGGGCGATTTCGTAGATTGCGGCTGCCGCGAAGAGGATCCAGATCACCGCGCCGAGGCTTTCGTAGTAGGCCTCATAGGTGTCAAAGTCGATCGGCTCGTCCACTGGTATGGGCTTGACGTCGGTGAAATGGAGGACGCTCAGCACGCATAACATAAACGCGACAAGGACGACTGTGTCGACGAGTCGGGCGCCGAAGCGAGCGGCTCGAGACGCCAATTGCACCGGCTGTCCGACAGCAAACATGGCCTGATCGCCTGCTCCCTTATGTTCACGAGGCGTGGGAACGGCTCGGGCCTTCGGGGGCCCGAGATTTTCCGCTCCGGTGAGGGGATCGAGGGATTGGACACCGTCGTCAGCCACATACTCGGTCCACTCCTCGCCATCCCACCATCGGTACTCATGGCGGGTTGTCGGGTCGGACTCCCAAGCGGAGGTGCTCATTAGTCGTTGCCGTAGGCGGCGGAGAGGCGCTCGGAGCCGCCGATACCGGGGGCGGGCTGGCCGCCGGGGTAGCGAGTGTCGTAAACCCCGGCCAAGCCGTCACGCCAGCTCACCTGGCACGGGCCGGTGAGGGAAATCCGCTTGGTCGGGTCGGCCCCACTGCCGGGTTGTGAGCCGGGGAAAGTGTCGTAGACGACCTCGGGCATTTTTCCCGACAACTCGCCCAGGAGCATCACCCAGTCCTCGGCCTTGACGTGCTCGTCGCCGCCCCAGTTGACCACTGTGGCCGGCACCGACGCGGCGGCCAGAAGCGGCTCCACTTGGGCGTTCATGTCGTCTTGGTGGATTGGGGAGTAGGGCGACGGCGCCGGTGCCCGCAGCCGGATCGGCAGGTCGTTCATCAGCCAATCCATGTGGTACACGGGCAGCCCGCCGTTGGGTCCGTAGCTGGCGTTGATGCGGGCAATGGCGGTGGGCAGGTTGAGTGCTCGGGCCATGGTCCGGGCCACTGCCTCCCCGCCGATCTTCGACATCGAATATGTGGGGGCGTGGACGGCATGGCAGTCGCCGATGCGATCGGTCTCGGAGTAGAGGTGCCATGGGTCGGGGTGGGGGTGATACACCGAGCAGGTGGAGGCTATGAGCGCGGCCTTGGCCTTGTGGCAGTGGGCCATGAGCAGGCCGGTGCCCTCGGCGTTCACCTGGATGGCCCAGTCGTAATCCAAGCCCTGCCCCTGGAAGGCCGCCATGTGGACCAGGTAGTCGAAGTCGTCGGGCAGCATCGAGAAGTCCCCGTCGCCCACGTCGGCCACCTCAGTGTGGATCCCGGCCGCCTCCACCATCTCCCGGCTGCCCTCGGCGCTGAACCGGGCTATGCCCCACACTTCGTTGTTCTCGGCCAGATACGCGGCCATAGGGAAGGCGATCTGGCCGGTCATACCGGTGATGAGGATCTTCTGGTCTTGCAGCATGGGAAATCCTTAGCAGGTCTCAGAGGTCGTCGATGAGCTTGAACAGTTCCGCCGAGACCAGCCCGACATCCGTCCCGGCCTCGGCCAGCTTGTCGGCCACCCAGGCGTGGAGCCGGTCCAAGTCAGCCTCGTCGGGCTCGGGAGGCAGATCCAGGGTGGTTTCGTACTGGCTGGCGAATGCCTCCAGCGCGGTTGCCACGGCCCCTTCAAAACCGGCGGTGTCCTCGGCGTGGTCGGGCTCGTCGGCCTCGAACAGCAACAGGGCGTCGGGGCGGTGGGGGTCCAGGTTCAGCTCAGGGAAGAAGTGGGGGTCGCGGGCGGCGACGATGCCGTCAACGGTCAGCCACCCGGCGTGGCGGTGATCGGGATGCAGCCGCCACCTCCGCCACGGGTCGTGGCCCAGCACAACGTCGGGGCGCAGGGTCCTGATCCATGCGGCCACCTGTCGGCGAGGTTCAGGCCCCGACTCCAGTTCTCCGTCGACCCAGCCCAAGAACACCATCTCGCCGACCGCGCCCAGACGCCGGGCCGACTCGCGTTGCTCGTCCTGGCGCACGGCCACCAGCTTGTCCAGGTCGGCATCCGGGTCCCAGGTGCCCTTGGAGCCGTCGGTGCACACGAGCAGGCTCACCTCGCATCCGGCGGCGGCCCACTTGGCCAGCGTGGCCCCGGCGTTCAACTCGATGTCGTCGGGATGGGCCCCGATGGCCAGCGCCCGCCCCGGCACGTCCAAGTTCTGCGACTTCACGCCATCACGGCCAGTTCGTCCAAGTCGTCGGGAAGGTCGATGTCCAACCCGAGCGACGGGTCGCGCAGGACCCTCAGACTGCATCTCAGCCGCTGCGCCTGTTCAAGGTGACGGGCAAAGGAGCCTTTGCCGTAGGAGAACTCAAACGGGCAGTCGCTGGGCAAGGCGATCACGTTGGTGCCGTCGTTGCGGCGATCGGGAACCAAGGTGATGCCCGGCCAGTCGCCCAATGGGGCCAGCGGCCCAGCCAGCGGCAGATCTCCATGGGCCACGATCACCCGGTCGTATCCGGCGTTTTGCAAATCGGCCACTCCGCTGCGAACCGCACCGTTCAGCCCAGTGCCGGGGCACCACACCACCTCAGCCCCGACGGAGTGGGCCCAGTCCCGCACCCCGCGGTCGTCGCACACCACCGCAACCGGGACCGGTGCGGCCGACTGCACAACGTGAGCAGCCATGTTGCGGGCCAAATCAGCCCGTTCCGCGGTCCCGAGTGCAGGCGCCAGACGGTGCTTGGCCTCCGCAAAGGCCTTTACCGGGATCAACACGGCCACCGCCGGCCCTGGGTTCACCCGCGGGAGTCTACGGCTATCCACTGCGTCGGCCCATACGCGGTACCGGTGCATATCCGTAGCCCCGTCCCGTCTACGCTCAGTGCCAATGTCGAACCGGGTTGCCGTCATCGGGGGAGGGTCGTGGGGCACCACGGTGGCTCATCTGGCCGCGCACAATGAGCCCACCGTCTTATGGTGTCGGGATCCCAAGACCGCCGCCGCGGTGAACGAGCACCATGCCAATCCCCGCTATCTGGGCGGCTATGAACTGCATCCCCGCCTGAGGGCCACCACCGATTTGCAGCAGGCCGTGGCCGAGGCAGAAGTGGTGGTGATGGGCGTCCCATCGTCGGTTTTTCGACCGGTAATGGAGGAGGTTGCCCCCCATCTGCGGCCCTGGGTACCGGTGGTGAGCTTGACCAAGGGGTTGGAGCGGGGCACCCGGCTGCGTATGACCGAGATAGTCAACCAGGTGGCTCCCGCCCATCCCACGGGTGCGCTTACCGGCCCCAATCTGGCCAAGGAGATCCTGGCCGGACACGCCGCCACGTCGGTCATCGCCATGGCCGACGACACAGTGGCATCAGCCCTCCAACAAGTGCTGACCACCGATGTCTTCCGGGTCTACACCAACGACGACGTGATCGGCTGCGAGCTGGGCGGCACCATCAAGAACGTGATCGCTATGGCCTCGGGCATGGTCGACGGACTCGGCGCCGGTGACAACACCAGAGCGGCGGTGATCACCCGGGGTCTGGCGGAGATGGGCCGTTTAGGCACTGCAATGGGCGGTCGGGCCGACACCTTTGCCGGGCTGGCCGGGATGGGCGACCTTCTGGCCACCTGCATGAGCCCCCAGAGCCGGAACCGCCATGTGGGTGAGCAGCTCGGACAGGGCCGAAAGCTCAAGGAGGTCCTGGCCGAGATGGACCAGGTAGCCGAGGGGGTGTTCACCGTGGGGGTGGTGGTGGAGCTGGCGGCCGAGCACAGCGTGGAGATGCCCATCAGCGCCGAGGTGCATGCGGTGGTCAAGGGCAGGCGGACTGCGGCCGAGGCTTCGATGGTGCTGATGGGGCGCCAGGCCCGCCCCGAGCCGGAGGCGGCTAGGGCGTCGCGATTTCGCCGGTTGTGGCCGGAGAAGGCGGATTCCAAGGAGCCCCGGATGCGCCGAGTGTGGCGATTCGTCAGACGCTCTTCTCGATGAGCAGGCCCTTGTTCGTCAGACGCTCTTCTCGATGAGCAGGCCGTTGGACGTTCTGGGCGCCCCTGGGTGGGGGGAGGTGGACGCCCGCGGCTTGGTGCAGCCTGGTGGTGGAGATTGGACGCTGGACTGGTGGGTGGGAGCATCAGACCGGTGGCACCAGGCATCGCAGGAGGCGGCCGTGCGCCAAAGCGACGCCGGGGCCGGCGCGGTAGTGGAGACCCGCATGAAGGTTCCCGACGGTGATGCGGTGCAGCGTGTTTGGGCGGTGGCCACTGGCGGAGGGCCGGCGGTCGCGGTGGTAGAGGTGGGCAACGATGCCGCTACTGCATTCGCCGCTGCGCTGGTGGTACGCGCCCCGGGATCGGTGCTGTCGGTCGGCCAAGCCGGGGTCGCCGTCGGCGGGCAGACGGTGCTGGCATGGGACCGCCCCCCGGCGACCGCCGCAGTGGGTGGCGACGCGGTGGAAGCGGTGTTCAGCGCGGAGAACAGGGCAGGGGCGGGCATCCCGAGACCAGAAGGCAAGGGCCGCGACGTGGCCGCTATGGTATGGCCGCTGCCCCACACCGCTCGGCTGGCGGTGAGCGCTTCGCTTAGCCGGGGCGCACCCCCGCCGCCATCTGATCTGCCCGATGCCGATGCGGTGGCGCGCGGCTGGCAGGCCCATCTAGACCGGGGTGCCCGGATTGAGGTTCCCGACGAAGGCTTGGCCCGCCGTATCGACCGGAATCGACGACGCTGGCTGGGCCGCACCGGGCGTATGGAGACGGCCGATGTCTCCGAGTTGAGCGAGCTGTCCGTACGCCTCGACCACCATGGCTTTCACGACGACGCCGAGTTGGTCCTGGACGAGATCGCCGCCCGCTGGACCACCGAGGTCCCGGCCGAGCGGCTGGCAGCATTCGCCGCGCACCACGACCTGAGCCACGGTCTTGGGGTCGCCACCCGCCATGCCGAGCCGGTGGCCGAAGCCGTCGAGGCCGCGGCCCGTATCGGAGCAGCCGTGCCCGTCGAGTCCGTTGAGCGCCTTCTGCAAGCGGCGGGCCAGAACCGAGCCGCCGAAGACCTCCGCCGCTTGAACCTCCGCCAAGCTGACCCGCCTACAAAGGGCATCCGCGCCGAGTTGGTAGCCGACCACGGAGAAACTCTCGATCTGGTCCCCGGCTTCCGAACCGCATGGCGGGGAGGCCCCTTGGCCGTCTACGACCTGCCCACCCGGTTCGGCCCGGTGTCGTTTGCCGTCCGCTGGCACGGACCCCGCCCCGCCCTGCTGTGGGAGCTGCACCCCCGCCCTGATCAGGGGCCGGTCAAAGTCAGAGCACCGGCTCTGGACCAAGACTGGTCGAGCGACGAACCGAACGGAGAAACACTGTTGGCCGCATCTAGCTAACTACGTTGAAGAGATGCGGGCCGCACTCAAGTCGTCTGCCCCCACCTTGGCGTTCGAGCGACGGCTGTGGGCCGAGGGCCACCAGGTGGTGGTGGGCATGGACGAGGTGGGCAAGGGAGCATGGGCCGGCCCCCTCACCCTGGTGGCCGCGGTGCTGCCTTCCGATCGCAGGGTCTACCGGGTGCGGGACTCCAAGCTCTTGACCGAAGACGAGCGGGAGGGGCTATTCGACCGGATCGCCGATTGGTGCGTGGCTTGGTCGGCGGGCCACGCCAGCAACGACGAATGCGATCATCTGGGCATGTCGGCGGCTCAGCGGCTGGCGGCACGGAGGGCGCTGGACGGGCTCGGCCTGGAACCCGACGCCGTGCTGGTGGATGGCAGGTGGGATTTCGTGGGCAACGGCAAGACCCGCACGCTGGTCAAAGGCGACGCCACCTGCCTGTCCATTGCCGCCGCCTCCATCCTGGCCAAGGTCACCCGCGACCGCCTCATGCGCGCCGCAGCCGTCGACTACCCCGACTACAACTTCGACAACAACAAGGGCTACCCCTGCCCCCGCCACAAAACCGCATTGGCCGCCCAAGGCCCCACCCCCCTCCACCGCCGCTCCTGGGCCTTCATGGACAACCTCGGCTGGTCCCACCTCCGCACCAGCCCCGGCTCGCCGTTGCCGTTCTGGTAGGCAATGGCAGTGAACTCGGTGGGCGAGGTGTTTGGTGCCGCGACTGCGGCGTCGTTGGCCGGGTCACGCGTGTATGGGCGCGGGACGGCTTACTTTGGCGACGGGAGGGTTGAACCGGCCGAGTTCCGAGGCGGGCGGTTGACGGCGACGGTGCGCGGCACTTTGCCTTATGTCGTGGAGTTGTGGGTTGACGGGGGCAGGCCGCAATGGTCGTGTACATGCCCTGCCGCCGAGGATGGCTCTTTTTGCAAGCACGCAGTGGCAGTGGCCCTGTTCATCGCCGCCGGCGATGAATCGTCAGTCCACGCGCCCTCCGACCAGAAGGGTCGATCGCTGAACCCGGGGGTGGGAGAGGGGTCGGTGTTCGGTGCCGCCGATGAGCTGGCTACCTTTGTCGGGGGGCTCCAGGCGGAGCGGCTCGTGGAGATCGTGCTGGACCGGGCCGCGTCGGACTGGCATTTGCGCGAACTCCTTCTAGCTGAGGCTCGGGCTGCGCGGGGCGCTGACGTTGACCTGGCTGCATGGCGTCGCCGAATCGACCGGGCCTTCGCCCCCAACGCCTATTCCCGCGGCGGCTTTATCACATATCACGAGGCACCTGGCTGGGCTGCCGAGATCGACGAGGTGATTGATGCCATTGAAGATCTCTACGATGTCGGCCATCACGACGCCGCGGCTCGCCTGGCTGAGCACGCCCATCGCTGCGCAGACAAGTCGATAGGGTACGTCGACGATTCCGACGGCTGGCTGACCGGCTTTTCAGGGCGGTTGTCGGAGCTCCATCTGCGGGCATGTCTGGCTGGTCCCTCCGACCCGGCGGATCTAGCGGCCCGCCTGGTCGAGCTCGAGCTGGGTTCCGAGTTGAGCGGTTTCTACCGCTGTGCTGCTGCCTACGCAGAGGTTCTCGGCTCGGAAGGGCTGGTCGCGTTCCGCGAGCGCCTCGAGCCGCACCTTGAGCGGGTCGCGGGCGGTGCCGTTGACGACGATTTCTTCGACGGATTCGCGGTGCGCAACGCCATGTTGGGCTGGGCACTCGGCACCGGCGATCCTGACGTGTTGATCGAAGCACACAGCCTCCGCCAGCCGCTCCCTGACGATGTGCTTGAGATCGCCCAAACTCTCGACCGCGTCGACCGAGTCGAGGAGGCCATCGACTGGGCCCGGCGCGGCCTGGCCGACTGGGGCGACCGCCCCAGGCAGGTAGCCGGCCTTCGCGAATTCTTGGCCGACAAGTTGCGCGCCAGCGGCGAGGAGCATGCCGCGGTCGATCTCTTCTGGCAGGCGTTCGTGTCGGCGCCGTCGCTGTCGGCATATCGCCGCCTGTTGGGTGAGGACGAGGGTACGGACTGGCTGGGGCGCTGCGGTGGCCATCTCCTCAATTCGCTGGCACACGCCCCCGAAGCAGAAGCAGGCATTCGAGCTACCCCTGAGGTCATGTTCGGGGCTTTAGCGCCCCGTGTGTCCGAGGCAGCGGTCGCATTGGTGGAGATTCTCCTCTATGAGGGCCGCATCGGTGAGGCGTGGAAAGCAGCCTGCGAATTCGGTGCCAGGTCGGAGGCTTGGATGACGCTGGCCCGGGCGCGAGAGCCGGACTGCCCCATGGACGCGGTGGCGGTATACGAACAGGCCGCTTTGGCGATCATCGCGCGCAAAGATGCCAAGCAGTATCAGTCGGCGGTCGACCTGATGGTCCGCATTTGCCGTTTGGCCGAGTCGGCCGGCAAGCCGGAACGCTTCGCGGCGCTGCTGGAGAGGGCTCGAACCGAGCACCGCCCCATGCGCAAGCTCCAATCCCTCCTCGACGCCCAAGGCTGGTAGCCGTCCGTCAAAACTAGCTCCAGAGCGCGCAGACGGGGATTGCTTCAATCCGGTCGTCCAGGGAGAACCGGGCCGGGCCAGTGTGGAGCAGTACTCCTGCTTTGAATCGGGCACCTAGCTGGTCGCGCAGCCAGACCAGGTGCCGGGCGTGCGCGTGCCGGGGAGCGCTGTCCGCTTTGATCTCGATTCCGATGATTCCGCGTGCTCCGAGGTCGGCGACCAAATCCACCTCATGGCGACCGTCGCGGTCGCGCATGTGGTAAAGCTGCGGTCGAACCGGGTCCACTGCGGCATCGGCTCGCAGCTGGTTGACTGCAAAGGTGTCGATCAGACGGCCAAGCAGGTCGCCGTTGCTCATCACCAGATCCAAGTCGGCCCCGACGGCTGCGCCCCATAGTCCGGTGTCGGCGACATACCTTTTTGGCCCTCGGGCCAGGCGCTTGAGCCGGTTGCTGCTCCACGCCGGAGTCTCGGCGATGACGCCGACATCGGTGAGCAGTCTGATGTGGGCGTGCGCTGTGCGCCGGTCGATGCCGACAGCCTGGCAGAGCGTGGTGTCGTTGACTATCCCGGCCGAGTTCAGGGCGTACGCTTGGAAGAACTCAGCGAGCTTGGAGCGGTCGCTTCCGTTGCGTTTCCCTGCGAGATCGTGGGATAGCAACTGTTCGATGTAACTGCGGAGCCAGTCGTCTCGAACGCTGCCTGACAGCTCGATTGCCGGCTCTGGGAAGCCGCCGCGCAAGGCGATCTCGACGTAGTCGCGCAAGTCGGGAGGATTGCTTGGCAGGTCGAGTTGCTCGCCGTTGAGCAATCCGCTGACAAAGGGGCGATGGGGTTTGGAGAGTTGCTCGCGCACGGTCAGAGGATGCATGGTCATCCGGATGATGCGGCCCGTTCCCGGCCAGAGCGCTGGATCGACCTCGGATCGAACCGAGCCCGTCAAGATGAATCTTCCCGGACGGCGCTCAGTGTCTACGGCCCGTTTCACGGCCCCGAGCACGCCTGGACACGTCTGCCACTCATCGAGCAGCACCGGCTCGGGGCGGCCGCGCAGGGCAGCGTCGGGATCGGCTTCGAACGGGAACGCCTCGCGCTCGCGGTCCAACCGCACGATGCTTGCGGCATACCGCAGCGCGGTGGTGGTCTTGCCCGAGGCTCGGACACCGGTGAGCATGACCGCAGGAGCAGTCGCCAGAACTTCGGCCAACCAGGGATCCACCAAGCGATCCAGATATCGCTGCACGGCTGTAGCCTACCCTGGCGCGCAGGTTTCAATGTCGGTTTCGCGCATGTTATGATGTCAGTTTGGCGCAGGTTCCCATGTCGGTTTCGCGCAGACTACTTGGCTGCCCTCGCATTGCTGCTCCCGGGCTTTTCTAGTCAATTAGTCACCCAATTGGGTCAGCCGGCAGTGCCGCTCCCCACTATCCATTGGTGGGGCTGGCCGGTGATGGCGGCGACACGCTCGAAGTCGGCGTCGTAGTGGAGCACGGTGAGTTGCCGGGCCTCGGCTATTGCTGCGACGAGGGCGTCCACTAATGAGAGCAACCGGTGCTTACTGGACTGAGCCAAAAGGCCCTGTACTTCGACTGCCCGCCGGTGGTCGGCGTCTGTGGTGGGAGCATGGGGAAAGGCGGCCAGCACGTCCATGAGCTCTTGATGATCGGCAGGGCTTTGGGCACTGAACCCGAGTTCGAACATCACCGGAGCGCAGATTGCGATGCGCCCCTCGGCGATCAGGGGGGCCGCAGCCGAGGCGACGATGGGCTTTGACAGGCGGGAAAAGGCGCTGGTGTCAGCCAGGTAGAGAATTCGCGGCAACTACTTGTCTCCGCCCCAGGCGGTTTCAGCGGCGTCGAAGTCGAAGCGCTCGGGCTGGCTGAGCAGGCCGATCAACTCTAGGCGCCGTTTGGCGTTGACAACCTCAAGCAAGGAGGCATGAATCGTCTCGCGCAGCGTCTTCGTCCCCAATATCTCCGCAGCCCTCTGGGCGATATCTTTATCTACATCTACCGATGTCTTAGCCACGAGCCAAGGATATCAAAGCCGCGGGCATTCTCCTCGAACGATTGACCGTCTGGCCGCGATAAGCGGGTACGATCTCGGGGCGTATGGGACAGCCGGTGACTGTTGTGGAGAGGGCGACGAGTCGTCCGGGGGTGATCCGCTATGAGATCAACCGGAGCATCACCGGCACCGGCCACGAGCACTATGCCGCCGGACGGGACATTCCCGGAGAGCGGCCGGTGGATGAGTTGGCCCGCCGCCTGTTCGACCGGGGCGGGATCGACGCCATTCACGTGAACAGCAACATCATCACCGTCGATTTGGCCAAAGGCGGCACCCGCGACGGCCTCGACGATCTCATCGCCAACCTGTTCATCTACTACGGCCCCGGCGTCGAGGTGCCCACCATTCCTGAAGGGGACTGACGGGCGGCGGAGGCGATGACCTCTCGCCGCGAGGCTGTTGAACGCTGGTTCATCCGGCGGGGTGTTCCCCACGTAATCCACGACTACCGGGCCAGCACCGATGTGTTCACTCGGGCTGTGCCGTTCCTGTCATTGGTGTTCCTAGTGGAGATATTCGCCTCCTTCGGCGACCGATTCGACGGTTGGGCGCAATTCGGCGTGTTCTGGGCTGGGGCGGCCATAGCTCTCGGGGCCGTGGCCGCGGTCAACCGATTCAGGGGCCGTCGGCTGTTCCAGCTTCCCGATCGGGTGGGAGCCATCGAGATGGCCGTGTTCGTGCTGGTTCCTCCTGCGCTGCCCGCCCTGTTCTCTGAAGACCGGTTGTCCGACACTGCGGGCCTGGCGGTGATCAATCTGTTCCTGCTCGTGGTGGTGTACCTGGTGGTGAGTTTCGGCCTGTTCCCAATGATTGTTTGGGCCGGGGCATATTCAGGGAGCCAGATCGCCTTGATCGGCCGATTGGTGGGCCGCATCCTGCCGCTGCTCCTTCTGTTCAGCGCCTTCTTATTCTTGAACGCCGAGGTCTGGCAGGTGGCCCACGACTTCTCCTGGCCCTACTACGCCATTGTGTTGGGTGTTATCGGCATCGTCAGCCTCGGCTCAGTGGCGGCGCGCATTCCGTCCGAATTGGTGGGCTTGGCCCGCTTCGAGAACTGGGACCAAGCGTGCGACCTGATCAACGGCTGCAATTCGCCGCTGGCCCCGGCCAAGCCTCCGGCTGGAGTCGCCGTCTCCCAAATCCCGCCCCTCGGCCGGATAGATCGGGTGAACCTCGGCCTGCTCATGTTCGTGGCCCAGGCCGTGAGAGTGGTACTTGTCGGTCTGGTCATCGGCGTGTTCTACGTGGCCTTCGGCCTGCTGACCGTGCGGGAGGCCACCATCGTGTCGTGGGTGGCGTCGGATGCGGTGGACCCGCTGGCCCGTTTCGGCTTTCTCGGCCATGACCTGGCTCTCACATGGGAGCTTCTCGGTGTGTCCGGCTTCATCGCCGTTCTGTCCGCCCTTCAGTTCGCAGTTTCCACGGTCGTCGACAGCGCCTACCGGGAGCACTTCTACGACGACATGGCCCACGAAGCCCGCGAGGTGCTGGCCACCCGAGCTCTGTACCTGGCCGAGATCAGCCAAACGGCCGAGCAAGAAGCCGGTTAGCCCACCGCTCCGTTGCGGAGGAATCGGCCGGGCAGTGCGGGGGTGGGATCGCCATCGGCCCAGGTGGGCACGCCGTTTACCACAGTGGCCCGGTAGCCGGCTGGCTTGCGGCTGTAGCGCCAGCTGCCGGTGGGGAGGTCGTTTACCCGCACTTCGTCGCCCAGGTCGATCTCGTCCAAGGCGAAAACGGCCAAGTCGGCCGCTGCTCCCTCGACCACCACGCCTCGGCCCGCCAGCCCGAAGAACGCCGCCTGCTTGCCGGTCACCGAATGCACCGCCTCCTCGATGGCAAGCAGACCCTGTTCGCGCACCATCTCGGTGAGGAAGAAGGTGGCATCACCAGCCCCGACGAACATCTGAATGTGGGCACCGGCGTCTGACCCCCCGTTCACTGTGTGCGGCGACCGGGCCATCTCGGCCAGGGTCTCGTAAGCCACGGGTTGGGGCTGGGTCTTCAGATGAGTACCCATGTTGTTTTCCACAAGCCAGTCGGCCACTGCGTCCGATAGGTGTACGCCCCGGGCATCGGCCAATTCGGCGATTGAGCGCCCGGTCCACTCCGCGTTGCGGGGCTCATCTGAGGCCAAGAGGATCATGTGGGGGCGGTTGATGGGGGCCAGGGTGAAGGTGCAGGCGTCCCAGTCGTGTCGGGCCCGCTCCCGCCAGCGCTCGTCTCGCAGCATGGCCATCTTGGCCTCGTCACCGTCGACGTTGCACAGCTCGTGCCACGCCTCCACCCCGCTCCACATGATCGACCGCTCGAAGTGCAGGTTCACGTAGCCGGGCCTAACCGAGTACAGGGTGGCGATCTGGGAGCCCTCGGCGTTGAGCCGGTCGACCAGTTCCAGGGAGATACCGCGCTCTTTGGCCCGATTTTCCTGGGCGAAGAAACCGCCCCAGTTGGCTCGGACACCCCGATCCCGGCACAGCGCGGCCATGCGCTCCATGTCACCGGGGAAGTGCTCGAACTCGAAGGCCCGGGGCACGAACTGGAAGGTGGCGCCGGGATGGGCGGCTACCACATCGAGTAGGTCGCCCCACTCCTGGTCGTCGGCCATGCGACTGGGAACCAGCCGGTTATGGCGGTCCAAGTCCATCAGCGATGTCGACAGCCCGAAGGCTCCGGCGGCTAGCCCTTCGTCGAGCAACCGGGCCATCTCGGCCCGCTCGGCCTCCGTGGCGGCCCGCTCCCACGCCTCGGCGCCCATGACCCACATCCGCAGGGTCTGGTGGGGGAAGAAAGCGGCCACGTTGAGCGCCGTCGGGTGCTCATCATTGGCAGCCTGGTATTCGGGCCAGGTCTCCCATGTCCAGGGGATGGCCGTCTCGAAGGCGTCGGTGGGCAGGTCTTCGATGAAGCACATCAGCTCGATGAGCTGGTCTCGGTCGGCCTCCCGCAGCGGGGCTAGGCCCAACCCGCAGTTGGCCAGGACCACGCTGGTTGTGCCGTGCGACGGCATGGGGTCGATGTGGGGGTCCCACCACAGCGACCCGTCGTAGTGGGTGTGGGGCTCGATGAACCCCGGTGTCACCAAGGCGCCGCCAGCGTCGACCTCTGACTCGCCATCAGGCCGCAGCCCCGGTCCCACCTCGGTGATCACCCCCGAGCGCACCCGCACATCAGCTTGGAATGAGGGTGCGCCGGTGCCGTCCACCACCGTCCCCCCGCGAACCAGCAAATCTCCTGTAGCCATGCCCGAAACCTAGTTTGATTTCATGTCCCAATCCGACTCGACCCATGAGGGAGAATTGACGAACCTGACCCGCACTATTTGATGCGGTGTTGAATGACGGAGGTTGCCATAGTGGAGACTCATGGCTGAGCCAGAACAACTGGTGGTCGAGGCCCAACGGCAGGCGGAGGCCGCGACCACCCTTGAGGAACTGAGCGCGGTGCGGACCGCGGTGAGCGGCAAGCGGTCCCCACTGGTGGCCGCCCGCAAGGAGTTGGGCGCCCTCGATCCCGAGGCCAGGAGGGAAGCCGGCCAGGCGTTGAATGCAGCCAAAGCGGCCATCGACGAGATCTTGAGTTCCTGTGAGGCTGAACTAGCGGCCGCCGCCCGAGCCGAGAAACTGTCCGCCGAGCGGCTCGATCTCACCGAGGTCACCGACCAGCCCGCTAACGGCCATCTCCACGTCATCACCCAGACCTGGCAGGAGTTGGAAGACGTGTTTGTGGGCATGGGCTATCGGGTGGCTGAGGGCCCGGAGATCGAGAGCGAGTGGTACAACTTCGGCGCCCTCAACTTTCCTCTGGGACATCCGGCCCGGGACATGTACGACACGCTGTATGTCGACTACGGCGAGTCGGGCAGCACCTTGCTGCGCACCCACACCTCTCCGGTGCAGGCCCGGGTGATGGAGAACCAGGAGCCTCCCATCTATGTGGTGGCCCCCGGCCGTTGCTTCCGCCAGGACACCGCCGATGCCACTCACATGCCGGTGTTCCACCAGATCGAGGGCCTGGTGGTAGACCGCGACACCACCTTGGGCGATCTGGCCGGGACCATCGAGGCGTTCACCGCCGCCTACTTCGGGCCCGGCTTCACCTCCCGGTTGCGGCCCTCCTACTTCCCGTTCACCGAGCCCTCGGCCGAATTCGACATCCAGCGTCCCGACGGCACCTGGCTGGAGCTCGGGGGCTGCGGCATGGTCCACCCCAACGTGTTCAAGGCCTGCGGCATCGACCCTGAGCAGTGGCAGGGCTTCGCTTTCGGCTTCGGTATCGACCGCCTGGCCCTGATCCGGTTCGGCATCGACGACCTGCGTGAGCTGTGGACCAACGACATCCGCTTCCTGGAGCAGTTCTGATGGCATGCGCTCCGATGCTTGAGGCGGCAGCGCGATGAAGGTGCTGTTGAGCTGGCTGCGGGAGTTCGCCCCCGACATCGAAGGCGACCCCGAGGACTTGGCCGAGAACCTGTCCAATTTGGGGTTGGCCGTTGAAGAGCTGAGCCACGTCGGCCAGGGGCTGGAGGGCATCGTGGTGGCCGAGGTGCTGGCCACCCGGCCCCATCCCGACGCCGACCGCATCCATCTGGTGGACGTGGATGCGGGCGATGGCGAAGCCCTCCAAGTGTGCTGCGGAGCCTTCAACATGGAGGTGGGCGACCGGGTGCCGCTGGCCGTTGTGGGCACCACCATGCCCAACGGAATGGAGATCGCCCGCCGCAAGATGCGGGGCGAATGGAGCAACGGAATGCTGTGCTCGGGGGCCGAGATCGGCATGGGCGACGACCACGAGGGCATCCTGATCTTGGAGCAGGGCCTGTCGTTGGGCGTTCCGCTGGCCGAGGCACTGGGGATCCACCCTGATGTGCTGTTCGACTTGGAGGTGAACCCCAACCGGCCCGACGCCATGTCGGTTATGGGCGTGGCCCGAGACCTGGCCGCCCGCCTCGGAGTGCCCTTCTCGGTGGCCGCCCCCCGAGTCGATGAAGCTGGACAGCCTGCGGCCGAGCGGGCATCGGTGAGCATCGCCGCCCCCGACTTGTGCGGTCGGTTCGGGGTGCGGGTGCTAGACAACGTGCCGTCGGGCGCGTCGCCCCGCTGGATGGCCAACCGGCTGCTGGCCGTGGGGCAGCGCCCCATCAACGCGGTGGTCGACCTGTCCAACTACGTGATGTTCGAGTTGGGCCAGCCCAACCACACCTACGACCTGGATTTGGTGCCCGGCGGGGAGCTGGGGGTGCGGATGGCCCGATCAGGCGAGCAGATGACCACCCTCGACGGGGTGGAGCGCACCCTGACGGAAGCTGACGGGGTGATTGTCAATCGCGACGACGAGGCCATCGGCCTGGCCGGGGTCATGGGCGGTGCCTCCACCGAGATCTCCGCTGACACCCGCTCGGTGCTGCTGGAAGCCGCCTGGTGGGATCCCATGACCATTGCCCGCACCGCTCGCCGATTGGGCCTGCGCAGCGAGGCCTCGGCTCGATTCGAGCGGGGGGCCGATCCCGACATCATCCCCATGGCGCTGGACCGCTTCGCCGAGCTGGCGTCCGCCCTCGGGTCCTCCACCGCCCCCGGCATTGTCAATGCCGCCGGCAATAGGCCTGAATCCATCACCGTTCGAGTTCGCCCTAAGCGAGTGAACTCCATCTTGGGTACCGAGTTGAAGGCCGAAGAGATGACGGACTTGCTGGAGCCAATCGGTTTTGTCTGCGATTCGAAGGGCGATGTCCAGGGCTTTGACGTCACCATCCCTTCGTGGCGTCTCGATTCGGCTACCGAGATCGATGTGATCGAGGAAGTAGGCCGCCTGCACGGCTACTCGAGGATCGCCCGCACCGTACCGGTGACCGAGCAGGCTGGCGTTCTCACATCCCGCCAGCAGGACCGCCGCCGGGTCCAGGCACTGCTAACCGGAATGGGGATCACCGAGGCCATGCCCCTGCCCTTCTTGGCTCCAGGTGATCTGGCCCGAGCGGGCCTAGTCGACGACGGCATCACCGTGACCAACCCTCTGGTGGCCGAGGAGTCGATCATGCGAACCTCGTTGCGCCCCGGCCTGCTCAAAGCGGTGGCCTACAACGCAGCCCGGCGCACCACCGGAGTGTCGCTCTTCGAGATCGGGCGGGTGAATCCCGGTGGGGGAGGCGATCTTCCCGATGAGCAAGAGCACCTGGGCGTGATCCTGGCCGGCCAGGAAGCCACCGCGGCCACAACCTTGTGGCGCCGCCTGGCCCGCCATCTGGCCGTCGCCAATCCGGGTGTGGTCAATGCCACGGTTGACGGCCTCCATCCCGGCCGGTCTGGACAGGTACTGGCTGACGGCCAGCCGGTCGGCGCGCTAGGCGAGATCGACCCCCAGGTGCTGGATGCCTATGAGATTGGCGAGCGGGTGGCCTGGTTGGAGGTCGATCTGGGAGCGCTGCTGGACGCCGACCGAGGACTGGCGCCGTATCGAGCCCCCAGCCGCTATCCGTCCAGCGACGTGGATCTCGCCTTCGCCGTCCCCGACGAAGTCTCGGCCGACGAAATAGCTGCCACCATTGCCCAGGCCGGAGGCGAGCTACTGGCCTCCGTGGCATTGTTCGACGTGTTCCGCTCCGACCAACTGGGCGAGGGCCGCCGCAGCCTGGCCTACACCCTCCGCTTCGAAGCCTCCGACCGCACCCTCAACGACGCCGAAGTCGCCTCCGCCCGCCAATCCTGCATAGATGCCGTCACCACCACCCACAACGCCACCCTCCGCGGATGATTGGTCAGCTGGCTGCCGCCGCGAAGCCAATTTCGGGAAGACGAGAGCGGATTTCAGGGTCTTGCAGCGCGTCGTCGATGAATATCTCGGCGTAGGCGAGGCCCGTCTCCACATAGCTGATGTACCAGGAGTCGTTGGTCTTGGTGACAATGAGGAATGCCTCGTCTAGGCCGGGGGGCAGGGTTTCTTGGGGCAGGCACTCATTGAACTCGGCGAAGTCGCTCGTGAATCCGTCGTCGAAACTTGCGAAGCCCTGAGCGCAGAGGCCCTCCCAAGAGGCGTCGAGTACGAAAAAGACAGATTCATCGGAAGTCTGATCGGAGACCAAGAGGTGTGCGCTGATCGACCCAGATTCGAGGTAAACGGTGGATTTGTCGCCGCCGCTCGGCTCTTCGCGGGTCGTCACCGCCATGGATACATCGCCCTCCACCTCGATGCTCTCCAGCGACTCGGTCACGGCCTCAACGCCGAACCCGATTTCACCGTCGGCCAGCCACTCTTCCATCTGCTCGAGAAGGGCGTTGTACGCCGGGGTGTAGTCGAGGATTGCGCCGAGCTCGTCGGGGGGCGAGAAGACGGCAAGAGGCTCGAATACACCGTCGGGGTCGCCAGACAGAATCGCATCCCAGTGCTCTTCGGCGCTGCGGCTGTTGACCATTTCCACCAAGTCGTCGATGACCCCCGAAGGGGTTTTGGCGCCGCTTGCCGCGTCGTCCCGGGACGCGGCGAAATCAGCAGGTGGAAGGCTGAGTATTTGTCTCCCGTACTCGGCCGCCGTATAGGACGCACTGACGAACCACTTTCCGTCGTGCCTCACGGTCATCACAAACAGCTCGTCAGGCGCGCTGAGCGTGAATGGAAAGTCGCCGATCCCGTCATTCGCCTCCCCGATGGCGCTGCTGAGCTGTTGGTGCGCGTCTTGAAGGGTGATGGACCCGTGGAAGCTGTCGATACCTTCGAAGAGCGGGTCGACGGCCGTGGGATCAAGCGAGATTGCCAGCTCGCCTCGGGTCAGGCTCACGAGCGCCACATCGGGATGCAAGACCGTGGTGCGCATCTCAAGGTCTTCGGCCTCGAAGTCAATGCCGGCCAGCCAGTTGGCGTCCTCGAAAATGTCGGCGGCCACGGCCAAGTCGACGGCTCTGGGGTAGAGGTCGGCTGACGTCCCAACTTCGAACGGCGCCATCACGCTCATGACTCCGATGACGTCCTCTCGGCTCATAGCATCGAAGAGCGATTCGACCGCGCCCTCGGGAGTTCCCGTCCCCCGCTTGCTCCCCGTCATGCTGGACACCGCGCTGTACACGACCAAGCCTACGAAGGCGAGGCCGAACAGGATCCCGGCAACGTGCCCTTTCGAGATATTCCCCATGGTGGTTGTCAAACGTAACAGCGAATACCCACAAGTTGGCATCGCCACCTAGGGGTCAATCGGCCCTGAAGCAGTCTTGCTCCACGGGCCCATTGCGCCTCCCAAGCCGATCAGCAGTCCGCCGGCCAAGGCGAGCACCGGGCCGAGCTGAGGCCCTTGGGAGAACATGTAGAGCCCGACGGCCAAAGTGACCGCCGCCCCCACCCACATATGAGCCGAGGCCACGGTCGGCGGCTTGCGGCGGAAAAGGGCCAACCAGCACCCGCCGGCTGACAGCGGCAGCAAGTACCACACAGCCCCCACCCATGCTGGCGGCACCCCCTCCACCTCCCCGCCGAAATCGCCGATCAGCTCGGCAAGGCGAAAGCCGGTCAGCTCAGACCCGAACACCTTCACCCAAATCGCGAAGCCCGATGCGGCCAGCAAGACAGCCCCCAACCCCACCGCCACGGCCCCTAATGCCCTGAGCGGTGGTCCACTTGCCACAATCGCCTCCGCGCCTTTCAGAGCGAACCCCGGGGCACTACCCACTCTGTGTGCTGGCCGGTGGCTTGGGCGATGGTGTCGAAGTCTTTGTCGTAGTGGAGGATAACCAAGCCATTGACTTCGGCGACTGCGGCGATCAGGAGGTCGGTGATTGGCAGGCGGTGCTGACCGTCGGCAGCTAGATGTCCTTGTACTTCGATGGCGCGCCCAGTGACTGCTTCGTCAATGGGATACGACTGGATCGATCCCAACTCCTGCCGAAGCTTGGCATGCTCAGTCTCATTGCGAACGCTGAAGAGCAGTTCAAGGTTGATGATGGGGCAGGTCGCGACTTGGGAGGAGGGATAAAGGGGCGCAAGTCGCTTGGCCACCGGTTCAAGGTGACTTCGAGCTAGAGCGCTTTTGTCGATGAGAAAGCAGGGAACTGATTGGCTGGCGGTGGTCTCTACTCTGCCCATTCGCGGTGAGCGCCTTGCATGATCTGGGGATTTCCGAGGTCTTCGGCAGCCAGACCTTGGATGCGGGCAAAGAGACGTATCCGGGTGTCGCGATCTGAGAATTCGCGGAGCGCCGTGTTCACCGTGTCCTTGATGGTCGCACCGTCTAGGAGCGCGCGGGCATGCTCTAGGGCCTGATCGTTTATGTCGATAAGTCGCTTCGTGATGGGATCAGTATATCCGGGTTGTGGCGTAATGGATACTTGATGAGCCTGATCTGGTATAGACGCCACACGGATCAGACGTATTAGTGGAAGCGCGGAGAACCAGTTTGCATTAGTATGCAAGTTAATGAATAATCGTTCGTATGGGAGACAAGATTCCTGTCGGAATCATTGGGGCGTCGGGGTATGTGGGCGCGGAGTTGATGCGTTTGCTGGCTCACCATGGCGGTTTCGACGTGCGCTTCGTCACCGGCGATACCCAGGCCGGCCAGCCGGTTGCTGAGCTCTATCCCCATCTGGCTGCGTTCGGCGCTGGCAAGGAGTTCGTGAAATATGGCCCCGAATTGCTGGACGACGTTTCACTGGCGTTTCTGGCCCTGCCCCACGGCCAGTCGATGGCTCTGACCGGCGACATCCTGGATCAGGGCAAGGTCACCGTCGATCTAGCGGCTGATTTCCGGCTGAAGGATGCCGGTCAATACAAGGAGTGGTATGGGGAGCCGCACCAGGTGCCCGAACTGCTCGGGCAGTTTGCCTACGGATTGCCCGAGTTGTTCAGAGACGAGCTTGCCCATGCCACCGCAGTTGCGGTGCCTGGCTGCTATCCCACTGCCGCCGCGCTCGCAGTGGCCCCACTGGTCCGCTTGGGCCTCATCCGGGCAGACGGAGTAATCGTGGACGCGGCCAGCGGAGTATCCGGTGCGGGACGGCCTCCCAAGGCCCACACCACGTTCTGTGCGGTCGATGAGGACTTCACCGCCTACGGGCTTCTCAACCACCGCCACACCCCCGAGATCGAGCAGGCCGCCGGAGCGTCGGTGCTGTTCACCCCCCACTTGGCCCCGATGAACCGGGGAATTCTGGCCACCTGCTACGCCAAGCCCGCGGGGGAAGCACCCACCGACTCTTTGCTCGCCGCGCTGGCCGATTTCTACGCCGATGAGCCGTACATCGTCGTGTCCGAGCGTTCGCCGTCAACCAAGGCCACGCTGGGATCAAACGCCGCTCACCTCACCGTTCGCTACGACCCCCGAACGCAGACCGTGTTGGCGCTGTGCGCCATCGACAACCTGGTGAAGGGGGCGGCGGGACAGGCCATTCAGTGCGCCAACATCATCAGCGGGCTGGACGAGACAACCGGGCTGACCGCACTGGGGGTGTATCCATGAGCGTGACCGATGTCCCTGGATTCGTAGCCGCGGGGGTGACCTGCGGCATCAAGCCCAGCGGAAACCCCGACCTCGCCCTGGTGGCCACCGCCGATGGAGCGTCGGTCAGCGCGGCCGGGGTGTTCACCTCCAACAAGATGACCGCGGCCCCGGTGTTGGTGTGCCGAGAGCACCTGGCCGCCACCGGGGGGCAGGCTGCCGCGGTGGTCCTCAACAGCGGCAACGCCAACGCAGCGACGGGTGCTCAGGGAATGGCCGACGCCCGCCAGATGTGCAAGGAAACCGCCGCCGCCCTGGGAGTTGCCCCTGAGGAGGTGTTGGTGTGCTCCACCGGGCTGATCGGCTACGTCCTGCCCATGGACAAGGTCTTGGACGGCATAGCTGCGGCGGCCCAAGGCCTTACCCCTGACGCCGGCCTCCAAGCAGCCGAAGCCATTATGACCACCGACACCGTGCCCAAGCAGGCGCTCATCGCCGGCGACGGGTTCACTGTGGGGGGCATGGCCAAGGGCGCGGCCATGCTGGAACCCAACATGGCCACCATGTTGGCGGTGCTGGTCACCGACGCGGCCGCCGATCCCCACACCCTGCAACAGGCACTGCGGAAGGGAGTGGCCGGCACTTTCAACACCCTTACCGTTGACGGCGCCGAGTCCACCAACGACACCGTTTTGATCTTGGCCAATGGTCAGGCTGGCCCGGTCGAATCCGATGCCCTCACCGAAGCAGTTGCCGCCGCGTGCGAGAGCCTGACCCTCCAGATGGCCGACGACGCCGAGGGCTCTACCAAGACGGTGTTCCTCCAAGTCACCGGGGCGGCCTCCGACGCCGAGGCGGCCAAGGCGGCTCGGGACACGGCCAACTGCCAGCTTGTCAAGTGCTCCTGGTACGGCCAGGATCCGTATTGGGGACGCATCGCCTCGGAGATGGGGGCCGCCGGAGTGGCCTTCGACAACACCAAGTTGACCATCGCCTATGGACCCCATGTGGTGTACGACCACGGTGAGCCCGCCCATCCCCCCGAACTGGCCCAATACATGACCGGGCGGCGCTTGGACCTGCACGTCGACTTGGGCATGGGGGACGGGTCGGCCCGGATCATCACCACCGACCTGACTCACGCCTACATCGACGAGAACATGGGGACGTCATGAGCATCACCCCTGAAGCCACCGCGGCAGTGCTCACCCAGGCCCTGCCCTACATCCAGCGTTTCTCGGGCGCCACCGTGGTGGTGAAGTACGGCGGCAGCGCTATGGACCGCGATCACCTGGCCGGGTTCGCGGCCGACATCGTGCTGATGCACTCGGTAGGGATTCGTCCCGTCGTGGTTCACGGCGGCGGCCCTCAGATCGGCGAGATGATGAAGCGACTCGGGTTGGAGCCCACGTTTGTGGACGGACTGCGGGTCACCGACGCCGAGACCCTGGACATCGCCCGCATGGTGCTGGTGGGCCGGGTCAACCGCGACATCGTGTCGGCCATCAACGTGTACGGGCCGATGGCGGTGGGGGTATCTGGCGAGGACGCCGGGCTGCTCCAAGCCCGAGTCCGCCATCCCGGCCTGGGCTTTGTGGGCACGGTGGACTCGGTGAACACCACCATCATCGACCGCCTGCTCGACGAGGATCTCATCCCGGTGGTGTCGACCATCGGTGCCGACTCCACCGGCCAGGCCCTCAACATCAACGCCGACACCGTGGCGGGCACTCTGGCTGGCGCCTTGGGAGCGGCCAAAGCGGTGTTCCTCACCGATGTGGAGGGCCTGTACGCCGATCCCGACGACCCGGCCACCCTCATCAGTGAAACCACGCCTGTGGCCCTAGAGGCCATGATCGCCGGCGGGGAGCTGGCCGGGGGCATGATCCCCAAGGCCGAAGCGGCCGTCGATGCGGTGCGCCGTGGCGTGGCATCAGCCCACATGGTGAACGGCACAACCCCCCATGTCCTGCTGTTGGAGCTTTTCACCGATGCCGGGGTGGGCACCATGGTCTGCCCTGATTCCGATCATGAACAGGAGACTTCCCCATGACCACCCACACCGAGGCGGTGGGCACTGACAGCGGGCCCTGTCCGCTCATGCCCACCTACGGTCCGCCGTCGGTCATGTTCGTGCGGGGTCAGGGGTGCTGGCTGTGGGACCGCGAGGGCGCCCGCTACCTGGACTTCCTCAGCGGCATCGCCGTGTGCAGCCTGGGTCACGCCCATCCCAAAGTGGCCGCAGCGGTGGCCGAGCAGGCCCGCACCCTGTGCCACGTGTCCAACCTGTACGCCACCGAGCCCCAGATGCACGTGGCCCGCACCATCGACCGCCTCGTCGGCGGCCCCCCTGGACAGGTGTTCTTTGCCAACAGCGGGGCAGAGTCCAACGAGTGCGCCATCAAACTGGCCCGCAAGTGGGCCGGGCATGGCCGCCACACCGTGATCAGTGCCGGACGGTCGTTCCACGGCCGCACGCTGGCCACGCTGCATGCCACCGGCCAAGCCGAAAAGCACGAGGCCTTCCAGCCCCTGCCCGAGGGCTTTCGCCACGTCCCCTGGGATGACATCGCCGAATTGGAGAAGGCAATCGACGACACCACCGCCGCGGTGCTGTTGGAGCCCATCCAAGGCGAGGGAGGCATCAATGTGCCCTCCGCCGGCTATCTGCAAGCGGTGCGCGAGCTGTGCGACGACCGGGGTTTGCTGTTCATGCTCGATGAGGTGCAGACCGGCTTGGCCCGCACCGGGCGCTGGTTCGCCCACCACCACGACGGCGTTGAGCCCGATGTGGTGACCATGGCCAAGGCGCTGGGCAACGGAATGCCCATCGGAGCCTGCTGGGCCCGGGCTGAAGTGGCCGCGGCCTTCCAGCCTGGCGACCATGCCACGACGTTCGGGGGCCAGCCCCTGGCTGCGTCGGCGGCCAAGGCCACCCTCGAGGTGATGGAGGAGCTCGACTTGCCCACCTTGGCCGCCCAGTCCGGAGAGACGATGCGGGCGGCCGTTGACGCGCTCGACGGAGTAGCCGGCGTGCGAGGCCGGGGCCTGTTGCTGGGCGTGGAGCTGGCCGGTGAGCGGCCCGCCGCCGAGGTGGTGAGCGCGGGGATGGCCGAAGGCCTGGTGCTGGGCACTGCCGGCCCCACCTCGTTGCGCATCGCGCCGCCCCTGATCATCAGCGACGACGAGATCATCCACGGCGTGGCCGTTCTCGACAAGGTGCTGAAGTCATGAAGCCGGTCCGTCATCTGCTAGAGGTCGACGACCTCGCTGCGGATGAACTGGCCACGGTGCTGGAGCTTTCCGCCGACCCCTCTCCTTCACTGGCGTTGGAGGGCAAGGGTATGGCCTTGTTGTTCGAGAAGCCCTCAGCTCGCACCCGGCACTCCATGGAGATGGCCGTGGTCCAGCTCGGCGGTCACCCGGTATCCATAGCCGGAGGGGAGGTGGGCATCGACCAGCGGGAGTCGGCCGAGGACATCACCCGCACCCTGGCCTGCTATCACGCGGCCATCGGCGCCCGGGTGTTCGACCACTCCGTGGTGGAGCGCATGGCCGCGGTCAGCCCAGTGCCGGTGGTCAACATGCTGAGCGATCGGGCCCACCCGTTGCAGGCCATGGCCGACATACTGACCGTGAAGCAGGTCTTCGGGGAGATCAGCGGCAGCCGCATCGCCTATGTGGGCGATCCCAATAACGTGGCCCGGTCACTGGGCATTGCCGCTGGACTGGCCGGAGCGGAATTCGTCATCGCCAGTCCTGCCGGCTACCGATTCGACTCCGTCGACCTAGACCGCATCGCCAGCACTGGCCGGCAAGCCCAGGTGGTGGACGATCTCGTCCGGGCGGTGGACGGCGCCCACGTCGTGTACACCGACGTATGGGTCTCCATGGGCCAGGAGGCCGAGACCGACGAGAAGGTTGGCGCCTTCGCCCCCTACACCGTGGACGAGCGGCTGATGAGCCGGGCCGCCCCCGATGCCATATTCCTGCACTGCCTGCCTGCCCGCCCTGGCCTAGAGGTAACTGAAGAAGTGCTCTACGGTCCCAAGAGCCGGATATGGCAGCAAGCCGAGAACCGGATGCACGCCGCCCGCGGCCTGCTCACGTTCCTGTTGGGGGCGCCATGAGACTGGGGAAGAACCAGCGCCAGCACCGGATCGCCCAGATCCTGAAGCAGGAGTCGGTGTCCAGCCAAGACCACCTAGTGGAATTGCTGTCCGCTGAAGGAGTGGCGGCCACCCAGGCCACCGTGTCGCGCGATCTCGACGACTTGGGCGCGGTCAAGGTCCCCACCGGCGGCGGGTCGGTGTACGCCATCCCCGAGCTGCCCTCCGAGCAAATCGCTCCTGACGACCATCTCCGGCGTGTGCTGGGGGAGTGGGTGGTGGCTGTGGGCTGCTCCCAGAATCTGATCGTGCTCAACACCCCACCGGGTTCGGCCCACGTGGTGGGCTCGGCCATCGACCGTTCGGCAATAGGCGGGGTGCTGGGCACCGTCGCCGGCGACGACACCGTGCTGGTGGTGGCCACCGAAGACGCCGGTGGACACTTTGTGGCCGAATTCTTCCGCTCACAAGCCGGACTGTCCGACCCCGGCGAGTCCGCCTGAATGGAGATGTGACCATGACTGTTCTCAACAGAGACCTGAACAAGATCGTGCTGGCCTACTCCGGCGGGCTGGACACCTCGGTGATCCTGCGCTGGTTGCAGGACACCTACGACTGCGAGGTGGTCACCTTCACCGCCGACCTGGGCCAAGGCGAGGAGTTGGAACCGGCCCGGGCCAAAGCCGAGGCCATGGGCGTGAAGGAGATCTACATCGAAGACCTGCGCGAGGAGTTCACCGCCGACTTCGTGTACCCCATGTTCCGGGCCAACGCCATCTACGAGGGGGAGTACCTGCTGGGCACATCCATCGCCCGCCCGCTCATCGCCAAGCGGCTGGTGGAGATCGCCGCCGAGGCGGGTGCCGACGCGGTGTCCCACGGCGCCACCGGCAAGGGCAACGACCAGGTCCGCTTCGAGCTGGGGGCCTACGCCTTGAACCCTGACATATCGGTGGTGGCCCCATGGCGCATCTGGGATCTGGGCTCCCGGGAGAAGCTGGTGGCCTACGCCGCCGAGCACGGCATCCCCATAGAGGCCGAAAGGGAGGGCGGCTCCCCGTTCTCCATGGACGCCAACCTGCTTCACATCTCCTATGAAGGCGGCCCTCTGGAAGACCCGTGGGTTGAGCCTCCCGAGGAGATGTGGCGTTGGTCGGTGTCGCCCGAAGATGCCCCCGACACTCCCACCGAGATCGAGCTCACCTTCCAGGGCGGCGACATCGTGGCCGTCGATGGCCAGCCCCTCAGCCCGGCTACCGTTTTGGCCGAGCTGAACCGCATCGGCGGGGCCAACGGCATCGGCCGGCTCGATCTGGTGGAGAACCGCTACGTGGGCATGAAATCCCGGGGGTGCTATGAGACCCCCGGCGGCACCATCATGCTCAAGGCCCACCGGGCCATGGAGAGCCTTACCCTCGACCGGGAGGTGGCCCATCTCAAAGACGAGCTCATGCCCCGCTATGCCCAGCTGATCTACAACGGCTACTGGTGGAGCCCCGAGCGCCTAATGCTCCAGACTGCCATCGACCACTCCCAGGTGCGGGTGAACGGCACCGTGGGGCTCAAGCTGTACCGGGGCAATGTGACCGTCACCGGGAGGCGCTCCGACGACAGCCTGTTCGACGAGGCGGTGGTTACGTTCGAAGAGGACCAAGGCGCTTATCAGCAGGCCGACGCCGAGGGGTTCATCAAGCTCCACGCCCTGCGGCTGCGCACCCTGGCCCAGCGGGCAGGACCGTCATGAGCACGCTGTGGCACGGGAGGTTCGACGGCGATCCCGCCGATGAGCTGATGGCCTACACCGCCAGCATCGGCTTTGACGTGAGGCTGGCGCCCGACGACATCGCCGGGTCGAGTGCCCACGTCCGCATGTTGGGCCGCGTCGAGTTGCTTTCGGAGTCAGAGGTGGCCGAGGTGCTGGCCGCGCTCGACCAGGCCGAGGCCGAGCTGGCATCCGGCGACTTCGCCTTCGCTCCCGGCGACGAGGACATCCACACTGCCATTGAGCGCCGGGTCACTGAGTTGGCTGGTGCCGCGGGAGCAAAACTCCACACCGGCCGCAGCCGCAACGACCAGGTGGCTACCGCCTTGCGCCTGTTCACCAAGCGGGAGCTGGCCGCCATCGCCGCCGATGTGATGGCTCTCCAGAGCGTGCTGCTGGACCGCGCCGTCGCCGCCGGCGATGCCTACCTGCCGGGCTACACCCACCTACAGCGGGCCCAACCGGTGTTGCTGGCCCACCACCTTCTGGCCCACGGCTGGGCACTGGCACGGGATGTAGACCGGTTGGCCGACGCCCGCGCCCGCCTGGACGTAAGCCCGCTGGGGGCGGGTGCGGTGGCCGGGTCGTCACTTCCCTTGGATCCCGACGCCACCGCTGCCGAGCTTGGTTTCGCCGCCCGGTTCGAGAACTCCATGGACGCAGTGTCCGACCGGGATTTTGCTGCCGAAGCCCTGTTCGCTCTGGCCATGATCGCCATCCACCTGTCCCGGCTCGGCGAGGAGATCGTGTTCTGGACCTCAGAGGAGGCTGGCTTCGCCGCTCTCGACGACGCCTACGCCACCGGCAGTTCCATGTTGCCCCAAAAGAAGAACCCCGATATCGCCGAGTTGGCCCGGGGCAAGGCCGGCCGGCTCATCGGCAACCTCACCGGCCTTCTGGCTGTTCTCAAAGGCTTGCCGCTGGCCTACAACCGCGACCTCCAGGAGGATAAGGAACCCCTATTCGACGCGGTGGATCAAGTGCGCCTCGGTGTTAGGGCCATGACCGGGCTCATGTCCACCATCAGCTTCAACACTGATGCCATGTCCTCAGCCGCCGACGCCCCGGGGGCGGCGGCCACCGATCTGGCCGAGCATCTAGTGGCCGACGGCATGCCGTTCCGCGACGCCCACGCCATCGTCGGCGACCTCGTGCGCCGCTCCCTGGACGGCGAGGGATCGCTAGCCGATCTGGTGCGGGCCGACCCCCGGCTGGGAGGGACCGCCGCCGGGCTGCTGGCCCCTGGCGTCCCCGTCACCCGTCGCACCACCCCCGGTGGCGCGGGCCCAGATGCCGTGGCCCCCCAAATCGAGCGCTTCCGCGCCCAGCTCGACGCCGACGCCGCTCGGTTCTAACTAACAGGCTGGGTCGGACTTTCCACTCTCCGCTCTGTAGACGGTTTGCCCTTCTCCTACCAGATATTTGTGCATGATGCCCCTACCCCGTGTGGGTGCTGCCCCTCAGCATTGGGGAGCAGAGAGAGCGGGGAGGGAGTGCCGCACGACACCGAAGAACGGGACTTGCTGGCCGATGAAGCCGTGGACCGTGTTCGCCGCTGGCTCGATACTGGCGAGCGCCTGACCACGAGAGCAGAGCGCAAGACAGCTAGACGGCTTGCTGAAGTGGTGGCCGACGAGTCGGGGGTTGCCTTCGCCATGCGGTTTGTCGACCGGGTTATCCGCCCGGAAGACCACTCGACTGCCGCCAAGCAGTTGGTTTCGCTAGTGGGTGAAGTAGAGCTACCGTCGTTTCTGGCACCGATCGACAGGCTGCTTCTCCGAGTGGGTGCCCGACTCGGGTTGCGAATGCCTCGGGTTGTGATGCCCCTAGCCCAGCGCCGAATGAGAGCCATCGTGGGTCACCTCGTGATCGACTCGGAACCCGAAGAGTTGGCCGCGCACCTCCGGTCTCGTTCTTCAGACGGGTTCTCGCTGAACGTGAATCTGCTGGGAGAGGCCGTTTTGGGTGACGCCGAGGCCACCCGCCGCCGCCAGGAAGTGCTAGCTCTGATCAGGCAGCCAGATGTCGACTATGTATCGGTGAAAGTGTCGTCGATGGTGGCACAGCTCAACCTCTGGGACTTTGACAACTCGGTCCTTCAGATTGGTGAGAGTCTCAAACCGCTGTTCCAAGCGGCTGCCTCTTCCTCTCCCCCTACATTCGTCAACTTGGATATGGAGGAGTACCACGATCTGGAACTCACCCTGAGCGTCTTTCGCCAACTCCTGGAGGAGCCGGCGTTTAACACCATTGAGGCAGGGGTTGCCTTGCAGGCTTACCTGCCTGATTCCTTCGCCGCCTTGCAATCACTGGTGACGTGGTGCAACCAACAAGCGGGGTCTATCGGGGTCGGGCATTCTCGAGGCTCTCTCAAGGTTCGGTTGGTGAAGGGGGCCAACTTGAGAATGGAGCGGGTGGAGGCTGCCCTGCGGGGTTGGCCTCAGGCGCCGTACCTCTCCAAGGCCGAGACCGATGCAAACTACAAGAGATGCCTCGACTGGGTGCTCACTCCAGAGCGCGCCGAGTCGGTGCGGATCGGTGTGGCCAGCCACAACCTGTTCGACATTGCCTGGGCCGACCTCCTCGCCACCCGTCGAGGGGTTCGACACATGGTGGAGTTCGAGATGATCGAGGGCATGGCTCCCACTCAGGCCCGATTGTTGCGCAGTAGCGGCCAAGATGTGCTGCTCTACTTGCCGGCGGTGGCAGAGCAGGACTTCGACGTGGCCATCAGCTATCTCTTTCGCCGCCTTGAGGAGAACGCCTCTTCGGAGAACTTTGTCCACCGATTGCGCCAGATCAAGAGCGACCGTGCCGAGTTCGAGAAGGAGGCGGCCAAGTTCCGCGCCTCGGTATCAAGCCGGTGGTCAGTAGGGAGTGCTCCTCGAAGGCAGCAGGATCGTCGAAAAACCTCAGTGGCCATCGACCCAGTTTCGGGCTTTGCCAACGAACCCGACACCGACCCCGCTTTGGCCGGCAACCGAGAGTGGGCCCGGGAGTTGCTCGAACGCGTGCCTCCCATGTCGAAGTCCCCGGTCACCCACTCGATTCGTCAAGTCGACCGAGTAGTCGCGTCGGCAGTCAGCGGGCAGCGGCAGTGGGCACAGTGCCCTCCTGCCGAACGGCGTGAGCTGCTATGGCGGGTGGCCGATGAGATGAGTCGACGAAGGGGCGACCTGGTGGCCGCAATGGTGGGCGAGGGCGTCAAGACCTTGGATCAGGCCGATCCCGAAGTGTCAGAGGCCGTTGACTTTGCCCGCTGGTATGGGGACCACGCCGTGGCCCTGGCTGGGTCGGACGCAGCTCGATTCGATCCGTTCGGAGTGGTGCTGGTGGCATCGCCGTGGAATTTTCCGGTGGCCATTCCCGCGGGCGGGGTGCTTGCCGCGTTGGCCGCGGGCAACGCCGCCATCCTCAAACCTGCCCCAGAGACGCCCGTTTGTGCCGAATTGGTGGCGCAGTGCTGCTGGGCGGCCGGAGTGCCCCGCGAACTGCTCCAATTCATCTGCACTCCCGATGACGGGATCGGTCGTTATCTGGTGACCCACCCCGGTGTGGACGCGGTGATCCTCACCGGGGCTTACGAGACTGCGGAGCTATTCCATTCTTGGAGGCCGGGGTTGCGCCTGCTGGCGGAGACTTCAGGCAAGAACGCCCTGGTCATCACGCCCAGCGCCGACATTGACCTGGCGGTGGCCGATCTGGTGTCGTCGGCATTCGGACACTCAGGCCAGAAGTGCTCTGCGGCCAGATTGGCGATCTGTGTGGCCGACGTTTACGAGTCGCCAAGGCTGCGACGCCAGCTCATCGACGCGGTGAGGAGCCTGTACCGACCGCTGGATCAAGTAGTGCTTCGGGCTGAAGCCGACGCCGCAGGCCGCGACATCGAGCGAGTCCGGGCCGCAGCCCGCCGTTGTGGAGTAGAACTGGTCGAGTCCACCGCTTCCGACGAAACCGGAGCCGAATTCGCGGCCCGACTCGGCTCGATCGGCGGGAGTCGGCTTCGGGTGGTGGGGTCTTGCGGTGACGATCTCCGGGCCGCGGCCCAGCGTGCCGGACTCCATGTCGCCGACGATCCTGTCACTCGGGATGGTCGCATCGAACTGCTGCACTACCTTCGGGAGCAGGTGGTCAGCCAGACCACCCACCGCTATGGAGCTGTGCTGTGACCCAGATGCTCGACGCCGCCCAGATCCGAGAGGCGACGCCTTGGCCGGAGCTGATCGGCGCCATTGGCGACATACTCGAGTCCGATGGACCTGTTGCCCCCGAGCGTCACGTGCATCCGGTCGACCTGGCCGAGGGAGGCATCGGATCGCTGCTGCTGATGCCCGCATGGTGTGAGCGGGAGATCATCGGGGTCAAAGCGGTCACCTACTTCCCCTCCAACTCCGGCACCTCGTCGTCCACAACCCACTCGGCCTACGTGTGCTTCGACAGGCAAACCGGAGAACCAAGGGCCGTTCTAGACGGAGATGAGCTAACGGTACGCCGCACCGCAGCAGTATCTGCGCTGGCGGCCAGGAGTCTGGCCCGGCCTGATGCCGCCCGGCTGCTGATTGTCGGCACCGGGCGGCTGGCGCCCAACATGGTACGAGCCCACACCCAGATCCGCCGCTATGACGCCGTCCAGATCTGGGGCCGCAACCCCGCTGCTGCTGAGGAGGTGGCCGAGGTGCTGGCGGGGGAGGGACTGCCCGCAGAAGGGGTTGCCAACCTCGGTGAGGCCATCGGTTGGGCTGATGTCGTCTCGTGTGCCACCAGTGCGGCCAGCCCGGTAATCCTGGGTGAGCAGTTGGCTCCAGGTACCCATGTCGACTTGGTCGGCGGCTTTCGTGCCGACATGCGGGAGGCGGACGACGCGGCAATTGCTAGGGCTGTGTTGTTCGTGGACACTGTGGCCGGCGCGGTCCAGGCCGGCGACCTGGCTCAACCGCTGGCCGACGGCGTGATCGCTGAGGGCTCGATCATGGCCGACCTTCGCTCGGTAGTGGCCGGTCGCCACCCCGGACGCCGTACCTCCGAGGAAATCACTCTGTTCAAATCAGCCGGTTTCGCTCTGGCTGACCTCGCTGCCGCCCGCTTGGCCCTACGCCGGGCCGATCATCCATCTCCCTGATCATGCCAAACACATATTTGCCAATCAGTGATTGTGCAAGCTGCCTATAAGCAATGACAGGCACCGCCTCTATATTCTCGCCAGGATCACCGCATGGCCCGATTATCCGGGTAGCAAAGGGCAGCGCATGACACGGATTCTGTGGATCAATCCCGTTGGCACCAGTGCCTACGATGCACCCATCGGGGAAGAACTGCGACGGGAGGCCGCGCCAGATACTCGGGTCGACGTCTGCTCCCTACCCGGGGTCGGCCCCCAACACTTGGAGTGGAACGCCCTAGAAGCGGTGGTGGCCGGGCCCACGATGGGAGTCATCCGCTGGGCAGCCGAACAACAGCGGTATGACGCCGCCATCATCGGCTGCTTCTATGACCCCGCTCTACGCGGTGCCCGTGAGTTGGCCGGTGCCATGGCCGTCACCGCGCCCGCCGAGGGCTGCCTGCATATTGCGGCCACCGTGGGTGACCAGTTTTCGATACTGGTGGGCCGCAAGAAGTGGATCCCCGAGATGCACGAGAACGTGGTCAAGTACGGCTTTGCCAACCACCTGGCCTCATTCCGAGTCCTCGACATGAGCGTGGACGAGTTCCAGTCCGACCCTCAGGCCACCCAGAAGCGCATTCTGGCCGAGGCTGAGCAGGCCGTTGCCGCCGACCGCGCAGATGCCGTCGTTCTGGGCTGCACTATCGAATTCGGCTTCTACCGCGAGGTGCAAGCCCAAGTCGGCGTGCCGGTGATCGATGCGGTCACCGCCCCTTTGCGGTTCGCCGAATTCCTGGCCGCCATCGGCGCCGACCACGGCTGGAGAACCAGTCGGGCGGGTGGTTACGACCCGGTTCCGCCCCGGGAGGCCAAATGGATTCCCCTAGTGGCCCCGGTGCTCGACATCGACCCCCGACAATGACCATTCGGCAATCAGGCAAAGGAGGTGATGGAGTCGGCATGGATGTGTTGACTGCTGACGACATCGAGGCGCTCTGCCTCGGTGCAACCCTGCTGGGGACCGGTGGGGGAGGCGACCCCTACATCGCCAAACTGGTGGCCTACCAGGCGCTGGAGACATACGGCCCGGTAGAGGTGGTGAGCGCCAGGGATCTCCCCTCTGATGCCCTGGTGCTCACCACCGCAGTCATCGGTGCCCCGACCGTGATCTTGGAGAAGATTCCTGCGGGCACCGAGTTCGTGGCCAGCGTGCGATCCCTGGCCTCGTACCTGGGTAAGGCCCCGACGGCGATCATGCCTATCGAGGTCGGCGGATGTAATACATTGTTCCCCATTGCCACCGCAGCCGAGATGGGCCTGCCCATCGTCAACGCAGATTCGATGCGCCGAGCGTTTCCCCAGATAGAGATGACCGTGTTCACCTTGGCCGGCCTGCCTGCTGGGCCGCTGTCGGTGGCTGATGAGAAGGGCAACCAGTGCGTGTTCGAAACCACTTCCAACCAGGTGGCGGAGACACTGGCCCGCACTGCGGTCATCCAGCTCGGGTTGGCCAATGCCATCAGCTGCTACCCCTTGACGGCCGGTCAGGTGGCGGAGCACGGCATCTCGGACTCGCTTACTTACTGCACTGAAGTGGGGCACTTGCTCCAGGCGGTCAAAGACGGCCAAGTTGGAGCGTGGGAGCGGTTTCTGGGCGAGTCCGGTTCTCGGGAGTTCTTCACCGGCAAGGTAGTGGACTTGGACCGGCGCACCACGGACGGCTTCGCCCGCTCCACAGTGATCCTCGAAGATCTCCACGGGTCGGACAGCACCATGCGCATTGAGGTGCAGAACGAGAACCTGATCGCCTTTCACGACGGCCGGCCGGTCATCACCACCCCCAACCTCATCTGCCTGCTCGACTGCGAGAGCTTCGACCCCATAACCACTGAGGCCTTGGCCTACGGCAACCGTGTGGTGGTGATCGGAATGCCGTGTGCCCCTGAATGGCATCAAGACGGGATGCTGGAACTCGTCGGCCCCAATGCCTTTGGCTACGACATCGACTTCGTGGAGTTGCCCGCATGAGCAACATCACAGAGTTCCGCATCGGCATCGACGTCGGGGGCACGAACACCGATGCCGTGGTGATTGACTCCGACGGCGGGGTGGTGAGAGCAGTCAAGGTAGCCACCACTCCTGAGCCCATTGAGGGCATTCGGGAGTCGCTGGAACAGGTGTTGCGCGAGATTGACAAGAGCCTGGTGAGAAAGGCCATGTTGGGAACCACCCACCCCACCAACGCCATCATCCAGCGTCGAGACCTCGACAGAGTCGGCGTGCTGCGGTTGGCTGCTCCATCCTCGTTAGGAGTGCGCCCCGGCGCGGCCTGGCCCGACGACATACGCGAAATGGTGATAGGGGCCTCGGCCATTGTCGAAGGCGGGAACGAGTACACCGGCGCGGTGATCGCTCCCTTGGATGAGGACGCCGTCCGGAAGTTCGCGGCCGAGGCGCCTGCCCATGGCTGTCAGGCAATTGCGGTGTCGGCCGCGTTCAGCCCGGCCACCAGCGAACACGAGCTGCGCGCCCTTGAAGTCCTCTATCAGGAGCTGGGCGACGGGTTTCCCGTGTCGCTGAGCCACCAGGTGGGTTCCTTGGGCCTTTTGGAACGGGAGAACGCCACCATTCTCAATGCCGCCCTGTTGAGCGTGGCCTCCCGGGTGATAAGCGGTTTCGAGGATGCCTTGGCCGGACACGACCTGGCAATCGATGCCTACCTGACCCAGAACGACGGCACGCTGCTCACCGCGGTGGAGGCGGGACGATTTCCGGTGCTCACCTTGGGGTCGGGTCCCACCAACTCAATGCGGGGGGCATGCGCGCTGGCCGGGGTGGACGACGCCATCGTCATCGACGTTGGCGGAACCTCTGCGGATGCGGGCATCCTGGTGGATGGGTTCCCCCGCGAGTCCACTGCCGCAGTTGAGGTGGGCGGGGTTCGCACCAACTTCCGCATGCCCGATCTGCTCTCCATCGGGCTGGGAGGCGGCACCGTGGTCCGAGATGCTCGGGCGGACAACGGCACCGGCCTGTCCATTGGCCCCGACTCGGTGGGCTATGCCGTGGCCACCGAGGCTGTTTGCGTTGGCGGGGACACCCTGACCCTTTCCGATGTCTCTCTGGCCGCAGGTCGTTTGCACGGTTTCGGCGATCCCAACCTGGTGGCCAGCATCGATGCCCAACTCGTCGCCGACGCGCTGGCGTGGGTCGATGAGCAGGTTTCGATCATGAGCGATCGGATGAAGTCCAGCCGAATCGAGCTTCCCCTGCTGGCTGTGGGGGGCGGTGCCCACCTGATCGCCGAACAGGTGCCGGGGGTTTCTGAGGTCTATCGCCCCGAGAGCTACGCGGTGGCCAACGCCTATGGAGCGGGAATCGCCGAGGCATCGGGAACCGTCGACCGGGTATACAGCTACGACGTGTCCAGCCGCGAGCACTGTCTCGACGACGCCCGGGACCTGGCTGCCAACGCCGCGGTGCGGGCCGGCGCCGACCCCGATCGGATACGCATCACCGCCATCACTGAAGTGCCGATGACCTATGTGCCTGGCGGCGGATGCCGGGTGATGGTGAAGGCCGTCGGCCCTCTGGCTTGAGCGGGTCTGTGGCAGAGACGCGACTGAAGCATGGCGATGCCGCCCTTGTCCTTCGCTGACTCGCACAATGACCTTCTGCTGGGCTGTATGCACAGGCGGGAGCGAGGTGCATCCGACCCCTTCGGCGATGACTGGCTGGCCGGACTGCGGGCGGGAGAGGTGGTTTTCCAAGTGCTGCCCATCTTCACCGAAGAGCAGTTCATTGGTGAGGCCGCCCTGCGGAGGATTTTGGAGATCATCGCCCTGGCTAGGGAGATCGCGGACCGCCATGTAGATGACGTGGCCATCGTGGAGAGCGCTCCCGACATTGATCGGATCATCGCCAGTGGCCGCATCGCCCTGCTGATTGCTCTGGAGGGTGCTGAGCCCATCGGCTCGTCGCTGTCAATGATTGAGACCTTCTGGCACTTAGGGGTGCGCATGGCATCGCTCACCTGGAACCGGCGCACCATGATGGCAGACGGCATCGGTGAGACCGACACCGGCGGACGCCTCTCGTCATTGGGCGTCGAGGCCGTTCAAGAGATGAACCGCCTGGGCATGGTGGTGGACGTCAGCCATCTGTCGGCCCCCGGTGTGGCCCATCTCGCCGAAGTGGCCACTCGGCCTTTCGTGGCCTCTCACTCTTCGTGTCGGGCGCTGTGCGACCACCCCCGCAACCTCACTGATGAGCAATTGGCTCTGGTGGCCGACTCCGGCGGTTTCGTGGGAATCAATGCCTTCGGGGCTTTCGTCTCCCCGTCCGACCCGACCATCGACCGGTTCGCCGATCACCTTGAGCATGCCGCCACGGTCGTCGGGGCGCGCCGGGTTGCTGTAGGCGCCGACTTCATCGACGACCTATTCCGCATGGTCGACCCCGTTCTCGGCCGCCGGCTGCTGGTGGATCCGGACAACCTCTCCATGATCGACGACCTCAAGGCACCGATCGACTATCCCAATTTGGCCCACCGGCTCATCCGGCGATTCGGGCCTGAACGGGCCACCCGCTTTGCCAGTGAGAACATGCTGGACTTTTTCCGGGCCAACCTGCCCGACCGGCCCGAGCAGATTCGGTAGGCCCGAAGAGCGCTCGGTAGCGTCTGGAGATGGACGGCGACCGTCCCTTTCGGGTCAGAGAGCTGGTGGCCTCGCCCGCGCTCCGAGATGCCGAGCTGCTGGCAGGGGAAGCCGGGTTGGACGCTGTCGTTGTCGACGCCGTGCTGTGCATGCGGCTCCGAGACGACGGGCCGCCTCGGCATGGGGATGTCGTGGTTTTCGACGCGTCTGCCATAGGCGAGCACCGCTACCAGATCGACATGGCTATACGGACCGTTGCCGAGGCGGGCGCGGTTGGCCTCATCATCACCAATCCCGGCTTCGACCTCGGCGAGGGTGTGCAGCGCCTGGCCAACCGGTTCGATGTGCCGCTGTTCGTGCTGGCCGACGCTGACGCCATGGCCCTCACGCATCGGCTGCGGGCCCAGCTCTGGGCCGCCGACGTTGAACAGGCGGCGTCAGTGGCCTCGCTATTGGACTCGCTGGCCCAGCGCCGGCTCACCACGGTGGAAGGCGTTCTCAACTTGATCGCCGATCTCAGCGCCGCTCGGATCTGTCTGATCGGCCAAGACCGCAGCCTGGTGGCTGGCGATGCCATCGAGATCGGCGAGCGTCGGCTGTCTTCCGGCGGTGTCTACCTGGTGGATCACGCTTCCGATGCGGCCCTGCATAGCACCGAGATCGTGCTCGCCCCCGGCGAAGGCGCCGACTACTGGCTGGTGGGAGAGACCTTGGGGTCTGATGGCGGGCAGCGGCTGCTGCGATCCCTGCTCCAGATCGGCGCCTGGTACCTCACCGCACTGCTGGCGTCGGTGCGGGTGCGGGCAGAGAGCGATGCCCGACGCCGCATCGCCGTGCTCAACGAATTGCTGGCCACGAGCGATCTCCATGAGCACGACATTCAGAGTCAGATGCTGGCCCTGGGTTGGAGTCCGGCGGGATGGAATATCGGCCTGCACATCAAACTCCAGGGTGCCGACACCGCCCGTATTATCGACCTCCACGCCGAGGTGCGGGAGCGGCTCCGGGAAGCAGGCCTCGACGGGCCTTTGGTGGAGCGCAATGACGGGTGGAGCGGATGGGTGACTGAATCGGCCGAGCCCGCAGTGGAGAGCTACGCCTCCATGGTGCAGCGGCTCGGCGGCGTCTTGGAGGAGTTCGTGAGCGTGCATTCCGGTTTGCAGGCCCACGCGGGCATCGGCCGCCCCTATCCCAACCTGCGAGGCTTGCGCAGGTCTCTGACTGAGGCCCACGAGGCGGCGCTCATCGCCAACGCCCGGTCCGACGCACCGTCTGCTGCCGCCCATATCGACCAACTGGGAGTGCAGCGGGTGCTGATGGGCTGGTTCAGCTCTGAGGATTTTGCCCGCTATGCCCGCTCAATCTTGGAGCCGATCCTCACGTTGGATGACGATCACGAGCTGCTGCGAACACTGGAGGTCTATCTGGACGCAAGTTGCTCGATCACCGACACAGCCCAACGGCTGCTAATTCACCGCAATACCGTGCCCAACCGGATTCGACGAATTGTCGAGCTTCTGGGGGTGAATCTGGATGATCCTGAGACTCGCCTCTCTTTGCAGCTTGCTTGTCGAGTGCTTCGGATCAACCGCCACCCCGACCGAACTATGCAGAATGCACTTCTGTGAGTAGAAATATATTCAACCTACCCATGTTTTCATTTGTAGTGCGGTCTTAGGGTTCTGCTGCCTTGACGATAGTCGGGCAATTCATCTGGAGAAGGAGATGTCTGATGGCAGCAACCCCGCGAATTGGACGCCCGCTCACCTGGCTGGTCCTCATCATTGTCCTTGCCATGGGCGCGGCGGCGTGCGGCAACGATGATGACGACCAGAGCACGCCGGAGGCGACTGCTGCGCCGCAGGCGACTGCTGCGCCAGAGGCCACCGCTGCGCCGCAGGCGACTGCTGCGCCAGAGGCCACCGCTGCTCCTGAGGCCACTGCCGAGCAGGAGCCCTTCCGGGTCGCCTACTTGTCGGCCAGCTCGGCCAACACCTGGCTCCTTTCATCCCGCAATGAGATGGAGACGGTGGCTGCGGCCAATAACGTGGAGATCACCGAGTTCGATGCCCAGTTTGATCCCGGCCTGCAAACCACCCAATTCCAAGATGCCATTGCCTCTGGCACCTACGACGGGGTCATTCTGGTGTCGATCAATGGCATTGCCTCCGCTCCCGACATCGAGGCCGCGCTGGCTGCGGGCATGGAGGTGGTCATCCTCAACCAGGTAGTGGGGGAGGACTTCACCACTTCCGACCCACAAGTACCCGGAGTGAGCGCCAGTGTTATCGCTGCCCCGTTCCAAAACGGCAGGCGTCTTGGCGACCTCGCGGTGAGAGCTTGCGGCGACCTGGACCCGTGCAAGGTGGTGTACTTCTACGGCATCAAGGGAGTGCCGCTGGACGAGGCCCTGCGAGCCGGGTTCGACGAGGTCATAGCCGACTACGCGGCCATATCCGTGGTAGCGGAGGGAGAGGGCAGATACCTCGGCCCGGAAGAGGGAATCAACGTCACCCAAGACATCCTTCAAGTTGAGCCCGACTTCAACGTCCTCGTGGGCGCCGACCAGTCGGTGCAGGGGGCCGAGATCGCGTTGAGCGACGAGGGCAAGCTGAATCATGTCAGCCTTATTGGGCTGGGCGGCTCCGAACCCGCCATCGACGGCATAGCCAGCGGCCGCTGGTTCGCGGGCGTCTTCGGCGCACCGGGCGACGAGGGTCGGATCGCCATGGAGGCCATGGTGTCTGCCCTTACCGGTGGCCCCGACTTCGGCGGTGTGGATCCGCTGGTCGATCTCCCCGACAACGGCCTGATGACTTCTGACAACGTGGCGCAGTTCACTCCTCAGTGGGCGGGCTGACCCTGCGGCCTGCTCGCTCCTAGCGGGCAGAAGGTTAAGACTGTGCCGATGAGCGGTGCAGAGGCGCGGATCAGCGTTCGAGGCGTTGGCAAGCGCTTTGGCGCCACTCGGGCTCTCACCGATGTCTCAGTCGACTTTCATGGCGGTCAAGTACACGGCTTGGTCGGGGAAAACGGGGCCGGAAAGTCCACCCTCGGCGGCATCGTGCTCGGTGTTCACCCGCCCGACGTGGGAGGGCTGTACCTGGACGACTCGCCGCTCCAGTTGAGCGGGCCGGCCGCGGCCGCCGCCCATGGTCTGGTCGGCGTGGCCCAGGAGCTTTCGCTCCTGCCGGCCATGAGCGTGGTAGACAACATCGTTCTCGGGTCGGAGGAGCGGGTCGGGCTGTTCGTAAATGACCGGGCCAACCGCCGACGCGTGGAGTCGCTCATCCAGCGACACGGCCTGTCTGTCCCCCTCGACGCACGGGTGGGGTCGCTGTCGGTGGCCGACCAGCAGAAGGTCGAGATTCTTCGCGCCTTGGGGCGGCGGTCTCGTCTGGTGGTCTTCGACGAGCCCACCGCCCGACTGGCCAGCCACGAGGCCGTCGAATTGCGCCGCACTGTCCGCGATCTGGCCGACCAAGGGGTGGCCGTGGTGTACGTCTCGCACTTTTTGGACGAGGTCTTGTCGGTTTCCGATGCCATCTCCATTATGCGAGACGGGAAAATCGTGCGCACCGGCCCTGCTGAGGGGGAAACCCATGCCTCCCTGGTAGAGGCGATGACCGGTCGTTCCATTGGCGACGTGTTCCCTTCGAAGTCCCCTGCCCCCGGTGGGGATGCCGCGGTGGTGGTCCAAGTAGACAAGCTGAGCAGGGACCACCAGTTCCACGACGTGTCGTTTTGCATCCGAGCCGGTGAGATCGTGGGCTTGGCCGGGCTGGTAGGCGCAGGTCGAAGCGAGGTTGCTCATGCGGTATACGGGGCGATCCGTCCTCGTGCGGGGGTTGTGGAAATGGCGGGCACCCGGCTGTCGGGGAGTGTGCAGAGGGGTTTGGCCAACGGAATATCGCTCATTCCCGAATCTCGCCGTCATCAAGGCCTGGTAGCTGGGCGCTCGGTGCGGGAGAATTCCACACTGCCCCATCTCCGCCGATTCACTGGCCGATTGGGCATGCGGGTCAAAACGGAGCACGCCGCGGCAGAGGAGGCGTGTCGCCAGGCCGGCGTTCGGGCCGAGAGCCTGTCGGTGCCGGTGAGCGCCCTCTCGGGAGGCAATCAGCAGAAGGTTCTCTTCGCCCGGGCGATGATGGGCGAACCCCGGCTGTTCATCGCCGATGAGCCCACCCGGGGGGTGGACGTGGGTTCGAAGAGGGCGATCTACGACGTGCTCAACCGGCTGGCCCGATCAGGCTGCGCCATCCTGCTGGTCTCATCGGAGTTGGAGGAAATCGTGAAGTTGAGCCACCGCGTGCTGGTGATGCGCCAAGGCAGAGTGGTTGCCGAGTTCGCCGGCAATGACATGACCGAGGCCAACATCTTGGGCGCGGCCTTCGACAGCGGCGGGGCTCGCGCCGAGTCTCCAGCACCAACCCATGGGGAGCGGTCGTGACCCGGTTCATGCCGGTCATGCGGCGGTACGGCATTGCCGTCGTAACCGTTGCGCTGTTCTGCTTCTTGACAGCTGCCACCGATGGCTTCTGGAGCCAGGCCAACTTCCGCAACGTCTTGGACCAGCAGTCGGCTCTGCTCATAGCGGCCTCTTTCGCCACCATCACCATGATCGCCGGTGGGTTCGACCTGTCGGTGGCCTCGGTGTACGTCGTGGCTCCGCTATTCGCCCTCCAAGTGGAGAGCGCCACCGGCAATGTCCCTTTAGCGGTGCTCGTGGGTGTGGCGGTAGGGCTGTCTGTCGGATTGGCCAACGGGACCGTCGTAACCGTCATGAAGGTCAACTCCTTCATTGCCACCCTGGCTACCTCGTTCATGGTGTTCGGTGCAGGATTCCTGATAAGCGACCGCAGCGTGCTCCGCGCTTCTACCAACGCCTATCCGGCCATCGCCCGCACCCGCTTTTGGGGCCTGACCACCGCAACTTGGATCGCGTTCGGAGTGGTGCTCGTCGCCTGGGCGCTGCTGAGCCGGACCCGGTTCGGACGCCATGTGTATGCCGTCGGGGGCAACGCCGAGGCCGCCCGCCTCGCCGGGGTGCCCGTCGCTCGTGTGCAGACCATCGCCTTCGGGCTTGCCGGCGCGGCAGCCGGGCTGGCAGGGGTGGTGTCGTCGTCAAGGACGTTGTCTGCACTGCCGTCGGACGACTTCAGCTTCGTGTTCGGGGTAATCGCTGCGGTGGTCGTCGGCGGGACGTCGATAGCCGGAGGGGAGGGCGCAGTCTGGCGCACGGTTGCCGGTGCTTTCTTCATCGCCTTGATGGTCAATGGCTTCAACCTGCACCAAGTCGATCCGATCTGGCAGCGGGTAATCCAGGGCGGCGTCATCCTGGGTGCGGTAGCCATCGATTCGTGGACTCAACGCCGACCTCAATAGCCAATTGAGCCCAGAACATCCAAACAAGACGGTTGACGTTGTCGTGGTCGGCGGCGGAATCGCCGGGGCGTCTTGCGCATACCATCTCGCGCTCGAAGGCCTCGACACTGTCTTGCTAGAGCGGGAAGTAGATCTGGGGACTCACAGCACGAGCCGCTCTGCCGCCACGCTGGTACCGGGCTATGGAGGACTGGAGAACGATGAGCTCACTGAGGCCGGCCTTGGGTTCTTTGAATCGAAGGCTGCTGGGATGGCTGAACATCCGCTGCTGATTCCCCACGACCTGCTCTGGGTCTATCCAGCCATGCCCGACAGAGCGAACCGCGACCTCCCTGGCGCCACGCCGCTTGGCATCGACGCAGCCCTGGAGAAGTGCCCGATCCTGCGTCCCGAGGGGATCACTGCCGCAGCCGTGCAGACGGGGACCTTCGACATCGACGTTGAGGGCCTGCTCCAAGCGCTGGTCCGCGGCGCAAAGCAAAATGGCGCCCAGGTATGGCAGGCATCAGAGGCAGTGGGCCTGCGTCGGCGAAGCGGGTATTGGCATGTGAACGCAGCCGTCAATCTCAAAGCCCGAACTGTGGTCAACGCAGCGGGTGCATGGGCCGATGAATTGGCAGAGAGGGCAGGACTTGCTCCGACAGGCCTAAGGGCACTTAAGCGGACTGCGTTCGTGTCTCCGGTCACAGGAGGCGGGCAGCACCTCCCCATGGTGGTGGCTGCCGATAGCTCTTTCTACTTCAAGCCCGATGTGGGCGGCCTCATGCTCTGTTCACCGGCAGACGAAACACCTGCCCCGCCCGGTGATCCCCGTCCCGACGAGCTTGATGTGGCTTACGCCATTGACCGGATCAACGCTCACAGCACGTTGCAGATTCGAAGCGTCCGGCGTGCTTGGGCGGGTCTCCGCGTCTTCGCGCCTGATCGCCACCCGGTCATTCGGCCCCACCGGGACGACCATTCCTTTGTCTGGTGTGCCGGCCTGGGCGGCACCGGAGTGCAGGCTGCTCCAGGAGCAGGACAAAGAGTGGCCGAAATCGTTCGGCAGCTTTTCTAGGCTTGAGTCGCTGCTGCCTTATTCTGACGGCGATGAGGCTGGAGCGGGATTTCTACGCCCGAGACCCTCGGGAAGTTGCCCTCGATCTGCTGAACAAGGTGCTGGTGGCCGGAAGTTGCCGGGGCCGGATTGTGGAGGTGGAGGCCTACGGCGGCGCCGACGACCCGGGCAGTCACGGCTTTCGGGGCATGACTCCCCGCACCGAGGTCATGTTCGGGCCTCCGGGGAAGCTGTACGTGTATTTCACCTACGGCATGCACTGGTGCGCCAACGTGGTGTGCGGCGCCGATGGGGAGTGTGCCGCCGTGCTGCTGCGGGCGCTGACCCCGATGGCTGGCCTCGACGAGATGAGGGAGCGCCGGCCGAAGGCCCGACGCGACCGGGACCTGTGCAGCGGGCCGGCCAAGCTCACCTCGGCGCTGGGCATCGATGGCACGGCCAACGGCGCCGACCTGGTGGCTGCCGAGTCGGGAATCGAACTGCTCGACGACGGGACCCCGCCCCCGCCCTATCCGGGCCGTTCAGCTCGCATCGGCCTCAGCGCCGGCACCGACCTCCCCTGGCGCTGGTACGTTCCCGGTTGTGCTGACCTGTCCAGGAGAGGCTGATGACCAGCGCCCCCGCGCTGAACCAGCGCAGACCTGGTTGAGCCAAGGCCACGCCCTGTTGGCCTCAACCGATGATCTGGCCGCTGCCCGGGAAATACTCGCCGGTTTCGATGATGAGATGGGACATCGCTATCGAATGCTGATAGACGACCATCCCGACGCCGCTTTGAGGACATGTCAACCGGGCCACCTCACCGGCTCAGCGCTAGTGGTCGACCATGCGGGCGCCAACACCCTGCTCTTGCTTCACGCCAAGCTGGGCCGCTGGCTACAGCCCGGAGGCCACGCCGACGGCGACGCCAACCTGGCCGCGGTGGCTCTGCGGGAGGCGACCGAGGAAACCGGCATCGTTGGCCTGCGAATTTGGCCTGAGCCTCTGCATCTGGACATCCACCGGGTGGACCCCCCCGGCGAAGACCCCCATCTGCACTACGACGTCCGCTTCCTGGTGCAGGCCCCAGATGGCGCCGAGCCGCGGCCCAACCACGAGTCAACAGACATGCGGTGGGTCCCCCTAGACGTCCTGGCTGATTTCGTCAGCGACCCCGGCCTGGTGCGTCTAGCTGAACTTGCCGCCCAACGACCGGTATTCTTGAGGACGACCTAAAATATATTTAGAGAAATTTCAATAAGTTTTATTGCGACTCATACTGCGAGGCTTGACCTATACTTGGCAGTCAACCTGGCAGATGGAGGCAGGACGAAAGGATTCGGCCATGGGAGAGACCTACGTATCCGTAACGGTGCGAAACCCGCGTGAGCCTGACAGGGCTTGGCAAGGGCGGTTTCTGGTGGACACCGGAGCTATGGATTGCGTAGTGCCCCGAGCGCAGGCAGAGGCCATCGGCATAGAGCAGCAAGGAAGGCGGACCTACTGGTTGGCCGACGGCAGCGAATGCGAATTCGACTACGGCGTGGCACAAATCGAGTTCATGGATGAGGTGGTGGGCGGGTGCGTCCTGTTCGGCGATACCGGCTCAGAGCCATTGCTGGGGCTGACGGCGCTGGAGTCAACCGGCATGGTGGTGGACCCCCAGAGAAACGAACTCAGGCCTGGGGGTCGCTTGCGGCTGTAGCGGGGCACACATTTCGTTCCCCACCGCCACTAGCCGATGTCCAGCGGGTCGCCGCAGGAGGGCATCCGGTTGCGGTCGGCGAAGGCGTCCAATAGGGCGTCTACCCCTTCTCCCCGCTCCACACTCACCCGGAACTGGCGGTCTTCTCCAGCCCGCAGGGCCTCGGCGTGGGCCAGTCGATCGCCGAGATAAGTCTCCCAGCTATTCAGCCACAACCCCACCAACTCGCCGTCATCGCCGGTTGGAGCCGATGCGGCCAAGTCGGCCGCCATGTCGGCTAGCACCGCGTTCGAGGCCTCGATCTGGCCTGCCCGGTCGGCCAAGTCCGTCGCGTCGCGGGCGGGGGGAAGCCGGTCGAGTTCGTCTCGGGCTTCGGCGCATCGAGCTTCCGCGTCGGCCACCCACTCCCGGTCTTGCAGGCGGTCGGGGTTTCCATCGCCGAAAAACCAGATGGTGGCTCCGATCCAGAACGCGGCGAACAGCACGATCGCCGCAATTCCCACCATTCCTGCAAATCGCCTGCCCGTCACCTACTCGTTCTCTCTCTGCTCTCGACTCCCGTAGCATGCGCTCGGTGCTTGTAGAACTCGAATCCCGCGGCCTGGTGCAGGACACCACCGACCGGGAACTGCTGGCCCGACGGCTCAACGACGGCTCCGTTGGGGTGTACCACGGCATCGACCCTACGGCCAGCTCCCTGCACTTGGGCAACCTCATCGGAGTATTGGTGCTGCGGCGGTTCCAGGAAGCCGGTCACCGGCCCATCGCACTGGTGGGCGGGGCCACAGGCATGGTTGGCGATCCCAGCGGGCGCTCCGACGAGCGCAATCTGCTGGACGACGACACGCTGGCCGCCAATCTGGCAGGCATCCGAGGCCAGATGGAGAAGCTGCTCGACTTTGATGGAGACGCCGAACTGGTCAACAACTACGACTGGACCCGCGACCTCACCCTCATCGAGTTCCTCCGCGACACCGGCAAGCACGCCACCGTGAATCAGATGGCGGCCAAACACTCGGTGCGCAGCCGCATGGAGAGCGAGAGCGGCATCTCCTACACCGAGTTCACCTACATGCTCTTGCAGGCCTACGACTTCTGGTGGCTGCATGCCCACCACGGGTGCGAGCTCCAGATCGGGGGGTCTGATCAGTGGGGCAATATCACCGCCGGGGTCGATCTCATCCGGCGCCGCTCCGGAGCTCAGGTCCACGGGCTCACCTGGCCGCTGCTGACCCGATCTGACGGGGCCAAGTTCGGCAAGACTGCCGAGGGGGCTGTGTGGCTCGACCCCGAGCGCACCAGCCCTTACCGCTTCCACCAGTACTTCGTGCAGGTACCCGACGAGGATGTGGAGCGCAGCCTGCTTCAGTTCACCATGCTTCCGGTGGGAGAGATCGCGGAGGTGGTTGAGGTCCATCAGGGCGATCCCGGGCGCCGGGAGGCCCAGCGCAAACTGGCCAACGAGGTCACCTCGCTGGTCCACGGCCCGGCTGCGGCCGCGGCCGCCGAGGAGGCGGCCCGGATCCTGTTCGGCTCGCCGGTGGACGACATGGACGAGGCCGCCTTCGAAGCGGTCGCCGCCGAGGTGCCCACCTCGGACATCTCACTCACTCCTGACGGCGGGTTCGACGCTGCCTCGAACAGCTTCGATGTGGTGGAGCTGCTGGCCTCAACTGGGCTGGCCAGCTCCAAGGGCGATGCCCGCCGAGGGCTGTCAGAGGGGTCGGTCTACGTGAACAATGAGCGGGTTTCCGGCGAGGCCCCGGCTGTGGACGCCAACCGCCTGCTGCATGGCCGCTACCTGCTACTTCGACGGGGAAAGCGCCGCCACCACCTTCTACGAGTGTCAGAAAACGAATCCCCTGGATGAGTTGACGTTGCTGGTCCGCGCCGGTAGCGTTACAACTCGCCTCTGAAACGGGTAGCTCTCGGGCTGCCCGCAGTGGCAGAGCACGGTTTGGCTTGTCTGGACCGATGCGGTTCTCCCGTCAGGGTCACCGCCTCACGCTCCTTGAAAACGGAAGAGAGGACGGAAAAGCCAGTGCGGGCGACGTCTTAGCGCACCTCGTGTCTAAGTCGTCGACCTAACACAATTCCAAGGAAACCAAGTCAGGAAGGGTTTCGGCCCTTTTGACTTTCCGGAATCGCTTCGTCTCGCCGAGGCAAATTAGTGAGACGAGCACATGATCAATGGCAGCGATCCCCCTCGGGGAGGAACTGCCGGAGATATTGACGGAGAGTTTGATCCTGGCTCAGGACGAACGCTGGCGGCGTGCCTAACACATGCAAGTCGAACGAGGTCGCCTTCGGGCAATGACCAAGTGGCGAACGGGTGCGTAACACGTGAGGAACCTGCCCCGAAGACTGGGACAACCACGGGAAACTGTGGCTAATACCAGATGCCCTCCGCTGGTCGCATGATCGGCAGAGGAAATGCTCCGGCGCTTCGGGAGGGTCTCGCGGCCTATCAGCTTGTTGGTGAGGTAACGGCTCACCAAGGCATCGACGGGTAGCTGGTCTGAGAGGACGATCAGCCACACTGGGACTGAGACACGGCCCAGACTCCTGCGGGAGGCAGCAGTGGGGAATCTTGCGCAATGGGCGAAAGCCTGACGCAGCAACGCCGCGTGGGGGATGAAGGCTCTCGGGTTGTAAACCCCTTTCAGCAGGGACGAAATTGACGGTACCTGCAGAAGAAGCCCCGGCCAACTACGTGCCAGCAGCCGCGGTGACACGTAGGGGGCGAGCGTTGTCCGGAATTATTGGGCGTAAAGAGCTCGTAGGCGGTTTAGTAAGTCAGATGTGAAAGGTTAGGGCTCAACCCTAAGACTGCATCCGATACTGCTATGACTAGAGTCCGGTAGAGGAGTGTGGAATTCCTGGTGTAGCGGTGAAATGCGCAGATATCAGGAGGAACACCGACGGCGAAGGCAGCACTCTGGGCCGGTACTGACGCTCAGGAGCGAAAGCGTGGGTAGCAAACAGGATTAGATACCCTGGTAGTCCACGCCGTAAACGTTGGGCACTAGGTGTGGGGCCTTATCAACGGGTTCCGTGCCGTAGCTAACGCATTAAGTGCCCCGCCTGGGGAGTACGGCCGCAAGGCTAAAACTCAAAGGAATTGACGGGGGCCCGCACAAGCGGCGGAGCATGTTGCTTAATTC
>LXNI01000081.1_pt1 | contig 110577 bp, 102 predicted proteins | sample 809091 | NCBI WGS metagenome assembly LXNI01 (sample SAMN04870527, study PRJNA318959) | sponge metagenome | biome: 01000161; feature: marine sponge reef; material: water | host: Sarcotragus foetidus | place: Greece: Milos, Mediterranean Sea | collected 2013-05-29 | depth 5-7 m | reverse complement strand
AAGGCAGGACCATGGTCTTCACCCGGCTGGTGACGCCCCAAGGGGCGGGTTAGAGGGACTAACTCATTGTAACCAATGGCCCAGCCGGGCACTCAACACTTTTCTGCTCGCCGATCGGGGGAAAGAACGGCCCCACGCCGGCTTGCCTACAGCGGGTCTCCGAGGCGTCCCTGGATTTGCGGCGAGTCCGCCGCGTAGCGGTAGCACCTGAAGACCACGTTGTTGTTGTAGTAGGCCGGGTGGTCGTACTCGACGAAAAACGGGCTGCTGTAATCCCAAACGATCTCCTTTTCCGGGGTCACCTCGAAGAGGCGGCCCCACAGGCCTTCGCAGATCAGCGTGTTGCCATTGGGCAGCCGCTGGCAGCCGCTGATAAACCAGCTGAAGAACGAGCGCGGCGGGTCGCCGACATATTCCCAGACGATTTCGTTGGTTTTGGGATCGAGTTCAACGACACGGGAGCCAACCTCGGGGCCGTGGTAGCTGACCGGGATCGCGCCGTTGGCAAAAAACAGGATGTTGCCGTTGGGCAGCATCTGGACATCGTGCTGTTGGCCAAATTCATAGTCCTGGAGCGCCCAGTCGAATTCCTTGGTCTGCCTGTTGATGATCGCCATCACGCAGGTATAGCGCTGATTGAAGATGATGTTGCCGTCATTGGTGGGGGCGACCGTGTTGGCGTGGCCATACTCTCTCCGAACCAAGCCGGGATGGATGTGCCACTTCTCCATGTCCATGTCGGTACCGGCGAACCATTCCCAAACGGTTTCGCCCCCGGGCGACACTTCGATCACGGTATCCGCATAAATTCCGTCCTCATGTTCCGTGCCGGGCTGGCCGCCTTGCACCCGCGCGGCCTGTTCGTCTGTCAGCAGGCGCCAACCGGCATAGATGGTATTGCCGTTGTCCAAACGCCGGAAATCATGGTGCTGGCCGCTGTCCACATGCTCCCAGACGATGTTGCCGTCCCAATCGTACTCGACCAGATGACCGCCCTTGGCAGGCAGCTTCTGTGGCCCCTCTTTGGTGCGCAACGCGACGAGGAGGTTTCCATTTTCCAACAGGTAGGCGTAGTTGCCGACATCGGACGGCAAGTCCCAGGAGTGGACCACCTTACCGTTCATATCGATCACGTAGGTGTTCGGCAGGCCGAGCGGCGTGAACAACGTAAAGCCGGGCGTCGCCTTGTCCTTATCGAAGTGATTTACCCCGGGTACAACCTGTCTGTTGGGCATCAGTGTTTCTCCCAAAATAAATTTGATCAAATATTTGTCTGATATTTCGACCGGGGACGGCTGAGAAATTGCCGTCCCGTCATCTAAATCCGTTGCCTAGCGGCCCCCCTGAACGGTGTACGCCTAAGGTGCTGCCTAGGGGGGATCGGGTCAAGACTCAACGGAATACGATGTTCTGCCCGGTGTTTGGTGGTAATGACAGGCATGGATACCCGACGGGGCCAATCAATACGAAGACAGGAGAAGAACTCATGCCGAAACCCCGTCGCCTGCTTTTATTCGCTTTGCCCCTGGTGCTCGCCGGTTGCGTGACCGGCGGCAGCCGTCTTTACACCGGCGGCCTGCCGAGTGTCACGCTGCCGTGCTGACCGACCGGGATGGACGGGTTGAGTTTGTCGGCAATCCGTTTTCGGCGGGCGGCGCACAGGTTGCGAATAGGGTAATTGATTTTGCCAATCGGCAGCTGATCCGCTATCGGCCCGATTTCACAACCGGGCCCGGAGACACCGAACGAAAGCCTTATCAACTGGTGGTTGCATTTAACGTCCCGGTGACGGTCCGGGCCGATCGGATTTGTGCCGATTCGGCGTCGGCCTCCGGCGGCTAAAGCCCCGCGACGCGCAAACGAGTCGCGTCGGTTAACCGCCCGGCAGATTGTCGCCGTGATTTGGATTGTCGATGAAATATTTGACCAGGGCGACCGCTTCCGGCTCATCCCACTCCGCGCCGCCTTCCAGCTTGCCGACTTCGCGGCCCTTGCGGTCGAAGACATACGTGGTCGGCATCTGCCGGACTCCGAGCCCGCGTACGGTGGTGTTCTCCCGGTCCAAATAGAGGTCCAGATTCTTGAGCTTCAGCTGCCGCAGCATTTTACGTGCTACCGGTTTGCCGCCCCGATCAATATTGATCGCTACGACTTTGAACTCTTCGCCGTCCAGACTTGCCGCGAGGCGATCGATTGAGGGCAGTTCGCGTACGCACGGTGCGCACCAGGTAGCCCAAAAATTCACCAGGACGATCTTGCCGTCGAAATCCTTCAACGAAACCGTCTTGCCGTTGCCGTCTTTCCAGGTGGTCTCAGGCCTCGGCCGGGTGCCGGGTGCGACCTGGAATGTCTCCATGTGGCCTTCGAGCTTGGGTCCGTCGGCCGCACGGGCCGGTGCCGAGGCTGCTGAAAAAGCGATGACGACGGCGGAGAGCGCGAAAGCGCCAAATTTCGTTCCGGCGGTCGGCAAGGTCATCAACCAGTTCCTCACGATTAATTTCCACGGCCGCGATGCCAAGAGGCGCCGCCGGCCTTAGTCCTAATATGTAAGGCCATCGGCGCCGAATGCCAGGCGGCGGCGGGTAAAACGTGCGTGACCGGCCCGTGACGACGTGTGACGACGTGTGGAGCCGGGCGCTGACGAAAGCGGTTTTAACGGGCCAGGTTCCGGGTCCGATGCCCAGCCCGGGCGAATACGCCCATGAAGATGACCATGAAGATGACCATGGCGCTGACCACGCCCCCCGCCGCCCGAATCGCCCGGCAACCGTTTCGTTGAGCAGAAATTGTTCCGTCACAATTTTATCGCGAATTTACAATTGACTAGTTTGTCAGTCCTGCCTCACACTACCTGTGAAGGGTCCAAGTCTGGATCCAAACAGAATGCATGTCAGTCCCAATCGACCACGGAGGGTCACAATGAAATCCACACCTATTCTCGTTGCCGCTGCGGCGGCAGTTACTCTCGCCGCCGGCGCCGCTCAAGCGGCAAGCTTGGGCGACATCAAAGCCCGCGGTGTCCTGCATTGCGGCGTCAGCACGGGCCTGCCGGGATTCTCGGCTCCGGATGCCAACAAAAATTGGAATGGCATTGATGTTGATGTTTGCCGTGCTATCGCGGCGGCCGTTCTGGGCGATGCCGGCAAGGTCAAGTATACCCCGCTGACCGCGAAGGAGCGTTTCACGGCTCTGCAGTCGGGCGAAATCGATGTTCTCGCCCGGAACACGACCTGGACGCACACCCGTGACACGTCACTCGGTCTGAACTTCGCCGGCGTCCATTACTACGATGGTCAGGGCTTCCTGGTCACCAAGAGCCTCGGCGTGAAGAGCGCCAAGGAATTGGACGGCGCGGCGGTCTGCATTCAAGCCGGGACGACGACGGAGTTGAACCTCGCCGACTATTTCCGGTTCAACAAGATGCAGTACAAGGCGGTCGTATTCGATACGTCGGACCAGTCCCTGGCGGGCTTCGAAGCCAATCGCTGCGACGTGCTGACCTCTGATCAGTCACAGCTCTATGCGCTGCGCACCAAAATCAAGAATGCCGCCAACACGGTTGTGCTGCCTGAGGTTATCTCCAAGGAGCCGCTTGGCCCCGTGGTCCGCCAGGGCGACGACCAGTGGTTCAACATCGTCAAATGGACGCTGAACGCGATGATCAATGCCGAGGAACTCGGCGTCACCTCCAAGAACGTCGATTCCAAGAAGTCCGACAAGAACCCGGCGGTCGCCCGCCTCGTCACCGGCACGGGTGACATGGGCAAGAAGCTTGGCCTCGACAACGGCTGGGCCTACCGGATCATCAAGCAGGTCGGAAACTATGCCGAGATCTTCGAGCGCAATGTCGGATCCGGCTCGCCGCTGAAGATTTCACGGGGTCTGAACGCCCTGTGGAACCAAGGCGGCATCCTCTACGCACCGCCGATCCGCTAAACACAATGGAAAACCCCTGAGGCCACTGGTCTCAGGGGTTTTCACTTTCTGATCTCCGGGGGCACCAACTTAAGAAAAGACTGATCGATGGCCGACCAACCGACACCCGGAGGCGGTTTACAACCATCGAAGCCGCCGCCGTGGAATGACCCCGCCGTCCGCTCAATCGTCTTTCAGGTTCTGGCGCTAGCCGCGTTGGGATGGTTCTTCTGGACCATCCTCAACAACACCCTCGCCAACATGGAAACGCGGGGCATCTCCACCGGTTTCGCCTTCCTCGGCCGGGACGCCGGGTTCGGCATCCTGATGAGTCTTATTCCCTACGACGAGAGCAACTCCTACGGCCGGACTTTCTTCGTCGGTCTGCTCAATACGGTCCTGGTCGCTTTCCTGGGGATCATTTTGGCGACCATTCTCGGATTTATCATCGGTGTCGCGCGGCTGTCCAACAACTGGGTGATCGCCAAATTGGCGGCGGTTTATGTCGAGGTCGTCCGCAACATTCCTTTACTGTTGCAGATTTTTTTCTGGTACATCGCGGTGCTTCAGGCGTTGCCCGGCATCCGCCAGAGCATCACGATCGGTGACTCGTTTTACCTCAACAACCGGGGATTCTTCTTTCCAAAACCCATTTTCGGCGACGGGTTCGGCCTCGTCTGGATCGCATTGATTGTCGCCATCGTTGCGATTGTCTACCTGAGAAAATGGGCCAAGCAACGGCTTGATCAAACGGGTCAACAGTTCCCGGTCATTTATACCTCAATTGGGTTGGTCATTGGCCTGCCGCTCGTGGCGTTCCTGGTCATGGGCGCGCCGCTGACCTTCGAGTATGCCGAGCTGCAGCGTTTCCGGCTCGCCGGCGGGGCCAGCGTCATCCCGGAGCTGATGGCGTTGCTGTGGGCCCTGACCATGTACACGGCCGCGTTCATCGCCGAAATCGTGCGCGCCGGTATTCTAGCCGTGAGCCATGGTCAGACCGAGGCCTCCCGCGCGCTGGGACTCAAGAACAGCCAATCACTGCAGTTGGTGATTATCCCCCAGGCCATGCGGGTGATCATCCCGCCGCTGACCAGCCAGTACTTGAACTTGACCAAGAACTCGTCGCTGGCGACGGCCATCGGCTATCCGGATTTGGTGGCGGTTTTCATGGGGACGACCCTCAACCAGACCGGACAGGCGGTTGAGATCGTCGCCATGACCATGGCGGTCTACCTGACCATTAGTCTGGTCATCTCGGCGTTGATGAACTTCTACAACAAGAAAATGGCGCTGGTGGAACGATGACGACGGCTTGGCAACCCTCCCCAAGTCTCCCGCCGCCTGCGTCCACCATTGGCGCCGTCGGCTGGGCGCGCAGCAATCTGTTCTCAACTTGGCTGAGTTCCGTATTCACTGCCGTCCTGTCGCTCGTCACCGTCTACTTCCTCTGGCAGATATTGGATTGGGCGATCTTCAGCGCCGACCTCGCCGGCAAGGACCAATCGGCCTGCGACGGTGACGGTGCGTGCTGGGTCTTCGTCAAGGACAGGTTCAACTTCTTCATCTATGGCTTCTACCCGGACGCCGAGCAGTGGCGGGTAAACGTCATGTTCATCCTGCTGGCGGCGCTCATTTTCCCGCACTTCTTCGAGAATGCGCCATACAAGAAGGCGCTCGGCTGGATATTCCTTACCGTCTACCCGGTGGTCTCCGGCGTGCTGTTGCTGGGCGGCGTCTTCGGTCTCGAGTTCGTCGATACGGACAAGTGGGGCGGGCTGATGCTCACCCTGGTACTGTCCTATGTGGGCATCGTTGCGGCGCTGCCCATCGGCATATTGCTGGCGCTCGGCCGGCGCTCGGAAATGCCCGTCATCCGAACCATATGCGTGGTCTTCATCGAGCTATGGCGCGGCGTACCGCTCATTTCGGTGCTGTTCATGGCCTCGGTGATGCTGCCCCTGTTCCTGCCGGAGGGCACCAATTTCAACAAATTGCTCCGGGCCCTGATCGGCATCACCATGTTTCAATCCGCCTACATGGCGGAGGTGGTCCGGGGCGGCCTGCAGGCGATTCCCAGGGGCCAGTACGAAGCCGCGGCGGCGTTGGGTCTCGGCTATTGGCGCTCCATGTGGCTGATCATCCTGCCCCAGGCCCTCAAGCTGGTGATCCCCGGCATCGTCAACACCTTCATCGCGCTGTTCAAGGACACCACTTTGGTGTTGATCATCGGCCTGTTCGAGGTGCTGGGCGGCGTGCAGTCGGCGATAATTGATCCCGCGTGGCAGAACGTAGCGGCGGAGGGCTTCTTCTTCGCCGCATTTGTCTACTGGATATTCTGCTTTGGCATGTCCCGCTACAGCCAGGCGCTGGAGCGCAAATTGGACACCGGGCATAATCGATAACCCTTCGGGGCTGGAGAAAACCCATGAATGAAGCGGCAACGTCACAAGGCAACGGATCGGATGGCATTATCCAGATGATCGACGTCAACAAGTGGTTCGGCGAATTTCATGTCCTCAAGAACATCAATCTCAATGTCGGCGCCGGCGAGCGGATTGTCATCTGCGGACCGTCCGGGTCCGGTAAGTCGACCGTGATCCGCTGTATCAATCGTTTGGAAGAACACCAGCGGGGACGGATCATCGTGGACGGGGTGGAGCTCACCAACGACCTCAAGCACATCGAGCAGATCCGCCGTGAGGTCGGTATGTGCTTCCAGCACTTCAATCTGTTCCCCCATCTGACCGTGCTCGACAATCTCTGCCTGGCGCCTCAGTACGTCCGCAAGGTGCCGCGGGCTGAGGCGGAAGAGACGGCGATGGAGTATCTGGAACGGGTCAAGATTCCCGAGCAGGCGGACAAGTTTCCGGGTCAGCTCTCGGGCGGTCAGCAGCAGCGTGTCGCCATCGCCCGGTCGCTATGCATGAGCCCCAAGATCATGCTGTTCGACGAGCCGACCTCGGCCCTCGATCCCGAGATGATCAAGGAAGTGCTGGACACCATGATCGAACTTGCCGAGACCGGCATGACCATGCTGTGCGTGACTCATGAGATGGGTTTCGCAAAAACGGTGGCCAACCGGGTGATCTTCATGGACGGCGGCGAGGTGATCGAATCGAATGAGCCCAACCAGTTCTTCGACAACCCGCAGCACGACCGCACCCAGCTGTTCCTGAGCCAGATCCTGGCCCATTAGCGGACCGCCGCCGGACGGCTGAGGCACTCCACACGCCGGCGGGAGGACCCGTCTCCCGGGATCATCGAAGCGCGCCGGCGGGCATTTCACGTGAAACAATCATTGGGGTCCGGTTTTGATCGCCCGGGTGCGGCCGCGGGTAGCGGAAAAGGAGAGACGGGTGACGACGAACCATTCTTCGCCATTTCCCCGGCGGGGCCTTGCCGAGGCACCGCCAATCGAGATCGCTTTGGGGCCTCGATTGCCAAATCGGCTAGACCGACAGTGCGAGGATATGCGCCTATTCGGCGGCGGCTTGCCTGCCGCCCAGGAGATCCTTCATGGCCTGTTCCCAGTCGTTGGTATTGAAGCCGTAAGGGCCCAGCGTTCCCAGTGCTTGTGCTAAATCATCCTCTCCAGGGCCTGTTCGAAGCTCTCAACTTTTATTGTTTCCATGTTTACCTCCTCCGACGGGTGATCGGGGCGTACGGTTTGTCTGCGCCGATGAAAAACTCTCCGCTCCAATGCCTCGGCTTCGGCACCAGTAGAGAGTTTCCGGCACGGACTGATAAATCTTGCAGGCACATCCTCCGTGAGCAGGTCGCGCAGGTAATGTTGCCGGGCTTCCGTGCGTTTTTGCATGAGCCCGAATTTGATCTCTCCAACTATTGGGTGTCGATCAAAATGCATCACCGATCCCTGGGTCAAAGATTTACATCTCATGCTCGGGCAGGTTTTCCATTGGCGGTCCCGGCCGCGCGCGAATCATATCTTCGAGTTCTTTTTGCAGCGATGCCTTGCCGGGATCATTAAAGCGGTTGGTCATTCCATCAGGGTCATCCGATAGGTCGTAAAGCTCGCCGTCGCCGGATATCGTTTCGAGCGTAAGTTTTGACGTTTTTGATCTGACCGTTCGCAAATTCAACTCAACGCCGGTTCGGCTTGGCTGCTGGTTCCATTCGCTATACGCGACGTCCCTGGGCCCCGATTTTCCCTCGAGCAATCCACGCAAGGATTGGCTTTGAATGTGACCCGGCTTTTCAAAACCGGCCCAATCGCGGCCCGCGGGCCCGACGCCGAGCCCGAAAACCGCCATCTGACCGTCCCGCATGCCGGGGTCGGTGGCTGGCGAATTGCCGGAGATAATCCGGGGCGCGCCTTCGGGCCCATCGATCCGGCAGTGGAAGGTGTTGTCGTTGGCGGTGAATTTCGTGGTTGTCCGCTCTTTTTGCAAGAAAATCCCCGATCGGTAAGACGGAAAATGTTCGGCTCTCTCCGGCGTGCATTGTGGGCAGGGACAGTTTAACCTGCGTCCTCGACCACGCAACTGGCCCATGGGGGAGGTCATGGATACTGTGCGGCGACAATATCGAGACCTGGCGGAGCATATTGAGGCGCTCGATGCGGCGGGCCTGCTATGGCGGATCGACGAACCGGTAAACAAGGATTCCGAATTGCATCCCCTGGTGCGCTGGCAATATCGTGGCGGCATCGCTGAAGCGGACCGCCGGGCGTTCCTGTTTACCAACGTTGTCGACGGCAGCGGGCGGAAATATGACATTCCCGTGGTTGTCGGCGCCTTGGCGGCCAGCGAAAGCGTTTACGGCGTCGGTATGGTGAGCGACATCGATGCCATCGCCGACAAGTGGACCCGGGCGATCTCCAATCCGGTACCGCCTCGGCTGCTCAACAGCGCGCCCTGCCAGGAAATTATTGTCGAAGGAGACGACCTAAAAGGTGCAGGCAACGGACTCGATGTGAGCAACCGGATAGATGGGTGACACTATAGACCGGTTACATGGGTAACAGTGTTTATGATGTCGTCCAAAGAACGTTTTGATGCGCGTGAGGGTGCCAAAACGAGCAATTTCAGCAAAAGAACCGGAGGAGACTTGGCCAATGCCAGGTCACTTCTGGCTAAGTGCGGAAATCCAAAAGCAAATTGTCTGGGGCTGCTTTTGTCCCACAAGTGATCACCTTACCCGCTCGTCTGAATTTACCGGCCAGAAAACCACAAAATGTATCCACCGATTGCGGAGATATTTGATCAACTCGGTACGGAGAACGGACGCTAGACAAGCCTGAAGGCGTCTGAAAATATGGCTCGCTTATGGAAAAGGAAACGCTTCCCTAGTTCGTTGCGCATCCTCGATTGCGGGAGGATCGGAAGGACCGAATGACGAACGGCAATGGCGGTATCGGACACAATGCGGCAGATTTCGCCGGACTGGTTGACGACCGGCCCGAGGACGGTGTCTTTCAGGTAGACCGCCGCGTTTACAATGATCCGGACATCCTGGAAGCCGAGTTCGAAAACATATTCGAGGCCGGCTGGGTGTTCCTGTGCCTCGAAGGGTTTCTCAAGGTCCCGGGCGATTATGTCGCCACCCATATCGGGCGCCAGCCGGTCTTTGTCATCCGGCGCCAGGGCGGCGAGTTGGGCGCCTTTATAAATGCCTGCGCGCATCGTGGTGCCATGCTCACCAACGCCCGTGCCGGTAACATGACGGACATTGCCTGCCCCTATCATGGCTGGCGCTTCAATACCGACGGCAAATGCACCGGCATCAAGGCGCGCCGGATCGGCTGGCCCGAAGATGATTTCGACCAGTCACGCTTCAATCTTAAGCCGGTCGCCCGGCTGGAGAGTTACCGGGGGTTTGTGTTCGGCAGCCTGAATCCGGATGTACCGCCGTTGACCGACCATTTAGGCCCCATCACCGGGTTCCTGGATCTATTTTGCGCACCGGCACCGCATGAATTGGAAATCGTCTCCGGCGCCTCGATCCACACGGTAAATTGCAATTGGAAAGTGCTGCATGATAACGGGCCCGATCCCTATCATGCCTCGACCGTGCACGGAAATTTTGCCGCCACCATGGCCCATCGCGACGAGATCGGCGGTCATGCGGGCCTCGCGAAAACCGAAACCGGCCGCTTGGCGGGAACTGTCGCCACAGGGATGTACGCGCCCGGCAACGGCCATACGGCGTTCTGGGCCGAAAAGAAAACGCCCGAGGTGTTTCCGGTGTACGCTTTGAAGGAGCAAATCGAACGGGACCTGTCGCCGGGCCAGGCAAAATGGGCGCTTGAGCGGTCTCGCCATGTGACCGTCTTTCCCAATCTCTTGGTCAATGAGCTGGCGAGCACCTATATCCGCACATACCGGCCGCTCAGTGTCGATGCCACCGAAATTTCGTCCTGGTGTCTGGCGCCGGTCGGCGAGTTACCCGAGTTGCGCCGGGCGCGGCTCCGCAAGTTTGAGGACTTTTTCATGCCCACCGGTATGTCGACACCCGACGATGTCGCCATATTCGAGATCACCCATCGGGGAAATAGGGCAGAGGCCGGCCATGCCAACGATATGAGCCGGGGCTTGACCCAGGCGACGCCCGGCCCGGACGGGCCGGCACGGGAACTGGGGATCGAGCCGGAATTCAGCGCTGACAATTTCACCCACGAAATCACTTTGCAGGGCGTCTACCGGCAGTGGGCCAAGATGATGTCGGCGGACCGCGGCGGATTTAATGACTGACGCAACCGGGAGCGCCCCTGTTGACGTAACCCTCAACGCCGAAGCCGCGGCCTTCCTGTACACCGAGGCGCTGATGCTGGACGAGCGGCGTTGGGACGATTGGCTGTCGCTTTATGCCGAGGATGCGGTGTTCTGGGTGCCGTCCTATACCATGCAGGGCGAGCCGGTGACCGATCCGGAATTATCGATCAATTTGATTTACATTACCTCCCGTGCAGGCCTCGAAGACCGGATCTACCGGATTCGCACCGGCCGGTCCGAGGCGTCGACACCCCTGCCGCGCACCTGCCACCAGATCACCAATGTATTGGCTGCCCAGAACGGTTCCGGCGGGAGCGGCGGCGTCCGAGTTACCGCCAATTTCCAGGTTACCAGCTGGAGCCACAAGCGCGGCGCCGAATGCCGCAGCGGGCGCTACGATTTTGAACTGCTCCGGACGGGCGACGATTTTCGTATCCAGCGCAAGAAAATCCTGCCGGTCGACGAGGTGACGGACGGCTGGTACGACATTTTCTCCATATGATTGTCAGATGGCCCACCTGTCTCCGAGCGCGGGGCGCTGACAGGTCGTTGCCCGGCATCGAGAGCGGCGGGCGATCACAAAACGGAACCCGACATAATGAAGGCACCATCGTCACTAATTATCCTCGGCACTTCAGCAGGTCCGACGTTGACTCCAGGGCGGGCGCAGACCTCCCATCTGGTGACCGTAAACGGCACGTACTACGTTGTGGACGCCGGCGATGGTGTGGCGCGGCGAATGGCAAGGGCGGGCGCAAACGTGCGCGAGGTGGGGATTATTTTCCTCACTCATCACCACGACGACCATACCGCAGGCCTCGGCACCCTGATGTCCCTGGCGTGGGACCGGCAACGCACTGAGCCTATCCACGTCTACGGCCCGCCCCGGACTGAGGAGCTCGTGGATGCCATCGTGCGGTATTGCAGCATCAGTGCCGACATCCGCATTGCCGATGGGGGCCGCACTGTTCCGATGGATCAGGTATTTTTCGGCCACGACGTAGGCACCGGAGAAATTTATCGGGACGGCAACATCCGCGTTTTCGCGGCGGAGAATACTCACTTCAGCTTTCACCGGGGAGACGCCGCCGGCCGCTATAAATCCTACTCCTACCGGTTTGAGACCCCTGACCGCGTTATCGCCTTCACAGGCGATACGGGTTTTAGTCCTGCCGTTACCGAGCTGGTTAAGGATGCCGATGTCCTGGTGACCGAGACCTCGTCCTGCGAGGAGCGTAAATCCGGGATGATTAATGATGGGACATGGCAGGTCATGAGCACCGCCGAGCAAGAAGGCATCATGCGTCAGGCGACCATGGGGCACATGGATTTGGTCCAAATCGGTGAGTTGGCAACCGGGGCCGGGGTCAGAAAGGTGGTGCTGTCCCATCTCACACGGCGCGTTGAGTCCACGGATTACGAGCCTTGGGCCGAGGAGGTACGGAAACATTTCTCGGGCGAGGTGGTGGTCGCCGAGGACCTGATGGAATTTTAGAGAACGAACGCCGGACCTCGATCATCGTCATCTGGTGGCGACCATTTCCGGGAATGTACCCGATGTGCTCGGGCGAAATACCACGGCATCCTCCGACGATGCTGACGCCGCTTTCTATCCATTCGGTCGCGAGGCCGGCCGGGTGCTCTGGAGAAATAACATCATCGAACTCCCGGTGAGGCATCCGAAAGTATCCGGAATCCGGATAGGCCATTCGCAGGCCGCGCCTCGCGCCTCCAGTTGCTTGAGCGTTGGTTTTGCTTTGACCCGTACATGAAACTGCCCAAAACGTTCCCCTGGAAATAGAACGCCAGCGGAGGTTCACCGAAAATTTTGGCTAAATGACTGAAAAGAATGGTGGGCGCGGCTGGGATTGAACCAGCGACCCCCGCCGTGTGAAGACGGTGCTCTCCCGCTGAGCTACGCGCCCGCTCCGGGGATGGGGACGGGCATATAAGTGGTGCCTGCCAAGTCTGTCAAGCGAGGGCGGCTCGGCTCGAGATATTCACGCCCCTTTCTGGAATGCACCAAACCGCCAGACTACCTGGCGGCCAACATGCAGCCCGCGCCCGCTTCGGCGGGGCCGGAAAATAATTCGACGGAAAAATGTCCCTCCCGGCGTTAGGGGAATTGACAACGCGTGCGAGGACCGGTCCCCAATCGCTAATTGAAATCAACGTTCTTGCAAAAGAGGTTCGTGATGAAAAAATCCCTCAAACTCTCCCTGTTGGCCGGCGCGGTGGCGGTGGTTTCGGCAGGCTTTGCCTACGTTTCCGTTTCCGATGCCGGTACGCCGGCGGCGGGCGTCACCAATGCGGTTGTGTCCGGGGCCGCCGGGGAGGCCCGTCAGCACGATCGGATGCACCGGCGCGCTCATTTCCGCGGCCGTGGCGGTCCCCGCGGATTTCGGGGTGGACCGCGTGGCGGATTCCGCGGCGGGCGGATGTTCGAAACCTTCGATGCCAACGAAGACGATCGGATTACCCAGGCCGAGATCGATGCCTTCCGCAAGGGCCAGTTTGACGAGCACGACGCCAACAATGACGGCAAGCTGACCCTTCAGGAATATCAGAACCTGTGGCTGTCGGTGATGCGGGAGCGCATGGTCGATGCTTTCCAGCGTCATGATGACGACGGTAATGCCGAAGTCAGCCTGGAAGAGTTCTCCGAACGGTTCTCGCGCATGGTGCGCCGCCTGGACAACGACGGCGACGGCGCCATCACCCGGGACGACCTGCGGAACCGGTTCGGGCCTCGCGGTGGTCCGAGAGATGGTCGGCGCGGAGAACGCCGCGGGCCCGGACAAGGCCAAGGCCAGAGGGACAACTAAGTTCGTTTGTTCCAAGTTATTGCCACATGACTTGCCGGGGCGGTGCGATGCGTACCGCCCCGTTTTGTTTGCCCTGGCCGTATGCTATGGCTGAGCCATGGAAACCACCTTCGGGGACTCGTGTGACAGACGCGGATAGAGAGAAGCGCGCGGCCGGACGCGCGGCGGCCGGCTACGTGGCATCGGGAATGGCCGTCGGCGTCGGCACCGGTTCAACGGTAAGATATTTCATCGACGCGCTCGGCGAACGGGTCAGGGACGAAGACCTCACGGTCCGTGGAATCCCGACCTCCGGGGACTCGGCGGAGAAGATGAGGGCCCGGGGGATCGAGGTTGTCGGCTTCGACGAAGTGAACAAGCTGGATGTGGCGGTCGACGGGGCCGATGAGGTCAGCGCCGAATTCCATATGATCAAGGGCGGCGGCGGCGCGCTGCTCAGGGAAAAGATCGTTCTGACGGCTGCCGAGCGGCGGGTGATCATCATCGACTCGTCGAAACAGGTGAAGACGCTGGGCGCCTTCGATCTGCCGGTCGAGGTCATCCCCTTCGGCCATGAGTACGTGTTGGACACGATCGCGCAAACCGGGGCGACGCCCAGGGTACGCCAATCGGGTGGTGGCGATTTCCACACCGACAACGGTAATCTGGTTTTGGATTGTGCGTACGGGTCCATCGCCGATCCGCGGGCGCTGGAAGGAGTTTTGAAGGGCATCCCCGGCGTGGTCGAGACAGGCCTGTTTCTGGGGCTGGTGGATGAATTGCTGGTCGGCCGGGGCGACGAGGTGGAGACCATCACCGCGAACGAGGTGTGGGGCTGAACCGGCGTCTGTTCAGCCGGCGGCCATCTTGCGGCCGAACCGGGTCATCGGCTTCTTGGGTTTCTTCTCGTCGGCCGCCCGGACCGCGTCTTCGATCGGCATCCGCTTCCTGTCAACGGTGTATCGGCCCGCATCCCCGTGGATTCCGGGGGTAACGCCGTCACAAAACCGAAACATTCGATCAGGGCGGCGTGGTTGGGCCGAGCGGTGATTTGCCGAGGACCATGTCGGCCGCCTTCTCGGCGATCATGATGGTGGGGGCATTGGTGTTTCCGCCGACGATGCGGGGCATGATGGAGGCGTCGACCACCCGCAGCCCGTCGATCCCTTTGACCCGAAGTTCGGGGTCGACGACACTCTTTTCGTCGGTCCCCATCTTACAGGTGCCGACGGGGTGAAAGATGGTTCCGGCGTTCCCCCGGATATAGTCCCGGACATCGTCATCCGTTCTCACCGTGGGCTGGGGCATGAACTCCTCCGGTGTCAGATGCTGGAGGGTCTCGCTGGTGGCGATGCGGCGGGCTTCCTGGAATCCCTTGAAGAGAATTTCCAGGTCTTGTTCCTCACTGAAGAATTGCGGCTGCACCACCGGCGGTTTCGACGGATCATTGTCGGCGACCGTAACCTCCCCCCGGCTTTCGGGACGCAGCAACACCGAATTCGCAAGATATCCATGGCCGTAGCCGACCATTCGGGGCGGCGGCTCGCGGTAGCTGGGGACGAAGATGAACTGGATGTCCGGCCGGATGACGGCGGGGTCGGATTTCCAGAACCCCCCGGCCTCGACCATATTGCTGGCGAGCAGGCCCCGCCGCCGCAGGAAGTATTGAATTCCGGACCAGGCCAGAGACGGCAGCGCCGCCACCGATAGGCCATAGCCGAGCCGGCTGCGGGTGCGGTAGTGGGCGGCCGCCGAAATATGATCCTGCAGGTTCTTGCCTACACCGGGAAGGTCATGGATGACGCCAATGCCGTTATCTGCGAGCTCGCCGCCGGGCCCGATCCCCGACTGCAGGAGAATTTTTGGCGAGACCAACGCACCCGCCGAGAGGATCACTTCCTTCCGGGCATCGATCCGCCGCTCACCGTTGATCATTTCGACACCGGTTGCTCTGCCACCGTCGAGCAGCACCCGAGCCACCGCGGCATCGGTGATCACTTCGAGGTTTTTGCGCCGCCGTGCCGGCTTGAGGAAGGCGACCGCCGTGGACGCCCGCCGTCCGTTTTTCTGGGTCACCTGATAGTTTCCGAAGCCCTCTTGGGTCTCGCCGTTGAAATCAGCTGAGCGCTTGTACTGCAGCTGTTCCGCGGCGCTCGTCCACAGTTCGTTCAGCGGGCTCGGCGTATCCAGATATTTGACGTTGAGCTCACCGCCGGTGCCGTGAAGCTCGCCGTCGAAATGTTCATTGTTTTCGGACTTCTTGAAATAGGGCAGGACGTCGCGCCACGCCCATCCGGGGTTGCCGAGTTCCGCCCATTCATCGTAGTCGCCCTGATTGCCGCGGATGTAAACCATGCCGTTGATGGCGCTGGATCCGCCGAGGGTTTTCCCTCTGGGCAGGAAGATCGGCCGGTTCTTGGCGTGTGCCTGGGGCTCGGAGAAGAAAAGCCAGTTGATCTTGGGATCGCTCATGCCGCGCAGGAGGCCGAGCGGAATATGAATGAATGGGCTGCGATCGGGTGGCCCGGCCTCCAACAGGCAGACCGAGTTGGACGGATCCTCGCTCAACCGGTTGGCCAGCACGCAGCCCGCCGAGCCGCCGCCGACGATCACATAGTCGAAGCTCTTCCAAGCGTTGTTTGCCATGTCTCTCCCTGCTCCCCCGCCAAAGGGTAGGGGAGCGGGGTCAACGGTTCAATTCAGCGGTCGGCTGGCTGTCCGCCGCACGGCCAACAGGCCGGCCAGGGTCGGGACTCGATTGAGCCGCCATAGGAGTGTTGCGGCGATGAGGACGGCGCGGCACGAGATCCCTCGCCCCGTTCAGGGGGAGAGGGAGTAGTCGCGTTGCCGCATCGGGTCCCCCCTTCCCGGGGAGAGAGGGGCAGGGTGAGAGGGCGCAAAAACGAGAAACCCCTAATTGAGTACGGACCCTAGGTGCGTTCCAGGATGTGCAGGCCCCGGTCCCGGTCCATCAGATAGATCAGCCGCCGGTCATCCTCATAGACGTCGTTGGAGAGCACTTCATCGCATCCCGGCGGTTTGTCGGGCACGAAGGAGGCAACCTCCTTGGGCGCGTGGGGGTTGGCGAAGTCGACGACCCGCAGCCCTTGGGCGAACCAGGCAAACGGAATGTCGGTGCCGCGCACTTCTTCCACCGGCTGATGACACCCGCTCCGCACCGGGGTCGGTTCGCGGCTGCCCAATCCCTCGACCTGGTAGCTGGAGACGGGGATGGGGTTCTCCTCGTCGGTGATGTCGATCACCCAGGCGAAAGCGGGTCCCGCATCCGCCGGCCGCGCCACGTCTTCGTCCGCCACCAGCATGATATCCATGCCCTGAATTTTCTCCGGGAACGGCAGGCAGGTGTGGGTCGGGCAGGGGAACGGCGGGAAGGTGGAGAAGCGGGATACCTCTTTCGGGTTGCTCATATCGGTGATGTCGAGGATCGCCCAACCCGCATGCCAATAGCTGACGTAGAGCCGGTCGCCCCGTCGGATCGGATGATGGCAGCGCAGCCGCTTGATCGGCACCTCTGCTTCCTCGCCGCCGGCGACATGTTGGCCGGGCCAATGCCAGCGCCCGACCTCTTCCGGCTTGGTCGGGTTGGACATGTCGAGGATCATGCAGATGTGGCCTTCATAGCCCTCCGCCGTGGGAGAGATGTAGGCGTAACGGTCATCCACGGTGAACCGGTGGACGCCGTCGCCGGCGGTCTCCCAGAAATGGATGTGTTTGGGGTCCAATGGATCGGACACATCGAATATGTTGAGCCCGCCCGTGAACCCGGCTTCGGTCTCGCCCGTATAGTCGATGGATTCGTAATTGGTGAGCATCAGATCGCCCATGATTCGCACCTTGTGGGCATGACAGCCCTGATGTTTGCAGTCGAGGGTTTTGACCACCTTAGGATTCTTGGGGTCGGCCACATCGATGACGGTGGTCGCTTCCTTGCCGAGGGTGTGACCGACATAAGCGGTGGTTCCGCTGACGGTGATTTGGCCGCCGCCCTTGACGTCGACCCAACTGACCTCACGAATTCCTGATGCTTCGGGCATCCGATCCTCCCCATTGTCTTGAGGCTATTTTGGACGCCCAAATGGTCGGAAACAAGAAAATCGAGCGTGCTCAGAATTTCCGAAGTGTCGGGATCAACTCGTCGAAATGATCGATCAAGGCATCGGCGCCCAACTGATCGGGTGGAATGTTGGTGTACCCGAAACTGACCGCGATGGATTTCACCCCGGCGTTCCCGGCGGCGCCGATGTCGGCTGTCGAATCACCGACCATTATGGCCTCCCCGGCACTCACGCCGGCGAGCTCAAGGGCCCGATTGAGGGGTGCGGGGTCGGGCTTTCGCGCGCCCACTTGGTCATAACAGACGACGGGCTCAAACGTGCCGTTTGCGCCGAGACCCTCCAACACAGGCCCGGTCAGCGACGCCCTTTTGTTGGTGCAGATACCAGTGACCACTGCCCAGTCCCGAAGCTGTGCCACCGCTGCCAGCGCCCCCGGAAAAAATTTGGTGTCGACCACGCAATTGGCGCGGTAATCCTCCAGGAATTCGTCGAAAATCCGATCCAGCTCTTCGTCGGAAAGAGGTTCGCCCAATATATCGTATGCACCTCTCAGCATCTTGTCGGCGCCGCCGCCGATCAAGGACATGGATTGTTCGTTCGTCAGGGCGGGCTTGCCTTCCCGCTCCAGTCCCCGGTTGAGGGCCGCGTGCAGGTCCGGGCTGGTATCGGCAAGGGTGCCGTCGAGATCGAATATGACGGCCTTGAAGGGAACGGTCATGGATCCTCGGCAATGCAAAGTTGCGTAACACGAAGTGACTTGGCCTATTTCTGCCCCTGTGGCAAGGTCGCGCCGCGCGATTCGGGTAGGAGTCACAGTTGCTTAACACCTGCCGGCGCATTTTGATTTTCGACTGATATGACCGAGACCAATACCGCCGCCATCATTCTCGCCGCCGGCATGGGGACGCGCATGAAATCGGCGCTGCCCAAGACCCTGCACGCGATCGCCGGCCGTCCCATGCTGTACCTGCTCCTGGATACGGTCGAGGCGCTGGGTCTCGATCATGTCGTCGTTGTATCGGGGCCGGAGCTGGAATCCCATGAGGATGATATTGCGGCCCACCCGGCGAACCCCGTCATCGCTTATCAGACGGAAAGGCTCGGGACCGGTCATGCAGTCCTGGCGGCGAGGCGTGCGCTGCCGGACTTTGGTGGAGACGCGCTGATCCTGTTTGCCGGAGATCCGCTGATCACCGCCGACACCTGCCGCACCGTCCTCGCGCGCCTCCGCGGCGCGGGCGAACCGGCGGTCGTCGTCGCCGGCAAAAGGCCGGGGGAGCCGGGCAAGGCCGGGCGGCTTGTGACCTCGGATGGTGATCAGCTGGACCGGATCGTCGAGGCGCGGGACGCCAGCCCGGAGGAACTTGCCATCCCACTTTGTAATGCGGGTGTGATGGCGGTTGGGCGCGGACAGCTGTTCCCGCTGCTGGACCGGGTGACAAACGACAACGCCAAGGGCGAATACTATCTGACCGATATTGTCGGTCTGGCGCGTTCCAACGGCGCTACCTGCGCCTACGCGGAAGCGCCGGACGAAGAGGTGATGGGGATCGACACCCGCGCCGATCTCGCCCGGGCGGAAGCCATCGTTCAGGAGAGACTCAGGTCGGCCGCCATGGATGCCGGCGCCACGCTCATTGATCCGGCGACGGTCTATTTGTCCTGGGACACCAGGCTGGGCCGGGACGTGACGGTCGGGCCAAACGTCATCTTCGGACCCGGGGTAACCGTCGGCGACAATGTGACCATTCGTGCCTTCTGCCATCTGGAGGGCGCGAGCGTGTCCGACGGCGCCATCGTAGGGCCCTTTGCCCGGCTGCGGCCGGGCACCGACATCGGCGTCGATGCCCATATCGGCAATTTCGTCGAGATCAAGAACGCGGTGGTCGGTCAGGGTGCAAAGATCAATCACCTCTCCTATGTGGGAGATGCGTCCGTGGGGCCCGCGGCGAATATCGGGGCCGGCACCATCACCTGCAACTACGACGGCTATCTCAAACACCGGACGGAAATCGGTGCGGGAGCGTTCATCGGTTCCAACACGTCACTGGTCGCGCCGGTCGCGGTCGGCGCCGGTGCGGTCACCGGAGCCGGCAGCGTGATCACCAAGGATGTCGGCGACGGCAATCTGGCGGTGGCGCGCGGCGAACAACGCCAAATCGAGGACTGGACGGCCTTCAACCGGGCGGCCAAGCAGGCGGCGGACTGAACATGTGCGGCATCGTCGGCATCATCGGGAAAGGCGAAGTCGGTCCGCTGCTGCTGCAGGGCCTCAAACGCCTGGAATACCGCGGTTACGATTCCGCCGGCATCGCCACTTTGGACAACGGCCATATTGGCCGGCGGCGGGCCGAGGGCAAGCTCTCCAATCTGGAAAGGCTTCTTGAAGACGATCCGATCCGGGGAACGACGGGGATCGGCCACACCCGCTGGGCCACCCACGGCGTGCCGAGCGAGGTCAATGCGCACCCTCATGCCACGGAGAAAGTGGCGCTGGTGCATAACGGCATCATCGAGAACTTCGGCGAGTTGCGGGACGAACTGGTCGCGGCGGGCCGGAACATCGCGTCCGAAACCGACACTGAGGTGGTGGTGCATCTGATCACCCAGCACCTCAACGACGGGATGGAGCCCGCGGCCGCCGTCGCCAAGACGCTTCGGCGGCTCGAAGGAGCGTTCGCGCTTGGCATTGTGTTCGCCGGACATTCGGATCTGATGATTGCGGCGCGGCGCGGCTCGCCGCTGGCCATCGGCTACGGCGAAGGCGAGATGTTCATCGGTTCCGACGCCCTCGGCCTCGCCCACCTTTCCCAGCGGATCACCTATCTGGAGGACGGTGACTGGGCGGTGCTCAACGGCACCGGCGTTCGTATCCGCGATGCGGACGGCGCGGACGTGGAACGCTCCATCTTCAAGGTGGAGATATCGGGTGCGCTGACCGGTAAGGGCGGTCATCCCCACTACATGCTCAAGGAGATCTATGAGCAACCCCAGGTGATCGGCGATACGCTGCACAGCTTCCTCAATCCCGCCGACCGCACCATCACCCTGCCCGAATTGCCGGTCGACCTGGCCGCCGTGACCAAGGTCACCGTCTCGGCCTGCGGCACCGCCTTCTACGCCGCGCTGACCGCCAAATATTGGCTGGAGAGTATCGCCCGGGTGCCGGTGGAAGCGGATATCGCATCCGAGTTCCGCTACCGGGCCATGGACATGCCGGCGGGCGGTCTCGCCCTGTTCATCTCCCAGTCCGGGGAAACGGCGGACACCTTGGCGGCGCTTCGCTACGCCAAGGAACAGGGGCAGACGGTGATCTCGGTGGTCAATGTGCCCGAAAGCACCATCGCCCGGGAATCGGACGCCATCCTGCCGACCTATGCCGGCCCGGAAATCGGCGTGGCTTCGACCAAGGCGTTCACCACCCAGTTGACCGTGCTCGCCTGCCTGACCGTCGTGATGGCCCGCGCCCGCGGCGTCATCGGCGAGGCGCGCGAGGCCGAACTCGCCGAAGCCCTCACCGAGGTGCCGTCGCGGGCGGCGGAGGTGTTGAATCACGACGAGCACCTGAAATCGCTGGCCTACGAAGTCTCTCATGCCCGGGACGTTCTCTATCTCGGGCGGGGCACCAGCTACCCCATCGCGCTGGAAGGCGCGTTGAAGCTGAAGGAGATCAGCTACATCCACGCCGAGGGCTGTGCCGCCGGCGAAATGAAGCACGGCCCCATCGCGCTGATCGACGACAACGTGCCGGTGATTGTCATCGCCCCTTCGGACAGCCTGTTCGACAAGACGGCTTCCAACATGCGGGAGGTCATCGCCCGGGGCGGGCGGGTGATCTTCATTTCCGATGCCGAAGGCGCCAAGAAGCTCGGCGATCTTGCGGCGGCGACCATCGCGCTTCCGAGCGTCGATCCGTTTGTTTCGCCCATCCTCCATGCCATCCCGGTGCAGCTGCTGGCCTATCACACGGCGGTCATCAAGGGCACCGACGTGGACCAGCCCCGCAACCTCGCCAAGAGCGTCACGGTGGAGTAGGGGCCATCTCGAAGCCCGATATTCTCTATGCCAGCGAGCACGAGGCGGATTTCTTCGCCCTCCTCGAGGAGCACTACACGCTCCACGTGGCGCCCATGGAAATGGGACCGGAGAGGGACGCCTTTCTGGCCGAGGCCGGGCCCAGGGCGCGGGCGATGATCGCCATTTCCATCCTGGGGCCGCGGCCGGAGCAGATCCGCGAAATGACGTCGCTTGAGCATCTCGCCTATCTGGGTGCCGGCTATCAGAGCATGGCCATGGACGCGTTCAAGGAACTGGGTGCGACGGCGAGCTTCGTTCCCGCCGCGAACGCCGACGCCGTCGCCGAATATGCCCTCGCCCTGATGCTGGCGTGCGTCCGGGAGTTGCGGTCGGCGGACGCCTTCGTCCGCGATGGGCGCTGGGGTCCGGAGTTCGGCCCGCCGCCGGTGCCGGAACTGCGGGGCCGCAGGATCGGGATCGTCGGCCTGGGCGATATCGGATCGCGCATCGCCAAGCTGGCCGCCGCCTTCGGTCCCGACATCGCCTACACCAAGCCGGGCAAAGGCGATGCACCCTATACCTACTACCCGAGCCTTCTGGAACTGAGTGAGGCCTCGGATGTCCTGGTGATCTCGGCCCCGGGAGGTCCGGAAACAAAGCACATGGTGAATACGGAGGTGCTCGCAGCGCTCGGGCCTACCGGCTACCTGATCAACGTCGCCCGCGGCTCCATTGTTTCCAACGGCGATCTCATCGCCGCCTTGGAGGCCGGGACGATCCGCGGCGCGGGACTGGACGTGGTCGATGGCGAACCCGGTGTGCCCGAGGCTCTGCGCCGGATGGACAACGTAATTTTCTCGCCCCACCGGGCCGGTGTCACCCGCGAGGCCATCCGGGTGCAGTGGAAAACGGCGATGGACAACCTCGCCGCTCACTTCGCCGGGGAGCCGCTCGTTACCCCGATCCCCGGGTTCGAGGGCAACTGACCGTATCCGTGGCCTTATTTGTGGCCGTGTCCGCCGGTCTTTACGTTCTCCGGCTTGTGGCCCGGGTTCATGGTGTTCTGCTTCCGCTGCAACGAAACAGGCCATCTGCTCTTGATGTACGAGATCACCGCCCAGATTTGGGCATCATGGAGGCGAAACCCAAAAGCCGGCATGCCGTCCTTGATCGGCTTGCCGCTCCGATCCTCGGAGCCCGTCGAAATCTGGTTGAACATGTACTGATCGGAATGATGGGATCCGTGTCCCCGCTCGTCGAGCCGTGGCGGGATCAGGTTTTTCGGAAACTTCGCCGGATTGACCGGTCCCCGGAGATTCTCGCCGTGGCATTCGGCGCAATTCTCCAAATAGACCGTTTTGCCGACGGACACTTGATGGTGATTTCCCGTGTCGACCGGATGGGTGGCATCCGCCGGAACGATAAACAGGATCGCCGCGCCGAAGGCCAGGGATGAGATCAGGGACTTCCTCATCGGTTGCTCCGTTGATTGACGCTGCGCCGGTCGATCATCTCCTGACGCCGCCGGACCTTCGCCGGCCAAGTGCTTTTGATGTACGCTAGCACAGCCCAAATCTGGTGATCGGATAAACTTTCTTCGAAGCCCGGCATGGCGCTATTGAAATCGTTGCCGGGGATCAATTTCTCGCCGCCCAGCTTGGTGTAATCGAACAACAACTGGTCGGGGTGATGCCAGGTGTGGCCGCTCTCATCATGGGGCGGGGCGGGAAGGGTCCCGTCGGGCAAGGTCGCCCGCCAGTTGGGCTGCCCCTCCAGATTCTTGCCGTGGCAAGAGGCACAGTGTTCGGCGTAGACGATCTTGCCTTCGGCAACCAAAGCAGCATTTGACGCATCCGCCGACGTCGCACCGTTGCCCGGGCCGGCGAAGTAGTAGATGCCGATCCCCGCCACGAGGACGGCGAGGCCAATTCCAAGGGCGAACCGGACTCTTCGTTCCATTCCAATTACATAGCCCTTCCCATGGCTGGAAGGTCAAGGATTCATGGACTACATTGCATCCAAGGGTTGGTTGCCGTTGTTTGGCACCGCTCATCAGGGGAACGATTTGCATGCCCAAGTACGATTACGATCTCATCACCATCGGCGCCGGTTCCGGCGGCGTCCGCGGCACCCGCCTCGCCGGCGGCTACGGCGCGCGGACGGCGATCATCGAAGAGGAGCGGGTCGGCGGCACCTGCGTGCTGCGCGGCTGCGTGCCGAAGAAGTTGCTGATCTACGGCGCCCACTACGCGGAACATCTGGAGGATGCGGTCAATTATGGCTGGTCCGTCGACGGCGCTTCTCATGACTGGGCGCGGATGATCGACACAAAGAATGTCGAACTCGACCGGTTAAACGGCATCTACCTCCGAATCCTGAGGGAGAACAATGTGGAGGTGGTAGATGGGCGGGGCGTCGTCACCGATCCCCATACGGTGGAAGTGAACGGCAAGTCCATGACCGCCGAGAAGATCCTGGTCGCGGCCGGCGGCTGGCCGTCCACGCCGGACATTCCGGGCATCGAGCATGTGATCTCGTCCAACGAGGCGCTGGAACTCAGGGAGTTGCCGAAGCGGATGGTGATCGTCGGCGGGGGTTATATCGCCGTCGAATTCGCCGGCATCTTCGCGGCGCTCGGCGTCGAGGTTACGGAGGTGATCCGCGCCGAGGCGATCCTTCGGGGCTTCGATCACGACATCCGGGTGAACCTGACAGATGAAATGCAGAAGCGCGGCATCAGGGTCCTCTCGGAGACCGTCATCCGCTCCATCGAAAAGGACGGGGATGTTTACACGCTCCGCTGCGCCGGCAACGAGATCATCGAGACCGACCTCGTCATGTACGCCACCGGCCGAACGCCCAATACGGCCGGCCTGGGTCTGGCGGAGGCAGGCGTTGAGCTTTCCGACGGCGGCGCCGTGATGGTCGATGAGTGGAACCAGTCCTCGGTCGAGAGCATCTACGCCGTCGGCGACGTCACCGACCGCATCGCCTTGACCCCGGTCGCCATCCAGGAGGGAAGGGCGTTCGCCGAGACCAACTTCAACGACAATCCGCTGACGGTCGACTACGACGACGTGCCGTCGGCGGTGTTCTCGACCCCGCCGGTGGGTTCGGTCGGGCTCTCGGAAGAAGACGCTCGCGCCCGCTACGGCGACATCGACGTCTATGTTTCCCGGTTCAAGCCGTTGGTGCACACCTTGTCGGGCCGGGACGAGCGCTCTTTCATGAAACTGCTGGTCGATGCCCACACCGACCGGGTGCTCGGCGCGCACATGATGGGCTTGGACGCGCCGGAAATCATCCAGGGCGTCGCCATCGCCATCAAGTGCGACGCCACCAAGGCGCAGTTCGATGCGACGACCGGCATCCATCCCTCGGCGGCGGAGGAATTCGTCACCATGCGGGAGAAGCGCCCCGAGCCGGAACGCGCCCAGGCGGCGGAGTAGGCGGAGAAACAGCGAATGGCCGATCTTCCTCTCTCCTTTGCCGCTTGTGAATACGACCACGTCCGGGACCTGGCCGATGGAAAGGTCACGGCCAAGGGCATCGAGATCATCCCCATGCTGTTTGACGAGCCGCACTTCGTCTTCCACAGGGCGGCCAACTATGAGGACTTCGACATCGCCGAGATGTCGTTCGGCCGCTACATCTCCATGGTGTCGCGCCGTGCCAACGACATGACGGCGATCCCGGTGTTTCCGTCCCGCGTCGCCAGAATCGGCTCTTTCTACGTGCCGCGCGGCTCGAAGCTGAAATCGCCCGAGGACCTGACGGGCAAGCGGGTGGGCATCCCGGAATGGACCCAGACGGCCAGCATCTATTCCCGTGGCTGGCTGGCCGAAACCTGCGGCGTCGATCTCAAATCGATCGAGTGGGTGCAGACCGGTGTCGACGAGCCGGGCAGACCCGAGCCGTCGCCGGTGAAGCTTCCCAAGGGCATCAAGGTTCGGCCTGACGCGGAGTATTCTCTCTCGGAGTTGCTCGTCAATGGCGGCATCGATTGCGCCATGACGGCACTGCCGCCGAAGCCGTTCCGGGACGGGGACGGCCGGGTGCGGCGGCTGGTGAAGGACTCCAAGAAAGCCGAGATCGCCTACTTCAAGGAGACCGGCATCTTCCCAATCATGCACGTAATCGCGGTCCGCAATGAGGTGCTGGCTGAACACCCCTGGGTCGCGGTTAATTTGCTCGAAGCGTTCGAGCAGTCCAAGCGGAACGCAATTGGGCGGACGCTGCGGGGCTCGCACTCGGCCTATCCGATTCCGTGGGGCTATGACGCGGCTCTGGAAGCCCGGGAATTGTTCGATGGCGACGTGTTCCCGTACGGTCTCGAGCCCAACCGGACCACCATCGAGGCCTTCCTGCGCTTCGGGCATGCCCAAGGTGTGGCGCACCGCAAACTCAAGCCGGAAGACCTGTTCGTGCCGTCGACCCTGGAGCGGATTCTTACATAGATTGCTCCCTCGTTCGGTGGCGGGTCATTGTTCTGTGACCCAACCTTATTTCCCTGGAATTCCGCGGCGTTCCGGCGTATAACCCCGCGCTCTGAAAAGAATACTTCCTGGGGATAGGAAAATGGCAGCGAAGTGGGCGCCGGACAGCTGGCGCGGCAAACCCATCGAACAGGTGCCGGAATACCCGGACGCCAAGGAACTCGCCGACGTTGAGGCCCGGCTTTCCGGGTATCCGCCGCTGGTCTTTGCCGGCGAGGCGCGGCGCCTGAAGCGGTCTCTCGCCGACGTTGCGGCGGGAAAGGCTTTTCTGCTCCAGGGCGGCGATTGTGCGGAAAGCTTCGCTGAATTCCATCCCGACAATATCCGCGATCTGTTCAAGATCGTCCTGCAGATGGCCGTCGTGCTGACGTTCGGCGCGGCCCTGCCGGTCGTCAAGGTAGGCCGGCTGGCCGGTCAATTCGCCAAGCCCCGCTCGGCGCCGACGGAAACAATCGACGGCGTCGAGTTGCCGAGCTACCGGGGCGACATCATCAACGGCATCGAATTCGATGCCGAGGCCCGGGTGGCGGATCCCAGGCGCATGGAGCAGGCGTACAATCAGTCGGCTTCGACCCTCAACCTAGTGCGGGCGTTTGCCCAGGGCGGGTTCGCCGATCTCCACCGGGTGCAACAGTGGAACATGGGTTTCGTAGCGGATTCGCCGTTGGGCGAGCGCTACACCGACCTCGCCAACCGTCTGGATGAGTCCCTGGCCTTCATGGCGGCCTGCGGCTTGACCAGCCAGAGCGCGCCGCAGATCTCGGAGACCGAATTCTTCACCTCGCACGAGGCGCTGCTGCTGCCCTACGAGCAGGCCATGACCCGGGTCGATTCCACCACCGGCGACTGGTACGACACGTCGGCCCACCTGCTGTGGTGCGGTGAACGGACCCGCCAGTTGGAGAACGCGCAAATCGAGTTCTTGAAGGGCATCGGCAATCCGGTTGCCTCGAAGGTCGGCCCGACCACAGAGCCCGACTACCTGATCAGGCTGACCGACATCCTCAACCCGGAAAACGAGCCGGGCCGCCTCACCCTGATCTCGCGGATGGGCGCCGACCAGGTCGAAGAGGTGCTGCCGGCCTTGGTGCGCCGGGTAAAGGAGGAGGGCCGCCATGTGGTCTGGTCCTGCGATCCCATGCACGCCAACATGGTCAAATCGGCCAACGGCTATAAGACCCGCCACTTCGATCGCATCCTGCAGGAGGTGGAGGGCTTCTTTGCCGTCCACCGGGCCGAGGGCGTCCACCCGGGCGGCATCCATCTGGAACTCACCGGCAAAGATGTCACCGAGTGCGTCGGCGGCGCCCAGGCGATCACCGAGGCCGATCTCTCGGACCGATATCACACCCATTGCGATCCGCGCCTCAACGGGCGTCAGGCCCTGGAACTTGCCTTCCTGATCGCCGAACGGCTGAAGGAGGAACGCTCCAGCGGCCATATGAACGGTGCCGACAAGGCGGTGGCGGCAACGATAACGATCTGAATCGGGTCAAATCCCCGTGAAATCACGAAACGGCGGGTCTCATGGCCCGCCGTTTTCGCTATGGTGCCGGGCATGAAAGGAAATGATCCGGGCCTGTCGCGCCGCGGCTTCCTGACCTTCGCCGCCGCGGGCGCGGGATTGCTGACCAGCGGCTTCCCCTTGACCGGGAATGCCTCCCCGATGCTCACCAAGGTGATCCCGTCGACGGGCGAGCGCATCCCCGCCATGGGCATGGGGTCCTACCTGACGTTCAGCGTCGGACGCGACGAAAGCGCGCGGGCCCAGCGGGTGCGAGTGCTGCAGACCTTCATCGATGCCGGCGGCGGGATGCTGGATTCATCGCCCATGTACGGCGCCTCCGAAGAGGTGATCGGCTATTGCCTGAAGCGGGTGAAAAACCCGGAGAAGGTATTTTCGGCCACCAAGGTGTGGACGCCGTTTACGGCCCGCGGCGTCAAGCAGATCGAAAAATCCGAGCGGCTATGGGGCGAGGACCGGTTCGATCTCTTTCAGGTGCATAATCTCCTGAATTGGGAAGCCCACCTCGCCGAGCTTCAACGGCGAAAAGAGCGAGGCAAAATCCGCTATGTGGGGATCACCACTTCCCACGGCCGGAGCCACCGGGAGTTCGAACGGGTGATGAGGTCGGAACAGCTCGACTTCGTGCAGCTCACCTACAATCCCCTCGATTTGGAGGTGGAGGATCGGCTGTTGCCGCTGGCCGCCGACAAAGGCATCGCCGTGATCGTCAACCGCCCGTTCCGCCGGGGAGGCTTGATCGATCATCTGGACGGCGAACCGCTTCCCGGCTTTGCCGCCGAGTTGGGTGCCCGGACCTGGGCGCAGCTTCTGTTGAAGTTCGTGATTTCCCACCCGGCGGTCACGGTGGCCATCCCGGCGACCCGCCGGCCCGACCACGCCCGGGAAAACATGGACGCCGCCACCGGTCCCATGCCCGATGCGGGCCTCCGCGCCCGCATCGTCAAGGCGGTGGAAGCGGCTTAAGGCGCCCCGCCGCCTACCAGTGGCCGGTATTCTCCATCGATTTCCACGGCTCGATGGGTTCAAGCGCGTCGCCCATTTGCAGCAGTTCGACGGAGATGTTCTCCGGTGAGCGGATGAAGGCCATTTTGCCTTCCCGGGGCGGGCGGTTGATGGTCACGCCCGCCTCCATCAGCTTCCGGCAGGTCTCGTGGATGTCGTCCACGGCATAGGCCACGTGACCGAAGTTCCGGCCCTCCGGATACTCGTCCGGGTCCCAGTTATAGGTAAGCTCCAGCTGCGCCTCTTCGTCCCCCGGCGCGGCAAGGAAGATCAGGGTGAACCGCCCGGCTTCCGATTCCCGGCGGCGCAGTTCCACCAGTCCCAGCTTGTTGCACCAGAAATCGAGGGACTCATCCGCATCCGAAATGCGGATCATGGTGTGGAGGTATTTCATGTCTTCTCTCCCGTTTACTCCGCGGCTTGCGCCGCTTGAGCGTCCTGAATGGCGCGCCACACCTTCTCGGGCGTCGCCGGCATGTCCAGATGCCGGATGCCGAGAGGCTGGAGCGCGTGGTTGACGGCGTTCATCACCGCCGGCAGCGCGCCGGTGGTCCCGGCCTCGCCCGCGCCCTTGATGCCCAACAGATTCGTCTTGGCGGGCACCGGATTGTTGCCGATTTCGAAGGCGCAGAAATCGTCGGCCCGCGGCATGGCGTAATCGAGGAAGGAACCGGACAGCATCTGGCCGTTTTCCCCGTCATAGGCGACGTTTTCCAGCAGCGCCTGGCCCGCCCCCTGAACGATGCCTCCATGGACCTGGCCTTCGAGGGTGAGGGCGTTGACCACCGTGCCGACGTCATCCACGGCCACATAGCGCACGATTTCGGTGCGTCCCGTATCCGGGTCGACCTCCACCTCGCAGATGTGACAGCCGTTCGGGAAGCTGGCGGCTTCGGAGAGGTAGGTGGCGCGCTCGTAGAGGCCCATCTCCATACCGGGCGGCATGGCCATGGCGTTGAACGAGGCGCGCGCCACATCCTGGATGTGGGCCTGCTTGTCGGTGCCGGCGACGGTGAAGTTCCCGTTCTCGAATTCGATGTCGGCCTCCGCCGCCTCCAGCATGTGGGCGGCGATTTTCCTTCCCTTTTCGATCACCTTGTCGGCGGCCATGCGCATGGCGCCGCCGCCGGCGACAGCCGAGCGGGACCCGATGGTGCCGATCCCGAAGGTCACCTTGTCGGTGTCGTCATCGACCACCCGGACGTCGTCGCTGTCGATACCCAGCATGTCCGAGAGAAAAATCTTGTACATGGTGTCGTGGCCTTGGCCGTTGGACTTGGTGCCGGCCAAAACCGTGACCGTCCCGCCCGCGTCGAACCGGATCTCCGCCTGTTCGGGCCGCGGGCCGGCGGCACTCTCGATCATGTGGATGACGCCGTAGCCCCGGAGCTTGCCGCGGGCCTCGGCCTCCCGGCGGCGAGCCTCGAAGCCGGCGATGTCCGCCATCTCCAGGGCCATGTCCTGGTTTTTTTCGAACTCGCCGGAATCGTATTTGAACACCAGGCCGGTCTGGAACGGCATGGCGTCCGCCGGGATGAGGTTGCGGCGGCGCAGCTCGCCCTTGTCGATCCCGGTCTCCCGGGCGGCGATATCGATGAGGCGCTCGAGGACATAGGACGCCTCCGGCCGGCCCGCGCCGCGATAGGGGCCGGTCGGCTGGGTGTTGGTGTAAACCGAGGTCACTTCCACGTGGATCGCCGGGGTGGTGTAGACGCCCGCCAGTCCGCCGAGGTTGAGGAAGGTCGGCACCATGGCGGAGCCCGAGGTAATGTAGGCGCCGAGATTGCAGCGGCTCTTGAAGCGGAGCGCGAGAAAGTTGCCCGCATCGTCGAGCGCCAGCTCCGCGTCCCACACCTGGTCCCGGGCGTGGTCATCGGAAATAAAGCCTTCCGAACGCTCACACACCCACTTGACCCGGCGGCCGAGTACCTTGGCGGCAAGCAGGCAAAGCCGGTTTTCGGGGAAGTGGACGTCCTTCAAGCCGAACGCGCCGCCGATATCCCGCGACACCACCCGGACCCGGGTTTCCGGCACCTTGAAGATTTCGCGGGCGATGGTGCCGCGCGACGCGTGGGGCGACTGGGTGTCGCAATACATGGTGTAGCGGTCTTCCCGCGCATCGTACTCGCCGACGCAGCCACGGGTTTCCATGGCGTTGGTCGAGATGCGGTTGATGACGAAGCGTTGGCTGGTGACGTGGACCGCACCATCGAACGCCGTATCCACCGCCTCTTTGTCGCCGAGATCGAAGACGTTGGAAATGTTGCCGGGATAGTCCTCCCGGAGTTGCGGGGCGTCCGCATCGGTGGCGATGGCCGTCTTGGTGACCGAGGGCAGGGGGTCGTATCCTACTTCGACCAGCTCCGCCGCATCCTTTGCCCGGGCCAGCGTTTCGGCCACCACGAACGCCACCGGATCGCCGATCACCCGGACCTTGTCGCCGGCGGGAATCAAGCCGGGATGGGACGCCCAGTAGACGTCGGATCCGTCCTTCGGCCGTTTGCGGGGCGGAAAGTGCGGCTTGGTGACACCGAGCCCGGCCGCCTCGATGTCCCGGTGGGTCAAGACTTTCAGCACCCCCGGCGCGGCTTCGGCGGCGGAGATATCGAGGGAGGTAACTTTGGCGTGTGCATGGGGAGAGCGGACCGAATAGCCCCAGACCATGTCCGGAAAGCTGATGTCGCTGACATATTGGCCCCGGCCGGTCAGCAGCCTCGGGTCCTCGGTGCGGGGCACCGGTTGGCCCATTCCGAACTGGCCCATCTGTTCCCTCCCTTGGTGAAATTCGTCCGGATTTGAGCCGTATCTTGCAGAATGAATCCCACCGTTGCAATCAGCCGGGCTTGCCCGGGCGGCGGGTCCGGCTAACATGTCCGGCAGACGATCAGTGGTAAACGAATATCCGGGGAGATCAATATGTCAGCACATTCACACGGCGTCGTGCACCTGGTGGGGTCGATCCCGCTCGACAATGCGGAGAACGTGTTTCGCACCGTCGCCGGTGCGGTACCCGACCATCTCGCCCGCCTGCCCGATGGTGAAACCGGTGAGCGGATCGGCTGGATTCGCTTCATGCAGGAAATGCTCGCCAACCATCCGGACATGGAGGAGGACCCCGACACGCCGCCGCTCAAATGGACCCAATGGGACGGCGTGCTGCTCAGGGAGATTCCTCAATATCGATTCAAGCCCGGGAGCGACGTCTCGGCGGTGACGTTCGATACGCCCTACGGCGACGAAGCCATCGCGTCGTTCGAGTTGTTCGGCAAGCTGCAGGACGACGGCATCATTCCGTCCGGGACCAAGTTTCAGATTTCCATCCCGACGCCCTTGGCGCCCGGCTACAACTACATCGCCCCCGGAGCCCAGGACGACTTCATCGAGGTTTACACCAGGCATGTCGTGGAAACCGTCGAACGCATCTGTGCCACGCTTCCCAACGACCGCATCGCCTTCCAATGGGACGTCTGTCAGGAAGTGCTGATGTGGGAGGGCTACTACGATGTCCAGCCGGCCGACTACAAGGAAGAGATTTTCCGGGTGCTGGGTGAGATCGGCGATGCCGTGCCCGAACCGGCAGAGCTCGGCTACCATCTCTGCTATGGCAGCCCCCGGGACGAGCACATCGTGCAGCCCCAAGACTCGGCCAACATGGTCGAAATGACCAACGGCATCGTTGCGGCCGTCAGCCGCTCCGTGCAGTTCATTCACCTGCCGGTGCCCAAGGAACGCTCGGACGATGCCTATTTCGCGGCGCTCGCGGAACTGAAGCTGCCCGTGGGTTGCGATCTCTATCTCGGCCTAATCCACTACGACGATGAGGTCGGGGATGCGGCGCGTCTCGCGGCCGCGCGGAAAGTCGTCAAAGTGGATGGTGTGTCTTCGGAATGCGGCTGGGGCCGGGCTGACCCGAAACGCGTGCCGGGCCTGTTGGAGTCGCACCGTAAGGCGGCGGCCGCGCTGGGGCAGAATTCTTAGGGGATTATAGACGCTACTTGGCGGCGGGTGGGGAGAGGAGCGGGAAGAATGATGGCGTGGGTGTCTATGGACGGGCGGGACACGCTGCTTTCGTCATGCGGGGAATACCGCTATGCGTCCCGCGAATTCCTCTCGGACAGCCCGAAAGTGTGCTGCTTTATCATGCTGAACCCGGCAGGAGTGAAACGGGACAGGCCCGGCGCCACCCGCCGGAACTGCATCAAGTTTGCGCGGGCGAACGGGTGCGGGACGCTGTTGACCTGCAATCTGTTCGCGTTGAGCGCCAAGAACCCGAGAGACCTATGGCGAGAGTCCGATCCGGTTGGGCCGGAAAACGACCGGCACATTGCTGAGACGGTTCGGCAGACGAGTGGCGAGGAAGACATGATCGTGTGTGCATGGGGCTTTAACGGCAGAGCGGTAGTAGTGGAGCGCGCACGGCAGATCGTGGCGATCCTCGCAGCCGAGAATACAGCTGGGCGGCTCTACGCTCTACGGCTCAATGATGACGGGAGACCACAGCATCCTGCCGCCCGCGTCTCGCTGCCGCTTCGTGGCGCTCCACTGCGCACCGTGAACGGAGGACTGCAATATGACGAGAGGCGGTAACCCGTTCGCCCGGCTTGAAGCCTTCGTCTCCCAAACCACCCCGCGGGAGGTCTTCCCGCCGCCCATTTTGCCACCCATGTAGTCGCTCATTTTGTTGCCCGGCATTTCTCGAAAGTAACAATTCAACCGGCTTGTTTCCGGGGGGCCCGCCGGGCATGGCCGCCGTGATCAGGGGTGCGTTGACACGCTACGGGCCCATCTCTACATGTTACGCCCCGCCAAAGGGCGGTACGGACCCGGCAATCTCGGCAATGCAACCCGTATGACCGATCGACTATCCATCGCCATGGGCCAGATCAATCCGACCGTCGGCGCGGTCGACGACAATCTGGACCTGATCCGCCGAGCCCGCGCCGACGCGGCCTCAGGCCACGCCGAATTGCTGATCACCGGCGAACTCGCGGTTTCCGGTTATCCGCCGGAAGATCTGGTCCGGAAGCCGGCTTTGGTCGACCGGATCGAGGCGGGAATAAAGGCCTTGGCCGCCGAGACGGCGGATGGCGGGCCTGCGCTTTTGATTGGTACGCCATGGCGGGACGGCGACAAACTCTACAACGCGGCATTGCTGCTGGATGGCGGCGAGATCGCCACCAGCCGCTATAAGCACCTGCTGCCCACGTACGGGGTGTTCGACGAGGACCGGGTATTTGATGCCGGCCCCATGCCGGGTCCCATCGCGTTCCGGGATGTCCGGCTCGGCGTCATGGTGTGCGAGGATATGTGGGAGGCCGACGTCACCGAGACCCTGGAAGAGTCGGGGGCCGAAATTCTCGCCGTCATCAACGGTTCCCCCTTCGAGGTCGACAAGGCGGATCAGCGGCTCAATCTGGCGGTCGCCCGGGTGACCGAGAGCGGCCTGCCGCTGCTATATGTCAATCAGGTGGGCGGCCAGGACGAGCTGGTTTTTGACGGGGCCTCGTTCGTGCTTGGCGCCGACCGGGCCCTAAGATGTCAGGCGGACTCGTGGGCCGAGCAAACCGTGCTCACCGAATGGACGCGGGGCGCGGATGGCTGGGAATGCGCGCCGGGCGCGATGGCCGCGCCGGCGAACGGTGAAGCGCCCGTCGAAAACACCTACCGGGCGATGACCCTGGGATTGCGGGACTACGTGAATAAGAACCGGTTTCCGGGGGTCATTCTCGGGTTGTCGGGCGGCATCGATTCCGCTTTGTCGGCGGCCGTGGCGGTGGATGCCCTTGGGCCCGGGCGGGTGCACTGTGTGATGATGCCGTCGCCTTATACCTCGAACGAGAGCCTTGAGGACGCGGCCGAGTGCGCGGACCTGTTGGGGCTGCGCTACGACACCGTTGAGATCGAATCGGCCATGGACGCCTTCGGCGAAATGCTGAGCGGAATTTTTGAGGACACGGAACCGGACGCCACCGAAGAAAATATTCAGGCGCGCTCGCGCGGCCTGGTCGTCATGGCGATCTCCAACAAATTCGGCTACATGGCGCTGACCACCGGCAACAAGTCGGAGATGTCGGTGGGCTACGCCACCCTATATGGCGACATGTGCGGCGGCTATTCGGTGCTGAAGGACGTCTACAAGACCACCGTCTACCAGCTCTCCCACTGGCGCAATCAGCACCACCCGGCGGGCGCCCTTGGCCCGGCGGGCCGGGTGATCCCCGAGCGCATCATCACCAAGGTGCCATCGGCCGAACTGAAGCCCGGCCAGACCGACCAGGACACCCTGCCGCCCTACGACGTGCTCGACGATATTCTTGAGTGCCTGATCGAGGGCGAGCGGGCAGTGGACGAAATCGTCGCCCGCGGCCATGACCCGGAGACCGTCCGGCGGGTGTGGCAGATGCTCGATCGTGCGGAGTACAAGCGCCGCCAGGCGCCGCCCGGCGTCAAGATCACGTCACGCGCATTCGGCCGCGACCGCCGCTATCCCATTACCAACGGCTTTACCGGATTGGTCTAACCGCCGTTCCCGGCCGAGCCGTGTTTCGGTTTCCGCCGGTAGGAGCCTCTGCCCCGCTTGGCTTTCACGCGCCTCATCTTGAACAAGGGTGAACGCAGGCTGGCGGCAATCGCGTTACGGCGGCCGGGCCTTCTCTGCCTGCGCCGCCCGGACATCGCTTAGAGTTTGGTCGGGTTGGGGGCGTCGCCGTAGACGTCTTCGGGTTCGAAAACCTTTTCGGTCTCTTCGTACTGCAAGGTCAGCGGTCCTTCCGCGCTGCCCGTCGGCACCGAGCGGTAGAAGCACGACCGGTAGCCCACATGGCACGACGCACCGTTGCCGTCCACATTGACCCGGAGCCATACGGCATCCTGGTCGTCGTCGATGCGCATTTCGGCGACCCGCTGGATGAGTCCCGAAGTCGCGCCTTTGTGCCAGAGGGTCTGGCGGGAGCGGGACCAGTAGTGAGCCTCGCCGGTTTCGATGGTCTTGGCCAGCGCCTCGGCATTCATATAGCCGTGCATCAACAACTCGCCGGTCTCAAAGTCGGTGGTGATCACCGGGATCAGCCCCTTGTCATTGAACTTGGGTGCGAGCTCATGGCCTTCCTCCACCTGTTCGATGGAGGTGCGGGCCTGAAAGAGATCGTTGTTGTCAGCGCTCACGGCGGCAATTCCTTGAATTCGGGCGCCTTATATATCCGTGCCGGCTCGGACGGGCAAGGGGCCCGCGCCCACATGTGATTTCCTTCCCGGCGCCACTTGCTATAGTCCCGGCAACAAACACTTTTTGATAGGGGAGGGATTCTGACATGTCATCCTATAAATTGGCTTCCTACAAGGCGTCCGACGGCTCGGCCCGCGCCGGCATGGTAATCGACGACACGGTCTATGATCTGGGCGCCGAGGCGGCAGCGGCCGGTGCGGCCGGCTTCAACGGATCACATGTCCGGGGCGTTTTGGAGAATTGGCCCACCGCCGGGCCTGCCCTCAGGGCCATTTCGGACAATCCGGACGGCAGTGTTTCCCAGCCCCTGTCGGAGACCCGGTTGCTGGCGCCCGTGCCGCGCCCCAGCGCAATTTACTGCGCCGGCGCCAACTATTGGGACCACGCGGCGGAGATGGGCAATACCAATATCAAAAAGGATGAGATCGAACCGTTTTTCTTCATCAAGTCGGGGTCGGTGGTGATCGGCCCCGGCGACGATATCCGCCTGTCGCCCACCTATTCGAAAAAGTACGACTACGAGGTGGAAATCGCCCTGTTCATCGGCAAGGAAGGCCGCCACGTCTCGGTCGATGATGCCATGGACCACATCGCCGGCTACACGATCATGAACGACCTTTCGGCCCGCGAGCGCGGCAAACGGGACGACTGGCCCTTCGGCATGGACTGGGTGCGCCACAAATCCTTCGAATGCTCGGCCCCCATGGGCCCGTGGATCGTGCCGGCGGACGATATTTCCGATGTCCACGATCTCTCCATGAAGACGACCGTTTCGGGCGACGTTCGCCAGGATTCTTCATCCCGGCAGATGATCTTCCAGATACCTGAACAGATCGCCGCGCTGTCGGCGCAGATGACCCTCTATCCGGGCGACATCATCGCCACCGGCACCTGCGCGGGCGTCGCCGGCGCCTCCGGCAAGTTCCTCAATCCGGGGGAGCACATCGTTATGGAAATCGAAGGCATCGGCACCCTGGAGAATTCCCTGGTCGCGGAATAACAGGCGAGAACCATGCCAGAACCACTCGGTTTCGGCGTTTTCCTGGCGCCGTTTCATGCTCTCCACGAGGACCCGACGCAGGCGCTGCATCGGGATTTGGAGCTAGTCGAGTGGTTCGACCGGCTGGGCTTCGATGAAGTGTGGGTCGGCGAGCACCATTCGGGCGGGTTTGAAATCATCCCGGCGCCCGAGGTGTTCATCGCGGCCGCCGCCGAGCGCACCAAGCACATCCGTCTCGGTACCGGGGTGAAGTCGCTGCCCTATTACCACCCGATGATCGTCGCCGATGAGATGGTGCTGCTGGATCATTTGACCCGCGGGCGGGTGATGTTCGGGGTCGGCCCGGGGGCACTGCCGACGGACGCCCATCACATGGGGATTGACGTCAAGGACCAGCGCCGGCGGATGGCCGAATCGCTGGAGGTCATCGTGCCGTTGCTCGAAGGCGAAACGGTCACCCGGGAGACCGACTGGTTCACCATCCGCGATGCTCGCTTGCAGATGCAGCCCTATACCCGGCCCAAGATGGAGATGGCGGTGACGTCCATCCGTTCTCCTGCCGGGGCCATCGAGGCGGGCAAGTATGGCGCCGGCCTGCTGGTCCTCGGCGGCACGTCGGACGACGCCATGGCCTATCACGCCAAGAACTGGGAGATCTGTCGGGAAACGGCCGCCGAGCACGGCCGGACCGTCGCGCGCGATCAATGGCGGATCACCGCCTGGGTGCATTTGGCCGAAACCCGGGAGAAGGCGATCAGCGACATCGACCACGGTTTCTTGGATTGGTTCGAGTACTCCAAGGCTATCCTGCCCGGAACCCCCATCCCGTTCGATACGCCGGATCCCAAGCAATACGCGCTGGACAACCAGGTGGCGATCATCGGAACGCCGGATGATGCCATTCGCGAGATCGAACGGATGCAGGCGGCGGCCGGCGGCTTCGGCAAGCTCCTGGCTTTGGCGCACAACTGGGCGCCGTTTGCCGACGTGAAGCGCTCCTATGAATTGCTTGCCCGCTACGTGGTGCCGCATTTCACCGGCAATCTGGATGCCCGCCGCGCCAGCCATGATTTCGGGACCGGGCATATCGAGGAGATGCGCAAGGACGTCGGCGCCGCGGTGGAAAGCTCTCAAAAGGCTTACCAGGCACACAAGAAGAGCAAGGGTGCCAAGGCGGCCGAATAAAGGCGGGTAACCTTGTCCACAATGTCTGGCGCCGCTATACACTCCGCCCAAATGACTATCCGAATCTACAACACCCTGGCCCGCGAGAAGCAGGACCTGGAACCGGTGAGTCCGGGCCGGGTCGGCATGTATGTGTGCGGGCCGACGGTCTACGACTACGCCCATATCGGCAATGCGCGCCCGGTGATCGTGTTCGATGTGCTCTACCGGCTGCTGCGGTACGAATTTGGTGCCGGCAACGTCAAGTACGTCCGCAACATCACCGACGTGGACGACAAGATCATCGCCGCGGCCGACGAGAGCGGCGAGGAGATCGGCTCGATCACCGCCCGGACCACCGAGGCGTTTCATGCCGACGTGGCCGCGCTCGGCGCCCTGCCGCCGGACGAGGAGCCCCGCGCCACCGGCCATATTCCGGAGATGATCGCGCTGATCGAGGATCTGATAGCCAAGGATCATGCCTATGAGGCGGACGGCCACGTGCTGTTCGATGTTTCTTCCATGGCCGGCTACGGGCGGCTGTCGAGGCATTCACAGGATGAGCTGATCGCCGGGTCCCGGGTGGAGGTCGCGCCATACAAGCGAAACCCAACCGACTTCGTGCTGTGGAAACCGTCCACCGGTTCCCAGCCGGGCTGGGACAGCCCCTGGGGCTTCGGGCGGCCCGGCTGGCACCTGGAATGCTCGGCCATGTCGGAAAAGCATTTGGGCGTCACCTTCGATATCCACGGCGGCGGCCAGGATTTGATTTTTCCCCACCACGAAAACGAGATCGCCCAGTCCACCTGCTCCCACGGCGCCGGGACCTTCGCCAAATACTGGATGCATAACGGCTATCTGCAGGTGGAGGGCGAGAAGATGTCCAAGTCCCTGGGCAGTTTCATCACCGTCCACGATTTGCTGAAAGAGCATCACGGGGAGACCATCAGGCTCGCCATGCTGATGACCCACTACCGCCAGCCCATCAACTGGACGGCGGATGGGCTCGCCCAGGCGAAGAGCCAGTTGGACGGCTGGTACGGTGCGCTGAGAGGCGGGAAAGGGGAAGCGGCGGATGCGCCATCCGCTCTGGTCGAAGCTTTGTCCGATGACCTCAATACGCCGCTGGCTATCTCGGCGCTGCACGAAGCCGCGGGCGCGGTGAACAAGTCGGGCACTGCCGAGGATGCGGGCACGCTTCAATCCGGTGCCGACCTCCTCGGTCTTCTCCAGCTTGATCCGGACGATTGGTTTAAATGGCAGCCAGCGGGCGCTGCGAGCCTCGCGGATGCCGACGTCGATGCGCTGATCGAGGAACGGAACGCCGCCCGGGCCGGGAAGAACTTTGTCCGGGCCGACCAAATTCGCGATCAGCTGGCCGAAGCCGGCATCCTCCTGGAGGACGGCGCCCAAGGCACCGCCTGGAAGCGCGCATAAAGAAACGGCCGGGGATGGGAGGGCCCGGCCGTTTCCCAGAGGCAGCATTCCAAAACGAGCGAGTTTCAAGCTGCCTTCTTCTTATTGCTTTCGAATTGGTCAGTGCACGGTGAAGCTCTGCTGTGCATGGGTTGCGGCCGGCATGGCCGCGGGTTCGGTCCGGTAGCAGGGTGAGCCCAACAGCACACCCCGTCCGCCAGGGTTTCGCCGAGTCGCGTGACCAGCGGGCCGGCCGTATGAACCGCGGACGCGGCTATGAATTCGTCCAAACGCCGACGGACCGTCTCCTCATCACCAACTTGGCCGCGCGCCAACAGTTCGAGCAGCATGTGTTCGTCGGCGCTGGTCCGCCGGTCGCAGACACAGTGAACGATCACATTGCGGCAAAGGTTCGACGTGAGCGTCCGCATCATGGTTTCCAGCCACACGGCCGCCGACGGGGCGCCAATCTGAGCGAAGCCTTCCCGCAGCTTGCGGCCTACTTGTCGGTCACGGCGCTTACCCAACACCCACATGCGAATGGCCCAAAGAGTGAATTGTTCCGGTGCGCGTAAATCTTCGAACCGGCCAACGTCACAGGCGGCGAGGTTCTCGGCATTTGGCTCGTGAGTGTGGGAGTGCGTGGTCATCGACGGTGCCCCGACGTTTTTGATTTTGAAATTGCAAATCATTCGCAACATTTAAAGGTGTATCAGGCATGGCCCGGTTTTGCAGATGATAATTATTCGCAAAATTGAGATTTATTTCGACCGAGGCTTGATGATCGATTTGTTCGATTTGCGGCCCGGCCGTGTGCTGGCTATATGAACAGGGATGGCTAGTCCGCTGCCTCGATCTCCGTGGAACCGGCCACCGCCCCGGGGCGGTGGACGAGGTCCGTTGTGGTTGTGGCTGGTGGCGGGCGGCGTCGGCCTGGCACTCCTTGTTTTTCTCCTCGCGCGGGCATTCCCCGAAATTTGGGCACAAGAGGGAACCAAGATCAGCGTCATTTCCTCGCTGGGTTTCGCCGTATTGATTGGCTCGTCGCTGATCGTCCGGTGGCGCGCCCGGCCGGCGACTATGTTCAGGCACGCGGCTGTTTGGGGCGCCATCTTCGTGGTGCTGCTGCTGGCATTCTCGTTCAAGGACGATGCCCAGGGCCTATTCGACCGGATGCGTGCCGAGCTTTTGCCCCATCGTGGCCAGGCGGTGGGCGAGACCCTACTGCTTCGGGCCCGGGATGACGGCCACTTCGCGGTTCAAGCCGTGGTCGACGGGGTGCCGATCCGGTTCCTCGTCGATACCGGCGCCTCCGACGTCGTCCTCAGTCCCCGGGATGCCGAACGCTTGGGCCTCGATCCTTCGCGCCTCAATTACAGCCGGGTCTATCGGACGGCGAATGGGACGGTTCGGGGCGCACCGGTGGTTCTGGGCCGGGTCAGCGCCGGCCCCATCTCGCTCCGCGACGTCCGGGCCTCCGTCAACAAAGTCCCCTTGTCGAGTTCCCTGCTGGGCATGAGTTTTCTCGGACGGCTATCCGGGTATTCGGTGGATGGCGACAAGTTGACCCTTCGCCGCTAAGAATTGCCGCAAGCGATATCCCGAACGAGGCGGCCGTGAGACATCCCGTCACCCGGGCCGTCGAGGTGCCGGACGACGCCCTCTCCCCTGACCCGGAAGCGATCACAAGGCTGGTCAATCATCGGGCCGATCTCCGAGGTGTGGCGGGCCGACACTGAAAAACTTGTGATTTGGCCGCTTTTTGGGCATTCTCCCGCGCTTTCCCGGCAATTGGGGCCGGGATGTGCCGGCCAGCACATTGGGATCCAAAATGAAAGATGAGTGATAAGCGCATCTACATATTCGATTCGACCCTGCGTGACGGCGCGCAAACCCAGGGAATCGACTTCTCCGCGGCGGACAAGGCAGCCATCGCGGCGGATCTTGATGCGTTGGGTATCGACTATGTGGAAGGCGGCTGGCCGGGCGCCAACCCGACGGACGATGCCTTTTTCGGCGAGCCGCCGGCACTAAAAAACGCCAAACTCACGGCGTTCGGCATGACCCGCCGGGCGGGGCGCTCGACGGCCAACGATCCCGGCCTCAAGGCGCTGACCGAGCCTGGTACGCCCGCCGTCTGCATCGTCGGCAAGACCCATGATTTCCACGTCAATGTGGTGCTCGAGGCGGAGCTGGACGAGAACGTCGAAATGATCCGCGATTCAATCGCCCATGCGGTGCAAATCGGCCGGGAAGCCATGTTCGACGCCGAGCATTTCTTTGACGGCTACAAGGACAATCCGGACTATGCCTTGGCCTGCGTGAACGCGGCTTACGATGCAGGCGCGCGCTGGGTGGTGCTGTGCGATACCAACGGCGGCACGCTGCCCCACGAGATCGACGAGATCGTCACCAAGGTGACCGAGGTGGTGCCCGGTGATCATTTGGGCATTCATTGTCACGACGACACCGGCAACGCGGTGGCGAACTCGCTGGCGGCGGTCCGCGCCGGCGTGCGGCAGGTGCAGGGCACCCTCAACGGCCTCGGCGAGCGCTGCGGCAACGCCAATCTCGTGACCCTGATCCCCAATCTGATGCTGAAGATGGGTTACGACACCGGGATTACCGAGGACGGTCTCAAGCAGCTCACCCACATTTCTCGTTTGCTCGACGAGCGCCTCAATCAGGCGCCTAACCGCTCGGCCCCCTATGTCGGCGAACGTGCCTTCGCCCATAAGGGCGGGCTGCATGTCTCGGCGGTGGAAAAGGATCCCAAGTCCTACGAGCACGTGGACCCCGAAGCTATCGGCAATCATCGCCACGTGGTGGTGTCGGACCAGTCGGGCCGCTCCAACATTCTCGCCATGTTCCGCGACATCGGCCTCGAGATCGAGGACAGCGACCCCAAGGTGGCGCGGCTGGTTGAGGTGGTCAAAGAGCGGGAATTCGACGGCTACGCTTATGATGGCGCCGAGGCCAGCTTCGAGCTGTTGGCCCGCCGGGCGCTTGGCGAGGTCCCGGAATATTTCAAGCTGACCAGCTTCCGGGTGATCGACGAACGGCGCTGGAATGCCCGGGGCGAGCTGATCACTCTCTCCGAAGCGACGGTGAAAGCCGAACTCAACGGCAAGACATTCATGAACGTTGCCGAGGGCAACGGTCCGGTGAATGCGCTTGATTCAGCACTCCGCGACATTCTGGTGCCCCATTACCCGGAGCTCTCGGACGTCCGTCTGGTCGACTACAAGGTGCGCATCCTGACACCGTCGGAGGCCACCGGCGCGGTGACCCGGGTGATGATCGAGAGCGCCGATGACCAGGGGAAGCGCTGGTCGACGGTGGGGGTTTCGACCAACATCATCGATGCGTCGTACAATGCGCTCCACGACGCCATCACCTACAAGCTTTATCGGGACGAGGCCCCGGTCGGCGGCAGGCTCGCCGGCGCCGCCTAACCCCGTCGTGGCGGGAACCAACCGCACACGCGAGCCGGGCGCGGTCGGCGAAAGCCCGGTGATCATCCTCGTTGACCCCCAACTGGGTGAGAATATCGGCATGGTCGCAAGGGCCATGCTCAATTGCGGCTTCACCGGATTGCGGCTTGTGCGGCCGCGGGACGGCTGGCCGAGCGATAAGGCCGTCGCTGCCGCGTCCGGCGCCGATCAGGTGGTCAACGGCGCCCGGCTATTCGATACCACCGAAGCGGCGATTGCCGATCTGACCACGGTCTATGCCACCACCGCCCGGCCGCGCGGTATGACCAAACCGGTTTATGCACCGGATGAAGCCGCGCCCTTGATGGCCGAAGATCCCGCTTCCACCGGTATCCTGTTCGGCGGCGAGGCCATGGGGCTCAAGAACGACGATATCGCGCTTGCCGACGCCATCATCATGGCGCCCCTCAATCCGCAATTCTCGTCGCTCAATCTCGCCCAGGCGGTGCTTTTGGTGGCGCACGAATTTTACAAGCTCGGTCTCGAGCCGGTGGACGATCCCCCGGAGAAAAAGGGCAGCCGTCCGGCGACCAAGGAGGAACTTCTGGGATTTTATGAGCACCTGGAAAGCGCGCTCGACGGGTCCGGGTTTCTGCTCGTCAAGGAGAAGCGCCCAACCATGGTGCGCAATCTTCGCAACCTGTTTGGCCGCGCCCGCCTGACCGGGCAGGAGGTCCGGACGCTCAGGGGCATCATCGCCTCGTTGGTGAAATACAAGCCCGGGAAGTAGCGGGCCAAGGGGCTGGGGCGGGCGAGACGGGCTCGAAAACAGTCGCGCCGATCGCCGGCGCCATTGGCCGTGCGGGCTCGGCCTAGGCCCCCCCCGCCGCCTTCGCCCCATTGCGCGCCAACTCGTCCGCCCGCTCGTTCTCCGGATGGCCGGCATGGCCCCTGACCCAGTGCCACGACACATCGTGCTTCCGCGCCAACTCGTCGAGCTCCCGCCACAGTTCGTGATTGACGCGGTATCCACCGCCCTTGACCTTGAAGTCCTTGGCCTTCCAGCCGGCGATCCATTCGGTCATGCCCTTCTGGACATAAGTGCTGTCGGTATACACCGCGACACGGCAGGGACGGGTCAGCGCTTTTAGGCCCTCGATCACCGCCATCATTTCCATCCGGTTGTTGGTGGTGGCGGGCTCGCCGCCGGACAGTTCTTTTTCGTGTCCATTGAAGCGGAGAATCGCTCCCCATCCGCCGGGCCCGGGATTGCCGCTGCAGGCACCGTCGGTGAACAACTCGACATGGTCGGTTTCAGCCATACAGCCTTCTAGAGCAGTTTCGGGCCAAATTGAATCAATTTGATGGCGCTCATCGGTTGGCCGGGCGGGCGCGGGCCGAAGGGCGATGCCTTCGCATCGGACGAGGCCCGCAACGCACCCGGGGGACCGGGGAGCGCCACCGAAGGCCGGGTTCCTTCGCGTCGTGGCGGCGTTGCGCCGCTCCGCCGGTGGGCCGGCATCGCCGTTCGCGGCGCTCCTGTTGGGCGTCGGGAGTAGTCACCGTTGCCCAAGCCCCTCGTGAGCTCCCTCGTGAGCGCATTTGTGAGCGCACTTGTGAGCGCCCGAGGCCTCAACTAAAGTCAGACCCATGAAATCCGCCGAACCGGCGGAGAAATACTCAGCGGAGGTCCTTCGAGATGAGCGAACCTGTCGTAGCTCAAAAAAGCCCGATCAAGCAGGAACTTGAGGCGGGGCAATCATACTTTTGGTGCTCCTGCGGCTACAGCGACAAGCAGCCATATTGTAACGGCTCGCATAAGGAACATGGGATGGCGCCTATGAAGGTCGACAGCGACAAGGACCAGACGGTGTTTTTCTGCGGCTGCAAGCAAACCAAGACGCCGCCCTACTGCGACGGCACACACAGCTCGCTCTAGGAAGCCGACTGCCGACGTGAGTGCTCCCGGCCAGATGAAGTTGCGCATTATTCGGCGGACAGCCGGACTGGTGGTCCTGGCCGCGGTCCTCGCCGCCTGTGAGGTCGATCGGCCGAGTTTCGCCGATTTCGGATTTGGCGGGAAGGTGCCGCTCCCGGGTTGCCCGCCCGTCAAGTTGCTGGGCGCTGCTGCTGAAATCGTCCAGTACAGGGAAGGCCCCGGCCGCGACATCACGGATATCGTCCACGAATCCAAGTTCGTCGGGTTTACGGGCAACTGCGAGTTCATCGGGGATTCTCCGAGTTTCACCCACGTCAAAGTACTGATGCGGCCGACGTTGGACATATCTCGAGGACCGGCGGCGACCGGCCGCACGCTCGACCTAAATTACTTTGTCGCAATTCCGGATTTCTATCCGAGACCTGAAGGACGCCAGGAAATGTCTGTCCGCGTTTTGTTTCCGGAAAATCGCTCGACCGTTCGGGTTCAGGACGAGGAAATCTCGCTGACCATCCCTCTGTCGGGCGGGCGCAGCGCGCCGGATACCGATATCTTTCTGGGCTTCGTCCTGACCGAAGAGCAACTGAAGGCCAACCAGGAACGGCGAAGCGCTGCCGGCGGGGATGGGAGGTAGCGCTGTGTCCGACGGTGCATCCCGAACGACGCATCTCCATGAGCTGCATGTGTCGCTTGGCGCCAAGATGGTGCCGTTCGCCGGCTATGACATGCCTGTCCAGTACACAGGCATCATTGCGGAGCACCTCCATACGCGGTCCGCTGCCGGATTGTTTGATGTCGGACACATGGGTCAGGGACGTCTCACCGGGGCAGGGGCCGCCGCGGCGCTGGAGACGATCGTGCCGGGCGACATAACGGGGCTGGCCGAGGGCCGCATGCGCTACACCCAATTGACCAATGAACACGGCGGTATTCTGGATGACCTGATGGCATCCAGAATCGGTGATGCGATCTTCTTGGTGGTCAATGCGTCGAGAAAGGAAAGCGACTTCGCGCATATTGCCGGGGGTATTGGTTCGGATTCCGCGCTCGAGATTCTGGCTGATCGCGCCCTCATTGCGCTTCAGGGGCCGAAGGCGGCGGCGGTGCTCGGCCGCCATGCGCCAGGCGTTGCCGAAATGAAATTCATGACCATTTCCGCGGTCGACGTCATGGGCGCCGAATGTCTGGTCTCGCGGTCCGGTTATACCGGGGAAGATGGCTACGAGATATCCGTTCCCGGCGAATCGGCCGTCGAAATCGCGCAAACCCTGCTCGCCGAATCCGAGGTGGAGCCTATTGGACTGGGCGCGCGGGATACGCTGCGGCTGGAGGCCGGGCTTTGTCTCTACGGCAGCGATATCGATGAGACCACGACGCCGGTGGAAGCGGGGCTCACCTGGTCGATCGCCAAACGCCGCCGCGAACAGGGCGGATTCCTTGGCGCACCGGTGATTCAGCAGCAACTCGCCGATGGTCCGGAGCGCCGCCGGGTGGGGTTGAAACCGGACGGCAAGGCGCCGGTGCGGGCGCACGCCGAGATCCGCGGCAAGCTCGGCGAGTCCGTTGGCGAGGTCACCAGCGGCGGCTTCGGGCCGACCGTCGACGGACCGGTCGCGATGGGCTATGTAAAAAGTGAACATGCCGAAGAGGGAACACCCGTGGACACCATCGTTCGCGGCAAGCCCTTACCGGCCACCGTGGTTAAATTGCCCTTCGTCGAGCAGCGCTACTTCAAGGGGTGACATTGAGAGAGACCTGCGGGTCCGGATCAGGGAGTTAAAGCTCATGGCCGACATGAAATTCACCAAGGAACACGAATGGATCGCCGTTGACGGCGACGTCGGTACCGTGGGCATATCCGAATACGCTCAGGAACAGCTGGGCGATGTGGTGTTCGTCGAGGTGCCGGATGTCGGCAAGTCGTTCAACCGCGGTGAGGAAGCGGCGGTGGTTGAATCGGTCAAAGCTGCTTCGGAAGTGTTCGCCCCGGTGGATGGCGAAATCGTCGAGGTCAATTCCGGTCTCGAAGACGCCCCCGGCACCGTCAACGAGGATGCCTTTGGGGGCGGCTGGTTCTTCAAGATCAAGATCAACGATGCGTCGCAGTTGGATGAACTGATGGACAAGGCGGCCTACGACGCCTACGCCGCGGAACTCGATTAATGCGGTTTCTGCCGCTCACCGATGCCGACCGGGCTGAGATGCTCGCGGCCATCGGGGTGCCGGCCATCGAAGATCTATACAAGGATGTGCCGGAGGGGTTGCACCTTTCGGGGCCTGTCGACCTGCCGTTCCATGCCGGTGAGCTTCACGTAGGCCGGGACCTAGCGGCGCTGGCTGCCCGAAATCTCGACGGTGGATCGGCGCCGTTTTTCGTCGGTGGCGGGGTCTACCGGCATCATGTGCCGGCGGCGGTGGATCATCTGATCCAGCGGGGGGAATTTCTGACCGCCTACACGCCCTATCAGCCGGAGGTGTCGCAAGGCACGCTGCAGGCGTTGTTCGAGTTCCAGACCCAGGTCGCCCTGATCACCGGCATGGATGTCGCCAACGCGTCCCTGTACGACGGGTCCACCGGCTGCGCCGAGGCGGCGATGATGGCCTGCCGGGTCACCAAGCGAAGCCGGATCGTGCTGTCGGGCAGCCTGCATCCCCATTATCGCGAAGTGACCGAGACCAATGCCCGGTTTCTCGATTTGCAGATCGATGCGCTGAGTCCAAACCCCTCGGCGCCCGAGGACCTTGCCGCCTACCTCGACGAAGAGACGGCGTGCATCGTGGTCCAGAACCCGGATTTTTTTGGCCGAGTGCGCGAGTTGTCGGCGTTGGCTTCCGCCTGCCACGATGCGGGCGCGCTTTTGATCGTCGTGGTCAATGAAATCGTCTCCTTGGGTGCCCTGAAATCACCCGGCGATATGGGGGCCGATATCGTTGCCGCCGAAGGCCAGTCCCTTGGCAACGCCATGGGATTCGGCGGCCCGCATGTGGGTTTGTTTGCGGTGAAGGACCGGCTTCTCCGCCAAATGCCCGGCCGCCTCGCCGGTCAAACCGTTGACGTGGACGGCAACCGGGGGTGGGTGCTGACCCTCTCGACCCGTGAGCAGCATATCCGACGCGAGAAGGCAACCAGCAACATCTGCACGAATTCGGGCCTTTGCGCCCTGGCGTTTTCCATCCACCTCACCATGCTCGGAGAGGCGGGGTTCACCCGTTTGGCGGAGCTCAATCATGCGGCGGCGGTTAAGTTGGCGGGTCGGCTGGGCGCGGTGGACGGCGTCGAAATCGTCAACGACACCTTCTTCAATGAGTTCACGCTCCGGCTCAACCGGCCCGCGGCGCCGGCGGTTGAGGCGATGGCCGGCCAAGGCGTGCTCGGAGGAGTTCCGGTTTCGCGGCTGCTGCCCGGCGAAGCGGAGTTGGCAAACCTGCTGGTAGTCGCGGCGACCGAAACCAATACCGAGGCCGAGATGGACAAGTTCGCCGACGCGCTGAGCGGGGCTTTGTAGATGGCCGGGACGATCACCGGAAATAAGGGGCTTCAGCAAGAGGAAGCGCTGATCTTCGAGCAGGATTCACCCGGTCAATCGGGCGTTGATCTGCCGGCACCGGATGCCGTGGCATCCCGGCTTGGCGACGCCGCGCGAGCCGCGCCGATCGGCCTGCCCGGTCTCTCGGAGCCGCAGGTGGTGCGCCACTACCTGCGGATCAGCCAGAAAAACTACGCCATCGATGCCGGAATATATCCGTTGGGCTCATGCACCATGAAGCATAACCCCCGGCTCAACGAGAAGATGGCGCGGCTGCCCGGATTTGCCGACATCCACCCCCTGCAGCCCGAAAGCACGGTGCAGGGGGCGCTCGCGCTGATCAACGAATGTGCCCGGTGGCTGACGACGCTCACCGGGATGCCGGGCGTCGCCATGTCGCCGGCGGCCGGTGCCCACGGTGAACTGACGGGCCTGATGACCATCCGTGCGGCGCTCGAAGACCAGGGCGGCCCCCGTAAGCGGGTGTTGGTGCCCGAATCCGCCCACGGCACCAATCCGGCGAGCGCGCATATGTGCGGCTATACGGTGGAGGCCATCCCGGCGGACGAGACGGGCCGGGTGGACCTGGCGGCGCTCAAGGACCGGATCGACGACGACGTCGCCGCCATCATGATCACCAATCCCAACACCTGCGGGCTGTTCGAGGGCGACATGAAGAACATGTCGGATGCCATCCACGCCGCCGGCGGCTACGTCTACTGCGACGGGGCCAACTTCAACGCCATCGTCGGGCGGGTCCGGCCGGGGGATTTGGGCATCGACAGCATGCACCTCAATCTACACAAGACATTCTCCACGCCGCACGGCGGCGGCGGGCCGGGGGCGGGGCCGGTGGTGCTGTCGGAAGCGCTGGTGCCGTACGCGCCATTGCCGTACGTGGTTGCCGGCGAAGATGGATTTCATTTGGTCGAACACGCCGATAATGCGGAAGGCAAACCCTACGGCCGGATGAAGGGGTTCCACGGCCAGTTCGGGGTCTTCGTCCGGGCGCTGGCCTACATGATGAGCATGGGGGCGGATGGGCTCCGGCAGGCCTCGGGCGATGCGGTGCTCAACGCCAATTACCTTCTCGCCACGCTCGAGGACGATCTCTCGCTGCCCTATCCCGGCCCGTGCATGCACGAGGTGCTGTTCGACGATCACTTCCTCAGGGATACCGGTGTCACCACCCTCGATTTCGCCAAGGCGATGATCGACGAGGGCGTTCATCCCATGACCATGTATTTCCCGCTGGTGGTACATGGCGCCCTGTTGATGGAACCCACCGAGACCGAAAGCAAAGCGACCCTCGACAGCTTTGTCCGGATGATCAAGGGTCTGGCGTCCGAGGCCAAGGCGGGAAACACCGGGTTGTTTAGCGAAGCGCCCCGCCATACCCCCCGCCGGCGGCTGGACGAGACCACCGCGGCGCGCTCGCCTGTGCTGCGCTGGCGCCCCGCCCTTGATGAGGCGGCGGAGTAGATCCGGCATTAATTCGGGCTGGGCCACTCCCGTCCATCGTCGGTGTCCGGGTCGGCATCGCCCAGCAGCCGAATAAAATTGCCGAGGTTTTTTAAGAGTGAGCGCCGTCTCGCCGCCAAACCGCATGGTCACCCAATGGTCTAAAGCGGGGCGCGGTCCAACCCGTTGGGATGATTTGGCAAATGAGCGTCAGAACTCCCGGCCGATAGCCCGGTCGAGGGACAGTTCTCCGCCGCCGCGCAAGACACATCCCAATGCCAGCGCCGCCAACAGGAACGGATACTCAAACCCGCCGTCGGTCCAGAAGAAGCCATTGTCCAGGTGCGCCAGGGTAAGAGCATTGGCCATGGTGACGAAGATGGCCGCCGCGACCGGCCGGGTGAGCAGGCCGACAGCCAGCAACAGACCGCCGAAAAACTCGATGCTCCCAACGACGATGACCAGCCCGGTCGGGAAGAAAAGGCCCAGAGAGGCGAAGTACTCGGCGGTGGCCGCCGGATCGCCGCCGAACCAGCCAAACAGCTTCTGGGCGCCGTGGGGCATCAGGACGACGCCGGTAAAGAATCGCATCCACGGATAGGCGAGGTGCCGGACGTTCTCCTCCAGCTCGGTGAGTGCGGGGAGGATGGGCGTGGGGTGTTCCTCCATCCGGGACATGGCGGATCCTCCGATCGATTGGGGCGTGCTTGAGGCTATTGACCCTCGCGCCACCAGGTCAATGTCAGACCGCCGGCGGCGAGCAGCAGGAATAACAGTGCCGGCAGCAAAGGCGCTTGGCGGACACCGGTCACCACGTAGGACCCGTTGCGGACCAGGCCGAGCCAGTCATTGCCGGATGCCGTTCGGCCGGGCCGGGTCCGGCGGAAGTCGGGCAATCCCTCGGCGATCCAGGAAACCCCGCCGCCGGATGCCTTGATGAGCGGCATCAGTTTGTCGGGCGAGGCCCGCAAATCCGAAAGTTCGGGCGGGTTGAGCTTGCCGACCGCCGCCGTGGCGGCGCGGGTGCCGTCCTCGATCTTGTACAGCCCGGTTTCCTCGACGGTGATGGTCGCCGTCGATCTGCCGTCCTGGCTCTCTTCCAGGCGTACGATCTGTTGCGTGCCCGAGGGCGCGGTCACGGTCACCGGCGGAACCTCGTCGTTGAGGGAGCGCCGCTGAATGGTCAACTGATTGCCGTCGACGATGGCGCGAAGGTCTTCTTCCTCGAGATCCGGTTCCTTCATCAGCCAGTGGGACAGCCGGCGCAGCAGTTCGGCGTGCGGACCGCCGCCGTCGAAGCCGCGGGCCCAGAGCCAGATATGGTCGCTCATGAACTGGGCGACACGGCCCTTGCCCACCCGGTTGAGAATTAGAAGCGGACGCTCGCCGACACCGGTCATCAACGTAACGCCAGCCCGCTCCGAAGCCTCGATCTGGCGGAACCACTGGCCCCAGGCGCTCTCGCCATCGCCGGTGGCCGCGCCGGGCAGTCCAGCGGTCACCGGATGGCGGCGGCCCTTGTCCGAAACCCGCGCCCGGAACGCCTGTTCGATCACCCGGCCGGACGGTAGTCCGGGGAATACCTGGCCGAGGGGAGTGTGATAGAGGCTGCGAACGCCCGCAAAATCGGGACCGACCGCCGCCAATACCGCGCCGCCGTCCCGCACGTAGCGGCTGATATTGCCGAGGTAGGCCGGCGGCAGGACAAACCGGATGACGTAGCGGTCGAATACGATGAGGTCGAATTCATGGAGCTTGATCTCGAACAGCTCGCGGATCGGGAAGGAAATCAGCGCCAATTCGTTGAGCGGGGTGAAATCGTTCTTCTCCGGCGGCCGGAGGATAGTGAAGTGAACCAGATCGACCGACGGATCCGATTTCAAGAGATTGCGCCAGGTACGCTCGCCGGCGTGGGGCTGGCCCGAGACCAGCAGCACCCGCAGGCGGTCCCGGACACCGTTGACGGTGACCACGGCGCGGTTGTTGATCAGCGACATCTCGTTGGCCATGGGGGCGGCCTCGATCTCGAAGATGCTGGCGCCGCCATGCTCGACGGGCACTTCAACCGTCTGCTCCTCGCCGGTCCGCAGCAGGGCGCGGGTCGCCGGTCCGCCGGCCTCGGCGATGGTGACCTCGACGGTGGTGCCCGCCCGCGACGGGCGGTCATCAACTCGGAGAGACAACTGGACCGTCTTGCCGACGATTCCGAAGGCGGGGGCCCGGACCACCACCAGACGGCGGTCGCGCTCTTCGGGCGATCCGGTGAGCATCACATGCAAAGGCGCATTCAGTCCGGCCGGTTCGGGATCATCCGCCGTGGCGTCAGGCGCCCGGGTCGCGGGAGCCGGAACGTCGTGGACCTGGCCGTCGGTAATCATTACCGCGCCGGCAAACCGGTCCTTGGGCAAATCCGCCAATGCTCGGTTGAGTTCGCCGAACAGCCGGGTGCCGTCCTCGGTCTCCGTGCCGCGTACCACCCGGACCTTCAAATCGTCGAATTCGGCCAGTTTTTCCTGCACATCTTCGAGCGCGCGGGCGAGTTGCTCACGCCGGTCGCCGGTGTTCTGGCTCGACGATTCGTCAACCACGATGACCGCCACATCCGGTTGCGGCTGACGGGTCTCGCTTTCCAACCTGGGATTGAACAGTGCCAGGACGAGGACGGCGATGGAGAACAGGCGCAGGAAAGTGCCGCGCGCGCCGCGGAAGGCGGAGAACACGATCAGCAGAACGGCGATACCGCCGATCAGCGCAATCGCCTGCCAGGAAATAAGGGGTGCGAAGCCGACGCCTGTGATGCCCGTCATCATTGGCCGAGCCTCTCGAGGATAGCCGGCAGGTGAACCTGATCGGCCTTGTAGTTGCCGGTGAGCGCGTACATCAGCATGTTGATCCCGAACCGGTAGGACATCTCCCGCTGCCGTTCGCCGCCGGGAACCACCGGATATAGGGGCCTGCGTGTCTGATCGATGGCCCAGGCGCCAGCCCAGTCATGGGAGCCGACGACTACCGAAGAGACGCCGTCATTGGCCCGGCTGCCGTCCCGTTCGACCCACACCTGACCGCCGGTCCACCGCCCCGGGAAATCCCGCAGCAGATAATAGGACCGGGTCAACACGTGGTTTGACGGCACCTGGGTGAGCGGCGGAATATCCAGATGGCGGCCCATGGCCTGGAGGCGCTGGCCGACGAAATTGGCACCTCCCTCGTCGCGGGTATCGAACAGAATGGTGCCGCCCCGCTTGAGATAGGTGTTCACCCGTGCCGCTACCTCCGGCGGAATTATTTCCGAGTTCTCGGTCACCGGCCAATAGATTAGCGGGAAGAACGCGAGCTCGTCGGACGCAGGATCGATCGCCATGGGGTCGGCCAGTTCGGCGGCGGTTCGGCTGTTGGCGACCAGGCTCAGGCCCCTAAGCCCGGCCAGCACCGTATCGTCGATGGTGCCGTTGCCGGTCGGGACATATGCCAGGCGCACCCGAAGCGCCGCATCGAACGGGCTCTCGCCGTTGGCCAAGGTCTGGGCCTGGGCCGGCGCATTGACGGGCGGCACGATCATGGCTGCCAGCAACACCGCCGCTGCGGCAGCGGCGCGGTTGAAGCTGAATAGGCCGCGCAGCGCCATGGACGCAATGATGTCAGCCAAGGCGAGCAGTAACGCCAAGGTCAGCACGATGGGGCGGATGTCGGTCTCGCGCGACTCCTGATAGGGCTGGGGTTCGATACCGGCGCCCAGGCCGCCCATGGGGGCGGACACCGGCAGCACAGGTGACAGGTTGAGGGCCCGCCGGGAGGTTTCATCACCATAGAAGCCGGGCGGGCTCGCGGGGCCCGGCTGAGCCGACAATATATCGGTGGCGGGGATCGCCTGCGCGCCCGGCAAAGGCGCGATGATGCGCCCAAATCCGTTGACCGAGCGCAGCGGCGCCAGCATCCGGTCCTCGCCATCGGCGGCGATGCCGCGGCCCAATTGCACCAGTTTCTGCATCATTTCGACGAACAGTCCCGAGAGCGCCAGGGTCGACCATTTGGGATCGGCGGTGGTGTGCACGAACACCAGCCAGCCGTTCTCCTGCTTCTCGGCGGTGACCAGCGGCGTTCCATCGGCCAGCCGCGCCCAGGTCTTATCCGGCAGGTCCACGGAGGGCTGGGCGAGCACCTGACGGCGGACGACGACGTCGTTCGGAATGCTGATGCCGTGGAAAGGGCCGGTCTCTGGGAACGCGGCCATCCGCGCCGGCCGGGTCCATGACAGCGCACCGCCCAATTTCCGGTCGCCTTTGCGGAGGCGTACGGGCAGCAGGGGATCCTGCTCACCGGCAAGCCGTGGCCCGGCGAAGCGGACAACCACGCCGCCGTCTTCCATCCACCGGACCAGCGATTGCCGGTCGGCTTCCGCCAATCGTCCCGGGTCGGCGAGGACGATCAATGACAGTTCGCGTTTCAGCAGGTCGGCGACGGCACCGGTCCGCACTTCGGTAAAGGGGTCGAGCGCCCGGTCGAGGTAAAAGGCGTCGTCCAGAAGCGGTTGATCGTTGCGCCGTTCGGAAGCTGAGACCAAGCCAACCGGGCGGCGGCGCCAGCGTTCATCCATCAACACGACTGCGCCGGCGTGGTTTTCACCCTCAATTTCCAGCTGATCCAACCGGTTGCGGATCTCGACCGGGAAATCGAGGCGTAGCTCCGTCTCGGTCTCGCCGGCCCCGTAGCTCACCTCGCGCCGCGCCAGGACACGGCCATCTTCGTCGCGGGCCCGGATGACCAGATTGTCAGGCGCGCTGGTCGCCGCCCGCCGGATGGTAAGACCCAAGCCCTGGCTGTCGGCCTTGGGCGGCAGCATGACGGTGGGCAGATCGCCCGGCAGATCGGCGCGGACCGAGAGGGTGCCGAGTTTGCCGAGTGCTTCGGCGAAGGCTTCGGCATTGCCCATATCGAGACCGTTGCTCAGCCAAACCACTTGGGCATCGCCGGAAGATTGGACCGCATTGACCAATGCAACGGCAGCGGTGCGGTCGACCGGCCACGGCTTGGGCTGCAACGCCAAGGCGCGCTCCTTGGCTTCAGCCGCCGGCAGCAGCGATACCGATACCTGGCCGCCGCCTGATTGGCGGGCGGTGGTGATGAGGCCGACCGCGCGGCCTTCGCGGGCCGCCTGGTCGATCAGCGCTGTCATGGCGTCCCGGCGGTCCTCCCAGCTGCGGGCCGATGACCAGCCATCGTCAATGGCGAGGATCAGCGGACCGTCACCCTCGACCCGGTCGGTGGCGTTCAGCACGGGATGAGACGCGGCGATGATGACCGCGGCCACCAAAGCGAAGCGCAACAGCGCCAGCCACAGAGGCGTCTTGGCCGAACTCTCTTCCGGGTTGACCAGCCGCATGATCAGCCGGATGGCGGGGAACTGGACCCGCCGCGGGGCCGGCGGAATGATCCTGAGCAGCCACCACAGGGCCGGAAGGGCCAACAGACCCAGCAATGCCCAAGGGGCGACGAATGACAAGGCGCCGATACCAACCATATCCTAGTACGCTTCCTGAATGCCGCGGGGTGCCGTCAGCGCCATGAAAAGTCCGAGCAGCGCGGTCTCCACTGGTTGATTGGTGTAGTGGGTGGCGAATGTCCAGCCGGCGGTCCGCGCGATGGCCTCGAGACCGTCCCGGTGGCGGCCCAACCGGTCGCGGTATTGCTCGCGAATTCCTTCGACCCGGCCGATCAAGGCGGTTCCCTCGTTTTCCATGCCTTCGAAACGGGTGCGGCCGCCGAACGGCAGTTCCCGTTCCGCCGGATCGAGGATTTGCAGCATGTGGCCGGTGATCCCCCGGTCGACATAGCGCCCGATGGCCTTGTGGATATCCTCCAGAGGCTCCAGGAAGTCGCCGAACATGACGATGCTGCCGTGACGGGGCAGGGGTTCAAATCGCGGCAGGCTGCCCGGGTGATTGTCATTGGCGGTGATCCCCCGGTCCTCGAGAGCCTGGGCAAGCAGCAGCAGCGCCGTACGCCCGGCGGTCGGGGTAATGCCCCAGCCCAACGGCGCCACATGTTCGCCGGCGCGGACCAGGAGAGAGGCGGCGGCCAGCATCAAAATGTCCGCATGATCAACCTTTTGCGACAGGCGCTTATTGGAGGCATAGCGCATGCTGGGCGAGCCGTCGCTCCACAGCCAGACGCTCTGCGCCGCTTCCCATTCGTTTTCACGAATGTAGACCGGTTCCGACTTGGCCGAGCGGCGCCAGTCGATTTTCTGGATCGGATCACCGGCCTCGTAGCGCCGGTATTGCCAAAAGGTCTCGCCCTGGCCGACCCGGCGGCGGCCATGCACGCCCTGCGACACCGTCGCCGCCACCCGCTCTGCCCGGATAAGAAGGGGCGGCAGGTTGGCGGAGAGCAGTTCCGCCCGCTGATGAAGTTCCGCGACAGATCCGCTCATCCGACCGGACCGCCTAGCTGATACGTTCTACGAGCTTGTCGATGATGCTTGTCATGGTCACTCCCTCGGCCCGGGCGGCGAAATTGAGCGCCATGCGGTGCCGGAGAATAGGATGGGTCAGGGCAACGACATCGTCGATGGACGGCGCGAGCCGGCCCTGCAGGACCGCGCGGGCGCGAACACCCAGCATTAGGGCCTGACTGGCGCGGGGGCCCGGCCCCCAGGCCACGTGCCCGGCTACCTCGCCGATGTCCGTGGTGGAGGGACGGCCGGCGCGTACCAGTTCGAGGATGGCGTCCATAACGCTTTCCCCCACCGGCACGTGGCGAACCAGACGCTGCGCCGACAGAAGCTCGGAACCCTCCATCACCTTGACCGCCTTTTCCTCGTTGGCGCCGGTGGTGACGGTAAGGATTTCGCGCTCGGCGGCGAGCTGAGGATAGTCGATGTCGATTTGCATCAGGAACCGGTCGAGCTGCGCCTCGGGCAGCGGATAGGTGCCTTCCTGTTCCAATGGGTTCTGGGTGGCCAAAACATGGAATGGCTGTGGCAGCTCATGATAACGGCCGGCGACCGAAACCCGCCGTTCCTGCATTGCCTGCAGCAGCGCCGATTGGGTCCGCGGGCTCGCCCGGTTGATTTCATCCGCCATCAGCAGCTGGCAGAACACCGGTCCCTCGATGAAGCGGAATGAGCGGCGACCGGTTTCCGATTCTTCCAGCACCTCGGAGCCCAGAATGTCGGCGGGCATAAGGTCGGGGGTGAACTGGACCCGCCGGTCCTCCATCCCCAACACCGTACCCATGGTTTCCACGAGCCGGGTCTTGCCCAGGCCGGGCACGCCGATCAGCAGCATGTGACCGCCGGCCAACAGGGTGATGAGGGCTTCCTCGATGACTTCTTCCTGGCCGAAAATGACCCGCCCGATCCCTTTTTTGGCGCCGACGAACTTACGGCTGATGCCCTCCAGTTCGTCGATCATCTCCGGGCTTTCGTTTGATTTAGCGGCTTCGCTCACGGCATTATCTCTCTTATTGATCCTGGTGTCGTTTCTGAAGGAACCAGCTTTGGCACGCCCCACGCTCGACAGTTTGGCGTCCCTGGCCGCAAGTAAAACGGGGGAAATTCGCGATTCCGTCGGGGATTCCGCCCCATCCGCGGCCGGCCCGGCGATTTGCGGTGACGTCGACATCCGCATCGACCGGGACGCCCAATGGTTTTATCACGGCAGCCCCATAGGCCGCAAAGAACTCGTGCGATTATTTGCCGGTGTTCTGCAGCGTGACGAGGCCGGTGATTACTGGATGGTGACACCGGCGGAAATGGCCCGGATTCAGGTGGAAGACGTACCGTTCGCGGCGGTCGAAATGACCGTCGACGGGTCCGGAGAGGCCCAAGACCTGGTGTTCCGGACCAACGTTGACGATATTGTGATGGCGGACCGCGATCATCCGCTGAGAATCGTTACCGATCCCTCGACCGGTGAGCCTTCGCCCTATGTCAGGGTGCGCGGCGAATTGGATGCCCGTCTGACCCGCGCGGTCTACTACCAACTCGTCGACCTGGGGCTCGAGCGGGAGATGGACGGCCGTACCGTCTTCGGTGTATGGAGCGCGGGCGAATTTTTCGAGATCGGTGAGCTGGACCCCTGATGCTGACCCGTGAACATGTAATCGAACGGCTGGACCGGGCACCCAATGGCGGGCGGGTGCGGACCAACGATGACGCCAGGATCAGGCGGGCGGGAATCAACCCCAACCCCTTTGACGACAACCCCTGGTATCCCGAGGACGGCAAACTGCGGCCGGCGGCGGTCCTGGTGCCCCTGGTTAATCACGGCGACGGCCTGACGGTTCTGCTGACCAAAAGGACCGAGCATCTGAGCAACCATGCCGGCCAGATCAGTTTCCCCGGCGGACGTGCCGACGACGAGGACGATGGCCCCGAGCATACCGCGTTGCGCGAGACCGAGGAGGAGGTCGGCGTCGGCCGCAACCGCATCGAGATCGTCGGCCATTTGGACGATTATGTGGTCGGTACCGGTTTCCTGGTCCGTCCGGTGGTCGGCTTCATCGAGCCGCCCATCGACGTCGACAAACATGATCACGAAGTGGATGAAGTGTTCGAGGCGCCGCTTGAGTTTCTGATCGACCCCGAAAATGTCGAACGCCATCACCGGGAGTTTAACGGCCGGGTACGCCATTTCTTCGCAATTACCTACCAGGATTACTATATCTGGGGGGCGACGGCCGGGATGTTATGTAATCTCGCCGAACGCCTGCGAGATGAGTGATCGACTAAGGACCGGAATTCGTGGCACGCATCGTCTTACAAGTAATTCTGCCGCTGTTGGCGCCGGTGATCATCTACGGTCTGTGGAGCTACTTCACCCAGAAGCGGCAGGGCAAGGGCCTGCCCGGTTGGGAGGAGGGGCATTGGTTCTATGCCGTGATGATCGGATTCGTACTGGCATTTGGCAGCTTCGGCTATCTCGCCGCCACGGGGTTTGAGCGGGAACTGGAGAACAAGCCGCCGGGCCGAGACATCGGTCCCGTGGAGTCCAATCGCTTCCGTTGACCGCCAACGGCGCGCCGAGCCATGGATTTCATCGGAGATATCCCGAGTATTCCCCATGTCGAGGGGAAGTGGCTGATTCTGGCTGCCGGTGCGGTTTTCTTCATGTTCATGCTGGCGCGGCGCAAGAAGAGGATGAACGATTTGAAGCGCAAGGACCGGGAGCCCCGCTTTCGGGACATTATCGCGGAAGGGGACGAAAGCCACGGCGCCGTAGGACGGATCACCGTCCAGCCGTGGATGGAAACCGACGGCATCAAGCGGGTCCTGGCGGCGATCGCCGCCGATGGCAAGGCGGCGAGGTTCGTCGGCGGCTGTGTGCGCGATGCGTTGCTAGAACGGCCGGTGAAGGAAGTGGATATTGCGACGCCGGAAACGCCGGACCGGGTGATGGAGCTACTGGAAGCCGCCGGCATCAAGGCGCTGCCGACGGGCATCGAACATGGCACGGTGACCGCGGTCATCGGCGACGAGACATACCAGATCACCACCCTCCGGCGTGACGTGAGTACCGACGGGCGGCGGGCGACCGTCGCCTTCACCGAAGATTGGCGGGTCGATGCCGAGCGGCGCGACTTCACCTTCAATACCCTGTCGGCGACGCCCGACGGTATGATCTACGACTATTTCAACGGCCTGCAGGACCTGAACGACCGGGTGATCAAGTTCGTCGGTCATGCCGGGGAGCGGATCGAGGAAGACCGCCTGAGGGTGCTGAGGTTTTTCCGTTTCATTGGGACGCTGGGCATGCGGACCGACCGCAAGGGCGATCTGGAGGCCTGCATTCAGGCCGCACCGCGGCTGACCGAACTCTCCCGCGAGCGTATTCGGGACGAGATAGTGAAAATCCTGTCTTCCGAGATGCATTTCGACGTCATTCGGATGATGCGGAATCACGGCATCCTCAAGCCCATCCTGCCCGAGATCGGCGAGCCGACGGCATTGGCCCGGCTAAAATGGCTGGAGACCACCGCCATGGGCTTTGAGAGCGTGCGGCCGGACCCGATCCGCCGGTTGGCCTGCATTCTCGATACGGATGACGAGGGTGTTGAGTCCGTCTGCCAAAATTTGGTGCTGACCAACAAGGAGAAACGCCGGCTCAAGGCACTCCACCATCCGGGTTGGCGGGCGGATCCGGAGATTTCGGAGGCCGACTTCGAGCGGGTGCTGCAGCGCCTGGGCCCGGAGATCACCCTCGATCTTATTCTCATCGACTGGGCGCACAGCTTGGTCGAGGCGCCTCGGCTGCCCCGCGGCCATGCCGACAAGTGGCAGGCGCTGATCGCCAGGACCGAGAATTGGGAAGCCAAGGTGTTCCCGCTGAACGGCCATGACGTGATGGCGCTTGGGATTGAGGAGGGGCCGGAAGTGTCCAAGCATTTGGATGCGGTCGAGGACTGGTGGGAAGAGGGCGGTTTTACCGCCGACCGGGCGGCCTGCCTCGCCCGTCTCAAGCAGGTGGTGGAGGCCTAAGCCCATGATAGTTCCCGGTTTTTCCGCGCGACCGTGACGACCCCGTGAGCGGTGGCCGGCCTGAACTCGGCCGGGGCGAGATCAGGCGCATCTTCACCGGCCTCCATGACGAGGGCGTCCGCTACCTGTTCATGCGGGGCGGCGAGCCGTTGACCCGCCGGGACGCCACGGAGGTGATGGAGGACGTGGCGGCACCGCCTGACGGGCCTTGAGGGCAATGGTAAGGCATCTCTAATATACGGGCCCATGTGCCCACGATTTTCCCAAGCCTGCACCTGGCAGGAGGTCAGGAACTATTACGACCTTGTCGACGCCGACTGGAACCTGTCGCTGCGCTACAATATCCGGCCGACCAACCAAATCCCCATCATCCGGAACGGCGGCGCGGGCCGCGAGCTTGCTATGGCGGTGTGGTGGCTGATCCCGCCCTGGGCGGACGCGCCCAACAACAAGTACCCCATGTTCAATGCCCGCTCGGAGAGCCTGCTGGACCGTAAGGCCTACGCCGAGCCGGCGCGCAACAAGCGCTGCCTGATCCCGATGACCGGCTGGTTCGAATTCCACCCGGAGGACGGCATCCGCCGGCCCTATTACTTCACGCTGAAAAGCTCGACCCAGTTCGCGGCCGCCGGCCTCTGGCAGGTCTCGACCAGGGGGCCGGAGCCGGTGACGTCCTGCACCATGGTCACCGTCGGCGGCAATCCGCTGGTTGCCCAGTACCACGTGAAGAACCGGATGCCCGCCCTGGTGCCCGAAGAAGCGTGGGATGCATGGCTCGACACCGAGGAGGGGTCGGCGGAGCATGCCATCTCCAGGCTCGCAAGCTGGCCGGAAGAAGACATCACGGTCCACGCGGTGGACCGCAACGAGCTCAAGAAGACCATGAGCGACAACCCGGCCTGCATCGAGCCGTGGCCGCCCGCACCCGACCGGGACTAGCCGCTACAAAATCTCGCCAAAAGGATTTCGCCTAGAGGATATCGCAGGCGTCGTCGAAGGGCAGGCGCGGATTGCGCTTGAAGATGGTGCTTTCGTCACCCCGGCCGATAGAGCAGACGAACAGGGTCTTCACCGCGGTTCCGGCCCAGAACACTTCATCGCACATGGCCTTGTCCAGACCCTGCATGGGGCCGGTGTCATACCCTGCGGCCCGCACCGCCATCATGAAATAGGCGGCCTGGAGGGTCGCGTTCTGGGACGCCCAGTGGGGAATGAGGTCGGGGTTCTCCTTCATCCGGTTGGGGATGTCATCGGGCCGGAACGGGGTCAGCTGCGGCTGCTTGTGGAAGAACTCATGGTCCATTCCGAAGATGGCGACCGCCGGGGCCTGCCTGGTCTTGGCCCGGTTGCGCTCGAACATGACCGGGGCGAATTTTTCCTTCGCTTCGGGCGACGTGATGAACTTGATCCGCAAGGGACAGCAGTTGGCCGAGGTCGGCCCCATTTTGGCCAGATCGTAGATCGCCTTGAGTTCGTCCCCGGAGATGGGTTCGTCCTTCCAGCCGTTGAAGCTGCGGGCGTCGCGAAACAACAGGTCGAGGCCATTGTCGTCGAGCGGGTTCGTCCGTTGCCTGGCATCGCGAACGCTCTGCTGCGCAGCGAGATCGATTTCGTCTTTTTCCGGCGGTCCGGCCATGGGTCTGTCCCCTGAAACTATCTGAAAATTCAACCAGTGGCCGGACTGGGTAATCGTCGCGGGCGATTTTGGCAAGTCCTCCAGGTTCGGGATAGGCGATGCCGCAGGCGCATCACGTCCACCACATTATTCCGGAACACGAGCCGGAATGGCCGCGCCATCTCGCCGACACCGGCCTGTTCTTGAACGCCCGACTATTCCTTCGGCCAGGAGGGCTTATTGTTCCTTCGGCCAGGAGGCGAGGGGCGGCAGGGACATGAGAATGGCCTGGGTATTGCCGCCGGTCATCAGGCCGAATTTGGTGCCCCGGTCGTAGACCAGGTTGAACTCCGCATAGCGGCCTCGCTTTACCAATTGGGCCTGGCGGTCTTCGTCGGTCCAGCTCTCATTCATGTGCCGGGCGACCAACGCCGGGTAGATGTCGCGGAAGGCGCCGCCCACGTCCCGGGTGAAGGCGAAGTCGGCCTGCCAGTCTCCGGTATCGAGGTAGTCGTAGAAGATGCCGCCGACGCCCCGGGTCTCGCCCCGGTGGGGAATGAAGAAATAATCGTCGCACCACTTCTTGAACTTGTCGTAATCGCCGGGGGGATGGGCATCGCAGGCCGCCTTGAAGGCGCCGTGGAATTCCCGGGTGTCCCGATCGACGGGAAACACCGGTGTCAGATCGCCGCCGCCGCCGAACCAGGATTTCGTGGTGACGATCATCCGCGTATTCATATGGGCGGCCGGCACCTTCGGGTTCATCGGGTGCGCGACCAGGGAGATGCCCGAAGCCCAGAACCGCGGGTCTTCTCCGGCGCCGGGAATCTGTTTGCGGAACTTCTCGGAAAATTCGCCGAACACGGTCGATATGTTGACCCCCACCTTCTCGAATACCCGGCCGGTCATCACCGACATGACGCCGCCGCCGCCTTCGGGCCGGTCCCAGGGCGTTTGTTCAAATCGCCCGGGTGCCGAGGCGTCCGTGCCGTTCGGCCCTTCGGTTTCGTTCTCCAGCTTTTCGTAGCTGTCACAGATCTGGTCGCGCAGGGATGCGAACCACCGCGACGCTTCCGCTTTGCGGGTTTCCAGTTCGTCGGTCATTCGCCGTCCCTTCCTGTCATTCGCCGTCCGCCGGCAGCGGATCCGTCTGCCGCAGCGCCTCGCCTATCACCATGGCGGCGGCGACCGCCACGTTCAAGGACCGGGCGTTGCCGGCCATGGGAATTCGAATGCGGGCATCGGCGGTTTGATGAACCTCCGGCGGCACGCCGGCGCTCTCCCGTCCCAGCAGCAAAATATCCGAGGTTTGAAAATTGAATCCGGTATAGGAGAGCTCGGCGGATGTCGTCAGCAGCACCAGACGCCGCCCGCTTTCCCGTGCCTGGCGCTCGAACGCCGCCCAGTTCGGGTGCCGTACCAGTTCGGCGGCATCCAAATAGTCCATGCCGGCGCGGCGGAGCCGTTTGTCGTCCAGCACAAAGCCCGCCGGCTCGATCAGATCAACGCCGATGCCGAGGCAGGCGCCGAGCCGCAATACGGCACCGGTATTGCCTGGGATATCGGGCTCGAAGAGGGCTAGTCGCATGGAATTGATCAAGCCTGCATTACGCTAGGTTTTCTGCCAATTAGTCGCAAAAAAGCAGGGGGAATTATGCTTTCCACGGCGGAGAATCTGCATTATATCAGAGGCCAAGTTCCTACCATGAGGTTGGTCAGCAATTGCATGATCTTAGCCTGGAAACTGACGGGACGGGGAGCGCTGTGGGAGAGGGAGCAGCATCACAATCGTCGGGGACCCGGGTGAAATTCCACGATCGAGCACCAACGTATCTCAGATAACCCGGTTTTAGTTGCTACGATCCCGAAACGAGCCGAGAACGGACGCAAAAGGACACGAATATGGCTGATACGAGCGCAACGACCGCAGAGGGTCATGAACACGAGGAGGATCGCCGCGATTTTCTTCTGACATCGACCATCGTTGTGGGAGCCGCGGGCGTCGCGCTGGCGGCTTGGCCGTTTATCGATTTCATGAACCCGTCGGCCGATGTGCTGGCGCTGGCCAGTTTGGAGTTTGATCTGTCCTCCATGGAGCCGGGCCAGGCCGTTACGGTGACTTGGCGCAACAAGCCGGTCTTCATCCGCCGCCGGACCGCAGCCGAAATCGACGAGGCGAAGAAAGTGCCGCTGTCCGACCTGAAAGATCCGCAGGCCGATGCCGACCGGGTCAAGGAAGGCAAGGATGAGTGGCTGGTGATGATCGGCATCTGCACCCATTTGGGCTGCATCCCGGCGGGCCAGAAAGCGACGGATGCGAAGGGCGAGTTCGGCGGCTGGTTCTGCCCGTGCCACGGCTCGCACTACGACACGTCCGGGCGCATTCGCAAGGGGCCGGCGCCCAGAAATCTGGAGATCCCGCCCTATGCCTTTACCAACGATACGACCGTTAGAATCGGTTAGGAGATCCACCCATGAGCGCAGCCCCAGAATGGAAAAATCCGGTCGTCAGGTGGATCGACCATCGTCTTCCGATCTTCACGTTCACCCATCACAGCCTCGTCGACTATCCGACGCCCAGGAACTTGAATTACTGGTGGAACTTCGGCTCGCTGGCCGGAATCGTCCTGGTGATCCTGATCGCCACCGGACTGTTTCTGGCGATGCATTACAATCCCAGCGTCGATCATGCCTTCGACTCGGTCGAGCGGATCATGCGCGACGTGAACTACGGCTGGCTGATGCGGTACATGCACGCCAATGGCGCCTCCATGTTCTTCCTGGTGGTCTACATCCATATGTTCAGGGCGCTGTATTACGGCTCCTACCGGGCACCCCGCGAAGTGCTGTGGTTCATCGGCCTGTTCATCTTCCTTGCCATGATGGCAACGGCCTTCGTCGGCTACACCCTGCCCTGGGGTCAGATGAGCTTCTGGGGCGCCACGGTGATCACCAACCTGTTCTCGGTGGTCCCGTTCTTTGGCGACGCCATCGTGGAGTGGCTGTTGGGCGGCTTCGCGGTCGACAATCCGACACTGAACCGTTTCTTCGCCTTTCACTTCCTGTTGCCCTTCGTGATCTTCGGGCTGGTGTTCCTGCACCTCTGGGCCCTGCACGTGCACAAGTCGAACAATCCGCTGGGCGTGGATATCAAGACGGACGGAGATACGATTCCCTTCCATCCCTACTACACGGCGAAGGACGCCTTCGGGCTCGGGCTTTTCCTGATCGTCTACTTTGCCTTCGCTTTCTTCGCGCCGAACTATCTGGGCCACCCGGACAACTATATCCCGGCCAACGCGCTGGTGACCCCGCCGGAGATCGTGCCCGAATGGTACTTCCTGCCGTTCTACGCGATCCTGCGCGCGGTGCCCGACAACTTCATCGACATCTGGGGCATCATGCCGATCCTCGTGACCGCGAAGACGGCCGGCGTGATCCTGATGTTTGCCTCGATCATCGTGCTGTTCTTGCTGCCCTGGCTTGACCGGAGCCCGGTCCGGAGTGCCAAGTTCCGGCCTATCTACAAGCAGCTTTACTGGCTGTTCCTGGCCGATTGCATCGTCTTGGGCTGGGTCGGGGCCAATCCGCCGGAGGGCAACATGCTGGTCATTGGCCGCATAGCGACGCTCTATTATTTCGTCCATCTGCTGGTCTTCATGCCGTTGCTATCCAGGTACGAGAAGACGCGGCCACTGCCGGATAGTATTAGTGCGGCTGTGACGCCCCAGGGGTCGTCCCAGGGCGCTCAAGCTCAGGGAGCCTGAAGAGATGATCCGGACATTTAAGGGAATTGCCGCCGCCGCAGCCGTTCTCGCCGCGTTCTCGGTTTCGGACGTTTCAAAGTCCTGGGCCGCCAGTAAGGCGACCCCGCCGCCGCCGCGGGACTGGTCCTTTTCGGGCGTCTTCGGCACGTTCGACCGCGCCCAGCTCCAACGCGGTTATCAGGTGTATCGCGAGGTCTGCGCGTCCTGCCATTCCATGAAGCAAGTCTATTTCCGGCATCTGGTGGACATCGGCCTGTCGGAAAACGCGATTAAGGCGATCGCGGCCGAGTTCGACGTGGCCGGCGAGCCCGACGAGGATGGTGAGCCCACGGAGCGCCCGGCCCAGCTCTTCGACAGACTTCCAAGCCCGTATGCCAACGATAACGAGGCGCGCGCGGCCAACAACGGCGCGCTGCCGCCCGACCTGTCGCTGATTGCGAAGTCGCGCGTCGGCGGATCCGACTATATTCATGCGCTGCTGACCGGGTATTTGGAGGAGGCGCCGGCGGGCGTCACCATGGGCGAGGGCATGAACTACAACACCTATTTCGCCGGCAATCAGATTGCCATGGTGCCGCCGTTGGCCGAAGACGGGGTCGAGTACGAAGACGGCACCAAGGCCAGCGTCGATCAGCAGGCTGGCGACATTGCCGCCTTCATGACCTGGGCGGCCGAGCCGGAGATGGAAGAGCGCAAGCGGATGGGGGTCAAAGTGCTGTTGTTCCTGATCATCCTGACCGCCATGCTCTACGCGGTGAAGCGCCGGGTCTGGTCCGACCTGCATTAGACGAAATTGGCCGCGGTGACCGCGACCGCCAAAATTCGGGAGAGGTGAGGGATGCGGTTGCTCCGTATTGTCGGCTTTTTGTCGGCTTTGTTCGCTTTCGCAGGTGTCGGCGACGCGCTGGCGCAGGGAAAGCCCAAGGTCAGGTTCATCACCAGCCTCGGCGAGTTCATTGTTGAATTGGAACCGGAAAAAGCGCCTGGGACGGTGGAGAATTTTCTCGGTTACGTCCGAGGCGGCCATTACACCGGCACCATTTTTCACCGGGTGATTCCGGGCTTCGTCGTGCAAGGCGGCGGATTCAGCGAGGAATATCAGCGCCGCCGCACCGGCGCACCGATCCGGAACGAGGCGGATACGGGTCTCTCCAATGAACGCGGCACCATCGCCATGGCGCGGACGTCCGATCCTCATTCGGCGACCGACCAGTTCTATATCAATATCAAGCTCAACAAGGGCCTCGACCACACCGCCAAAACCCGCAATGGCTGGGGCTATACGGCGTTTGGCCGGGTCATCGATGGAATGCGCATCGTCAGCCGGATATCCCGGGTCGAGCGGGGGCCTGGCGGCCCGTTCCGCCAAGACGTACCTCAGACCCCGGTGATCGTCGAGAAGGCCGAAATCATTAATTGATGTTTGCCCTGATCGGGGCGGGGGAGACAGACATGACAGCACCGGGCACCCCTCCGGTTATCGGGATTATCGGCGGCAGCGGCCTCTATGAGATCGATGGCCTGACCAACACCAGATGGGAGAAGATCGAGAGCCCGTTCGGCGAACCGTCGGATGAATTGCTGTTCGGCGAACTGGACGGATTGCAGCTGGTATTTCTGCCGCGCCATGGCCGCGGCCACCGCATTCCCCCCTCCGAGCTCAATTTTCGCGCCAACATCGACTGCCTGAAGCGGGCCGGCGTCACTGAAATTCTGTCCCTGTCGGCTTGCGGGTCGTTCAAGGAGGAACTGCCGCCCGGCACTTTCGTCATCGTCGATCAGTTCATCGATCGGACATTCGCGCGCGTTAAATCCTTCTTCGGCACCGGAATGGTCGCCCATGTGGAGTTCGGCCATCCGGCCTGCGCCCGCCTGGGTGACGCACTGGAAGAAAGCTGTAAGGCGCTGGACATCCCGATGCAACGGGGCGGCACCTATCTCATCATGGAGGGTCCGCAATTCTCGACTCTCGCCGAGAGCGAGCTTTACCGGTCGTGGGACTGCGACGTCATCGGCATGACCAATATGCCGGAGGCCAAGCTCGCCCGGGAGGCCGAACTCTGCTACGCCACCGTCGCCATGGTCACCGATTACGATTGCTGGCATCCGGACCACGATAACGTGACCGTCGACGGGATCGTCGCGGTATTGCTGGACAACGCCGATAAGGCCAAATCGCTGGTCAGGGACGTGGCGCCCCGGCTCGGGGGCCGGACGGAGAGCTGTCCCCACGGGCATCACACGGCCCTGGAGAACGCACTCATTACCGCGCCCGAGGCCCGCGATCCCGCGGTGCTTGCCAAGCTGGATGCGGTGGCGGGCCGGGTCTTGGGTGGCTAGGCGATGAAGGTCTCCGGCACGCCGTACCGCACCATCTGGCCGGTCGACGACGCCGAAAACGGGATCGGCGCGGCCGAGATCATCGATCAGACCAAGCTGCCCCACCAATTCGTGACCGTACGGCTGGAAACCGTCGAGGAAGCCGCGACGGCCATCTGCGACATGTGGGTACGGGGCGCGCCGCTGATCGGCGCGACGGCGGCCTACGGCATGGCGCTGGCCATGCGGGCCGATCCCTCGGACGAGAGCCTTAACGCCGCCTACGATCTGCTGATGGCCGCCCGGCCGACGGCGGTCAATCTTCGCTGGGCCTGCGATGATCTGCGCGAAGTGCTGACCAACCTGCCCGCCGAACGGCGTATAGCGGCGGCCTATCGCCGGGCGGCGGAGATCTGCGATGAAGACGTGGAAATTTGTTCCTCTATCGGCGACCACGGCATGCCGCTGATCCGCGAGGCCTGGGAGAGCCGCGGCAAGCCGGACCAGGTGAATGTGCTTACCCACTGCAATGCCGGTTGGCTGGCGACGGTGGATTGGGGCACCGCGCTCGCCCCCGTCTACAAGGCGCACGATGCCGGCATTCCGGTCCACGTCTGGGTCGACGAGACCCGGCCTCGCAACCAGGGCGCCAGCCTGACCGCATGGGAATTGGGTCAACACGGCGTGCCGCACACGGTGATCGTCGACAATGTGGGCGGCCACCTGATGCAGCACGGAATGGTCGATCTCTGCATTACCGGCACCGACCGGACCACGCGCACCGGCGACGTGTGCAACAAGATCGGCACCTACCTGAAGGCGTTGGCGGCGCACGACAACGGCGTGCCGTTCTACGTCGGCCTGCCGGGCCCGACCATCGACTGGACCGTCAGGGACGGGGTTGCTGAAATCCCCATCGAGGAGCGGGATGGGGCGGAGGTCACGGTGATGACCGGCAAGACCGCCGCCGGGGAGATCATGGACATCACTCTCACGCCCGACGAATCCCCGGCCGCCAACTTTGCATTCGATGTCACCCCCCGGCGGTTGGTAACCGGCCTGATCACCGAGCGCGGGGTGTCGGCGGCATCCGAAGAGGGGCTGTCGGCGCTTTACCCGGAACGCGCGCGGTAAATTGGCCGACGCATCCCTCAAAACCACCCTGCAAGGCGTCGGCTACGGGTGCCTGTCGACGACGTTGGGCGGCATGACCGTGGCGCTCACCCGTTTCATCATCGAGGATACCGACCCCTTCTCGTTGGCGAGTTCGCGCTATTTCGCCGGTGCGGTGGTGCTTCTCGGCCTGATGGTCTGGCGTATGGGCCTGCCGCCGATCCTTCGCAAGGACTGGCTGGCGTTCTTCGTGCTCGGTGTCGTCATGTTCGCCGTGTTTCCGTATTTCATGGCCCGGGCGTTGGAGGACACGACGTCCGCCCGCGGCGGCATCATCTTCGGGTCCATGCCGCTGCTGACCATGCTGATCGCCGTCACGTTCCGGGTTGAAAGGTTCGGCTGGTACAAGGCGCTGGGGATCCTGGTCGGATTTGCCGGTGCGGCCATCGTCCTGTCGGAGAAAGTGGACGCCATCGCGCCCGAAGCCCTGCGGGGCGACATGTTCATGATCGCCGGCATGATCTGCGCGTCTTCGTTCAATGTGTTCTCGAAGAAATATCTGATGCGTTACGGCTCCATGCCGGTGAACGTCTACGCCATGCTGATCGGCTCCGTGACCTTGTTTGCCGTCGCCCTGTTCCTGGGAAATCCGCTCGGCGGGTCGCTCGCCTTCGATGCGACGGGGTGGTTCGTCTTCTTCATGCTCGCCATTCCCGGCGGCACCATCATGATGGTCAGTTGGGGGAAAGCCATTCAGTTGATCTCGCCGACCCAGGCGGCGGTGACGGTCAGCCTCAATCCCGTGGCGGCGATCGCCATTGCCGCGGTCATCCTGGCGGAGCCCGTGACGACCAACGTGATCATCGGGTTTCCGTTGGTGGTATTGGCTATTTTCATCGCGAACTACCGTCCCGGGACGGCCAGTAAGCTCAGTAAGCCCAGTAAGCCCGGCAAGGCGTGAAACCGCTCCGCCGCCGGTTAAATCAAAATCCGCGACGGAAGGAGTTCCAGCCAGTTCGGATCAACCACGGCCCCGGCAAACCGGCTTTCGCGCGCACACCGCGGAATTGGAGTAGGTCCCATCGCCGATGCCCGGGGTCCAGCGCCGCATGTTGGAGAGGGACGGCGAAGACGGTTCGACCCGAAAGACCTGGATCACGCGGCCATCGATACGACGGCCGAGGACCGCCAAGCGCCGCGCGGGCGGCAAGGCTGCGACTTAATATATGGTCCTCCCAAATATAATCATGATCGGATTATTATGGCCTCATCCCAGGTGAAGGGTGGTCCGGCGCACAACGGGCTTTCGTCCGGTGGGGGAATTGTGAACAATCGGGCTTCGCGGCAGGGTGCCGCCCGCGAATGAGCCAAGGGGAGGAAGATGATGAATGAAATGGGACCACGGGGCCTGAGCGCCAATCGCGCCGGCCCGCCCGAGATCGCCGCCCGGGTCGCGGCGCTCGGCAAGGAATTCACCGACGATACGCCGCCGACCACCACCGCGATCTATATTCCCTCGCTCAAGGCGGTCCAGTGGCCGGGGATCGACATCGCCTCGGACCTGGCCTACGGGCCGGACGCCGAGCGTCATTTGCTTGATGTCCACACACCGACCGACAAAGACGAGGCGGGCCTGCCGACGGTGATCTTCTTTCATGGCGGCGGATTTGTCCTCGGCCATAAGAACCAGCCCAACGGCGTCATGTACGCCAATATCGCCAATACTTACGCCTCCCAGGGCATCGTCGGCGTCAACGCGACCTACCGGTTGGCGCCGGACGTCCAGTGGCCGGAAGGCGCGCGGGATGTGGGCGCGGCACTGGCCTGGGTGCGGGACAATATCGCCGATTATGGCGGCGATCCCGATAAGATCTTTCTCATGGGTCAGTCGGCGGGCGCGTCCCATGTGGCCACCTATGCATTCCGGAGAGAATTGCACCCGGACTCAGGGCCCGGCTTCGCCGGCGTCATTCTCATGTCCGGCGTCTACGGCCTCAGTGCCGGAAACGCATCGCCGGGACGGGATGCCTATTACGGCACCGATGAATCCAAGTTCGAGGAAATGCAGGTCTTAGGCAACGTCACCTTCTCGGACTGCCCCGTCTTTTGCACCATCGGCGAGTTCGACACAGTCCCGTTCGAGAAATCGACGTTGGCCTTGATCAACGAACTGACCGGGAAGAACGGATGTGCGCCCCGTTTTAAGCAGCTCATCGGCCATAATCATATCTCTCAGGTGTGCTGCTTCGGCACCGAGGACACCTCGGTCAGCGCCGATATGGTGGATTTTGTGCTGACCAACGCATGATCGCCGCGTGACTCAATCTTCGCCGCCCGGCGGCCCGTTGCGCGAGTCGGGTATTTTCCGCGCTTTGCGGCATCGGGACTACGCCGTCTTCTCGGCGGGGTCCTGGGTGTCTGCCGCCGGCATGTGGGTACAGCGGGTCGGCATCGGGGTGCTGACCTGGGATCTGACCCATTCACCGGCGTGGCTCGGCGGTATCGCGCTCGCCCAGGCGCTTCCGTCCATGGTGCTGGTCCCCTTTGCCGGCGCCGTTGCCGACCGGGTCGACCGCGTGCGTATGCTGCGCGGGACCCAGATCTTCAGTGCCCTGGTCGGCGGGGTGCTCGCCTGGATGGTCATATCGGGCGCCATCACCATCTACTGGCTGGCGGCGCTGGTCATCGTTCTCGGTGTTGCCAACACCATCGGCCTTCCGGCCCGAATGACCATCGCGCCGACCTTGGTGCCGCGCGAGGATTTGTCGGCGGCGCTTGCGACCAACTCCGTGTTGTTTCATTCCACGGCCTTCATCGGCCCCGCCATCGGCGGGGTGCTGATCGCGCAAGCCGGAATCGGCTCGGCTTTTGTGGTCAATGCGGCTTCCTACCTGGTCATGTGGGCATCCCTTTTCGCCGTCACGCCGCTCCGTCAGGAGCACAAGGCGGGCGGTGGCGGGCTGATGTCGGACGTGTTGGAGGGCATTCACTACACGGCAACCCACCGCGGGATCGGCCCGGTGCTGTTGCTCACCGTATTCATCGCCTTTCTGGGCCGGCCGGTGGTCGAGCTCCTGCCCGGATTTGTCGACGTGGTGTTTGGCCGGGGCTCGGTGGAGGAGGGGGTCGCAACTCTGTTCTCCGCGTTCGGTCTCGGCGGAATTCTCGCCAGTCTATGGCTCGCCAACCGGGGCCGGATCGAAGGAATGACGACCATATTCCTCGTCTCTTCCCTGTTGATTGCCGCGGCCATGGTGGCCTTTGCCCTTGCCCCCCTCTACGCCGTCGCCGTCGTCATGATGACGGTAATCGGCGCATCCGGGACGGTCGGCCAAAGCGGCGCCCAGATTTTGGTCCAGAACGCGGTCGACGGGTCCATGAGGGCGCGGGTACTCAGTCTCTATACCCTCAACTACCGGGCCGCACCGGCGCTGGGTGCCTTGCTCATGGGCGGGTTGTCGACCCTGTTGGGCCTGCAGACGCCGGTGGTGCTGGGCGCATGTCTCTGTGCGGTGGCGACCTTATGGCTTATGCGCCGCCGCCACGAACTTCGGGACATGTTGGAAGCCGGCGACGGGGACTCGCAGTCGGGCCCGGTGGCAGAGGCCAAACCCAGCGCGGCGCAATAGCCGCTCGGGTCCGGACTCGATTGAGCCGCCATAGGGGTGTTGCGGCGATGAGGACGGCGCGGACAAGGTCCCTCGCCCCCGTCAGGGGGAGAGGGATGCGGAGGGTTGGCGAGGCGAACGCCAAGCCTACCCGGCGCTGGATGAGGGGGAACTTCCATATCACCCTCACCCCGGCCCTCTCCCTCAGAGAGGGAGAGGGAGAGGGAGTAGTTGCGTTGCCGCATCGGGTCCCCTCGCCCCCTTCCCGGGTGAGAGGGCGCAAAAAGGAAAATCCCCCAATTGAGTACAGACCCTAGGCCAAAAGGTCCTTGCCGCCGAACCGCTCAAGCCAGCGCGGGATAACTTCCTCGTTGAATACGTGATTGGGCAACTCACCACGCAGCGCCTTTAGGATCGCGTCCGTTGCCCAGGGGATGGCCGGGCCCAGCCCGCCGCCCTTGGTGTAGGCGATCATGTGGGGCGAGAGCAGCACCTTGTCGCCGAGCCCAATCAGCGGCAGTTGCGGGTCCGGCGGCTCCTCGGGCAGCACGTCCAGACCGGCGGCGGCGATCCGGTCGCGATCGAGGGCGTCGAACAGGGCATCTACATCCACGATGGCGCCCCGGGCCGCGTTGATCAGCACCGCCTCCGGCTTCATCAAGGCGAATTGGGCGGCCCCGATGAGGTTGGTGGTCTCTTCGGTCAGATTGGTGTGGAGGGTCACCACGTCCGATTCCGTCAGCAATGTCTCCAGATCCACATCCTCACAGCCGTGATGGACGAACACGGAATCGTCGATATAGGGATCGCAGGCCAGCAGCCGCACCCGCCAAGGCGCCAGCAGGTCGGCGACCCGCCGTCCGATCCGCCCCAACCCGACGATGCCGACGGTGATGCCGGGATAATCGTCCTGCATCCGCCGGCCGAGGAAGGTGGTGACCAGGGAGGGGTCCCGCCAGCGGCCGTTCTTGACATGGCGGTCCTTTTCGCGCGTCCGTTTGAGGAGGGTGAGCATCATTGCCATGGTGCCCTCGGCGACGCCGCCCCAGTTGCTCTCGGTCGGCGAGTGGGTGACCAGAATGCCGAGCTCGGTCGCGGCGCCGACGTCCACGTTGTCCACGCCGACGGTGTATTTGGCGACGATGCGGAAATCCGGGTTGGCGGCCAGCGCTTCGCGGGTGACGAAGAACCGCCGGTTGGCGACCCCCATGGCGCCGACGGTGCCGGGTTCGAACTCGACGTTCACCACTTCGGTGTCGTTGGCTGAATCTCCCCATATGTCAGGGTTGACCTTGAGGTCGACGCCGGCGGCGCTGAGCTGATCGTGGGACGCGCCGTCCTCGTCGACGGCGTTGTAGATAAAAACCTTGGGCTTGGACATATCTGATTGGACCTCGTCGACGATGGCGATGGCGTCGGTCAGTCAATGACCGCGATGGCGTCGGTCAGTCAATGACCGCGATGGCGTTGATCTCGATTTTGCAGCGGGGGTCGGTGGCCATCCGCACCACCTGAACCGTCGTCGTCGCCGGTTTGGACTCGCCGAAATATTCGGCCCACACCTTGTTGAGGTCGTCCTGCTCCTCCATGTCGGTGAGAAACCGGTCGGCGGAGATGACATCCTCGAACGTTGCGCCGGCGGCCTCCAGACCCCTCTTCAGGTTCTCCAGCGCGGCGCGCGCCTGGCCGTCCATGTCGTCCGGCATGGATTCGAACTCCTCTGGAATGTGAGGGTGGCTGTGATAGACCGGTGCCGCGGTGACGCCGGCGCAGAACAGCATGGAGCCGCCGGTGACCTTGATCGCCGGTGCGTACGGCATCCAAATGTCCGGCGCATCCGGCCAATGAAGGTGTTCGATATTCTTTGCCATGGTCGGGTCCTCCCACCCCTGTCATTCAATTGGCCTCATCTTAGAGAGTGCCGCCGTCGGGGCAATACGCAGCATTCATCTGTCCGGATATTTCACGTCGGGTGAATTTGCCCTAAAACGTATGCGTAGACGTGCAAGGGGGATTCATGGGTCTCGACGTAAATCTGGAAAACGGGGTGCAGCTCCATTGGGCGACGCCCATCTTCACCCGGAAATTCGATGACACCGAGGAGCTCAACGCCCGCCTGGCCAGGATCATCCTCGAGCGCGAACAGCAGGACCCAGGGGTGCCGAAAAGCGTGGTGCACGGATGGCACTCGAAGGAAGACTTCTTCGAATGGCCCAACCCCGAGGTCGCGCCGGTCCGCGACTTTGTCCGCCGCGCCATGATCGAACTGACGTCCGCCACGACGGGCCACAAGGAAGGCGAGTTCGGTGGCGAGGCGGAATTCATCGCCTGGGCGACTATTCTCCGCAAGGGCGGCTACAACACCGCACACACCCATCCCGGCTGCGCCTGGTCGGGGGTTTACTACGTCGATACGGGCGGTGCGGCGGCAAGCGGCGGCGGCGACGGCTGCATCGAGTTCATCGACCCGCGCACCGCGGTGGAAATGGTGCCCCTGCCCGGCGAGCCGTTCGGCCAACGCCGGCGGTTCGAGCCGGAATCCGGGCGCATGTATGCGTTTCCCGCCTGGTTGAGACACGGCGTGACGCCCTATATGGGCGATGATGCGCGCATCTCGGTTGCGTTCAACATCCGGATGAAGGATTTTCAGGTGTTTGGGGTCGGCGACAAGCCGGCCTAGGATTTGGCCTTGGCTTGCTGTTGCGCTTTTGCCCAGCTGTCCCGGAGGCCGATGGTCCGGTTGAAAGTCAACTGATCCCCCTCTGACCCGTCCCGGCAGAAGTAGCCCAGCCGTTCGAATTGAACGGTTTCGTTGACCGGCGCCTCGCCGAGCGCCGGCTCCAGTTTGCACCCTGAGAGGGTTTCGACCGAGTTCGGGTTGATGTCGCCGAGGAAACCGCCGTCCGAGCCCGGGGTTTCGGATTCGAAAAGCCGGTCATAGAGCCGGACCTCGGCCTCGGCCGCATGGGCCGCCGAGACCCAATGCAGGGTCGCCCTCACCTTGCGTCCGTCAGGGGAATCGCCGCCCCGGGTTGCCGGGTCATAGGTGCATCGAAGCTCGATGATTTCTCCCTGATCGTCTTTCACCACATCGGTGCAGGTGACGTAGTAGGCGTAGCGCAGCCGTACCTCCCGGCCCGGCGCCAGACGGAAGAACTTCTTCGGCGGGTCTTCCATGAAATCGTCCCGTTCGATGTAGAGCTCCCGGGAAAACGGAACCTGCCGGCTGCCCGCCGCCTGGTCTTCGGGATTGTTGACGGCGTCCAGCGACTCTTCCCCGCCTTCGGGGTAATTCTCGATCACCACTTTCAGCGGCTTCAAAACCGCCATCCGCCGGAGCGCATGCCTGTTGAGGTATTCGCGGGTGCAGTGATCCAGGTAGGCCATTTCCACCGTCGCATTGGACTTGGAAATCCCGAGCCGGCCGATGAAATCGCGGATCGCGGCGGCTGGTACGCCCCGCCGCCTGAGACCCGCCAAGGTCGGCATCCGGGGATCATCCCAGCCCGTCACGTGACCCTCGTCGACAAGCTGGGTGAGGCGGCGCTTACTGAGTACGGTGTTGGTGAGATTGAGCCGCGCGAATTCATACTGGCGGGGCTGGGCCGGCACCGGCAGGTGCTCCACCAGCCAGTCGTAGAGCGGCCGGTGGTCTTCGAATTCCAGGGTGCAAAGCGAGTGGGTGATGTGCTCGATGGCGTCCGACTGCCCGTGCGCGAAGTCATAGGTCGGGTAGATCTTCCAGGCATCGCCGGTCCGGGGGTGCTCGGCATGGAGGATGCGATAGAGCACCGGATCGCGCATGTTGATGTTGCCGGACGCCATATCGATCTTGGCACGCAGCACCTTGGCGCCTTCGCCGAATTCGCCCGCTTTCATGCGGCGCAACAGTTCGAGATTTTCCGCCGGGGTCCGGTCCCGATAGGGACTGTTCCTACCCGGCTCCGTCAGCGTGCCCCGGTACTCGCGCATCTCGTCCGCCGACAAATCGTCCACATACGCATCGCCGTTCTCAACCAGGTGTTCGGCCCACGCATAGAGTTGCTCGAAATTGTCGGAGGCGTGATAGAGGTGCCCGCTCCAATCGTAGCCCAGCCAGCGCACGTCCTCTTTGATGGCGTCGATATAGACCTGCTCTTCTTTTGCCGGGTTGGTGTCGTCGAACCGCAGATGGCAGCGGCCGCCGAATTCCTCGGCGATCCCGAAATTGAGGCTGATCGACTTGGCATGCCCGATATGGAGGAAGCCGTTGGGTTCGGGCGGAAACCGGGTGATGACCACCTTGTGTTTGCCGGTCGTCAAATCAACCGAAATGATCTCACGGATGAAATCCCGGCTGTCGGCGGTTTTTGAATCGGTTTCGGTGTCGGGGGCGTGTTCGGTCATCGGAGTCTCAAATTGGCGGCCCCTGTTTGCCAAAAAAACCGCCCGAGGCCAAGGCTGGGCTGCGTATTGCTACCCGCCGGCAATCGCCTGACGCAGCCGGTCGGCCGCTGGATTTTGAACGGCGTGCTCAAGGAGGATCCGGGCCGGGGTCGGGTTGCCGCCGTAATAGGCCCGGTTGTAGTCGTTGCGGCGGATCATCGCCGAACCTTCCAGCGATGCGCCGGCGTAGAAGCCCGCATTGTTCGAGAAAACGACGATATCGAAGTTGAGGTTGGTGGTGACCGCCCCTTCATAACCGACGCCCCGTGGTCCGGCCGCGGCGCTGATGTCGGCACCCAGCTTGCCCTGGTGCTTGACGATGGCCTCGATGGCCTTCTTCTTGCGGATGACCAAAACCACCTCCGCGGTCTGCGCCCCCGCCTGGAAGCCGACGCTGCCGGCAGCGAGGGTGTAGAAGGCAGGGTATCCCCAACTGCCATCAGCCTTGCGGCTCAGCACCACACCGGAGCCGCCCTCCGCGCCGATCAGGAAGCCACCCTTGATCAAGGCTGGGAAAACGGCCACTCCTTGCGCTTCGGCAAGCATCTTGTTGAAGCCGCGAATATCCGGGTTGCGCTTCATCGTCTGGATGGTGTCCTGCGCCGCGGTGATCAAATTGGCTGTTTTGGTCGCGTCAGTGACCTGGGCGCAGCTGGCCAAAACGACGGTCGCGGCGGCCACGCCGATAGTCCGAAACCAAATTTTCATCTTGTCATCCCCAATGCTGTTTATTCACCTTGCTGTAGCAGCAATCCCCGTTTTCGGGCAACGCCGAACAGGTAGAGGAACCCGCCGGTACAGAGTATCAGATAGAGCACGTTGAGGCCCACCGCGCCGGCAAACAAATCCCATCGAAAAACATTGTCGAACAGCACCGCCCGCATACCCTCAAATACATAGGAAGACGGCAGTAACCAGGCGACCGGCTCCAGCCAGTCGGGCAGTACTTCGATCGGGTAATAGATGCCCGAGATCGGCGCTACCAGGAAAATACCGAGCCAAGCCAGGCTCTCGGCGCCGAGGCCAAGGCGCAGGACCAGGGCGGAGACCAATATCCCGACCGCCCAGCCCATCACCATCAGATTGACGAAGAATGCCACCAGCGACAGGCCGAGATCGAAAATCCACACGTCGAAGAACGGCAGCGCGAGCAGGGCGGCGGGGGTGACGCTGATGATGGTGCGGAGAAAGCTCATGACCATCAGTGCGCCGACCATCTCCAGGGGCCGGAGCGGGCTGATAAACAACTGGCCCAGGTTCCGCGACCACATTTCCTCCAGGAACATCAGCGACAGGCCGAGGTTTGAGCGGAACAGCACGTCCCACAGCAGGACGGCGCTGATCAGAACGCCGGCGGCCTGTGCCACCCAAGATGAGTGGCTGAGAAAGAAGGTGGTGATGAAGCCCCACAGCAATAGTTGGAATGTGGGCCAATAGGCGAGCTCCAATATACGTGGCCATGAGGAGCGCAGCAGATACCAATGCCGCAACATCATGCCCCAAAGGCGCCGCGAATTGAGCAGCACAGGCATCACTGAACCGCCTCCGCCTGATTGCGCGATCGGGCAATTTCCAGAAATACCTCTTCCAGATTCTGCCGCCCGTAGCGTGCCGACAGTTCCTCCGGCGTGCCTCTGTCGGCGATGCGGCCTTCCTTCATGATCAGCACGTCATCGCAGAGCCGTTCGACCTCGGCCATATTGTGAGAAGCGAGTACGATGGCGGCGCCGGTGCGGCGGCGGTAGTCGTCCAGATATCCCCGCACCCAGTCGGCGGTGTCCGGGTCCAGAGACGCGGTCGGCTCATCCAGCAACAGCAGATCCGGCTGGTTTATCAGCGCCTTGGCGAGTGCAGCCCGGGTCTTTTGACCGGCGGACGCCTTGCCGAGCGGCCGCTTCAGAAACGCCTCAAGCTCCAGGTCCCGCGCAAGTTCACGGACCCGGTCCCGGGGTTTGGAGACGCCATAAAGATTGGCGTAGACCAGCAGGTTCTCGTAGACGCTTAGCCGGTGCGGCATGTCCACGTAGGGAGACGAGAAATTCATCCGTGGCAGTGCCGTGTGCCGATTGGCGAGCATGTCCGTGCCGAGCACATTTATGGTCCCGCCGGTCGGGACCAGCAGCCCCAGCAGCATGGCGATGGTCGTTGTCTTGCCGGCGCCGTTGCCGCCGAGCAGCGCGGTGACACTACCCAACTGGACATCGAAGCTGATACCGCCGACGGCAGTCACGTTCTCGAAGCGCTTTTCGAGGTCCCGGGCGGCGACGGCGATGCCGTCCGGTTTATGGGAACCATCGGTCATTGGCCGGTGAATTCCGACCCCGACCGGCCGGCCGGAATGTCGACGCCCGGCATCAGGGCTTCACGCAAGTCCCGAATCGAGATGAACAATTCGGAAAAGAACGGCCGCGGCGTCGCCTTGCCGGCCAGGCCGCGGACGAATTGGCGGCGCACCATGTTGGACGGGCCGGCCCGCGAATGCGCGATGCGCTCCGCGCGGTCCGGCAGCCGGCTCTCCGGCGTGCGCGTTTCCTTGACGTTCGATACGGGGGTTGCTTCGTCGGCCATCGCCAGTCCAAGCAAAAACGCCCCAAAATCAGGGCAAGTGAATACTCTCTAGTCGGGAACCTTTAACCAATCATAAACCCCCCGGCATAACCCCCCGGGCTTCGGGCGAAATGCCGATCCCGCGGGCCGCTCAATTCCATACCGTGTGAATCTTCTCCCACAGCCAGTCGATGAGCGGATCGTTGGCGGTTCGTTGATGGCGAATCGCCGAAGTTTCGTTGGACGGCAGCTCGAACGGCGAGGCATACAGCTTGAGGCCGAGGAACTCCTTGTAGAGCTCGGCCGGACCCCGGGTGATTGTGGTGATCAGATCGGTAGTCGAGACGGCAAAAAGAGCGCTCGAAAAATGAGGGACCACCATGACCGTCCGGCGCGCCATACCCTCTCGCGCCAACTGCTCGTCGATCTGCTGATCGATGCCGGCAAGATTGGCGAACCGGACGTGGCCGAGGCGGCAGAACTGTTCGGAGGTCGGCTTACGCTTGATCACCGGATGGCCGGCGCGGACGGCGACGATGCAATGGTCACGCACCAGAAGCGATTTCCGGCAGGTGCCGGGCACCGCGCCGAAGGGACCGATGGCGATGTCCAACTCGCCATCCTCGACCATGGCCAGCGCCGCTTCGGCCTCGGTATGCCGGAAATCCGTGGTCAATCCCGGCGCTTCGTCCAGGAGAAGCTCCACCAGCCGGGTGGCGAAATATCCAATGCCGTAGTCGAGCATGCCGATCCGCACCGTACGGCCGGCGGCCGCCGGATCAAAGGCAACGCCGCCGCCGATCAGCCCCTGAATGCGCCCGAGGATTTCGCCGACCGGACCCGACAGCTCATGGGCCAGCGGCGTGGGCACCATGCGTGCTTTGACCCGGGTAAACAGCTTGTCATCGAACAGCTCCCTAAGGCGCTTCAGGGCATGGCTTACGGCCGGTTGGGTGAGGCCCAAGGTCTCGGCGGCCTTGGTCACTTGGCCGAAATCGTAGATCGCCTTGAACACGGTCAGGAGATTGAGGTCAACGGTGCGTAAATTAATTTCATTCATAGAAAGAATTATAAAAATGAATTGGATTAATGCAATTGGTCTGCCGTAAGTTGTTGTGAGTAAGCAGGGGAGGACTCCCATGGACAAATTGGTTGAGCAAAACACGTCGAGCCCGATCACGGTGAAAAAGACCGGGGCCAATCTCAGCGCGGAGATCAGCGATATTGATCTCACCCGACCGATGGACGATGCGACCTTCGAGGCCGTCAATGCGGCGCTCGTGGAACACGAAGTGATCGTCTTCCGGGATCAGGAAATCTCATCCGAAAACCTGATCGACTTCGGGCGCCGCTTCGGCGAGTTGACGGTTCATCCGTTTTCGCCCAACGACGGCGATCGGCCTTATCTGATTCTCTTTGAGAATGACGAAAACAATCCGCCCTTCGGCACCGACTGCTGGCACTCGGACGAAACCTTCCGCGAGTGCCCGCCCATGGCCACGGTCCTTTGCGCCAAGGATGTGCCCGAGGTCGGCGGCGATACGATGTTTGCCAGCATGAGCGCGGCATTCGATGGTCTCTCCGACCGGATGCAGCAGTTCATTTCTGGACTGGAGGCGGTTCACGATTTCAAGGTGTTCAAGAATCTGTTCGGTGAATCCGAGGAGGACCGGAAGAATCTGATTGAATACGAGCTTCGCTATCCGCCGCAGGTCCAGCCGGTGGTCCGGGTTCACCCGGTTTCCGGCAAGAAGGTTTTATGGGTCAACCCCCAGTTCACGATTGCCGTCAAGGGCATGGACGAGCGCGAAAGCCGGTCCCTGCTCGACACGCTGTTCCACCAGGCGCTGATTCCGGAATATCAGTACCGTCACAAATGGCGGAACCACACCATCGTCATGTGGGACAATCGCTCGGTCCAGCACTATGCGGTGCATGACTACTACCCCAGCCGCCGGTTCATGGAGCGGGTGACCATTGAGGGCGACAAGCCGGTCGGCGTCCCCGCCGCGGATCCGGACAGCCTCCGCAGGTTCAAGTTCCACGCCAAGACCGGCTCGGACTCCCACGGCGGCCACACGGCGCCGAAGCGGCAGTTTCAGCGGGAACTCGACGCCGGATAGACTGAGGCTTTTCACCTCGCGCGAGCCGCCTTCCCGGCGCTAAGATGCCGGCATGTTGACCGAACCGGAAACGCGTGCCGGCCCTCCCTTTCGCGTGCCCGCGGACACGCGGGTCTATGCCATCGGCGATATTCACGGCCGGATCGACCTGCTGGGCGAGCTGCACGACCAGATTCTGGATGACGGTAAGGGATATCCCGGCCGCCGGGTGATCGTGTATTTGGGCGATTACATCGATCGCGGCCCGCACTCGCCGGCGGTTCTGGACGCGGTGCGCCGGAAACCTCTGAATGGTTTCGAGCATGTTTGCCTCAAGGGCAATCACGAGGACCATCTGTTGAAGTTCCTCGACGATCCCGGTGACGAAATCGGCATCTGGCTCCGCAACGGCGGCGGTGAGACCATGGTGTCCTACGGCGTCGATGCCGGACCCGGCCGGCCGGCGGAGGCTGTCCGGGATGATCTCGCCCGCGCCCTGCCGCCCGAGCACCTGTCGTTCATGCGGACGCTGCCCGTCTATCACGACGAGGGCGGCTACCGGTTCGTTCACGCCGGGCTCAGGCCGGGCGTGCCGTTGAGCGAACAGTCGGACCACGACATGATCTGGATTCGGGATGAGTTCCTGGACCATCCCGAACCGTTCGAAAAGCGGGTGGTTCACGGCCATACGATCTGTCTCGCGCCGGAGGTGTCGGCCGTACGGATCGGGATTGATACGGGGGCCTACATGACGGGCGTGCTGACCTCGGTGGTCCTCGAGGGCGCCGACGTACGGTTCCTGGCCGCCGCCTCCTGAAGACAAGGGGTTTGGCCCGGGATCGATGAAGGTGCTGGGTCCGCCCCCCACTCGGCCATGGCTAAGGGCTTGGAATCCATGATGGAAATTAGAAAACGCATCCTGGTGGCCGGAGGCGCCGGCGTTCTCGGTTCTCACCTCTGCGAGCGCCCGGTTGCCGAAGTGTACGATGTCCTGTGCGTCGACAACGACTTCACCGCCGCCAAGTCCAAATCCGTCTAACAAGAACTGCCCGAGGACGACCCCGCCCGGCGTTGTCCCGACATCACGCCGGCCGAGGAGCAGCTTGGCCGGGAGCCGTCCATCGCGCCGAGCGCGGGCCCAAAGAAAACCATCGCCCATTTCGATAGCATTATCTGATACTTGGCCGTTGACTGGCGGCCAAATGTGGCGGCCCGCCACGAAATCGCCAAACTCCGAACATTAACGGAACACACTTTCGCCGAATTTGAATGGTGAATCGAGGTGTCCGACGGCGCCGACCTGCGGCCGGAAACCGCTGAGATGCGGGAATTTGGTTTCTCGCCCTTCCATCGGCCGCCGAAAGGTTTTGTTAACCCATCGGGGACCATCTTGACCCATTGACGCCCATAAAATCCCATGATATCCCAAAGTATCCCAAATGGCGGGAGACTGCGGGGTTTGGGACACGGGTGGGGGTTTCCGGAGTCGCGCAACCAGCCGGGTCACGGGGGTGCGATCTTCGGGCGGTAGTTATAGGCGGAGATGGCTGTGTTTATCGGCCGGCACATCAATAGGATCGACAAGAAGGGACGCATTTCCGTTCCAAAGCCGTTTCGCTCGGTGTTCAAGGACCAGAGCTTCAAGGGCATCTATGTCTATCCGTCGTTCAAGGCCAGAGCCTTGGAGGCCTGCGACGAAGAATTCATTAACCGGTTCGCGGCCAGCATCGACGATCTGGACCTGTTCTCCGACGAGCAGGACGACCTCGCCGCCACCATTCTCGAAATCACCCAGGCCCTGCCGTTCGACACCGAGGGGCGGGTCATCTTGCCGCAGGATTTCCTCGATCACGCCGGTATCACCGCCGATGCCGCCTTCGTCGGCCGGGGCACCCGGTTCCAGATCTGGGAGCCCGGATCTTACGAAACCCATCGTGCCCGCGCCGTCGACCGTGCCCGGTCCCGCGGCGCCACCCTCAAACTCCGCCCCAAGGGAGACGACGGCTAGTGCCCGGACACATCCCCGTCATGCTCGAGGAGGTCATCGCCGCCCTGGCGCCTCGGGACGGCGGGGTGTACGTCGACGGCACGTTCGGCGAGGGGGGCTATACCCAGGCCATACTCGATGCCGCCGCCACGACCGTTCTCGGCATCGACCGGGATCCCCGGGCGGTCACCATCGGCGCCGAACTGGGACGCCGCCATTCCGGCCGCTTCACCATGCTTCACGGCCGCTTCGGCGACATGGAAGTCCTGATGAAGGAAGCCGGCGTTGCCCAAGTCGACGGGGTGGCCCTTGATCTTGGTGTTTCCTCGCCGCAGCTCGACGGGGCCGCACGCGGTTTCTCGTTCCGCGCCGACGGGCCGCTTGATATGCGGATGGGCGGCGATGATGGAACGGCTACCGCCGCCGAGTTCATCAACGCCGCACCGGAGGCCGAACTCGCAGATGTCCTCCACCGCTACGGCGAGGAGCGACAGGCCCGCCGGATCGCCCGCGCCATCGTCGCCGCCCGGGCCGAACGCCCCATCCTGCGCACCGGCGAACTGGCTGAAATTGTCCGCGGCATCGTCAAGACCTCGGGTAAGGACCAGGCCATCGATCCCGCCACCCGGACTTTTCTCGCGCTGCGCATTCACGTCAACGACGAGTTGGGCGAGGTTCGCCGCGGCCTTGTCGCCGCGGAGCACATCCTGGCCCCGGGGGGCCGCTTGGCCGTGGTGTCGTTCCACTCGCTCGAGGACCGCATTGTGAAACAGTTTCTGGCGGCGCGTTCCGGCCGTGCCGGCCGGGGGTCCCGCCATTTGCCCGAGACCATTTCCCCGGACCCGAGCTTCCAGTTGATCGCCCGCCGCGCTCTCAAACCCTCGGCGGCCGAAGTCGAACGCAACCCGCGTGGCCGATCCGCCCGGCTGCGCGTCGCCGAACGCACCGCCGCACCCTCGTGGCCTCAGAAGGCGGCGGCCTGAGGAGAGCCCATGCGTCAGACAACTCTGATCACACTTCTCTCCGTCTGCGTCATGATGGTCGCGCTGTTCTATCTCGAACACGAGGTAACGACCCTCGAAGAGGAACTTGAGTCGCTGAACAAGACCATCGTCAGCGACCAGGAAGCCATTCACGTCCTTCGGGCGGAATGGAGCCACCTCAATGATACCGATCGCCTGAGGGAACTCGCCGGGAAATATCTTGCGCTGGAGCCGGTCCGCCCCGCCCAGATTATCGCCGTGCCCCGCCCCGTTGCCGCCGCGACCGAGGAGGTCCGATGACGGACAGCCCTCACTCGCGTCGGGTCCACCTGGAAGGCGCACGAAAGGAAGCGCTTGAGACCAGTCGCAGCCGGTTGGTGGTCACGAGTGTGCTATTCACCGTTGCCTTCGCCGTCATTTCGGGCCGGCTGGTGGAATTGGCGGTGTTCGAAGACCCGCAAGCCCGCGCCACCGCCACGGCGTCCAGAACGGTGGTGCAGTCCAATTCCCGCGCCGACATTCTTGACCGCAACGGGATTCTCCTCGCCACCAGCGTACCGACCGCATCGGTTTACGCTAATCCCCGCCATCTTTTGGACGCCCGCGATGCCGCCCGGCGCATCGCCACTGTCCTCCCCGGGGCGAACGAGGAGAAGCTGTTCCGGCGGCTGAACCCGCAACGGACTTTCGTTTGGATCCGGCGCAACATCACGCCCAATCAGCAGTTCGCCATCAATGCATTGGGCCTGCCCGGCATTTACTTCCGCCGCACGGAGCGCCGGGTCTACCCGCACGGCAGCCTGACCAGTCACGTTGTCGGCACCACCGATATCGACGCCAAGGGCCTCACCGGCATTGAACGCAGCTTCGATGGCCGGCTGCAGGATTCCGAGCAGCCACTGGCGCTGTCCCTTGATGTCCGGGTCCAGTCGGTGGTCCGCCGGGCCCTCAATACGGCCATCGAAAAGTTTTCCGCCGTCGGAGGCGCGGGCATCGTTGTCGACGTTACCAACGGCGGGGTCCTGGCCCTGGTTTCGCTACCCGATTTCGAGCCCCATTTCGGCGGCGACGTTACCGCCGAGGCCCGGTTCAATCGGGTCACCAAGGGCGTCTACGAGATGGGCTCGACGTTCAAGCTATTCACTGCGGCGATGGCGCTCGACACCAAGACGGTCGGCTTGAATGGAGGCTTCGACGCCACCAGGCCGCTGCGCGTGGCGCGCTTCGTCATCAACGACTACCACGCCAAGAAACGCTGGCTGAGCGTGCCCGAGATCCTTGTCCATTCGTCGAACATCGGTGCCGCCAAAATGGCATTGGCGGTTGGGACCGGAAACCAACAGGCCTATCTCCGCGCGCTCGGATTGACCCGCAAGGCCGAGCTCGAATTGCCCGAGATTGGCGTTCCGCTGATCCCGTCGCCGTGGCGCAAAATCAGCACCATGACCATTTCCTACGGTCACGGCATCGCCGTCTCGCCCTTGCAGATGGCGAACGGGGTCGCTGCGCTGGTCAACGGCGGGATTTTACGCGATGCCACCTTGGCGCTCAGCGCGCCGGACGCGGTTCCGGCAGGCGTCCGGGTCATCAAGACCGACACATCGATCAAGATGCGCAAGCTAATGCGTCTGGTGGTTCGCCGCGGCACCGGCAAGAACGCCGAGGTGGAGGGGTATCTGGTGGGCGGCAAGACCGGCACCGCCGATAAGCCTGCCCCCGGCGGCTATTCCGCCAGCCGACGGGTGATCTCCTCTTTCGTCGGCGCGTTTCCCATCGACCGGCCACGCTACGTGGTGCTGGCCATGGTGGATGAGCCGAAAGGAACTGCCGAGACGTTCGGTTTCGCAACCGGCGGCTGGGTCGCCGCCCCGGTGGTGCGGGAAATCGTCGCTGCACTGGGTCCGATGATGGGCATGGCACCGAGCAGGGAAACCGAGCGGCTGCCCCGGCCGGGCGACCCCCTCCATATCGCCGCCGGCAAACCGGGCCAATCGGTGCGAAACCAGAGAGTCCGAGGCCAATCCGTACGAGGACCGGCTCGTGCAACTAACTGATCTCTTGGAAGGCGAAGACGAACAGGACATGCAGGTGGCGGGCGAAAAAACAAAATGGATAAGGGGACTGACGGCGGATTCCCGTCTGGTCAAGCCGGGTTATCTGTTTGCCGCCTTGCCCGGCTCCCGGGCTGACGGCCGGGACTTCATCGTCGACGCCGTCAAGCGCGGCGCATCGGCGGTCTTGTCGCCGGTCGAATCCGCGTTCCAGGTTCCGAGAGACATCAGCGTCGTCACCGCCGAAAACCCCCGGCGCCTCTACGCCCGGATGGCAGCCAAGTTCCACGGCCGGCAGCCGGCTCACATGGCCGCCGTGACCGGTACCAACGGCAAGACCTCGGTTGCCGATTTCGCCCGCCAGATATGGTCTCATCAGGGACGCCGGGCCGCCAGCGTCGGAACCCTCGGAATCATCACTTCCGACGGGTGGCAGCGGGGCAGCCTGACGACGCCCGATCCCGCCGACCTCCACGCCTCGCTGAAGGCATTGGCCGAAAACCGCGTCACTCACGCCGCCCTCGAAGCCAGCAGTCACGGTCTCGACCAGCGTCGTCTCGACGGAGTGCGCATCGGCGTGGCCGCCTTCACCAATCTGTCGCGGGACCATCTCGACTACCACGGCGAGATGGAAAACTACCTCGCCGCGAAACTGCGCCTGTTCACCGAGGTACTGACGCCCGGCGGTGCGGTGGTCATGAGTTCCGACGATCCGGTTTCCCGGAAGGTATGGGATGCGGCGACCGGCGTTGGGGCGATGGTCAAGACGGTCGGGCGCGCCGGCGACGACATCAGCCTCGGTGCGGTGTCGCCGGCCGCCGAGGGCTTGGACATGGCATTCATCCTCGCCGGATCGCGGCACGATGTGCGATTGCCGCTTGCCGGCGGATTCCAGGCAATGAACGCCTTGATCGCGCTTGGGATCGTTATCGCCGGTGGCGGCGATGCGGAAACCGCTATCGAGGCCCTCTCGCACCTCAAAGGCGTGCCCGGACGTCTCGAGAAGATCGGCGATTACCGGGGTGGTGCGGTCTACGTGGATTACGCCCACACACCGGATGCGGTGACCGCCGCGCTTGGTGCCATCCGGCCCCACACCCAGGGGAAATTGATTGCGATTATCGGCTGCGGCGGCGATCGCGACCGGGGCAAGCGCGCTTCCATGGGTGCGGCCGCGGTCAGCGGTGCGGATGACGTGATCGTCACCGACGACAATCCCCGCACCGAGGATCCCGCCTCCATTCGTGCCGCGATTCTCGAAGGCGCACCCGCGGCAACGGAGATTGGCGATCGGCGCGACGCCATTCGGCAGGCCGTTCGGATGATCGGCCCCGGCGATGTCGTTCTGGTCGCCGGCAAGGGTCACGAGGAAGGTCAGATCGTCGGTGAAGACATTTTGCCTTTCAACGACGCCGACGTAATCCGCGGCGTTATCACGGAGCTGGGCGGATGACGGCGCCGGCACCTCCTCTTTGGACCGCGGCCGACGCCGCGGCGGCCACCGGCGGGACCGCGGGCGGGTCCTGGACCGCCACCGGCGTCTCCATCGACAGCCGCACGGTACGGCCCGGCGATCTGTTCACCGCCATCAAGGGCCCGAACTTCGATGGCCATGATTTTGTCCGCCAGGCCTTGCAGGGCGGCGCGGTTGCGGCGCTGGTATCCCGCGCTCCGGCGGAACCGGTTAATCGGGATTTCCTGCTGACCGTCGGCGACACCCTCCGGGCACTGGAGGATATGGGCCAAGCGGGGCGGAAACGCAGCGAGGGGACCATCATCGCCGTCACCGGCAGCGTCGGCAAAACCGGCGTCAAGGAAGCGTTGGCGTTTCTGCTCGGCCGCCAAAAGGAAACCCATTTCTCGACCGGCAGCTTCAATAACCGGTTCGGTGTCCCCCTGAGCCTCGCCCGGCTGTCCCCCTCCGCCGCCTACGGCGTGTTCGAGTTGGGCATGAACCACGCCGGCGAGCTGACCGAACTGTCTAATTTGGTCCGGCCGAACGTCGCCATCATCACTACCGTCGAAGTGGCGCATTTGGAGTATTTCGCCTCACTCGCCGACATCGCGCGGGCCAAGTCGGAGATTTTCGCCGGCCTTGAGCCGGGCGGCGTTGCCGTGCTCAACCGGGACAATCCGTATTTTGACCTCATGGCCGGGGCGGCGCGGGCGGCGGACGCCGAGATCATCACCTTCGGCCGCCATGACGACGCCCGTTTCAGGGTGGTGCAGTCGGAGGCCGCCGGCGCCGGCTCCGACGTCGAAGCCATGGCGGACGGCAAGCGGATCTCCTTCCATCTGCCGTTACCCGGCGATCACTGGGTCGCCAACGCGCTGGCCGTGCTCGCGGTCCTGGCGGCGGCGGGCGGCGATCTCAAACAGGCCGCCGATGACATCGCCGGATTGAAGCCCGCCAAGCGCCGGGGCGAGCGCCATCAGGTGCGGTTCGCCGGCATGTGTTTCGAGATCATCGATGACAGTTACAACGCCAGCCCGGCGGCCGTGGCAGCTGCCTTGTCGGTGCTTGGCCAATCGGCGCCGGGCCCGTCCGGCCGCCGCATTGCGGTTTTGGGGGACATGCTTGAACTGGGCGGCGACTCGCCGGCCCTTCACCAGGCGTTGAAGGACGATGTGGATGCATCGGCGATCGATTTGGTGTTCGCCGTTGGGACCCAAATGAAGTTTCTGTTCGACGCGGTTGCGCCTGAAAGGCGGGGCGGCTGGGCAGAGACGGCTCAGGACTTGGCACCGGTCATTTTGGCGTCTGTCCATTCCGGCGACGTGGTTTTGGTCAAGGGCTCGGCCGGTACGCGGATGAGCCAAATTGTCGACGCGCTGCGGAACCTGGATTCCAACTCGGTGCGAATGGCCGGCGGGAGGTAGGGAGGAATCATGCTGAACTCTCTCTCCGCTTTCGCCGATCAGATCCTGATCCTCAACCTGTTCCGCTACATCACCTTCCGGACCGGCGGCGCCATGATCACCGCGCTGGCCATCAGCTTCATTCTCGGCCCGATCCTGATCGAATGGCTGAAAAAGCATCAGCAAGGCGGTCAGCCGATCCGCGATGACGGGCCCGAATCCCATATCCTGACCAAGGCCGGCACCCCGACCATGGGCGGCTTTCTGATCCTGATCGCGCTGATCCTGTCGACAGCACTGTGGGCAGACCTGCGCAACGGCTACATCTGGGCGGCGCTCGGGGTGACCATCGGCTACGGGATCATCGGCTTTATCGATGACTACCTGAAGGTGACCAAGCGCAATCACAAGGGATTGTCGGGCAAACTCAAGTTGTCCCTTCAGATCATCATCGCTTTGGCGGCGGCTTTGTGGATCATGAAGCTGACCCGTGATCCGCTCTCCACCTCACTCGCCATTCCGTTCTTCAAGGACGTGCTGCTTGATCTCGGCTGGTTCTTTATACCATTCGCCGCGTTCGTGATGGTCGGCGCCTCCAACGCGGTCAACCTTACCGACGGGTTGGACGGGTTGGCCATCGGGCCGGTGCTGATTGCGGCCGCCGTCTTCGGCATCATCACCTACCTGACCGGCAACACGGTGTTTTCCAACTACCTGCAGGTTCACTACGTACCGGGCGCCGGAGAGCTGTCAATATTTCTCGGCGCCCTGATGGGCGCCAGTCTCGGCTTCCTCTGGTACAACGCGCCGCCGGCCATGGTGTTCATGGGCGATACGGGATCCCTCTCGTTGGGCGGCGCGCTCGGGACCGTGAGTGTCATCACCAAGCACGAGCTGGTCCTGGCGCTGGTCGGCGGCCTGTTCGTTCTCGAGACCGTATCGGTCATCGTCCAGGTGATTTCCTACAAGCTTACCGGCAAGCGGGTGTTTCAGATGGCGCCGCTCCACCATCACTTCGAAAAGAAGGGGTGGGCGGAGCCGACCATCGTCATCCGCTTCTGGATCATCGCGACCATTCTGGCTCTGGCCGGATTGGCAACGCTCAAACTGAGATGACGGGGGCGCGGGGGTGATCCAGATCGATACATTCAAGGGACAGCCGGTCGCGGTCATGGGCTTGAGCCGCACCGGGCTCACGGCCGCCCGTGCGCTCGCCGCCGGCGGTGCCGAGGTGTGGGCCTGGGACGATGACGATGCGCGGCGCGAGGCCGCCGCCGGCGAAGGTATCGCTCTGGTGGATTTGGACGCGCAGAATTTGGGTGACGCCGGTGCCCTGGTGCTGAGCCCCGGCATCCCCCATTCGCACCCCGAACCTCACCCGGTTGCGGCAAGGGCGCGGGACGCCGGATGCGAGATCATCTGCGATGTCGACCTGCTGGCCCGCCAGATCACCGAGCCCGGCTATATGGGGGTCACCGGCACCAATGGTAAGTCGACCACCACCGCGCTGATCGGGCACGTTCTGGCCCACGCCGGCAATGAAGTGGCGGTCGGCGGCAATATCGGTGATCCGGTTCTCGACTTGAATGAACTGGGGCCGTCCGGGACCTACGTGCTCGAACTGTCCTCCTATCAGCTCGAACGGGTACCGCGGCTGGCGCTCGATGTCGCCATCCTGCTCAACATCTCCCCCGATCATCTCGACCGCCACGGCGGGATGGACGGCTATGTCGCCGCCAAGACGCGAATATTCGATCAGACCGTCGATGGCGGTCACGCCATCGTCGGCATGGACGACCGCTATGGCCGCGGCCTGCGCCTCGATCTGATGATGCGCGGCGGTGTGACAATCGTCCCGATCTCGGGAAATCAGCGGGTGCCGGGCGGCGTCTACGCCGACGAGACCGGCACGTTGATTGACGATCTGGACAATGGCCGGGCGGGGGTGCTCGACCTGAGGGCGGTCGACACCCTTCCTGGCCGGCACAATTGGCAGAACGCGGCCGCCGCTTACGCCGCGGCGCGGCTGGTGGGGGTTGCCGCTGCGTCCGCCGCCGAGGCCATCCGGTCCTTTACCGGCCTGGCCCATCGCCAGGAAGTGATCCGCCGGATCGGGCGGGTGACTTATGTCGATGATTCCAAAGCGACCAACCTCGATGCCGCCGCCAAGGCGCTTGCGTCGTACGGCAATATCCACTGGATCGCCGGAGGACGCTCCAAGGAAGATGACCTCTCGGCACTCGAAGCTTTGTATCCGCATATTCGCCGGGCCTATTTGATCGGTGAGGCGGCGCCCCAATTCGAGGCGGCCCTTGCAGGGACCGTGCCCGCCGAGCGCGCGGACTCCCTCGAAGCCGCGGTGGGCAGTGCCCATACCGCCGCCCGGGAAAGCGGCGAAGACGCGGTGGTGCTCCTGTCGCCGGGCTGCGCGTCGTTCGACCAGTTCACCGACTTCGAGGCGCGAGGTCTGGCATTCCGGGTTGCGGTGGAGGCCCTGTCATGACCGCGCTCCCCCGGACGGATGTCAGCATCTTTGGACGCTGGTGGTGGACCGTCGACCGTTGGACCCTGTCGGCACTGGTCGCCGTGTCGGCCATCGGCATCGTCCTGACCATGGCGGCGAGTCCGGCCGTCGCCGACCGGCTGGACCTGGATGCGTTCCACTTCATCCGCCGGCAGTTCCTGTTCATTCCGCTGTCGTTTGCCATCCTGATCGGCGTCTCCCTATTGAATCCCGTCGGCGTTCGCCGCCTGGCGGTGCTCGGCTTCATCATGTCGATCATCGGTGTGGGAATGACGTTGTTCATCGGCCAGGAGATCAGGGGCGCCGCGCGCTGGATCAGCCTGCCCGGTTTCTCCCTGCAGCCGTCGGAGTTCGTCAAGCCCTGCTTTGCCGTGGTGGCGGCCTGGATGTTCTCGCAGTGGCGGATAAAGGGGGACATACCGGGCCACGCCGTGGCCACCGCCCTCTACGCGCTGGTGGTCGGGCTATTGCTGCTGCAGCCGGATGTGGGGATGACGATCCTCATTTCGGTGGTTTGGGGGGTGCAGTTCTTCCTCGCCGGATTGCCCATGTTGCTGGTGTTGGGCATCGGCATTCTGTTCATCGCCGGGGGCATCGGCGCTTACTTCAACTTTGCCCACGTCCAGACCCGGGTCGACCGGTTTTTGGATCCCGCGGGCGGCGAAGCGTATCAGGTGGCGAGGTCCCTGGAGGCTGTGGTCGCCGGCGGCATCTTCGGCCGCGGCCCCGGCGAGGGCGAGGTCAAATCCATCCTTCCCGACGCCCATGCGGATTTCATATTCGCCGTCGCGGCGGAGGAATTCGGCCTGGTTACGGGTCTGCTCATCATCGCCCTGTTTGCTTTCATCGTGCTCCGCGGATTCGCCCTGGTGATGCGGGAGACCGACCTGTTCGTGCAACTCGCCGTTGCCGGACTTTTGGTGCAGTTTGGCCTCCAAGCGCTCATCAACATGGCGTCGACCATCAACCTGATGCCCACCAAGGGTATGACGCTGCCGTTCATATCCTACGGCGGTTCGTCGATGGCGGCGCTGGCGCTGGGCATGGGCATGGTACTGGCGCTCACGCGCGAGCGGCCCCGGGCCAATTATTTGAGCCGGTTCACCGGAAGGGGGGCGCCATGACCGGGCCGCTGATCGTCCTCGCGGCCGGCGGCACCGGCGGCCATGTATTCCCCGCCGAAGCGCTTGCCGCCGAACTGGCGGCCCGAAGCTGCCGGCTGGCGTTGTTCACCGACCGCCGGGGCGGGGCGTTGGGCGGCCGGTTGGATGAAATCGATACCTACCGAATTCGGGCAAGCGGCATCGCCGGCAAGAGCCCGGTGGACCGGCTGATGTCCACCGCCGAAATCGGTCTCGGGACCATGCAGGCGTGGCAATTGCTGAAACGACTGGGCCCTGCCGCGGTCGTTGGCTTCGGCGGCTATGCATCGGTGCCGACGATGATGGCGGCAACCTTCGCCGGCGCACGGACCGCCATTCATGAACAGAATGCCGTGCTCGGGCGCGCCAACCGGCTTCTGGCCGGCCGGGTCGACCGCATCGCGACGGCCTTTGAGGAAGTGAGGCCGGCGCCCGCCGGCCCCGGGGCCAAGGTCGTGCGCACGGGTATGCCGGTGCGGCCGATGATTGGCGCCGTTCGCGACCGTGTTTACCCGCCCCTTGACGGAGACTCACCCCTCAACATCCTGGTTTTCGGCGGCTCTCAGGGTGCCCATGTGCTCTCTCGGGTGGTGCCCCAGGCCCTGGGCATGCTTGATCCACGCTTCAAGGACCGGCTTCGCGTCGTTCAACAGTGCCGCGAAGAAGACATCGCGGCGGTCCGCGGGCAATATGGTTCGCTCGGGATCAACGCCGACCTCAGGCCTTTCCTCGACGATATCCCCGAGCGCTATGCGGCCGCGCACCTTGTCATCTGCCGGTCCGGCGCATCGACCATCGCCGAACTGACCGCCATCGGCCGCCCGGCGATCATGGTGCCCTATCCGCACGCCATCGACGATCATCAGGTATTCAACGCCCACGCCTTGGATGATGTCGGCGGCGGCTGGCTGATGCCCGAAACATCCTTTGCCGCCAATACGCTGGCTACCCGCCTCGATTCCCTGTTCTCCCTGCCCAAGTTGCTCGAGAAGGCCGCCGCCGCCGCCAAGGCCGCCGGGGCGCCCGACGCGGTCGCGACGCTCGCTGACATGGTGATGGGTATGGTGCAGGGCAACGGTGATGCCGAACCGAGGAGGGCCGCCGCATGAGAGCGCTTCCCTTGGACATCGGCACCGTGCACTTCGTCGGCATCGGCGGCATCGGGATGAGCGGCATCGCCGAAGTGCTGCATAACTTGGGGTATTCGGTGCGCGGCTCGGATATTGCGGACGGCTCCAATGTCCGGCGCTTGCGCGCTATGGGCATTCCAATCGAGATCGGACACCGGGCCGAGAACCTGGGCGATGGGCAGGTGATCGTCATTTCATCAGCGGTCAAAGCCGGCAACCCCGAGGTTGAGGAGGCCCGGCGGCGTCTGCTGCCGGTCGTCCGGCGGGCCGAGATGCTGGCTGAGCTTATGCGCCTCAAATGGTCGGTCGCCGTCGGCGGCACTCATGGCAAAACCACCACCACCTCGATGATCGCCGCGCTGCTGGATGCCGCCGGACTGGATCCGACGGTGATCAACGGCGGCATTATCAATGCCTGGGGCTCCAACGCCCGCTTGGGCAGCGGCGATTGGATGGTGGTCGAGGCCGATGAGTCCGATGGCACGTTCGTTAAGTTGCCGGCGACCATCGCCGTGGTGACCAACATCGATTCCGAGCACATGGATCATTACGGCGGGTTCGAAGCGCTGAGGCGGGCCTTCGATACCTTCGTGGAGAACATTCCGTTCTACGGCTTCGCCGCACTGTGCATCGACGACGCCGAAGTGCAGGCCATGATCCCCCGGGTCTCGGACCGGCGCATCATTACTTACGGACGGAGCCCACAAGCGGAGGTTCGGGTCACGGCCATCGAATTCACGGACGACGGTTCCAAATTCGATGTCACCATTTCGGACCGGGCCGGCGGGCCGTCGAGAACCCTCGAAAGTCTCCCTCTGCCCATGTTCGGCGCCCATAACGTCCAAAATGCACTGGCGGCGATTGCCGTGGCTGCCGAGATGAATATCGAAGATGAGGTCATCCGCCGCGGTCTGGCCGGTTTCGAAGGCGTGAAGCGCCGCTTTACCAAGACCGGTGAGGTCGATGGGATCACGGTGATCGACGATTACGGGCACCATCCTGTGGAGATTTCCGCGGTGCTCGATGCCGCCCGAAGCTCCACCTCGGGCCAGATTATCGCCGTCGTCCAGCCCCATCGCTACACCCGGCTTCGCGACCTGTTCGAGGAGTTCTGCACCTGCTTCAACGATGCCGACACGGTGATCGTTGCCGATGTCTATCCGGCCGGAGAAGAGCCTATCGAGGGGATAGACCGGGAGGCCCTCGTGGACGGGCTCCGTTCCCGCGGTCACCGTCAGGTGCTGGCACTGCCGGGGCCCGAGCGTTTGGCGAGCCTGATCAATGGGGTTGCGCAGTCGGGGGATCTGGTGGTGTGCCTTGGTGCCGGAAATATCACCGCATGGGCCAACGCGCTGCCCGGCGAACTCGGAGAGCGTCGGGGTGCCGTCGAGGAGGCGCGAGCATGATGATGGCGCCCAAGTTCCCGCAAGGCTTGATCGACCGGCTGCCCCCCGTGAAAGGCGACTACACGGCCAATGCGCCGCTCGCCAAATCCACCTGGTTCCGGGTCGGCGGGCCCGCGGAAATATTGTATCGGCCGAAGGACATCGACGATCTGACGGCTTTTCTCGCCGCCAAGCCCGGTGATGTTCCGGTGACGGTCATCGGCGTTGCGTCAAATCTGTTGGTCCGCGACGGCGGGGTCCCGGGTGTGGTGATCCGTCTCGCGGATGGCTTCAGCGATATCACCGTGGACGGCAATGATCTCAGAGCCGGCGGCGGCGCGTCCAACCTCAAGGTGGCCAACGCGGCTCGGGATGCGGAGCTTGCGGGCCTCGAGTTCCTGAGCGGCATCCCGGGATCGGCCGGCGGATCGGCGCGGATGAATGCCGGCGCGTTCGGTGGCGAGGTGAGCGGCGTGTTCGTTTCGGCGACGGCGCTCGACGGTCACGGAGAACCGCACCATGCCGACCGCGCCGCAATGGGATACGCCTACCGTCATTCGACAGCGCCCGAGGATTGGATATTCGTCGACGTGGTGCTGAGGGGACAGGCCGGTGATCACGACGCGATCGCAGCCCGCATGGATGAGATCAAATCCATCCGTGACGCCAGCCAGCCGTCCAAGACGCCCACCGGCGGCAGCACATTTGTCAACCCGCCGGGGCACAAGGCGTGGGAGCTGATCGACAAAGCGGGATGCCGTGGGTTGACCCGCGGCGGCGCCCGGGTGTCCGAGAAGCATTGCAACTTCCTGATCAACACCGGCGGCGCGACGGCTGCCGATATCGAAGGCCTCGGTGAAGAGGTTCGGCGGCGGGTGTTCGACAGCACCGGCATCTCGCTGGACTGGGAGATCCGGCGCATCGGCGTGCCGACAACCCCGATCGTGAAGGAGGCGGGCAAATGAGCCGTCATGTCGCCGTCCTGATGGGTGGGTGGTCCGCCGAGCGTGAGGTTTCCCTGGTCTCGGGCGCCGCGGTTTCCAACGCGCTGACCGGGGCCGGTTACCGTGTCACCTCGATCGATGTGCAACGGGACGCGGGCGCGCTGCTGACCCGGCTCTATCCCAAACCCGACGCCGTGTTCAACGCGCTGCACGGCCGCTGGGGCGAGGACGGCTGCATTCAAGGCCTGCTGAATGTCTTCGAGGTTCCCTACACCCATTCAGGCCTTTTGGCCTCGGCGTTGGCCATGGACAAGCCTGCCGCCAAGACGCTGTTCGCCGCCAGCGGCATTAAGGTCTCAAAGCATGTCATCACTACCCGTGACGAGCTCTTGAAGGGCGACGTGCTGCCGAGGCCCTTTGTGGTGAAACCGGTGAATGAGGGATCCAGTGTCGGTGTCACCATCGTCCACGAGGGCGATAATTTCAAACCCGGCGACGATGGCGGGTGGTGCTGGGGCCGCCACGTGATGGTGGAAGAATTCATTCCGGGCCGGGAACTGACCGTCGCGGTGATGGGCGATCGCGCGCTCGCGGTCACCGAAATCCTGACCGACCGGGAGTTCTACGACTACGACGCCAAGTACGCACACCAGGGATCCCGGCACACGGTCCCGGCGGATATTGGCTCGGACGTTTATGACGAAGCTTGCCGAATTTCGTTGCTGGGCCATCAGGCCTTGGGATGCCGCGGCGTCAGCCGCGCCGACCTGCGGTTCGACGGCGAGGACCTCTACATGCTGGAGATCAACACCCAGCCGGGGATGACCCCGACCTCGCTGGTCCCCGAACAGGCCGCCTACGCGAACATTTCCTTCCAGGACCTGGTGTCCTGGATGGTGGAGAACGCCGCATGGGACGACTGATGGGCAAGGCGGATAAGGGCTCGGCCCCGCGGACCACCCGGACGCCGAAGAAGCGGCCCCGAGTGAAGCCCATGTGGCGGACGCCGCAAATGATCGCCGCCGGGATTTTGGCCGTGGTCACGGTGACGGGTCTTGGCGGCTGGTGGATCTGGAACGAAGGCTTCATCCAGCGTTCCCTGGAGCGCGCCAAATGGACCGCGATCGGCATCACGGCGAAGGCCGGCTTTACCGTTTCCGAAATTTTCGTCGAAGGACGGCATCGCACCCCTCCCGAGGCACTGCGCAAGGCCCTCCGGCTGGAGCGTGGCGCCCCGATCCTGGCGTTCGATCCCGACGCGGCGCGCATCCGGGTCGAGGCGCTGCCCTGGGTCCGTCAGGCGGCGGTGGAGCGGCAACTTCCCGACGTGGTGCACTTGAAAATCGCCGAACGCCGGCCCCTGGCCCTGTGGCAGCGGGATGGAGTGTTCTCGCTGGTCGATTCCGACGGGGTGGTCATCCCCATCGGCGCACTCGAAGCGTTCAAGAATTTGATCGTCATCGTCGGCGGGGACGCGCCCCGGCATGCCGGCGCCCTGATGGATGTCATCGCCCAATCGCCCGAGCTCGCGGGTCACGTGAAGGCGGCGGTCCGGGTCTCCGGCCGGCGCTGGGATTTGCATCTGCTGGATGGTGTCGTGGTCCGGCTGCCCGAGGAAGATCCCGGCGGCGCCTGGCGGCGTCTTGCCGATTTGCAGCGGGATCGGGGGCTTCTGAGGGGCAGCGTATCCGGCATAGACCTTCGTTATCCGGACCGGGTGGTGATCCGGCCGGCACCCCGGCGTCCGGGCATCAAGCCGACGCCACAGCAGAAAGAGACCTGACGGTAGACCGACGGATGAAACGGAACCCGAAACAGAATGGCAGCGGCCGCGGATTGATCACCGCCTTGGACGTGGGGTCGACCAAGGTTGCCTGCTTTATCGCCCGGATGACCGCATCGGGCGAACCCGAGATCGTCGGCATCGGCCATCAGCTGGCGACCGGTATGCGGTCCGGCAATATTGTCGATCTGGAGGCGGTGGAATCTTCCATCCGGGCGGCAGTCGAGGCGGCGGAACAGATGGCGGGTGAAAACGTCAAGGACGTTGCCGCCAGCATCTCCGGCGCGTCACCTTCCTCGAAGCTGATTTCCTTTGACGTTTCCATCGCGGGTCACGAAATCGGCGATGCCGATCTTCGCCCCGCCCTTGATCCGGCATGGCTCAAGACCCAGGTGGAGGAGGACCGGCAGGTCATTCACGCCATTCCGGTCGCATTCTCCATCGACGGTAACCGCGGCGTGCGTGACCCCCGGGGCATGTTCGCCGAGAAACTGGGCGTCAACATGGTGGTGATGAGCGCGGCGTCCGGCCCGCTTCGCAACCTCGAGACCACTGTCAGCCGGTGCCACCTGACGGTCGCCGATCATGTCATCGCTTCTTATGCTTCGGGGCTGGCGTGTCTGGTCGATGACGAAACCGAACTCGGCGCCACCTGTATCGACCTGGGCGGCGGCACGACGACGGTCTCGGTGTTTTTCGATGGCGAAATCGTCCACGCCGAGAGCATTCCGGTCGGCGGCGGCCATGTCACCAATGACATCGCGCGCGGGCTGTCGACCCCGGTGGCATTCGCGGAACGCATGAAGACGCTCTACGGCAGCTGTGTGGCGTCACCCTCCGACGACACCGAGAGCATCAGTGTGCCGCTGGTCGGCGAGGATGAGAACGATGCGGCTCACGTGCCGCGCTCCATGCTGGTCGGGATCATCCGGCCCCGGGTCGAGGAAATTCTGGAATTGGTCCGCGAACGGCTGGAGACGACCGGCTTCGACAAGGTGGCGGGACGCCGCGTGGTTCTGACCGGCGGCGCCAGCCAACTCACCGGTATCCGGGAACTGGCCGCCGAGATGCTCGATAAGAACGTGCGCATCGGCCGTCCCACGGGCTTCAAGGGCCTGGCGGAGGCAACCAATGGCCCCGCCTTCTCGGCCGCCGCCGGCCTGATCAAGTTCATCATCAATTCACAATCGGAGACCGCGCATGCCGCGCTCCGTGCAATGGAGGTCCCGACAAGCCGCTTTGGCCGGTTCGGGATGTGGATCCGTGAAAACATGTAACTCGCATCAACCCCTCATCGCTCCGTTCGACCGGGGCATCTCATCCGTCCCGTCAAAGCGGGACTTCCCTACTCGCCCGCCGGAGAATCCGGTGCTCCCGGCGGGTCGTACACTCTCAATCTGGAGGCCAACATGAGTATAAACCTGACAGTGCCGAGCAATAACGAGACGCCCGAACTGAAACCTAGGATCACCGTCGTCGGCGTCGGGGGCGCCGGTGGCAATGCCGTAAACAACATGATCAAGTCCGGACTGGAAGGGGTCGACTTCATGGTCGCCAATTCCGATGCCCAGGCTCTGGCCCATTCCCAATCGGATCTGCGAATTCAGATGGGAACCCAGATCACCCGAGGACTGGGTGCCGGGTCAAATCCGGATGTCGGCCGCGCGGCGGCCGAAGAATCCCTCGATGACATTCTCGCCAATCTGCAGGATGCCAATATGGTGTTCATCACCGCCGGTCTCGGTGGTGGAACCGGTACCGGCGCCGCACCGGTCATCGCTCGTGCCGCACGGGAGCGCGACATCCTGACGGTGGGCGTGGTCACCAAACCATTCCAGTTCGAAGGCGCCAACCGGATGAAGATCGCCGAGGCGGGCCTTGACGAGCTGCATCAGTTCGTCGATACGCTGCTGATCATTCCCAACCAGAACCTGTTCCGGGTTGCCAACGAGCAGACGACCTTTGCCGATGCTTTCAAGATGGCGGACGACGTCCTCTATTCGGGCGTTCGCGGGGTCACCGATCTGATGGTGATGCCGGGCCTGATCAACCTCGACTTTGCCGACATCCGCTCGGTGATGAGCGAGATGGGCAAGGCGATGATGGGAACCGGCGAAGCCGAGGATGAACGCCGTGCGGTCGACGCCGCGGAGGCGGCGATCGCCAATCCGCTGCTCGACGATACCTCCATGCGCGGCGCCAGGGGTGTGTTGATCAATATCACCGCCGGTATGGACATCACCCTGTTCGAGGTCGATGAGGCCGCCAACCGGATCCGCGACGAAGTGGACGAAGATGCGAACATCATCTTCGGCTCGACCTTCGACGAAAGTCTCGAGGGGCGGATCAGGGTGTCCGTGGTCGCCACGGGGATCGAGGCCGAAGCCGGTGCCCGGCCACAGCCCATCGTGCGCCAGGTGACCGAGGCCAATCGGCCGGCACAGATCGAAGCCCCCAAGGAAGAGGCTGCGCCCGCCGCTCCGGCGGAGTTGGCCCGGTTCCCCGAGGCCGTTGCCGAACCCACGGCCGAGCAGGAAGATGCCTCCGAGCCGGACCCGGCGGGTGACGGGACCGATGCCGCGGCTGCCGTCGAGGCGCTCACCGAGGCTCCGGCCGAGGCCGATACCGCCGCCGGCGGCGACAGCCCGGCACCGTTCATTCCGGCCGCGCCGGTCGAGACCGCACCCGCGGTTGCCGAAGCAGCCACGCCTGATCCTATCGCCGTCGCGGACATGATGAACGCGCGTTCGGCGGACGAGGCCCCCGCACCCAAGAAGAAGGGCCCGAGCCTGTTTGAACGGGTCACCGGTGTTGGCCGTCAGGAGCGCCGCGAGCCGCAACCACCGGCTGCCGCCAATCCGCCTCAGGCACCCGAACCAATTCCGTCTCCGGCATCCGCGCCGAAGACGGAGGCCGGGCCTCAACCGGCGCCTGTGGTCCAGACAGTTGAATCGGCACTTGAATCGCCCCCTGAAACGCAGCATGAAACGCAGCATGAAACGCAGCATGAAACGCAGCATGAAACACCGATTCCGACGCCGCCTGCCGAGCAACCGGCGCAAAGTGCGTCGCCGGCCAACATGCTGCTTGGCGCCCTCGATACCGGTGATGGCGGCAAGAACACGGGCGACGATGACGATCTCCTTGATATTCCTGCGTTTTTGCGGCGTCAGGCGAACTAGGGAGACGCCCGAGAATACCGCAACATTTGGAAACATTTGTTGATTTGTGTGTCTCCGAGGGGGTTGTTACACCATCCTCGGAGCCACACAAATGGGTGCAAATTCAACGAATTGACCCAAGGGTTCCGGGGTAAGAAGTCAATCGGGCCGGGTAACGGTCCCGGACGGCCTGATAAGGCAAGAGATGAATCACTTGGGTAAAGTGCCGGTTAACGAAGGCCCTGTAGGTGACACCGTGGCGCCGGGCACTCCTGGTTTTACAAATTCCCAAAAGACTATCGCTCAGACAGTCAGTTGTTCCGGGGTCGCGTTGCATTCGGGCGCCGAGACGGTATTGACCCTGCGTCCGGCACCGGCCGGTACCGGGATCATCTTCCGCCGCACGGACCTGGACGGAAGCCCCGAAATTCCCGCCCGTTGGAACTACGTGGTCGATACCACCCTCTGCACCACCCTCGGCATTGAGGGCGGTGCGCGCATTTCGACGGTTGAGCACCTGATGGCGGCTCTGGCCGGCTGTCACATCGATAACCTCTATGTCGAGGTCGATGGCCCCGAAGTGCCGATCATGGACGGCAGTTCCCAGCCCTTCGTCTACTTGGTCGAGTGCGCAGGCGTGGTGGAGCAGGCCGAGGCCCGGCGGGTGATGGAAATCCTCAAGCCGGTGACCATCGAAGACGGTGACCGGCTGGTGGAGCTGACCCCGAGCCCGTCTTTCTCGGTCGGGTTCGAGATCGATTTTGCCAATCGGGCGGTGGCCCGCCAGGAATTGGTGGTGACGCTGATCAACGGCTCATTCAAGACGGAAATTGCCCGCGCCCGGACCTTCGGGTTCGCGGAAGAGGTCGCGCAGATGCGGGCCGCCGGCCTTGCCCGTGGCGGTTCGCTGGATAATGCGGTTGTGGTCTCCAAGGACCGGGTCCTCAATGAAGGCGGACTGCGCTACGACGACGAGTTCGTCCGCCACAAGGTACTGGATGCGGTCGGCGACCTGTACCTCGCCGGCGCACCGGTTCGCGGTCATTTCCGCGGTGTGCGCTCGGGCCACCGGCTCAACAACGAGCTGCTCCGGGCGCTGTTTGCCGATGATACCGCCTGGCGGGAAACGACCCTTGATCCGGCGATCGCCGTTCACGGGATGGAATTCGCTGCGGCTTAAATTCCTATCTGAGGATTGCCAGGCTTGCCGCTCCTTTGGGGCGGCAATTCTTGTCGGCCGGACTGTCGTGGCATCGTGATCGCCGCGGGGCAGACAGAGGCCAAAAAAATGCTATATTTATGCTGGTCTCCAGCGAGGAAACCGGGAACTCACGAATTCCATGGCTGAAATGCGATCCTCAATTTTCAAGCGGATCAGATTCCCATCGTCACGGCTCTTGGTGCTTGGCCTTGCGGCATTCGCGCTGGCCGCCTGTTCATCGTCGGACGATGAAATCGCATATGTCGAACGGCCGGTGGAGGCGCTTTACAATACGGCGCTCAACCAGCTCAACGCCGGCGAGTTCCAGCAAGCGGCTGTCGCCTTCGATGAGGTGGAACGCCAGCATCCCTATTCGGTATGGGCGATCAAGGCCCAGCTAATGTCGGCCTACGCCCACTATCAAAACAACGATTACGATGACGCCATCGTTGCCCTCGATCGGTTCATCCAGCTCCATCCGGGGAATAAGGACATCGCCTATGCCCACTATTTGAGGGGGCTGAGCTACTACGAGCAGATCGTCGATGTGGGCCGGGACCAAAAGATGACCCAGTTGGCGCTGCAGAGCCTTTCCGATCTCGTCAACCGGTTTGCCAACAGCAAGTATACCCGCGATGCGCAGCTGAAGATCGATCTCACCCGCGATCACCTCGCCGGCAAGGAAATGGAAATCGGCCGTTATTATCAGGGTCAGCGCCAGCACTTGGCGGCCATTAACCGGTTCAAAATCGTCATTGATCGTTATCAGACCACGACCCACGTGCCGGAAGCACTCCACCGTTTGACCGAATCCTATCTTGAGCTGGGGCTCACCGATCAGGCGGCCAAGACCGCCGCGACGTTGGGCCACAACTTTCCCGGCAGCGAGTGGTACATCGATTCCTACCAGATTGTCGAAGGCAAGCAGGTCCGGCCCAAGGAAGAAAAGAAGACGCCTTGGTATTGGCCGTTCGGCAACTAGGCCGGGATCACTTCGACGTCCATGCTCCGGTCGCTTTCAATCAAGAATGTGGTGCTGATCGAACGGCTGGCTCTCGAATTCGAGGGTGGTCTCGGCGTACTGACCGGAGAAACCGGTTCCGGAAAATCAATTCTCCTCGATGCGCTGGGTCTTGCGTGTGGCAACCGGGCCGATGCGGGACTGGTCCGGTCGGGTGAAGAGCAGGCGACGGTCAGCGCCGAATTCGAGGGAGAGCTGTCCGCGCCCATTGCCGAGCTGCTGGATGAAAACGGCCTCGAGCGGGAGGAGGTCTTGGTCCTGCGCCGGGTGCTGTCGGCGGACGGCAGGTCCCGGGCATTTATCAACGACCAGCCGGTCAGCGTTGGGCTGCTGCGTCAGGTCGGCGAAAATCTCGTCGAGGTGCACGGGCAGATGGAGACCCATGGCCTGCTGGATCCGGCCAATCATCGCCGATTGCTGGATGCGTTCGGCGGCTATACGGCCGAACTGACAAAAACCGCCGAAACCTACGAGGCCTGGCGGGCCGCCGAGCAGGCGCGCGAGCAGGCGGAGGAGGACCTCCGGCGGGCCAAGGAAGATGAAGAGTACCTGCGCCATGTGGTTGCCGAGTTGACCGACCTGGCCCCCCGGGAGGATGAGGAAACCGCACTCGCCAGCCGCCGCGCCCTGCTGATGCACGGTGAACAGATCATCGAGGCGGCCAATGGGGCGGCGGCCGACCTGAGCGACGGGCGAGGCGTCGAAGGGGTGCTGCGGTCCGCTCTCTCGGCGGTCGAGCGGGTCGCCGACAAGGCCGAAGGCGCCCTCGACGATGCCGCGGCGGCGCTTGAGCGGGCGTTGAACGAGGCGGCGGATGCGGCGTCCGAAATCGAACGGGCGAGCCGCGCGGTGGAGCTGGACCCGGCGGAACTGGAACGGGTGGAGGAACGCCTGTTCGCGCTGCGTTCACTGGCCCGGAAACACGGCTGCGCGGTCGCCGAGCTGCCGGCGGTCCGGGAGAGGCTGGCGGGTCAATTGGCGGCGGTGGAAGAAGGGTCCGATGCTCTCGATCGTCTGCGTGCCGAGGAAGATGCCGCGAGGGCCGAATACGAAGCCGCTGCCGAAGCCTTGTCGAAGAAGCGCCAGACGGCGGCCGGCAGGCTTGATACGGCGGTGAAGAAGGAACTGCCGCCCTTGAAGCTCGGGGATGCGGCGTTCTCGACCGGCCTCGAGCCCCGGGATCCAGGGGATTGGGGCACCACCGGCCGGGAACGGGTCCAGTTCAACGTCCGGACCAACCCCAACACGCCCGCGGGTCCGCTGCATCGCATCGCCTCGGGCGGCGAATTGGCGCGGCTGACGCTGGCGATAAAGGCGGTGCTGGCCGATGCGGACGCGATCCCGACTCTGATCTTCGACGAGGTGGATGCGGGGATCGGCGGCGCGGCCGCGGCGGCGGTTGGCGAACGCCTGGTCCGGCTTGCGGGTGATGCGCAAGTACTGGTCGTCACCCATTCGCCGCAAGTGGCGGCGCGCGGGACCAGCCACTGGCGGATATCGAAATCCGGCGCCCGCGAGGGCAACCGGACCGAAGTCGAGGGGCTCGGCGCCGAAGCCCGGACCGACGAGATCGCCCGTATGTTGTCCGGCGCCAAAGTGACCGACGAGGCCCGCGCCGCCGCGCTCAGCCTGCTGGCCGGCGAAGCCCGGGCGGCGGAGTAGGGCGATGGCGGATATCGATCCCGGCAATCTGACCGAGATGGAGGCGGCCGCCGAGTTGGAGCGTCTGGCCGCCGAGATCGCCGCCCACGACAAGGCATATCACGCGGGCGATGCGCCGGTGATCCCGGATGCCGAGTACGACGCCCTCCGGCAACTGAATGACGCCATTGAGGCCAAGTTCCCGGATTTGGTCCGTGAAGACAGCCCCTCCAGGCAAGTCGGCGCCGCGCCCGCCGGCGGCTTCGCCAAGGTCACCCACGCCCGGCCCATGCTGAGCCTCGGCAACGTGTTCTCGGAAGAGGAACTCCGGGATTTCGTCGACGGGCTTCGCCGGTTCCTCAAGGAACTCCGCGACGATTCAACCATCGCCATCGAGTTCGTCGCCGAGCCCAAGATCGACGGGCTCTCCGTTTCGCTGCGTTACGAAAACGGCAAGTTCGTTACCGGAGCCACCCGGGGCGACGGGGCGGTGGGCGAAGACGTCACGGAAAATCTCCGCACCCTCGATGAGATTCCGAAGACCCTCAAGGGCGCGCCCGAAATCCTTGAAGTCAGGGGCGAGGTCTATATGACCAGGCCCGACTTCTTTGAAATGAACAAACGGCAGGAAGCGGCGGGCGAAAAGGTGTTCGCCAATCCGCGCAATGCCGCCGCCGGGTCGCTGCGGCAGCTCGATAGCGCCATTTCCGCCGCCCGGCCCCTGAAGCTGTTCGCCTACGCCTGGGGTGAACTGTCGGAACCGGTGGGCGAGACCCAGTGGGATTTCCTCGCCGCTCTCGAGACGTGGGGGTTTCCGGTCAACCCATTGGCCAGGATCTGCGGCAGCGTCGAGGAAATTCTGGAGAATTACGAAAAGCTCTCGGAGGCGCGGGCCGGCCTCGACTACGACATCGACGGGATCGTCTACAAGGTCAACCGGCTGGACTGGCAGGAGCGCCTGGGCATGGTTTCGCGGGCGCCGCGCTGGGCGGTGGCCCACAAGTTTCCGGCGGAGAAAGCCGAGACCCTGCTCAACGGCATCACCATCCAGGTGGGACGGACGGGCACCCTGACGCCGGTGGCCGAATTGGCGCCCATCACCGTCGGCGGGGTGGTGGTCAGCCGCGCCACGCTGCACAACGAGGACGAGATCGGGCGTAAGGACATCCGGGTCGGCGATACGGTTGTGATCCAGCGGGCCGGCGACGTGATCCCCCAGGTGGTCGAGGTGGTGACCGCCAAGCGGCCCGGGAAATCGAAGGCCTTCGTGTTTCCCGAGGTGTGCCCCGAATGCGGCTCGCACGCGGTTCGGCCCGAAGGCGAGGCGGCCCGGCGCTGCACCGGCGGGCTGATCTGTCCGGCTCAGGCGCTGGAGCGGATGAAGCACTTCGTCTCCCGCAACGCCTTCGACATCGAGGGTCTCGGCACCAAGCACATCGAGGCCTTCATGGCCGACGATATCCTCAAGACCCCGGCCGATATCTTCCGGCTCGGCGGTCACCGGGACGACATTGCCGGCCGCGAGGGCTGGGGTGACAAGTCCGCCGACAACCTGATCGCCGCCATCGACGACCGCCGCGCCATCGACCTTGACCGGCTGATCTACGCTCTCGGCATCCCCCAGGTGGGATCGGCGACGGCGCGGCTGCTGGCCAAGCAGTACGGCACCCTCGACAACTGGCGGAACGCCATGGGGGCGGCGGAGAACCGGGAGTCGGAGGCCTATTCGGAGCTGACCGACATCGACGGCATCGGTCCCTCGGTGGCCGAGGACATCCTCGAGTTCTTCGACGAAGCCCATAACCGGGCCGTCCTGGATGACCTCGGAGAGTTGTTGGATGTCCGGAATTTCGAGGCGCCCGACACCGGTAGCTCGCCCATCGCCGGCAAGACGGTGGTGTTTACGGGCACGCTCGAGACCGTGACCCGGTCCGAGGCCAAGGTGCGCGCCGAAAGTCTCGGCGCCAAGGTTGCGGGCAGCGTTTCCAAGAAGACCGACTATGTGGTCGCCGGTCCCGGCGCCGGGTCCAAGGCCAAGAAGGCCGCCGACCTCGGCATAGCAACCCTCACCGAGGATGAGTGGCTGAAGTTTATTGGTGCGGATACCCCGGACGAGCCGGGGCATGACACCTCTTGAAGAGTTCTAGCCCGCATTTCTCACCAGGGGCGCGACCCGAAGGGCGGCGTTCTCGGGTCGACAGCGTGCGTCCAGGCGCTTGCCCGATGTCACCGCATCGCGCGGCGCGCCTCTCCTGCTCTGCCGACCCGACAGCGCCGCGCAGACCATGACCCTGGCGGGAAATGCGGGCTAGGCACGATTTATGGACCTCTCCTACTTCATTCAGCCCGTCCATCCCCTGGACAAACCCTATGGCCAGTCCATCGAGGAGGACCGCCGGTCGATCATCTTCGCCGATGAACTGGGCTACAAGGAGGCCTTCGTCGGCGAGCATTTTACCGACCTTGCCGAACCCATTACTTCGTGCCTGATGTTCTTGTCCTGGCTGGCCCGTGATACCAAGCGGATCAAGCTGGCGTCGGGGGTCACCAACCTGCCGGTCTATCACCCGGTCATGCTGGCGGGCCACGTGGCGATGATCGATCACATGCTGGGCGGGCGGTTCATCTGGGGCATCGGCCCCGGCGGCCAGCCCTCCGACATCGAAGCCTTCGGCAACTGGGACGTGGACCGGAATATCAAGATGGTCGAGGTGTTCGACCAGGTAATGGAAATCTGGAACGGCGAGGCGCCTTACGATGTCGCCGGCGAATTCAACTCGTTCCACACCTCCCGGACCCATAACCCGGCCATCGGCCAGGGCATCGCGCCCAAGCCCTTGCAGCGCCCCCATCCGCCCATCGTGGTGACGGCGCTGGCGCCGTACTCCCACGGCATCACGCTCGCCGCGGAGCGGGGCTGGCTCCCCATCTCGTGCCAATACGTGCAGGCCCATTGGGTGGCCACCCATCGCCCCAAGCTGATGGAAGGGCTGGTGAATGCGGGAAAGAAAGAAGACCCGGCGGCCTGGCGGGTCGCCAAATGCGTGTTCGTCGCCGATGACGAGAAGACGGCGCAGGCCTACGCGCGCTCCGAGGACGGCCCATACGGTTATTACTTCAACAGCCTGATGACCAAATTGGGCGGCGGCGGGCGTATCGGCCTGTTCGCCAAATACCCGGACCAGCCCGAGGACCGGATCACCCTCCGGCAGAGCCTGGATACCCAGGTAATCGCCGGCACCGCCGGCAGCGTGGTGGATCAGATCCTGGCCTTGCGGGAAGAGATCGGCAGCTTCGGGACGCTGGTGTACACCGGCCTCGACTGGGCCGATGAGGCATTGGGCCGCAAGTCCATGCAGCTCATGGCCGAAGAGGTGATGCCGCGCATCAACGCGGCCCTCGGTGAAAGCGCCGAAGCGGCGGAGTAGGTTGGCGACCCCTCTATTCAGCCGAGTTTCGCTCTCGACTCGAGAGTAAATTTGGTAGCTATTGCTCTTGAGACGCTTCGCATTCGAAGAAGCCAAATACTTGCCGACCAAATTTTGTAACGGCGGCCAGATCAGACGGAACCATTGGGTAGATCGGGATGGCTCCGTCCCCGATTCGATAAACGAAATTGGGGACAAGTTTGCCCAGCCGGGACTGCTAATCGCGGACCTCCTCCGCCCTATCGAACATCTAGCCAGTTAAGACATACCTGACAGTTGTCTAGCGGCACCCCGAACAGATTTCCATTAATTGCGCCGCCAATCGATATCTTCAGCGACTGTGAAGTTTCCTTGATCGAAATCCTGTTGCGTTAAACTCGCGGAGGTCCTGTGCCGCAGGATAATAAGCGTCCGTGGATTGAGACCACGACTGCACATTGTCAAGATTTGCCAATAGATCGCCTCTGAGCGTCCTCATTCGGGTCTCATATCGATCGCATGTACCTTCGAACACTGCAAACGCAACGTTTCGCTCTTCGTCGAACCGGACGTTTTCGGGGTCAAGACGAAGCCGAGGGTATCTTTTGTGGATTACCGATTGAATAGATTCCTTCGCAATACCTTGCCTTCGCGGCGACAACGTTGCCTCGAAAGTGAACTTGAGATGCGTGGCACAAACCCGGGGTGGTCCCTTGGCAATATCCGGAACGTTGATGAGTTGATGAATCAAACCAGCGACAAACAAAAAGGCCATAATGAGTGTTATGAATTTGGTTCGTTTTGGGTTCACGGTGCTTTATCCACGGGCTTAGAGGGATTATGCCGTATTATAGCAATGCAATCCGTCATAGTCGTCCAGAAAACCGCGAATTTCAATTATTACGGGTATTTCATTTCGGGACATAGAGGTTGATGTGCTGCTTGCCCGCGTTTCCATGAGTTACGCCTTGGGGAGGCACAATGATTTTGACGTCCCACCCCATATGATTTTCGAATGGGGGATTAATAATCTTCTGGTGTTCCGCACCCGGCCAGACGGTTGAGAACTCGTGAGTCGAGCTACCACCGTCCTGTGTCTCAAAGGTCGGTCGAACTTTTCCATCGCTGCCAAGTGGGCGCCACTTAACAATGACCTTCATTCCGTGCTGGCCAGTAGTTTGGCTGTTGACGCGGAGCCGAATTGGACCGCTTGTGAGGACTTCAGTCTCGCCCTGTTCAGGGAACAACGTGGTCTGCTGTTTCCATTCGATCTCTCGTTCCGTCTCGGTGGGGGCGCCGTCCTCTGACGGTTCTCCGGTTTTGTCCTCCAGATCGTCTAGATCGGGTATTCCGTACCGCACCTCATCGACGGCTTGCAGGTCAGAGAGCAGCGGCGGCGGTTCCCGGTCTTCGGGCGGGATTTTGGCCGCGTCGTCCAGGTGGCGCATGGAGGTCTCGTCCACGACGCCGGCCAGTTCGGTTCGGGCCTTGCGGCCCATGTCCGGGTTCCTGGCGTAGATCTGGCCCAACAGGTCGGCCACTTCGGGGGCGGCGGCCCCGCCGTTCTTCGACAGCAGGGTCTCGGCCATGAGGACGGGAAAGTCGCCGGGATCGGATCGCTTGCCCAGCACCCTGATGTCCCGCTGGTTC